>Ga0326731_1000221_pt1 | contig 14917 bp, 13 predicted proteins | sample MHFSIPfraction_FD_207645 | JGI IMG/M metagenome (GOLD analysis project Ga0326731, IMG submission 207645) | Lab enriched peat soil microbial communities from Michigan Hollow, Ithaca, NY, United States - MHF9FY SIP fraction | ecosystem: Environmental > Terrestrial > Soil > Wetlands > Peat | place...
CCAGGCACTCGCCTTGGTTCACTGACCCGCTGTTCGCAGGACTAGAGCAGAAGTGTTCAGATTACGCACCCGTTCTCGGGAGTGCACGTTTCTCAGTTCGGGAATCGGCCTCGTGCGCTATCCCCGGCTCGGACGCTAGCATCGATCCATGGCGCAATTCGTCGTTACGATCGACGCATCTCGCGAGCGGCGATCTCGGCTGGTGGAGGCCGCGAAACCGGAGCTCGCGTCCGACTCGGACGCCTTTATCAGCGTAGTCGAGCGCGACGACGTCGCCCTCGTGTCCTCGTCGCGAGCTTGGGAACCATTTCAACGAGGCGAATCCGACCGCGCTGATTGGTTCGTCTGGGGCCGAGCGTTGCAGCGTACCGCCCCGGGCGCGGCAATCGATCTCGCGAGGCTGTGGTCTACGTTGCCGGAGCGCATGCCCGCGGCGCTCGAAGGCATTCACGCTGCGCTGTTGATTCGACGTGACGGCTCGTTGCTCGTCGCGGCCGACATCTTGGGACTGATGCCCGTCTACTACGCCTGCGGCGCGGACTATGTGCTGGTCGGCACGACGCCCGAGCTGTTCCGCGCACATCCCGATTTTCGCCCCGAGCTCGACCCGAGGGGGCTCGCCGGCGTGCTCTTGACCAATGGCCTCGTGAGCGGCCGCGCGCTCCTGCGCGGCGTGACACGCCTAGGCGCCGGCAACGTGCTGCACGCAGCGCGCGGCCAGGCGCCGAAAGAGCTCCTGCAGTATCGACCCGCGGTCTCCGATCGATACTTCGGCTCCTCCTACGAGGAAAACTTTCGTCGCATGCAAGAAGCGCTCGAGAGCTGTTTCGCCAGACATCTTCCGAACGACGCTTCGTACGGCTTGATCCTGTCGGGCGGACTCGACTCTCGCTTGGTGGCCGGGATCGCCCACGAGCGAGGTCTCCGAGTGGCAGCCTATTCCTTCGGGTCGCCTCGCGACATCGAGGTCCAATGCGCGGGGGCGGTCGCGCGGTCCCTGGGTCTTCCTCACAAGATCTTGCCGGTCCACATGGAACGCTTCGTCGAATACGCAGAAGCCGAATGCAAGTGGAGGCATCTCGCGAATGGCTTCAGCGGGCTGATGTTGCACGAGCCCGTTCCCGAACCGCAGACCATGCAAGCCATGCTGTCGGGCTACACGATGGAAGCCGTGATAGGCGGGGACAGCATGAGCGATGCGGGAGAGGATCCAGCGCGAATGTCTTTCGGCCAGCTTTTCCGCAAGATCAATCGATGGGGCTTGCGCGTCGACACCGTGAAGCGACTATTGGCGAAGAGCTATGAGACGGCCGTCGTCGACGACGTGATGAGCGAGCTCGAGCAGACGTACCGCGACGCCGCGACGCACGATTTCCAAAGAGCCTGGTTGTTCGATCAGCGTCATCGTGAGCGTTGTCACACGTCGGTAGTGTTGGGTTTGCATGGACGACGGCCATGGCCGACGGTCGCCTACGTCGACTCCGAGATGGTCGATCTCATGGCTGGCATGCCGTACGAGCAAGTGAAACATCGCCGAATGCAATTCGATCTGCTCAAGCGGCGGTTCCCGGCGCTAGCGCGCCTGCCGTTGGACAGGAATGCCTTCAACATGAGGCCCGTCGTCTCCCGCTACGGCCGCGTCGTCAATCACGCCCTGAACAAGCCGCGCGAGCTGTACTATCGCTGGACTCGACACATCGTGGAGCGCCGGTTCTATTACCGGACGATGGCCTTCGACTCATCGGGATGGAACGCCGTCCGTTCGGCCGCCGAAGCGCATCGCAGCAACGCACAGCGCGTCTTGGACGCCGCCGCGCTCGCGGAAGTCCTGCCCCGACCCGGTGAGACCTTCAGCGTTGCTGACGGAATCATCGACGTGTCGAAGATGAAGCTGTTGACCGGCTTCCTGTTTTGGTCCGCGCGCTACGTCAATTGAACGAACTGTTCGCTCGCACGCGGAGCGATCCTCAGCGCACGAAGACTCGATGCGGCGCCAAGCGCCGATCGGGCGTCACCTCGCCGATCGCGAGGAACTCTCGCGGCTCGCGGTAGATCTTGACGCGGCCGATGGGCCAGGGCTCCTCGGCCGCAATCGCCTGTCCGTGCTCGATCCGCGCGGCGGCCGTGGCAGATAGCACGACGCCGGGCCAGCTCACCAGCGCACGATCGGCCGGGAGCAACAGCGCGTCTAGACCCGCCATGCCACGCGTCTCGGCCACTTCGTCGAGCATCTCGAGCGTCGCCATCGGCTCGCCGCCGAACGGCGCGACGGCGACGCGGCGCAGCTCCGCGACATGCGCGACCGTTCCGAGCGCAGCCGCGAGATCGACGACGAGCGAGCGCACGTAGGTGCCCTTCGAGCAACGGACGTAGAGCTCCGCGTGCGGCCAGTCATAGCGCTCGAACGCAAGCTCGAAGATCGTCACGCGGCGCGGCTCCCGCTCGACGACGACGCCGCGCCTCGCGAGCTCATAGAGTCGCTTGCCGTCCCGCTTCAACGCAGAGTACATCGGCGGGACTTGGTCGATCTCGCCGAGGAAACGCCGGAGCGCGTCTCGCAGCGCCACCGCCGTCGGCCGCGGCTCGTCGAGGCGTTCGGTGACCGTACCATCGGCGTCTCCGGTGTCGGTCGCGACGCCGAAACGCGCCGTGACCCGATACGCCTTCTCCGCGTCGAGCAGGAAGCTGCCGAGACGCGTGGCGGCGCCGAAGCAGATCGGCAGCATGCCGGTTGCGAGCGGATCGAGGCTGCCGGTGTGACCCGCCTTCGCGGCGCCGTACAACCGTTTGACGCGTTGAAGCGCGCGGTTGGACGTGAGCCCGCGCGGCTTATCGAGCAGCAGGATCCCGCGGACGTCCCTGCCGCGCGTGGTGGTAGCCGACACCGGCGCTCCGGCTCAGTCGCGCGCGCGGTCCGCGCCGGCTTCGTCGATCAGCCGGCCCATCTCGACGCTGCGACGCGCACTCGTGTCGTGGCGGAAGCGCAGCTCCGGCACGCGCCGCAAGCCGAGCGCTTGACCGACTCGCGCGCGCAGGAAGCCGCGGGCCTTTTCGAAACCCTCGCGGATATTGGCCGGATCGTCGTCGAGAGCGATCGTGCTGAAGAAGATCGTCGCGACGCCGAGGTCGCCGCTCACCTCTACCGCGCTCACGGTCACGCCCGCGAGGCGCGGATCCTTGACTTCGCCGCGCAGCAGCTCGTTGACCAGCCGTTGGATCTCGGCTGCGATCTTATTCTTCCGCGAGTTTTCGGGTGCCATGGCTCAGGCGATCTTACGCGCGACTTCGGTCCGCTCGTAGCACTCGATCTGGTCGCCGATCTTGACGTCGTTGTAGTTGCGCACGCCGATACCGCACTCCGTGCCGGCGCGGACCTCGCTCACGTCGTCCTTGAAGCGGCGCAGCGACTCGAGCTGGCCTTCGTAGATCACCACGTTGTCGCGCAGCACGCGAATCGGGTTGCTGCGACGGACGTAGCCGTCGATCACCATGCAGCCCGCCACGTTGCCGAACTTCGGCGAGCGGAACACCTCGCGAACCTCGGCGAGACCGACGATCTGCTCGCGGACTTCGGGCGCGAGCAGGCCGCTCGCCGCGGCTTTGATGTCGTCGATCGCCTCGTAGATGATGCTGTAGTAGCGGATGTCGACGCCGCTCTCTTTGATCGCGTCGCGCGCGCCCGCGTCGGCGCGCACGTTGAAGCCGAGGATGATCGCCTTCGAGGTCGCGGCGAGCTGCACATCGGACTCCGTGATGCCGCCGACGCCCGCGCCGACGACCGTGACCTTCACGTCGTCGGACGAGACCTTCTCGAGCGCATCTTTCAGAGCCTCGGCGCTGCCGTGCACGTCCGCTTTGATCAGCAGCATGATCGTCGGCTTGCCGCCGGCGGCCATCTGGCTGAACACGTTCTCGAGCTTGGTCGCCTGCTGCTGCGCGAGCTTCGTGTCGCGCTCGCGCGCCTGTCGGAACTGCGCGACATCGCGCGCTTGGCGGTCGTCCGCGACCACTTGCACGTCGTCGCCCGCGAGCGGCGTGCCTGACAGGCCGAGCACGACGACTGGCGTCGAGGGGCCGGCGGACTGAACCTGCGCGCCCGACTCGTCGAACATCGCGCGAATGCGGCCGTACTCATGGCCGGCGAGCAGGATGTCGCCGATCTGGAGCTTGCCCTTGTTGATCAGCACCGTCGCGACGGCGCCGCGGCCGCGCTCCAAGCTCGATTCGAGCACGACGCCCGCGGCGGGGCCGGAGTCCGGCGCCCTGAGCTCGAGCACCTCGGCCTGCAGCAGCAGCGCCTCGAGCAGCTTGTCGACGCCCTCGCCTGTCTGCGCGGAGACGTTCACGAACATCGTCTCGCCGCCGTACTCTTCGGGTATCAGCTCCTGCTTCACGAGCTCGTTGCGGACACGGGTCGGATCCGCGCCGTACTTGTCGATCTTGTTGATCGCGACGACGATCGGCACGTCGGCCGCCTTCGCATGCTGGATCGCTTCGATCGTCTGCGGCATCACGCCGTCGTCGGCCGCCACGACGAGCACGACGATGTCCGTCACGCGCGCGCCGCGCGCGCGCATCGCGGTGAAAGCCGCGTGGCCCGGCGTGTCGAGGAACGTGATCTTGCCGTTCGGCGTCTGCACGTTGTAGGCGCCGATGTGCTGCGTGATTCCGCCGGCCTCGCCGGCCGCGACGCGCGTGCGGCGAATGTAGTCGAGCAGTGAGGTCTTGCCGTGGTCGACGTGGCCCATGATCGTGACGACGGGCGCGCGCGGCAGCTGCTCGGCATCGCCCTCCGCCTCCACGACGGCCTCGGCGAGCTTGTCCTCGATCGCGGTTTCCTTGCGCGCCGTGGCGGTGTGGCCCATCTCCTCGACGACGAGGACCGCGGTGTCTTGGTCGAGCGCCTGGTTGATGGTCACCATCATGCCCATCTTCATGAGGGCTTTGATGACCTCGGCTCCCTTGACGGCCATCTTCGACGCGAGGTCCGCGACGGTGATCGTCTGGCCGATCTCGACTTCGCGCACGACCGGCGCCGTGGGCCGCTCGAACGCGTGCTGCGGATCGACGTTGACCGCGACCGAGCGACGGCGCGCCTTCTTCTTGCGGCGGCGTCCCGACATGCCGTCCGCGACGTGGAGCGTGTGGTCGCCCTGGTCGCCCTGGTCGCCCTGTTCGGCCTCGCCGGGCTCCTCGACCATCCGCTCCTTCTTGAGCTTTTGGCGCGCCCGCTCCGCCTCCGCGCGCTGCTGCGCCTCCTTCTCGGCGGCCGCCGCGCGCTTGCGCTCTTCTTCCGCGCGGTTGCGCGCTTGCTCGTCGGCTTGCTGCGCGCGGCGCTTCTCCTCGTCGGCGCGGCGGCGCTCCTCGGCCTCGCGGGCCTCTGCGGCCTTGCGCTCGCGCTCCTCGGCGTCGCGCTTAGCCTGGGCCTCGCGCTCGACGGCGTTGCGAGCCTCCTCGTCGGCGCGGCGAACCGCGTCGAGCTCTTCCTGTTGCTTGCGGGCCTGCTCCTCGAGCACGTCGCGCTTGATGTAAGTGCGCTTCTGGCGAACCTCGACGTTGACCGTGCGCGCGCGGCCTTGGCTGCTGCCGAGCTTCAGCTCGCTCGACGACTTGCGGTTCAGCGTGATGCGGCGCGGGGCGGATTCGCCGGCGTCTTTGCGGCCGTGCGTCTTGCGCAGGTGCGTCAGCAGCTCGAGCTTCGCGTCCTCGCTGATTACGTCGTCGGCGCCGCCGACCTTGATGCCGGCCTCGTCGAGCTGCACGAGCAAACGATCGACCGGTACCTTCAGTACCTTCGCAAAGTCCGCGACCGTCACTTCCGCCATCCGCCCTCTCCTTACCTACTTCGCCTGCTGCTCGCCGTCGAACCAGTGCGCGCGCGCCGCCATGATCAGCTTGGCCGCACGCTCCGGATCGACGTCGATCTCGCCGAGGTCGTCGACGGCTTGCTCCGCGAGGTCCTCGCGCGTCACGATGCCGCGGCTCGCGAGCGTCAGCGCGAGCTCGCGATCCATGCCCTCGAGCGCGAGCAGGTCTTCGGCCGGCTCCGCTTGGTCGATCACTTCCTCGGTCACGATAGCCTGCGTGATCAGCATGTCGCGCGCCCGAGAGCGAAGCTCGTTCACGATCTCGGGCGTGAATTCCTCAATGCCGTTGAGCTCGCTCGCCGGCACGTAAGCGATCTCCTCGAGCGACGAAAAGCCTTCCTGCACGAGGATCGTCGCGACGTCCTCGTCGACGTCGAGCTCCTTCATGAAGTTCTCGACGAGCGCGCGCGCTTCTTTGTCGCTCTTCTCTTCCGCAGCCGACTCCGTCATCACGTTGAGCTGCCAACCCGAGAGCTCGCTCGCGAGCCGGATGTTCTGGCCGCCGCGGCCGATCGCTTGCGACAGCTTCTCCTCGTCGACCGCGAGATCCATGCTGTGTGTGTCCTCGTCGACGACGATCGAGGTCACCTCGGCCGGCGACATCGCATTGATCACGAACTGGGCCGGATTCTCGTCGTAGAGAATGATGTCGACGCGCTCGCCGGCGAGCTCGTTCGAGACCGCCTGGACGCGCGAGCCGCGCATGCCGACGCACGCGCCGACCGGATCGATCCGGTTGTCGTTGCTGCGCACCGCGATCTTCGCACGCAAGCCGGGGTCGCGAGCCGCGCCGAGGATCTCGATGAGCCCTTGGCCGACCTCTGGCACCTCGATCTTGAATAGCTCGATCAGGAATTTCGGCGAGGTGCGAGTGAGGAACAGCTGCGGGCCGCGCGGCTCCGCGCGAACCTCGCGTAGCAGACTCTTGATGCGGTCCTGCGGCTTGATAGGCTCGCGCGGGATCAGGTCCTCGCGCGGGATGAACCCTTCGGCGTTGCTGCCGAGGTCGATGTAGGCGCCGTTGCGATCGACGCGCTTCACGATGCCGCTCACGAGCTCGCCGGCGCGATCCTTATACGCGTCGACGACTTGCTCGCGCTCGGCCTCGCGAACCTTCTGTACGATCACCTGCTTCGCGGTCTGAGCCGCGATGCGGCCGAATTCGACGGACGGCATCGGCTGCTCGACATAGCCGCCGATCTCGGCTTTCGGATCGACATCGACCGCGTCGTCGAGCCGCAGCTCGCGCGCCGGCTCCTCGAGCTCCTTCGAGTCGTCGGCGAACACCTTCCAGCGCCGAAACGTCTCGTATTCGCCGGTGGCGCGGTCGATCGCGACGCGCACCTCGATGTCGTCGCCGTAGCGCTTACGCGTCGCGGACGCGAGCGCGGCCTCGATCGCCTCGAAGATCACGTTCTTCTCGACGCCCTTCTCGTTCGAGACCGCGTCGACAACCATCAGAATCTCTTTGCTCATGTCTCGCTTCCACCATCAAGGCTGCGGCGCCAGTCGCGCCATAGCGATGTCGTCCAAAGGCACACGCCAAACTTCGCCGTCCACATCGATCAGCACGCGCCCGGCCTCCGTTCCCGCGAGCTTCCCGGTCAACTTGCGCCGACCCTCGCGCGCGTCCTTCAGCTCCATCTTCGCGCGCTCGCCCGCGAAGCGCGCGAAGTGCGCCAACGTGCGCAGCCGGCGATCGAAACCCGGCGAGGACACCTCGAGCACATAGCTGCCCGGCAGCGGGTCCTCGACGTCGAGCCAAGCTCCGAGCTGCTCGCTGACTCGCTCGCAGTCGTCTAGCGTGACCCCTGCCTCGCGGTCGATAAAGAGCCGCAACAAACCTCGTCGCCCCATGTGCACGTCCAAATCGGCCAACTCGAAACCGAGCGCCGCGAGCGGCCGCTCGATGAGCGCGATCAATCTCTCTTTGTCGACCGTTTGACCCATCGCTCGCAAACAAAAAATGGGCCCAGGGCCCATTCTCCGTCGTCCTCGCGCTGCCCACGCTGACGTCGTGCGCGGGCCCGGACTAGATAACAAAAAAGCCCCGTGAGGGGCTTGCTAACTAACCATCTTGGTTAACTTCCAGCCCTAACCAGCTGATCCCTCGAGGACTTCGCTGGCGGCCAACGAGCCGACGCACCGTTAAAAGCGCGGCTATGCTAACAAAAACCCCGACGCGGCGGTAGAAGCTTGCCCTAGTCCTTGCGGCCCGCGCCCGCAGGCGCCGGCTCGGTCTCGAGCTTCAGAAGCGAGAACGGATCCACCCGCGCGTCGACGATCCGCACGCCCCAGTGCAGGTGCGGCCCGGTCACGCGGCCGGTCGCGCCCGCGAGCCCGAGCCGTTGACCGCGCTCGACGATTGCGCCCGGCGCCACGTCGATCTTCGAAAGATGCAGATACATCGTATAGACGCCGAGTCCGTGGTCGACGATCACAGCGTTGCCGCTGTAGAAGAGATCCTTCGCGAGCACCACGCGGCCGCGGTTCGACGCGTAAACCGGCGTGCCGACGTCCGCGCGCAGGTCCGCGCCCGAGTGCGGCGCGCGCGGCTGCCCGTTGAACACTCGGCGGTGGCCGAAATTGCGGCCATCCTTCGCGCCGTGGATCGGGGCGACGAACGGCTTGCTCCAATAGCACTCGGGCGTGAGCGTGGCGTAGATCGCGTCGGTCTCTTGCGCCTCGTGCGCCGAACGGGCGGCATCCTCGGGGCTGAGCTCGACGTAGCGATCCTCGACCTTGAGCTCCGTGGTCGGAAACTTGTGTGCCTTGACCGTCACGGGCTCGCGAACGCTGCGCGATCGGCCGTCGCCGTAGCGGAACGTGACCTCGGCCGCGTGCTCTCCCGCCTCTGCGTCGAGGTCGACCCCGACCACCGCAATCCAGCGCGCGTCGTGCCTCACGAGCGGGAACTGGTGACCTTCCCACCGCGCTTCGACGGATGCGAGCCCGCTTTCGTCTGAGTACGTGAGCTCGAGTGCCTGGCCCTGCGCCGCCACGAGCGCGAGCGCTGCCGCTATCGCCAACATGGCGCGATGATCGGGCGCGCCCCGCCGCGGGTCAACGCGGTGCGTCTCGATTTCCGGCGACTGGCGGCGGGCAACGCGTCAAGTCACGCGATAGAACCAGAGCTCGATCGCGCGCGCGTAACGCGCGCCGGTCGCGACGAACACGCCTTTGTTGAGCCAATCGTGCGGACCGGGCGTGACGAGGAACGTCGGTGACGCACGAAAGTAGTATTCCGAGGGATCCACGTGCTCGCCCTCGGTCAACCGCTGGATCACCTCGGGCGGACCGTGGCGCACTCCGCGATTGCGGATCTGGATCAGCGTGCCGTCGTACGCCTTGAGCAAGTAGACCGCTTCGGCGATCGTGATTCCGTCGCTGCGCACGTACTGCCAGTCTGCGCCGCCGCCGAGCACTTCCCCGCGCACGTTCGGCCCGTCGAACGTGCCGTCGACGATCGGGATCATGCGGCGCAGCCCCTCGGGCGTCTCGCCGATCACGACCGTCTCGCCGAGCCGCGCCTTCAGCCCGAACACGAAATCGAGATCCGGCTTCACGAGCGGCATGCGGGTGACTCCTCTTCTTCTTCTCTAGCGCGTTGCAACCAGCGTGACGAAACCGCGCTCGACGGTCGTCTCAGCGAGCGCGAAATCGGCTTCGCGCAGCCTTTCCTCGACCCAGGTCTGCGCGAGCCTGAGCTTGCGGTAAAAACTCTTGTGGAACGTCCACTGGCCGTCGACCTTGCGGTAGAGAAGGTCGTGAACCTTGACGGTCTCGGGCTCGTACTCGAGGAAGCACGTCAGGATCGTGGTGTCGTCGCTGCGCACGGGAATGAAGCGATCGAGCTCGAGCGCTTCCCGCGACAGGTCACGATAAGTGATCACGAATCGGCCGCCGGGCTCGAGCGCTCGATGGACCCTTGCGAACAGGTCGCTCGCGTCTTCTTTCGATCCTAGATGCACGAGCGTATCGACCATGCACACAGCTAGCTCGATCGGTCCCGTCAGGTGCCGCCCGAAGTCGAGCAGGTCGCCGCGCACGATCGCGATGTCTGCGTCGCCCGCGTTCCGGTGTAGCTCGTCGAGCAGCTTGCGATCGATGTCGATCGCTGTCACGGCAAAGCCGAGCCGCGCAAGCGGAATAGACTGGAATCCACAGCCCGCGCCGAGATCGACCGCGCGGCCGGAGCGCGAGGGCGTTATCCCGCGGCTCTTGAAAAAATTGGTGTAGCGCGCGAGCGCGGCGTCGTACCCGCCGTACATCCACGAGTAGACGTCCGACAGTACCTGATCGTAGTGCTGCTCGACGTTGGCCACGACGGTGTCTTGCTTAGGGTCGATGAGCGCGAGTATAGCGTCGGCCTGCACGCGCACGACGGCGCACGGACTCGCGGCAAAGAGACGCGGCGTCAGCGCAATGCGAGGTCTGCCGCGGCTTCCGCATCGGCCAGCACGAGCGCGCCGTCGCGCCGCACGCGGCTGCCGACGACGCGGGCATCGCCCGCGATGAGCCCGGCGAGCGCGGTGCGCTTGTCCGCGCCGGTCACGAGCCACAGGATGCGGCGCGCGCGGTTCAACACGCGCAGCGTGAGCGTCATCCGCCGCCGTCCGAGATGCGGCTCGGTCACGACGACGTCGCGCTTGCGCTCGGCCACGAGTGGGGAGCCCGGGAAAAGCGACGCAGTGTGGCCGTCGGCGCCGAGGCCGAGATGCACGGTGCCGAGCGCGGGCGGCGACCCGGCCGCGGCCCGGAGCGCATCGGCATAACGGCGCGCCGCCGCGTCGAGATCCGGCTCCTCGACCGGCATCCAGCGAAAGCTCTTGGGATGATGTTCGATCGGCGCGCGAAGCGCGGCCGCGGCTTGCGTGCGGTTACGATCGGCGTGGTTCGCGGGCGCGATCCGCTCGTCGACCTGGAATACCGCGATGCGATCCCACGACAGCTCGACCCGCGCGAGCCGCTCGAGCACAGTCTGCGGCGTGCGCCCTCCGCTCAGCGCGAGCGTCGCGCCACCGCGTGCGGCGTCTTCTTCGAGATAGCTCGCGAGCAGCTCCGCGCCCCGTGCGGCCACGGCGTCCGGATCCGGCAAAACCTCGATTGCGAGCTCGACGTTCAAATCATGCGCCACGTGCAGATCAAGTCGTCGGCCTCCGCCGGGCCCCAACTGCCGGGCTCATAGAGGTGCACTGGCTTCGTGGAGCGGAGGATCGGATCCACGATGCGCCATTCCTCGAGCACGCCGTCCTCGCGCGCGAACAGCGACGTGTCGCCGTGCAGCGCTGCGCCGATCAGGCGCTCGTACGGGTCCATCTCATCCTCGCCCGAATTGCAGACGAAGAGCTCGACGTCGCGCCCGGTCATCTCGGGTCCCGCCTTTTTCGCGACTGCGCCGAGCGCGATCGACACTTTGTCGGGGCCGAGCCGGAAGCGTAGATAGTTCGGCGTCTCGCGCACCGAGTCGCCGAAGACTTGTTGGGGCGGCGGCTTGAGCGCGACGAACACTTCCGTCGTCGTCGTCGCGAGCTTCTTGCCCGCACGCAAGTAGAACGGCACCCCGGCCCAGCGCCACGAATCGAGATGCAGAAGCACGGCCGCGTAAGTTTCGACGTTCGAGCGCGGCGCGACGCCCTCTTCACTGCGATAGCCCACGTACTGGCCGCGCACGAGGTCGTCGGGCGATAGGGTCCGGATCGCCTTGAACACCTTGGCCTTCTCGTCGAGCACGGCGGCCGACGTCTGTCCAACCGGCGGCTCCATCGCGAGGTGCGCAACGACTTGCAGCAGGTGGTTCTGCACGACGTCGCGAATCGCGCCGACCTCCTCGTAGAACTTGCCGCGCGTCTCGACTCCGAACGTCTCGGCCATCGTAACCTCGACGCGGTCGATGAAGTTGCGGTTCCAGATCGGCTCGAGAAACGCGTTCGCGAAACGAAAGAACAGCAGATTCTGCACCGATTCCTTGCCAAGGTAGTGGTCGATCCGGAACACGTCCTGCTCGGCGAACGTCTTGTGCAACGACTCGTTGAGCGCGCGCGCCGACTTCAGATCGCGCCCGAACGGCTTCTCGACGACCACGCGCGCGCCGTCCGCGCAGCCCGATTCGCGCAGGTTATCGGCGACCGTCGCGAACAGGCTCGGCGGCAGAGCGAGGTAGTGCAGCGGGTGCTCGGAGTCGCCGAGCGTCTCGCGCAGCTCCGTGAACGTGGACGGCTCGCGATAATCGCCGTCGACGTAGCGCAGCAGCCTGCGCAGCTTCGCGAACGCTTCGGCATCGAGCCCGTCACGGCTCTGCTCGAGGCTGTCGCGGATCCGCGCCTCGAAGCGCTCGAGGTTGAAGTCCGCGCGCGCGACGCCGACGACCGGAACGGAGAGCGTGCCGTGCCGAATCATCGACTGAAGCGACGGGTAAATCTTCTTGTGCGCGAGGTCGCCGGTCGCACCGAACAGCACGAGCGCGTCGGCGTTGCCCTCTTTCATCGCCACGTCACTTCTTTGTGGCGCCCGGGCTCGCCGGCTCGGCCGAGCGCTCGGCGTGGCCGCCGAACTCGAGCCTCATCGCTGACAGCAGTCGGTTTGCGAACTCGTCCTCGCCGCGCGAGCTGAAGCGAGCGAACAACGCCGTCGCGAGCACCGGCACCGGCACGCCGGCCTCGATCGCGGCGTCGATCGTCCAGCGCCCCTCGCCCGAATCCGAGACCTCGCCGCGGAAACTGCCGAGATTCCCGTCGCGCCCGAGCGCCGCGGCCGCGAGGTCGAGGAGCCACGAACGAACGACGCTGCCGTGTCGCCAGACCTCGGCGATCGCCGCGATGTCGAACTGATACGAGAAATGCTCCGGATGCTTGAGCGGCGAGGTCTCTGCGTCGACGGCCTGCGCGGCAAGACCCGCGTCCGCGTGCTTGAGCACGTTCAACCCTTCCGCGTACGCGGCCATGAGGCCGTACTCGATGCCGTTGTGGACCATCTTCACGAAGTGGCCCGCGCCGGGCGCACCGCAATGCAGCCAGCCCAGCGGCGCGGTGTCGCCGGCTTTCGCGCTCGTGGAACCCTTTCCGGCCTTCGCGCCGCCGGGTGCGAGCGCGCCGAAAATCGGTGCAATCCGCGCGACGACGTCCGGCTCGCCGCCGACCATCTGGCAGTAGCCGTTCTCGCGGCCCCAGACGCCGCCGCTCGTGCCGACGTCGAGGTAGTGCAACCCGCGCGTCCCAAGCTCCGCGGCCCTGCGGATGTCATCGATGTAGTGTGAATTACCGCCGTCGATCAGCACGTCGCCGCGCGCGAGCAACGGCGTGAGATCGCCGACGACACCGTCGACCGCCCCCGCCGGGATCATGAGCCACACCGTGCGCGGCGCGCGCAGCTTCGCGACGAAATCCGTGAGCGTCGTCGTGATCGTCGCGCCGGCGGCGCGCAGCTCCTCGACGTTGTCGGACTCGCGCGCGAACGCGACACACTCGTGACCTGCGCGCAGCAGGCGGAGCGTCATGTTTCCGCCCATCCTGCCGACGCCGATCATGCCGAGCTGCATCGGGCTACCTCGCGCGTGCGCCGCCTCGCGAGCCGTGAAGCGCGGCTTCAGTCGCGTCGAATAGAGCATGCAGCTCGTACGAGACGTCTTGGATCGTGCCGTTCACGAAGAAGCCGGGGGTGCCGCGGACACGGCTGCGCTTGCCGCCGTCGATCTGCTCGCGGATGCGCTGTAGATAGACGTGGTCGTCCATCTCCGCGATGAACTGCGCCATATCGAGCCCGAGCCGGTCCGCGTAGCCGCGCAGGTGCTTCTCTTGTAGATGTGTCTGATTAGCGAACAGGAGATCACACATCTCCCAAAACTTGCCCTGCTCGCCCGCGCATTCGGCCGCCTCGGCCGCCGCGAGCGCATGCGGATGAGCGTCCTCTAGCGGGAAGTGCCGGAACACGAAGCGCACGCCCTCGGGGTAGTTGTCGAGCAGCATCTTGACCGTCGGCGCGGCGGCCTTGCAGCGCGTGCACTCGAAGTCGCCGTACTCGACGACGACCACGGGCGCGTGGTCGGGACCGAGAGCGTGGTCGGTCGCCTGAACGGGGACTACGAGGTCGACACGAGGTTGATTCATCTGCGCTCCATGCATCGATCAAGCCGAGATGGCTGTCCCACTATGCCACAACTCTGCAGCCGCCTAGCGGCGGCGGCGCGGTCGGCCGTCGGCGAAAGGGCGCTGCGACCTAGTCGACGTACTGCGGTGAGCGCGGCAGCTTCGCGTGCGTCGCGATGTCGTGCTCGATCCAGAGCTCGGCCTTGTTGTCCTTCACGAATTGCTCGATCTTCGCGCGCGACGCTTTCGACTGCTCCGCGTTGAACTCGAATGTCGGAATGCGACCTGTCGTGCGCTCCTCCGGATAGTGGTAGAGGTCTCCCGCGAGCACGACGAGCCCGCGGTGCGCGAGCTTGACCGCGAGAACCTGATGTCCCGGCGTGTGTCCCGGCGTCGACATCAGCACGACCGTGCCGTCGCCGAACACGTCGAAGTTCTCGTTGTTCAGAATCTTCGTCTTCGCGTCTTTGAGCTTGCTGAACGAGTCGACGTCGATGATCGTGCCCTGCGGGATCACACCGAACATGAAGTCGCGGTCGGCCTTCTGCACGATCCACGTCGCGCCCGCGAACTGGTTCGCGTTGCCCGTGTGGTCGCCGTGATAATGCGACAGCGCGAAATAGTTGATATCGGCGGGCTTGTACCCCGCCGCCGCGAGCTGCGGCAGCAGCGGCTTGCTCGCCGACATCACGCCCTGCGTGACCGGTTGGCCGTCCTTGAACGCACTGTCCGCGATCTCACCCGAGTCGAACATCAGCGTGCCGCGCGGATGCACGATCAGATACGAAACGTCGATGAAGTCGACCTCTTTGAGCTCCTCGCGCTTGAAGTTAAACAGCGCGGGATCGAGGCCCTTGATCGCGCCGTTGTCGAAGATGTAGATCCGCGGCGTCGTGGGCGCGGCGGGACGGCTCTGCGCTGCCGCCACCAGAGACCAGAGCGCCGCGACAGCGGCAACGGCGGCCC
>Ga0326731_1000226_pt1 | contig 14704 bp, 13 predicted proteins | sample MHFSIPfraction_FD_207645 | JGI IMG/M metagenome (GOLD analysis project Ga0326731, IMG submission 207645) | Lab enriched peat soil microbial communities from Michigan Hollow, Ithaca, NY, United States - MHF9FY SIP fraction | ecosystem: Environmental > Terrestrial > Soil > Wetlands > Peat | place...
GGTGAAGGGCTTCAAGGTGCGCCTGCCGCTCGACGTGCTGGTCGTGGCGAGCGCGAACCCCGAGGACTACACGCGCCGCGGCCGCATCATCACGCCGCTCAAGGACCGCTACCAGGCGCAGATCCGAACTCACTACCCGCCCACGCGCGAGCTCGAGATCCAGGTCATGAAGCAGGAGCGGCGCAAGCCCCGCGAGACGGCGGTCGAGCTCTACGTGCCGCACTTCATCGAGCAGATCATCGCGGAGCTCACGATCCAGGCGCGCCAGAGCCCGGACGTCTCGCAGGTCTCCGGTGTCTCGGTGCGCGCGTCGATCGCGAACTACGAGACCATCATCGCGTGCGCGGAGCGGCGCGCGCTCCTCTTGGGCGAGAAGGAGGCCGTGCCGCGACTCAGCGACCTTCCGGCGCTGCGCGCCTCGATGGGCGGCAAGATGGAGCTCGAGTACGCGGGCGCGGAAAAGACCGAGAACGAGATCCTCGACTCACTCGTGAAGCGCGCCGTGCTCTCCGTCTTCGAGGAGCTCTGCGGCGCGTCGGACCTCGACGCAATCGTGCGCGCCTTCGACGACGGCTGGAAGGTCGAGGTCGGCGACGACCTGCCGTCGAAGGAGTACGCCGACGGCGTCGACAACATCGCCGGCCTGCGGAAGGCGGTCGAGTTACTCGGCTGCGCCACGAGCCCGGCGCGCATCGCGGCGGGGGTCGAGCTCGTGCTCGAGGGGCTGCATCTCTCGAACAAGCTGAACCGCGAGACCTCGGGCCGCCGACTCACGTACGGCTAGCGATGGCGCGCGTGCGCTACAGCCGATGGGACGGCACGCAGCGCGCATTCTCGCTCGCTGCGGAGCAAGCGCTCGACGAGCTCGCGCGCCACCTGATGGAAGGCATGGGCGTCGAAGAGGCGCTCTCCTGGATGCGCTATCAGGGCTTCGAGCTCGCGGGCATGGATTTCCGCGTGATGGGCGTCGAGGAGCTCCTGCAGGAGCTCCGCCGCCAGGCGCGCGAGCGCATGGCGGGTCACAACATGGACCACGCCTTCGACGAGCGCTGGGAGACGCTGCGAGACATTCTCGAGCGCGAGGAGCGCGCGCAGTCCTCGCAGAACGGCGTCGAGTCACAGCGCTGGACCGACTTCAAGACCAAGAAGGACTCACTCCCGCGGCGGCTCTCCGACGCCCTCAAGCGTTTCTCGCAACACGAGTGGGCCGACGCCGACGCCGAGGCGGACTTCCGCGAGCTCGAGGCGGAGCTCGACCAGATTCGCGCGCTCGAGGAGTTTCACGCGCGCAACCGGCAGATGCTGCGCGGTGGCAACTCACTCTCGTTCGACGAGGCGCTCGACCTGATGCGCGAGATCGAGCGCCTCGGGCGCATGGCCCGCAATCTGCTCGAGGGCCGCTTCGACGAGCTGTCGCTCGACGAGCTGCGCGAGCTCGCGGGCGACGAGGCCGTCGAGTCGATCCTGATCCTGCGCGACATGCGCCGGAACCTCGAGCAGGGCGGCTTCATTCGGCCCGGCGAGGCCGGTCTCGAGCTGACGCCGCGCGCGATCCGCCGCATCGGCGAGCTGGCGCTCGAGGACATCTACGGGTCACTCAAGCGCGGCGGGCCAGGCGCGCACGCGACGACTCACCGCGGCGGTGGGGCGATCACGATCGAGCGCTCGAAGCCGTACGTGTTCGGCGAGCCCGCGCACCTCGATGCCGTCGCCACCGTGCGCAATGCGCTCTTGCGCGATCCCAAGCACGCGACCGTGCCGCTGCGCATCGAGCCCGGCGATCTCGAGGTCTGGGACACCGATCAGCAGACCGACACGACGACGGTACTGTTGCTCGACATGAGCTGGTCCATGTCCTGGTCGGGGCGCTGGCCCGCGGCCAAGCGCGTCGCGATCGCGATGGACCAACTGATTCGCACGAGATACCCGCGCGACCGCTTCTTCATCGTCGGCTTCTACACGCGCGCCCGCGAGCTCACGATCCCGGAGCTGCCCGAGCTCGTCTGGAACATGGAAGACCCGTTCACGAATCTGCAGGACGGCCTGCGCGTCGCCCAGCGGCTCATCGACCGCAATCCGGCGGCGAACAAGCAGATCATCGTGATCACCGACGGTCAGCCGACCGCCTACTTCGTCGGCGACGAGCTGCGCGTGGAGTGGCCGAGCGGGGTCGGCGGCACGAGCCCCCGCGCGAACAAGGAGACACTCGGCGAAGTGAATCGAGTGACTCGCAAGGGCATCACGATCAACACCTTCATGCTCGACGACTCACCCGAGCTCATGCGCTTCGTGGAAGCCATGACCAAGATCAACAAGGGCCGCGCCTTCTACACCACGCCGGGTCAGATCGGCGAGTACGTCATGGTCGACTACCTGTCGCGCAAGCGCCGAAAGATCCGCTAGAGCGTGGGTAGAGAACGGAGCGCAGGGTGCCCATCGTCGAAGGCGTCGGGCTGCGCGAGCGCGGCCTGGTCGAGGTGCTCGGCGCGGCGCGCGTGGTGCTCGAGCTCGGCTTCGGCCGCGGCGAGCTCTTGCTCGACCTGGCCGAGGCCGACCCGAAGCGCGCCTTTCTCGGCGTCGAGATCTCGCGGAAGCGCGTCGAGAAGGTGGCCCGCCGCGCAGAGAAGCGCGGGCTCGAGAACGTCTTCCTGCTGCACGCGCCCGCGGAGTTCGCGCTCGAGCGCGCGCTGCCGCCGGGCTGTGTAGAGGAGTGCTGGATCAACTGTCCCGACCCGTGGCCGAAGAAGCGCCACTGGCGGCGCAGACTCGTGCAGGCGCCGCTCGTCGCGCGGCTCGCGGTCGCGCTCGCGCCGGAGGCCCTCCTGCACATCTCGACCGATCATCCGGGTTACCGAGATTGGATCGCCGAAGTCATGGCGGCGCAGAGCGCGTTCGCGAATCTGCACGCACCCGCGCCTTGGTCCGACTCACCGCCCGCGCGGCGCGAGACTGCGTATGAGTCAGAATGGCGCGCCGAAGGTCGCGCGATCGCGTACTTCGACTATCGTAGATGCAAGTGAAAGCGCTGCTCGGCCACACCCCCGACGAGCTGCGCGCCGCATTTGCGAGCGCCGGCGTCCCCGCATTCCGCGCTGCGCAGGTCGCGAGCTGGCTCTACAAGCGGCGCGTGCGCGACTTCGCCGCGATGCCGAATCTGCCTGCGACGCTGCGCACTGACCTCGCGGCGAGCTGGCGCACGCACTCGCTCGAGCGCATCTCCGTTCACGCCGCCGCCGACGGCACGCGCAAGCTGGTGCTCGGCACGATCGACGGGGCGCGCATCGAAGCCGTGCTGATTCCCGAAGCGCGCCGCTACACGCTGTGTGTGTCGTCGCAAGTCGGCTGCAGCCTCGACTGCGCGTTCTGCGCGACGGGGCGAATGGGACTCGGCCGCAACCTGCACGCGGACGAGATCGTCGATCAGGCGCTGCACGCGGCCGAGATCCTGGACGCCGATGGGCGCGCGCTCACTCACATCGTGTTCATGGGCATGGGCGAGCCGCTCTTGAATCTGAAGCACGTCGTGCAGGCGATCCGTGTGCTGACGCACGAGGACGCGTTCGCGCTCGCGCCGCGGCGCATCACGGTGTCGACGGCCGGCGTCGCACCCAAGATCGCGGAGCTGGGCAAGGCCGTGCCCGTGCGCCTCGCGATCTCGCTTCACGCCGCGCGCGACGAGCTGCGCGACGTGCTCGTGCCGCTGAACCGGCGCTTCGCGATCGCGGAGCTGATGGACGCGTGCGCCGCCTTCCCGACGCCGAAGCGCGAGCGGCTGTCGTTCGAGTACACGCTGATCGCCGGCGTGAATGACTCGGTCGGAGACGCGCGCGCGCTCGCTGCGCTCGCGCGCAAGGCGCGCGCCAAGGTCAACCTGATCCCGCTGAACGAGCACCCCGGCACTTCGTACCGGCGGCCGAGCGAGGAGCGCATGGATGCCTTCCTCGGCGCGCTCGCGGCGGAGCGAGTCACTGCGACCCTGCGCCGCTCGCGCGGCGACGACATCTTCGCCGCGTGCGGCCAGCTCGGGACGCGTCCGACTTGACTGCGCTCGTCAGCAGTTCGCCGCGCGCGCCCTTGGCGATCTTCTCGAGTGACACCTTTGCCACAGCGAGGCCGAGCGAGGGCCGTCCCGAGCGAGGACGCAAGCGCCGGAGGCGCGCGCAGCGAGCCGCAGGCGCGCGTAGCCGATAAGGCTCGGGATGCTGTACGCGATCGGTGACATTCACGGCATGCGCGACGAGCTCGTCCGCTTGTTGTCACGCATGCCACTTCAAAAGGGCGACCGCCTGCTCTTCATCGGCGACTACGTCGACCGCGGGCCGAACCCGAAGGCCGTCGTCGACGAGCTGATCGAGCTGCAGAAGTCGTACGAGTGCATCTTCCTCATGGGCAATCACGAGGCGATGTTCCTCTCGTTCCTCGGCTGGGAAGGCCCGAGCTACTTCGGCTCGGAGGCGTTCCTGCACAACGGCGGAGAGACCACGCTCGCGAGTTACGGCTACTTCGACGCCGACGACGATTTCAAGCTCGACGCCGCGCACGAGCGCTTCTACAAGAACTTGCAGCTCTGGCATCTCGAGGGCGAATACGCGTTCGTGCACGCCGGCCTCGCGAAGTCGTCGCTCGGTCTTTCGGATGCGAAGTACGCGCTCTCGCGCGAGAGCGCGCGCGACCTCTTGTGGCAGCGCGAGACCGCCGACCTCCCGCACAGCCTCGGAGTCACCGTCATCTACGGCCACACCCCGCTGCCCGATTTCAGTGTAAGGTGGAACCTCCCGTACTCGATCGGGATCGACACCGGCGCCGTCTACGGAGGTCCGCTGACGGCGATCCGGCTCCCGGACGAGACCGTATTTCAGTCGTAGATGAAACTCACTCCAGAACAGGAACTGATTCGCGACTCCGTGCGGCGCTTGGCTGAAGCCGAGCTCGCGCCGATCGCCGCGCGCATCGACGCGGACGACTGGTTCCCGCGCGACTTCTTCCGGCGCCTCGGTGAGATCGGCGCGCTCGGCGTGCTCGTGCCCGAGGAGTTCGGCGGGAGCGGCGGCGACTACATCGGCGCCGCCCTCATCATGGAAGAGCTGGCGCGCGTCTCCGGCTCCGTGTCGCTCTCGTACGGTGCGCACGCGGTGCTGTGTGTCGGCGCGATCGCGCGAGACTGCTCGGCGGAGCAGAAGGCGCGGGTGCTCCCGCGCCTGTGCTCCGGCGAAGCGATCGGCGCGTGGGCGCTGACCGAGCCGGGCTCGGGCTCCGACGCGCTCGGCATGCACACGCGTGCGGTGCGCGACGGCAACGACTACGTGCTCGACGGCGGGAAGACGTTCATCACCAACGGCTCGGAAGCCGAGACACTCGTCGTGTACGCGCGCACCTCGCCCGCGCTCGGCGCGCAGGGAATCTCCGTGTTTCTCGTCGACCCGAAGACACCCGGCTTCCAGTGCAGCCGCACGCTCGACAAGATGGGCATGCGCGGCAGCCCGACCGCGGAGCTGCGCTTCGACGCGATGCGCGTCGCGGCGACCGACCGCATCGGCGAGGAGAACCGCGGCGTCGCGATGATGATGCGCGGACTCGACGTCGAGCGCGCGACCCTGGCGGGAATCTCGGTCGGACTCGCGCAGGCGGCGCTCGACCACTCCGTGAAGTGGGCGCGGGAGCGCGAGCAGTTCGGCCGCCCGATCGCCGAGTTCCAAATGGTCCAGAAGCTGCTCGCGGACATGTACGTCGACGTCGAGGCCGCGCGCCTGCTCGTGTACGAGGCGGCGCATCTCTGTGTCTCGCAGGTCAGCGGCTGCGCGAAGCTCGCCTCGGCCGCGAAGCTGTTCTCGTCGGAGATCGCGACGCGCGCCGGCCTCGCCGCCGTGCAGATCTTCGGCGGCTACGGCTACACCCGCGAGTATCCCGTGGAGCGCATCGCGCGCGACGCGAAGCTGATGGAGATCGGCGCAGGCACGTCCGAGATCCAGCGCACGATCATCGCCCGCGAGCTGCTCAAGGGGCGCTAGGCGAGTCACTGCGCCACACGCTGAGTCAATCGACCTCAGTCGTCCCCGGCCCTCCGGCCGCGACGCCTCGGCACCAGCGTTCGCCGGGCACGCCCATTGCTCCGTGCCCGCCCGTGGGCTTCGCACCGATCCGGAAGATCCGCTCGGCGGGCGGCGTCGCGCCGAATCTCGAGGACTACGCGCGAACCTGCTCCGCGTTCAGCTGGAAGACGGCGCGCAGCATGCTCTCGGGTCTGCCCGGAGCGCGTGGGCTCAACATCGCGCACGAAGCGGTGGATCGACACGCGCAGGGTCCGCTCGCCGGAAAGACCGCGCTCCGCTTCCTTCCGCGCGACGGAGCGGCGCGCGACGTGAGTTACGCCGAGCTCTCGGAGCTCTCCAACCGCTTCGCCAACGCGCTGCGCGAGCTCGGCGTGGGCAAGGGCGAGCGCGTCTTCGCGCTGGCCGGGCGGATTCCGGAGCTGTATGTCGCAGCGCTCGGCACCTTGAAGAACGGCAGCGTGTTCTGCCCGCTCTTCTCCGCCTTCGGGCCCGAGCCGATCCGCACCCGCCTCGAGCGCGGGGACGCGCGCGTTCTGGTCACGACGGAGTCACTCTACGCTCGGAAGGTCGCGAGCCTGCGCGCCGCGCTGCCGAAGCTCGAGCACGTTCTGCTCGCGGCGCGCCAGCCCGGGTCGGCCGCGCCGCTCGAGACACACGACCTCGGGCCGCTCCTCGCGCGCTCGAGCCCGCGCTTCGAGATCCCACCGACCGACGCCGGGGACATGGCGCTGCTCCACTTCACCAGCGGCACGACGGGCGCGCCCAAGGGCGCCGTCCACGTACACGGCGCGGTGTTGGCCCACCATGCGACCGCGCTCTACGCCCTCGACCTGCATCCGGACGACACCTTCTGGTGTACGGCCGATCCGGGTTGGGTCACCGGCACCTCGTACGGCATCGTCGCGCCGCTCACGCACGGCGTGACGAGCCTCGTCGACGAAGCCGACTTCGACGCCGAGCGCTGGTACGCGACCCTCGAGAAACAGCGAGTCACGAACTGGTACACGGCGCCCACGGCCGTCCGCATGCTGATGAAGGTGGGCGCCGAGCTGCCGCGGCGCTTCGATCTCTCGCGCCTGCGCTTCGTCTCGAGCGTGGGCGAGCCGCTGAATCCGGAGGCGGTCGTCTGGGGTCAGGAGGCGCTCGGCCTGCCGATCCACGACAACTGGTGGCAGACGGAGACCGGCGGAATCATGATCGCGAACTTCGCGTCGCAGGAGATCCGGCCGGGCTCGATGGGCCGACCGCTGCCGGGCATCGACGCCGCGATCGTGCAGCGCGCACGCGACGGCGGCGTCACCGAGCTCCGCGATCCCGACACGGTCGGCGAGCTCGCGCTGCGCCCGGGCTGGCCGTCGATGTTCCGCGGCTACCTGCACGACGAGGAGCGCTACCGGAAGTGCTTCGCGGGCGGCTGGTATCTGTCCGGCGATCTCGCGCGGCGCGATCGCGACGGCTACTTCTGGTTCGTCGGCCGCGCCGACGACGTGATCAAGTCGTCGGGTCACTTGATCGGGCCGTTCGAAGTGGAGAGCGTGCTGATGGAACATCCCGCGGTCATCGAGGCGGCGGTGATCGGGAAGCCCGATCCCGTGGCGGGCGAGATCGTGAAGGCCTTCGTGGTGCTGCGCGCGAGTCACTCGGCGAGCCCCGCGCTCGCGCGCGAGATCACCGGCTTCGCGCGCTCGCGCCTGGGCGCCGCGGTCGCCCCGAAGGAGCTCGAGTTCCGCGACGGGGTGCCGAAGACCCGCAGCGGGAAGATCCTGCGCCGCCTGTTGCGCGCGCGCGAGCTCGGCCTGCCCGAGGGAGACACTTCGACCCTGGAGGGCGCCGAGTGACTCCGGAGGCGCCGCTCGCGCCTCGCGACCGCGAGCATGCGCTGCGCTTGCTGCGGGCCATGCTGCGCATCCGCCGCTTCGAAGAGGCCTGCGCGGAGCAGTACTCGAAGGGGAAGATCCGCGGCTTCCTCCACCTGTACGTCGGCCAGGAGGCCGTCGCGGTCGGCGTCATCGAGTGTCTCACGGCCGACGACGCGATCGTGGCGACCTATCGCGAGCACGGTCACGCGCTCGCGCGCGGCATCGATTCGCGCCCGCTCATGGCCGAGATGTTCGGCAAGGTCGAGGGCTGCAGCCGCGGGCGCGGCGGCTCGATGCACGTCTTCGATGCGGCGACTCGCTTCTACGGCGGAAACGCGATCGTCGCCGCCGGTCTGCCGCTCGCCGTCGGGCTCGCACTCGCGGACCGGATGCAGAATCGCGACCGAGTCACGGTCTGTTTCTTCGGCGAGGGTGCGATGGCCGAAGGTGAGTTCCACGAGTCGATGAACCTCGCGGCGCTCTGGCGGCTGCCCGTGCTGTTCGCGTGCGAGAACAACCTGTACGCGATGGGCACCGCCCTCGCGCGCTCCGAGTCGGAAACGAATCTGTGCGTGAAGGCCGCGAGCTACGAGATGCCCGCCTGGTCCGTCGACGGGATGGACGTGCTCGCGGTCGAGGACGCGGCGCGGCGCGCAGTCACCGCGGTGCGCGGCGGCGGCCCGCTGTTTCTGGAGCTGCGCACCTACCGGTTCCGCGCGCACTCCATGTTCGACCCGCAGCTCTACCGCGAGAAGAGCGAGGTCGAGGCGTGGAAGCAGCGCGACCCGATTCCGACGTTCGTCGCTCGCGCCCAGGCGAGCGGCGCGCTCGGCGCCGACGACGCGGCGCGCATCGAGGAGGAAGCCGCCGCGGAGATGGTCGCCGCGGTCGACTTCGCGGAAGCGGGGCACTTCGAGCCGGTCGCCGACCTCGCGCGTCACGTCTTGTTCGAGGGCGGGGCGCAGTGACCGGCGAGCGCATCAAGCAGAGCTTCCGCGAGGCGTTTCGCCAGTCACTCCGCGAGGCGCTGGTGCGCGACGAGCGCGTGTTCCTCATGGGCGAGGATGTCGGGCGCTACGGGGGAAGCTACGCCGTGAGTCACGGCTTCCTCGAGGAGTTCGGGCCGGACCGGATTCGAGACACTCCGCTCTCGGAGTCCGCGTTCGTCGGCGCGGGAATCGGCGCCGCGCTGGGCGGCATGCGGCCGATCGTCGAGCTCATGACCGTGAACTTCAGCCTGCTCGCGATGGACCAGATCCTCAACGGCGCCGCGACTCTCTCGCACATGTCGGGCGGACAGTTTCACGTGCCGCTGGTGATTCGCATGGCGACGGGTGCGGGGCGACAGCTCGCCGCGCAGCACTCGCACAGCCTCGAGGGCTGGTACGCGCACATTCCGGGCATCAAGGTGGTCGCGCCCGCGACCCTCGAGGACGCGCGCGGAATGCTCCACACCGCGCTCGAGGACCCGAACCCGGTGCTGATCTTCGAGCACGCGCGGCTGTATCCGGTCGAGGGCGAGGTCGCGGCTGACGCTGGCCCCGTCGATCTCGAGCGAGCGGCGCTGCGCCGCGCGGGCCGCGACGTCAGTCTGATCGCCTATGGCGGCACGCTCGATCGCGCGCTCGAAGCGGCGGAGTCACTCGCCGGACAGGGCATCGAGGCGGAGGTGCTCGACCTGCGCGTGCTGCGGCCGCTCGACGAGGCCGCGATCCTGGCGAGCGTCGCCCGCACTCACCGCGTCGTGATCGTCGACGAAGGCTGGAAGAGCGGCAGTCTCTCGGCGGAGATCGCGGCGCGCATCGCCGAGCACGCGCTCGGCGAGCTCGACGCCCCGATCCGCCGCGTGTGCTCGGCCGAGGTGCCGATTCCGTACCCGAAGCACCTCGAGGACGCGGCGCTGCCTCAGGCCGCGCGCATCGCCGAAGCGGCGCGCGAGCTGGTGCGCGGTGGCTGACTTCCAGATGCCGTCGCTCGGCGCGGACATGGACCGCGGCAAGATCCTCGAGTGGCGCAAGCAGGTCGGTGACTCGATCGCGCGCGGCGAGATCGTCGTGCTCGTCGACACCGACAAAGCCGAGATCGAGGTCGAGAGCTTCTCCGCGGGCGTGCTCGAGGCGATTCTCGTGCCCGTCGGTGAGACCGTCCCCGTCGGCACGCCGATCGCGCGGATTCGCAGCGCCGAAGCGGGCGCGCGGCCGGCGCCGAAGCCCGTGACTCCGCCGCCGCCGGCGCCGCCAGCACCGCAGCCCGCGATCGCGAGACCTCCGGCGGTGACTCCACGCGAGTTACCCCCCGCGCCCGCGGTCGCGTCCGCCGCGGCGCGCCCGCACGCGACGCCGCTCGCGCGCCGCGTCGCAGCGGAGCTCGGCGTCAATCTGGCGTCCGTCGCCGGCACCGGCGCCGATGGCGCGATCACCCGCGAAGACGTCGAGCGGGCCGCGGCTCCACGCGCCGCCGCGCCGCCGCCGGCGGTGGCGCCCGCCGCGCGCGACCGCGCCGCCGCCATGCGCAGCGCGATCGCCACCGCGATGGAGCGCGCGAACCGCGAGATACCGCACTACTACGTCGAGTCACGCGTCGACCTCGCGAACGCGATCGCCTGGCTCGCGGCCACGAACGCGGCGCGTCCGATCGCCGATCGCGTGCTGCCCGCGGCTCTCTTCGTGAAGGCGGTCGCGCTCGCCGCGCGCGAAGTGCCGGAGCTGAACGGATTCTGGCGCGACGGCGGGTTCGTTCCGGCGAGCGAGGTGCACGTGGGCCTGATCGTGTCCCTGCGCCAGGGCGGCTTGCTCGCGCCCGCGCTGCGCGACGTGTGCGAGAAGAGCGTCACTCAGCTGATGGCCGACCTGCGCGACGTCGTGGCGCGCGCACGGGCCGGCAAGCTGCGCAGCTCCGAGGTCTCGGGCGCGACCATCTCACTCACGAACTTGGGCGACCAGGGGGCCCAGCGCGTGTTCGGAGTCATCATGCCGCCGCAGGTGGCGCTGGTCGGCTTCGGTCGAGTCACTGAGCAGCCGGTCGCGGCGGGCGGATTGATCGGCGTTCGTTCCGTTGTCGACGTCACGTTGGCCGGCGACCACCGGGCGAGCGACGGCCACCGCGCGGGGCGCTTCCTGGCCGCGCTCGCGCGCAGGCTAGCCGAGCCGGAGTCCCTGTGACTCGCGATGCGCTGCGCCGCGAGGTTCTCGAAGCGCTCGCCGAGATCGCGCCCGAGGCCGACCCCGCGAGCCTGCGCGGAGGCGTGCCGCTGCGCGATCAGCTCGACCTCGACTCGATGGACTTCCTGAACTTGCTGATCGCGGTGCACCAGCGGACCGAGGTCGAGATCCCCGAAGCCGACTATGGAAAGCTCGCGAGCCTGGACCAGATCGTCGCTTACCTCGAGGCGCGCCAGCCGGGCGGCCGGGACTAGGAACGGTCGTTGCAGTGAGTGCGGCCATGGACATTCACTGGGACGACTTGGGCGAGGTGAGCGAAAAACAACGGGAGAGCATCGAGGCGCGCCTGCGGCGGCTCACGGCGCAGCACGACGACGTGCTCTCGATTCGCATCGCGGGGCACGCGAGTCAGCACCATCGCCATGGCGGGCGCGAAGTCCACATCACCGCGGAGGCGAAGGGGCGGAGGATCGCGGCGTCGCGCGGCGCGGCCGATCTCGCGCAGGCGCTCCACGACGCCCTCGATGTGTTCGGCCGCGAGCTGCGGCGGTCGCGCGCGCGCCAGTCCGCGCGTCCGGTTCCGCGCGCCGCCGGTCCCGCGCTGCTCGGTGTCGTCGACCGCGTGGACCGCGAAGGCGGCTACGGCTTCGTGCTCACCGACGACGGGACCTCCGTCTACTTCCACCGCAACGCGGTGTCGGGCGGTCTCTCGTTCGAGGGCCTCGAGGTCGGCCAGCGAATCGCGCTGAACGTCGAAGCCGGCGAGGAAGGGCCACAGGCCACGGTGATTGCGCCGGCCGCCCCGGATGCGCCCTCGCCGTGACTCGTCAGTCCTTCATGTCCTCGAGCACGCGGAGCAGGTCGAACGCAGTCACGATGCCGAGGAGCTGCGATCCCTGCGTCACAAAGACGCGGTGAATGTGGCGGGCGCGGAGCCCGCGCGCGATCTCGGAAGCCTTGGTGTCTGCGGGGATCGTGACGACCTCGCGGGTCATCGCGTCACTCACTCGCAGCGCCGCCAGCCTGTCTTGGAAGTCCTCGGGTCCGCCGGACCAATCCGGCGCCGAGTACGGCAAGAGATCCCGGAAGTAACCCGACTCCATGCGCGCCGCGCCCCGCTCCTCGTCGACGGCGCGGATCAGATCGGTTGCGGTGATCACGCCGACGAGGGACCCATCGTCGGCGACGACCGGCGCCCCGCTGATCTCCTCCTCGTTGAACAGGCGGTGCACCTCGTCGAGGGAGGCCTCCGGATCCACCGTGAGCACCCGTGCCTCCATCAGATCTCGCGCCGTCGGAATCATCCGAATACCTCCGTTAGCTCATGAAGTGCAGACGCCGTGCCCGCTGGCGGAGTCACGGCGCCCGTGAAGGCGGAGACCGCCTGCCGAAGTGCTGTGAACTGCCCCAGCGAAAGCCACACCGCTGAGGCAAGTCACCTCACTCGAACCCCGCAGGCGCCTCGCCAGCTTTGGGCTTCTCCTCGATCTCCGTGAGCGTGCCCTCCGCGAGTAGGAGCACACCTGCGACCGAGACGGCGTTCTCGAGCGCACAGCGGACGACCTTGGCCGCGTCGATGATGCCCGCCTCGACCAGGTCCACGTAGGTGCCCCGCGCCGCGTTGAACCCGAAGCCGCCGCTGCCCGACCGCATGCGCTCGACCACCACCCCCGCGTCGCAGCCGGAGTTCACCGCGATCTGGCGCGTCGGTGCCTCGAGCGCGCGCCGCAGGATGCGAACGCCGGTCTGTTCGTCGCCTTCGCACTTCGCCTCGAGCTGCTCCACCGCACCGATCGCACGCAGCAGCGCGAGACCCGCGCCGGGCACGATGCCCTCCGCGACTGCAGCCTTCGTCGCGCTGATCGCGTCGTCGAACGCCTCTCGCCGGCTCTTCATCTCCGCTTCGGATGGAGCGCCGACGCGGATCACGGCAACTCCGCCGGACAGCTTCGCGAGTCTCTCTTCGAGTTTCTCGCGGTCGTAGTCCGACTTGGTGTCTGCGATCTGCCGGCGCAGCTCCTCGCAGCGCGCCTTGAGCAGGGCCGGGTCGCCGCCGCCGCCGATGATCGTCGTCGAGTCCTTGTCGACGACGACGCGCTTCGCCTTGCCGAGCTGGGGCACGTCGAGATTCTCGAGCTTCAGTCCGAGCTCCTCGGCGACCAGCGTTGCGCCCGTCAAAATGGCGATGTCCTGGAGCGTGTCCCTGCGGCGATCGCCGAAGCCGGGCGCCTTGACCGCGCACGCGTGCAGAGTGCCGCGCAGCTTGTTCACGACGAGGGTTGCGAGCGCTTCGCCCTCGACGTCCTCCGCGACGAGCAGAAACGAGCGGCCTTCCTTGGCGATGCGCTCCAGCAACGGCAGGAGATCGCGCAGGGTCGAGATGCGCTTCTCGTGCAGGATCACCAGCGGATCTTCGAGCACCACCTCGACTGACTCCGGGCTCGTCACGAAGTAGGGCGACAGGAAGCCTCGGTCGAACTGCATGCCCTCCACGATCTCGAGCGACGTCTCGGTGCCGCGCGCCTCCTCGACGGTGACGATTCCCTCGGAGCCGACGCGGTCGATCGCGCTCGCGACCAGGCGACCGATCTCCATGTTGCCGTGCGCGGAGATACTCGCGACCTGCTCCTTCTCGCGCGTGCTCGTGACTGGGCGCGCGATCGCGCGCAGCGCCTCGACGGCCGCCGTCACCGCGCGATCGAGACCGCGCTTCAGATCGATCGCGCTCGAGCCCGCGGCGACGTTTCGGACCCCTTCGGCGAGGATCGCGTGCGCGAGCAGGACCGAGGTCGTCGTGCCGTCGCCCACCGCCTCACCGGTCCGGACGGCCGCCTCGCGCAGCATCTGCGCGCCGAGATTCTCCTCGGCGTCGGGCAAGTCGACGCGCTTCGCGATCGTCACTCCGTCGTCGCAGACGATCGGCGCGGAGAACTTCCGCTCGATCAGCATCGAGCGCGCTTTCGGCCCCAAAGTCGCGCGCACGGCGTCCGCCAGCGCGGCAGCGCCGGCGAGGATCTTCTCGCGGGCGCGGTCTTGGAACAGGAGACGAGTGTGGGCCATCTGCGAACCCTCCGTGGCGATGTTCGGCCGCTCCACATGGAGCAAGCGGCGTGCCGCCCCGGCTAGACGCGCGGGCAGTCGACGTGCACGCGCAGATGAGTGAGTCGCTCGTACTCGCGCTCCTGACGGCGCACCACCCACCGGTCGTAGAGGAAGATCTCGAGCGGACGCCACATCGCCACCCAGCCACCGATCAGGAGACTCTCGCGCCCGAGCTGCGCGAGCGGGGACTCGACGAACTGATTGAGCGCCTGGCCGGCCAGAAAGCAGAGCGCCAGGAAGGCCAGCCCCACCGCCAAGCTCCTGCGCCCGCGCCCCAGCAACGCGCGGTACTCGCGCTGCTTCGACGCGGCGCGATACGCGAAGTGATTCCGCACCGCCTCGGCGACCATCGCGTCGAGCTCGTCCTTCGCCTCCGGCCGCTTCTCCTCGAGATGCACGACGAGCTCGAGCTCCGCGCGGCTCGGTAACTCACTCGCCCAGCCGACGATGAACTCCTCGGCGGTGGCGTCGAGCTCGCGCTCGCGAAAGGGCGAGGGATCGAAGGAGTGAAAGAGTTGAGCGAGCAGCCGCA
>Ga0326731_1000227_pt1 | contig 14649 bp, 16 predicted proteins | sample MHFSIPfraction_FD_207645 | JGI IMG/M metagenome (GOLD analysis project Ga0326731, IMG submission 207645) | Lab enriched peat soil microbial communities from Michigan Hollow, Ithaca, NY, United States - MHF9FY SIP fraction | ecosystem: Environmental > Terrestrial > Soil > Wetlands > Peat | place...
CACCGCGTTCACCGGCCCGTTCACGATCGAGTAGTACGAGGCCTCGCCCTTGAACGGGCAGGTGCTGCGGTGGTCGGTGCGCTCGAGGCGCTCCATCTTCACGTCCTTGCGCGGGATGTAGTACACGGCGGGGTAGCCGTCCTCGTCGAGCCGGACGGCGTCCCGCGTGTCGGCGATGACCTCGCCTTTCACGCTGACCTGCACGCGAGCGCCGGCAGGCTTCGTCGCGATGTGGTGCTTCGGGTGCGTCTTCCATCCAGGTGCGCTGTTGGCGCTCATGACATTTCTCCTCTTGTCCCCGCCGGCTCACCGTCCCACGGCGAGGGTCGCCTCGACGCTCATGCGCCTGTCCCCGCGCAGGATGTCGAGGCGAACTTTGTCGCCCGGGTTGAAATCGTCCAGGCGCGACTGGAGCTTGGCCACCGTGTCGACCGGCTTGCCGCCCACGCTGACGATCACGTCGCCGGGCACGATGACGTTGCCTTGCTCGACCCGCGCGCCCCGCAGGCCCGCCGCGGCCGCCGGCCCCCTCGGCCTCACCCTGAGCACGAAAACGCCCTCAACGTTGAGGCGCTCGCTCAGGAAATCGTTCAGATCGGGGTCGGTCTCGATGCCGAGCGAGGGCGGCGCGTACTTGCCGTTCGCGACGAGCGCGGTCGCCACACGGTTGATGGTGTCGATCGGCACCGCGAAGCCGATTCCCGCGGACGCTCCGCTCGGGCTATAGATCGCCGTGTTCATGCCGATCAGGCGGCCTGCGCTGTCGAGTAAGGGGCCGCCCGAGTTGCCAGGGTTGATCGCGGCGTCGGTCTGGATGAGGTGCTCGATAGTGGTGCCGTCGTCGTTGTCGAGCGCGCGGTCGAGCGCCGATACGATGCCGCGGGTCAGGGTCCAGTCGAGACCGAAGGGATTACCGATCGCGTAGACGCTCTGCCCCACGCGCAGGTCGTGGCTCGTGCCCAGCGGCAAGGGCGGAGGCCGGTTCGACGGCACCTTGATGCGCAGCACCGCGATATCGTGAAACTGACTCGCACCGACGAGCGCCGTGGGATAGTCGCGGCCGTCGTTCAGGCGCACCCTCGCCTCCGACGCTCCGGAGATCACGTGGTAGTTGGTGATGATGTCGCCCTGCTCGTCCCAGAAGAATCCCGAGCCCGTCCCCTTCGGTATGCTGCGGATATTGCGCGTCCAGAAGTCGCGCACGCGCTCGGAGGTCGAGATATACACCACCGAGCGCTTCGCCTTCTCGAACATGTCGATGAGAGCGCGCTCGTCCGGGCTGAGGGCCCCGCGCGGCGCGACCGAGCGCGCGTCTGCCGCGGCCGGGGCGAGGATCGCGGCGAGCAGCGCGGCGAGCAGCGCGAAACCGGAGAGCGCCCCGCAGAGCGCGCGCGATACCCGATGCACGAGACGGCGGCTCATGACGCTTCTCCTTTTTCCGCCCTCGCCTCGGCGAGAAGCCAGCGGCGGAACAGGGGCACTTTGCTCTCCCTGGACAATTTCTTCGGGTGAACGACGTAATAGCCGAAGCGCAGAGGGAAGGCCAGCTCGAAAGGCTTGAGGAGCCGCCCGGCGGCGAGGTCGTCCTCCACCAGCACGCTTCGCCCCAGCGCCACGCCCTGGCCGTCGATCGCCGCCTGGATCGCGAGCATCGACGCGTTCACGTGCAGGCCGCGCGTGGCGTCGACTCCCGGCGCCCCTGCCGCTTCGAGCCACCCCGCCCAGTTGGGGAAGGCGCTGCCGTCGGGCAGCGAGTCGTCGTGGATCAGGGTGTGCCGGGCCAGGTCCTCAACTGCGCGCAAGGACTGACCGCACCCGAGCAGCTTCGGACTGCACACCGGGTACGCCTCCTCGCTCATTAGCGGCGTCACCTCCAAGCCCGGCCAGTCGCCGCCGCCATAGCGCAACGCCACATCGACGTCCTCGCGCGCGAAGTCGACCAGGCGCGTGGTCGTGTCGATGCGGATGTCGATCTCCGGGTGCGCGGCGATGAAGCTCTCCAGGCGCGGCATCAGCCACTTTGCGGCGACCGAGGGCGTGACGCTGACGACGAGCTGGCGCCTCGCGCGCTGTGCGCGCGCTCTGGAGAAGCCCGCGGCCAGCAGGTCGAAGCCTTCGCGCACCTGCGGCAGGATCGCCTGCGCGGTGTCGGAAAGGAAAATCGCGCGCTTGGTGCGCTTGAACAGCGCCACGCCGAGGTAGTCCTCGAGCGTCTTGATCTGCTGGCTCACCGCGGCAGGCGTGACGCCCAGTTCCTCCGCGGCCTTGGCAAAGCTCATGTGCCGCGCCGCCGCTTCGAAGGCGCGGATACCGTTCAGGTGGGTGAGCCTGCGGGCCATGGCGATGGTTAAGATTTTCTAATCATACCGGAGGCGAGAACTCGTTTGTCCGGCGCCACCGCGGTCCTTAGCATGGGCTTCATTGCATCGCAACCGCCTCAGGAGAACCGCCATGCCGCTCGTTCGCATCGACCTCGCGCGGGGGAAATCCGCGCAGTACCGCAAGACGCTCGGGGAAGTCGTCTACCGCGCCATGACCGAAGTGATCAACGTGCCCAAGGACGACAAGTTCCAGGTCATCGCCGAGCACGCACCCGAGAAGCTGAACGTCACGCCCACGTACCTGGGCATCCGCTACTCCTCCGGAGTCGTGCTGATCCAGGTGACGCTCTCGCAGGGCCGCACGGTCGAGCAGAAGAAGGCCTTCTACAAGCGCGTCGCCGAGGACCTGCGGCGCGAGCTGAAGATCGACCCGCAGGACGTGTTCATCAACCTCGTCGAAGTGTCCAAGGAGAACTGGTCTTTCGGCAACGGCGAGGCGCAGTACGTGACCTGAACAGGGTAGGCGGCGCCGACAGGTGTAGAGTTTCCGGAAACACCCAACCTTAGAAGGAGACCGGCATGGGAGGCCTTTCGACGCTCGGTGCGATTCACACCGCGATCAGCCTGGTTGCCCTGGCATCCGGATTCGTTGTTCTCATCCGCGACAGGGAGATCTCGCCCAAGACCCGCCTCGGGCAGACCTATCTCGTCGCAACGCTGATCACCGCTCTGACCGCGCTGGGGATCTTCCGCCACGGCGGCTTCGGGCCGCCGCACGTGCTCGCGATCCTCACGCTCGTCGCGCTCGCGGTGGGCGCGGCGGCCTCGTACTCCGGGCTCTTCGGAGGCGCCTCACGCTACGTCCAGGCCGTCTGCTTTTCCTCGACCTTTCTGTTCCACCTGATCCCGGGCTTCACCGAGACCTTGACGCGCCTCCCCGCCGGCGCGCCGATCGCAGCTTCCCAGGACGCGCCGCTCCTGCAGGCGATCGACGCGCCGCTGCTGGGGGTGTTCCTCGCCGGGCTGGTCGCGCAGATGGTGTGGCTGCGGGCGTCCCTCCGGGCCCGCTAGGGGCGCTCTCGACGGCGCGCGCTTTTTCCAGCAGCCAGTCGCGGAACGCCACCACCGCCGGGCGGCTTGCGATGACCTCGGGGCACACGAGGAAATAGTCGGACTGCGGCTTCACTTCGATATCGAAAGGTTCGACCAGCCTGCCCGAGGCGAGGTCGGCGTCGACCATCGGGCGCAGCGCGAGCGCCACGCCGAGCTTTTGCGACGCCGCCTCGATCGACAGCATGTTAGTGGAGAAGCGCGGCCCATGGTCCCCGTCCACCTTGTCGGCGACGCCCGCCGCCTCCAGCCACTTGCGCCAAGCGTTGCCGTGCGCGACGACGTCGAGCGCGTCGTCGTGCAGCAGCACGTGCCGGGCGAGGTCCGCCGGCTCGCGCAGCGGCGGGTCGCCCGCCACCAGCTCGGGGCTCGCGACCAGCGCGATCGCGACGCTGAACAGGCGGTCAGCGCGAAAGCCGGGATAGTCGCCCGAGCCCAGGTGGATCTGCACGCCCGAACTCTCGCTGCGCAGGTCGAGGTCGCTCATCAGCGCCGCGGAATCGAGCGCGCCGGCATCGACCATCCTGCTCGATCCGACGACGCGCACCTCGATGTCGGGCGCGAGCTTCGCGAACTCGGCGAGCCGCGGCATCAGCCAGCGCGCGGCGAATACGGGCGGGGCGGTGATGACCAGCTCGGTCTCGGCGCTGCGCTCATGGATCGTTTCCACCGCGGCGGCGAGCGCGTCGAAACCCTCGCGCAACCGCGGTAGGCTGGCGCGCGCGGCCTCGGTGAGCTGCACGCCGCGCCCTTCGCGGCGGAACAGCTCGATGCCGAGGTACTCCTCGAGGCTCTTGACTTGGTGGCTCACCGCGGCCTGCGTGATATGGAGCTCGGCCGCCGCCTCCTTGAACGAGAGGTGGCGCGCGGCCGATTCGAAGACACGGAGCGCGTTGAGCGGCGGCAGACGGTAGATCACTTTTTGGCGTGAGTTTTTCTTATGGTTGACGTGAGAATACATCGTTTGTCGCTGCGCCCTCCAGACCCTATTCTACGAGGCATGAAAAACCTTTATCACTATCCGACAGCAGATGAACTGCGCGCGCTGGAACTAGCCGCTCACCGCGCACGCTCCCGTGAACTCGCGCGGCTGATCCGCACCGGCGCGGCGGGGCTGATAGCGCTCGTCGAGCGCCTCGCCCACGTCGCCCACGGCGGAGGAAGGGTTGGACATGCGTAAGCACAAGGAATTCGCAACGCCGTTCTGGAGCCGGGCGTCCAAGTCCCTGCCGGCTTCGGTGCGCCAGCGCTACCTGCCGCAGCTCAAGTCGGCGGAGCGCTTCGAGCTCGCGCTCGACCGCGCCTTCGAGTTCTTCACGCGCCGTCCGGCGCACTGACCGGGCACCACCCCCGGGGCGCCTTCCCTCCTCCTCCTTTGGCGCCCCGGGGATTTTTCACGGTGTGCGTACGGCACAAAGCGGCTGTGCCGGATCACGGCGAGAACGCAGGGCCTGAAGCCTAAAGTGTCTCCATCGGGAGGCGATTTCCGCCGCCCGGAAAATGGACAAGGGAGACCACCATGACCAACCGCTCCGCCGCACCGTTCCGCTATCCCACGCCCGAGGAAATGACCGCGCTCACCGTCGCGGCTCACCGCGCCCGCGCGCGCTGGATGAAGCTGATGATCCTCAGAGGCATCCGCGCCGTGAAGCTCTTCGCCGCAGTGCCCGCCGCCAGGAGGATGAGCCATGCGTGACATTCTCACGACTCCTTTCTGGCGCGCGATGGCGCAGGCACTCCCGCAAGGGGTGCGGCAGCGCTACCTGCCACAGCTCAAGTCCGCAGAGAATTTCGAGCTGATGCTCGACCAGGCGGTGCGGGCGTGGAAGTCGCTTGCCGAGCTGCTGCACTTCTCGGCGCACCGCCCGGCGCATTAGAGAATTCTCTCGCCGAACTTCTTCAATGCGCGCTCGGACAGCGTGAGCCCCAGGCCCGGGGCCTCCTTCAGCGTCAGCATGCCCTTGGCGATCCTCGGCGGGTCCTCGAACAGCTCCGCCTGCAGGGGATCGCGCTCCGGGTCGGTGAAGGACTCGACGATGACGCCGGCGGGCGTGGCCGCGACGATGTGAGCGTGGATGAAGCAGTCGTGGTGCGGCGCGACCTGCACGTGGTTGAACTCGCATAGCGCGGCGAGCTTCCTGCCTTCGGTGAAGCCGCCCATCATGGTGCAGTCGAACTGCAGGATCTGGATCGCGCCTTCCTCCAACAGGGCGCGGCAGCCGTATGCCGTCAGCTCGCTCTCCCCCGCCGAAAGCGGGATGCGCGTCTTCTGCGCGAGGAGTTTCAGTTCTCTCCGGTCGTCGGCCCAGCGCACCGGCTCTTCCAGCCAGCGGGGCTTGAGCGGTTCGAGCAGCCGCGCGCCCTCGATCGCAGTGGCGAGATCCCATCCCCGGTTGACGTCGACCATCAGGTCGCGGTCCTCGCCGATCACCTCGCGCACCAGCGCAAGGCGCTCCATGTCCTCCGCGAGCGGCAGACCGCCCGCTTTTGCCTTGAAGCCCGTGTGCCCCTGGGCTTTCAGCATCTGCATCTCGTCCTTCAGCTCCGACAGCGTCTTGCCGTCGCGGTAGTAGGCGCAGGTGACATAACAGGGCACCACGTTCCTGAAACCCCCGAACAGCCGGTAGAGCGGCAGCCCCGCCTTCTTCCCGACGATGTCCCAGAGCGCGATATCCACCGCCGCCGAAATCCGCACGATCGCCTCGCGCGTCCATTTCTTCTCGTGCGCGAGGCGCTGCCAGGTGAGCGCGAACAGCTTCTGATAGAGCGCCTCGGGCGCGAGCGCGTCCGCGCCGACGATCAGATCGGCGATGCCGGTCTTTACCGCGTGGATCGCCGCCTCGATCGGCGTGTAGCTCGTCGCCAGGCCGATGCCTTCGACGCCCTCGTCCGTCTGGATGCGGACGAGGATCTCGTTCGCCTTGGGGACGATGAAATGAGAGACCCAGTGCGGGCGGCCGGTGTCGGGAGCGCGGAGGATGTGGACCTGGAGGGAGGTGATTTTCATGCGTGTTGCCTTCCGGCTGCCCGTCTCGGTGGATCGGGAGCGAGTTTAACCGGAAGCCTATTCCCCGACCAAACGGATGAGCGTGATCTCCGAAGGAATCCAGAATCGCATCGGCGGTCCCCAATACCCCGTGCCGCGGCTGGTGTAGACCCACATGCGCCCGAGGCGATTCAGCCCCGAGGTGAACGGCTGCTGCAGGCGCACCAGGAAATTCCACGGCCAGAACTGCCCGCCGTGCGTGTGCCCGGAGAGCTGCAGGTGGTAGCCGGCCGCCTCCGCGAAATGAGCGGAGCGAGGCTGGTGGGCGAGGAGCACCTTCAGCGCGTGCGCCGGCGCACCCTTGGCCGCCGCGTGAGGATCACTCTGGTGCGAGGGATCGAAATGGTGGGCGGACCAGTCGGTCACGCCGGCCACCGCCAGCGCCGCCCCGTCGTGATCCAGAATGACGTGCTCGTTCATCAGCACCCGCGCGCCCAGGCGCCGCAGCTCGAGGATCCACTCGTCGGCCCCCGAGTAGTACTCGTGGTTGCCGGTGACGAAATAGGTTCCGTGGCGGGAGGCGAGCCGCGCGAGCGGCTCGGTGTGGTGCGCGAGGTCCGGCACGCTGCCGTCGACCACGTCGCCGGTGATCGCGACCATGTCGGCCCGCAGGCCGTTCACCCTATCGACGATCGCGTCGACGAAATTGCGCTTGATCGTCTCCCCCACGTGGATGTCGCTGATCTGGGCGATGGTGAACCCCTCCAGCTCCTTCGCCAGGCCGACCAGCGGCACTTCGACGTTGACCACCGGCGCCACGCGGCGCGCCATGTAGAAGCCGGCGAGCGTGATGGCCGGCGTGAGCGCCATGACGCCGATGGCCGAGATCCGGAGCCAGGACTCGTGGAGCTGCGGCGAGAGCGCAAGGGCGGACGCCAGCAGGCTCAGGTCGCGAAGGACGGTCAGGACCAGCAACCACGAGAAGAAGCCCGCCGCCAGCCACGGGAGCAGCATCGCCCAGGGAGCGCGGTCCTCCCTGATCCAGAATCCCTTGGGAAACAGCCAGAGGCACGCCGCAAGCAAGGCCCAACCTGCGATCTGCGTAACAACGCCGAACGGCAGAAGTAGCCGCACGCCGACGTACACATGCAGGAGCGCGAGCAGGAGAACGACTGGACTGCGGAACGGGCGGAATTTCACTGGAAGGAAGTGGGGGCGAAGGCCCGCACACGCAAGACCTGCGGGAGCTCAGTGTCGCCTCAGGACGACACGTGCGCATCAGCGCAAGCGAAACTCCGCGCGACCCGCACTGTCGCAAGCATCGTCTCCCACCACAACAAAGTAAAATGCCACCGATGTTCCGTCGCCGCATTTTCGGCCAGATCGAGCCCCGCCGCTCGAAGTTCTGGCGCTATTTCCGCTACGCCTTTCTCGCCTTCGCTCTGCTCGCGGCGAGCTTCACGCTGTATCTCGATTTCCGCGTTCGCGGCGAGTTCGAGGGACGCCGCTTCGCCCTTCCCGCCCGCATCTACGCGCGGCCTCTCGAGTTGCACGCCGGTCTTCGCATCGCGCAGTCCGACGTCATCGACGAGCTACGAGAGAACGGCTACCGCGAGGGCATCCGCGAGGGCGATTCCGGCTGGTTCGTGCGCGACGGCGACTGGATCGAGATCGCGGTCCGTCCGTTCCGCTTCTGGGACGGGCCGCAGAGCGCGCTTCGGGTGCGCGCGAATTTCGACGCGAACGGCGTGTCGAGGGTGCAGAACGGGCAGGGCCTCGATCTCCCGCTTGTGCGCCTAGAGCCCGTGGCGATCGGCGGCATCTACCCCGGGAACAACCAGGATCGGGTTTTGGTGCGCCTTTCCGAGGTCCCCAAGCCCCTGGTGCAGGCGCTCATCGCCACCGAGGACCGCGCCTTCTACACGCACCACGGCTACGACCTGCGCGGCATCGCGCGCGCCGCGTGGAGCTTCGTGCGCGGCCACGGTCTGCAGGGCGGCAGCACGCTGACGCAGCAGCTTGTCAAGAATTTCTTCCTCACCCCCGAGCGCACGCTCCAGCGCAAGGGCACCGAGTTCATCATGGCGGTGCTGCTCGAGCTGCATTACGGCAAGGAGGAGATCCTCGAGACCTACTTCAACGAGATCTATCTCGGCCAGGATCGCGACCGCGCCATTCACGGCGTCGGCCTCGCCTCGCTCTACTACTTCGGCAAGACCGTCGACCGGCTCACCCTCCCCGAGGGCGCGCTCCTCGTCGCCATGGTGAAAGGCCCGGGCGTGTACGACCCCTACCGCCACGCTGACCGGGCGCTCGAGCGCAGGAACCTGGTGCTGCGCGAGATGCGGAGCACTGGCGCGATCACCATGGAGGAATACATGCTCGCGCGCTCGACGAGCCTCGGCGTGAACCCCAAGGCTTCGATGGGCACTTCGCCCCACCCGGCCTTCGTCGATCTTGTATACAGGCACCTGCGGCGCGACTACGACGAGGCCGACCTGCGCTCCGAGGGCCTGCGCATCTTCACCACGCTCGACCCGCGCGTCCAGAACAAGGCGGAGCAGGTGCTCGAGCGGAGAATTTCGCAGTTCGACCGCGACAAGCGTTTCGGCGATCCCGGCCTGGAAGGTGCGGTGGTCGTCACCGACAGCCAGACGGGCGAAGTCGAGGCCCTGGTCGGCGGGCGCGACCCGCGCTACCGCGGCTTCAACCGCGCGCTCGACGCCGCCCGGCCCGTCGGCTCGCTCCTGAAGCCAGCGATCTACCTGACCGCCCTCGCCGATCCCGCGCACTACACCCTGGTCACGCCGCTCGACGACAGCCCCTTCGTATGGAAGAGCCGCGGCGCCCCCGACTGGGCGCCGGCGAACTACGACCGGCAATACCATGGCGCGGTGCCGCTGCGCACCGCTCTCGCCCAGTCCTACAACGTCGCCACCGCGCGCCTGGGGACCGACATCGGCATCAGCCGCGTGCTCGGCACGCTCCAGCGCCTGGGGATCGAGCGCGAGATGCAGCCCTATGCGTCGACGCTGCTCGGCGCCTTGGACCTCTCGCCGCTCGAAGTCGCGCAGATGTACCAGACCATCGCGAGCGGCGGCTTCCGCGCCCCGTTGCGCGCCATCCGCGAGGTGACCACGCAGGACGGCAAGCCGCTCAAGCGCTATCCGCTCGCGGTCGAGCAGGCCTTCGCCGCCGAGCCGGTCTACCTGATCACCGCCGCCATGCAGGGCGTGGTGCGCGAGGGCACCGGGCAATCGCTGAAGAACTGGCTGCCGCCCGAAACCGCGGTCGCGGGAAAGACCGGAACGACCGACGAGCAGCGCGACGCCTGGTTCGCGGGATTCACCGGCGACAAGCTCGCGATCGTCTGGATCGGCTACGACGACAACCGCGCGGCGCGGCTCACCGGCGCGGGCGCCGCACTGCCCGTGTGGGGCGAGCTAGTGGCCGCCCTCTCGCCCGAGCCGCTCGCGCTCCCGAAGCCCGAGGGCATCGAGACCGTGCGCATCGACCCGGCGAGCGGCTTGCGCGCCGATGCCGGCTGCGACGGCTCCCTTGAGCTGCCATTCGCGAGCGGCTCAGCGCCCACTGCGCGCGCGCCCTGCGCGACCGCGGTGGGCATCGCCATTGAAGACGTGAAGCAGACGACGAAAAACTGGTGGCAACGCCTCTGGGGACGGTAAAGTGTCATCCTAAGAAGCGCAGCGACGAAGGATCTCCTTACTTGTAGTGCTGTAAGAGATCCCTCGCTCCGCTCGGGATGACGCTATCCGTGAGACAACTCCTTAATTTCCTTGCCGTCACAGCGTTCCTCGCCGGTTGCGCGAGCTCGCCGCGCCCCGAGCCGGGCCCGCCGCCGCCTTCGCCCCTTCCCTCCTCGTCGCCCGGTCACACCGAAAGCCCGGCGATCGCGAGCCTGATGGACAGCGCCCGCGCCGACAACGCAGCCGGCAGGCTCGCCAACGCCGCGGCCTCGCTCGAGCGCGCGCTGCGCATCGAACCGCGCAATCCGCGACTGTGGCAGGAGCTCTCGCGCGTGCGCCTGAGCCAGCGCGACTACGTGCAGGCGGAGAGCTGCGCGGCGCGCTCCAACTCCTGGGCGGGCGGTGACACGCTGCTCGTCGCCGACAACTGGCGCCTCATCGCGCAGGCGCGCGAAGCGCGCGGCGACAGCGAAGGCGCGAGAGCCGCGATCGATGCCGCGGAACGGCTGAAGTAGCCCGGCGCATCCGAGCGCTCACCTTCGCGATCCGGGAGCGCCGCGCATGAGCGCAAGCGCCGACAGTGCGAGCAGCGCGGAAGCGAGAATCAGCGCACCGGAAAAACCTCCCGTCGCCCGTACCCAATAGGCGACGCACAGCGGCCCGACGATCTGGCCGAGCGCGAAGGCCGAGGTCATCGCGGCGATGAGCGTGCGCGCGCCGGCGCCCGCGACCGCGCGCGCTTCCTGCACGCCCACCATCGTGATCACGACGAACGTGCCGCCGACGCACAGCGCGGCAATCAGGATGCCGGCGAGTCCGGGCACCACCAGCGGAACGACCACCCCGGCCGCCATCACCAAGTGGCTGATCGCCCAGGCGCCCCGGTGGGTGACGAGCGGCGCAGCGCGAGCGACCAGCAGCGTCGAGGCGACTGCCGCCGCCCCGAACGCGGGCCACGCCCAGCCGAAGAGAGAAGGATCGGCGACGACTTCCCTCGCCATGACCGGAAGAAAGGTGCCGGGAATGATGTAGCCGAACCCATAGGCGCCATAGCAGATCACCATCCGCCAGAATTCGCCGCCGCGCCTTGCCCGATCTCGCGTGGGCGCGGCGCTGGCCGCCAGAGTCCCGGACCCGAACGCCGGCCAGAAGACCGCCGCTGCGGCGAGCGATGCGAGCCCGAGAACCGCCCAGGCGGCTGACGAGCTCGCGCCCACGTTCATCGCGACCAGGCAGGCAGCGCCCGCAACCACGATGCCGGTTCCCACACCGGCGTAAACCACTCCGCTAAGCCTTAGGCGCCCGAGAGCCGAGAGTCGTTCGAGCGACCAGGCGGAGACGAACACCAGGACCCAGGCGCTCGCGACGCCGGCGAGCGTGCGGAGCGCGAGCCAAAGCGGGAAGCCGTCGTGCAGAGCCATCGCAAGCGTGGAAAAGCCGATGATCAACAGACCCGTGCGGATTGCGGCGGAGGCGCGGATGTGCAGGCGCACCGCCGAGAGCGCGCCGATCAGGTAGCCTAGGTAGTTCGCCGAGGCGAGCCATCCGCCGTCGGACACCGACAGCCCGGAATCCTGCTGCATCATCGGCAGGATCGGCGTGAACGCGAAGCGGCCGATTCCCATGGCGATCGCGAGCGCCGCCAGCGCCGCCAGCGCGACGCGCATGCCGGCTCGGTCCGCCGCGTCGCGCTGATCGTCCTTCGTCACGCCTGCAGTATAGTATCGGTCGTTTTACCTTCCGAATTCCCGCGATGACGCTCAAGCGCTCCAAAGGCCCCGCCGGCACGCTCATCGTGCTGGACCACGAATCGCAGGTCCTCAGGGGCAATCCGCTGCGCGATCCGCACGTGCGCAAACTCGCGGTGTGGCTGCCGCCGCAGTACGGCGAGGGGCGGCGCCGCTTCCCCGTGCTCTACGACTTCGTCGGCTTCACGGGTTCGGGTCTTTCGCACACAAGCTGGAAGCCCTTCGGCGACAACGTGCCCGAGCGCGCGCTGCGGCTCATGCGCGAAGGCAAGATGGGGCCGGCGATCTTCGTCTTTCCCGACTGCTTCACCGCGCTCGGCGGCAACCAGTACGTGAATGCCCCGGCGATCGGTGACTACGCCGATTACCTCACGCGCGAGATCGTTCCCTTCGTCGACCGGCACTTCAGGACTCTCGCCTCTCGCGAGCACCGCGGCTGCTTCGGCAAGTCCTCGGGCGGCTACGGGGCGATCCTGCACGCGATGAAATACGCGAAGTACTGGGGCGCGATCGCCGATCATTCCGGCGACGCGTATTTCGACTTCGTCTACTGGCACGACTGGCCGAACACGCTGAACGAATTGGCGAAGCACCGGCTGCCGAAGCGCAGGCCGGGCGTATACGACGCGCGCGGCGCCTCGCGCCGCAAGGGGCTCGAGCAGGGGCTGGACGACGGGCGCATCAGGCGCTTCCTCGGTCACGTATGGAAAAAGGAGAAGCTCTCCACCGCCGAAGGCCATTGCATCATGAACCTGTGCATGGCAGCGACCTACGATCCGGATCCGCGCGCGCCGAACGGCTTTCGCGTTCCGTTCAATCTGGAGTCGGGCGAGGTGATCGGCGAGCGCTGGCGGAAGTGGCGGGCGCACGACCCGATCAATCTGGTCGCGAGGTACCGCGACAACCTCAAGTCGCTGCGCGGCATTTACGTCGACTGCGGCTGGCGCGACCAGTACCACATCCACTACGGCTCGCGCATCCTGTCGGCGCGCCTTTCCGCGGCGGGCATCCGCCACCGCTACGAGGAGTTCGACGACAACCACTCCGACATCGACTACCGCATGGACGTGAGCCTGCCGTTTCTCTACAAGGCGCTGAAGCCCTGACCCGTTGCGCCCGTTCTTTGCGGGGATGTTCAGCAAAGGGATGAGCAGACACTGGATTGATCTGTATCAATACGCGCTTTTTCATCGCGCGCACGCTATCGGCATGGTGCTCCAACCAAGGAAGAGGCTGCGATGAACGATTTTCGGCAGACAAGGGACTAATCCGCAGCAGCGATCAACGTCATGCTCGCGTTGGCATTGGTCGGAATAGCCGACGCGTTCTATGATTCGTATGCGATCTACAACGGACAGCTGCTCTGGTGTCCGGCGCCGATCGACGGATGCAACACCGTGGCCGCGAGCCCCTATGCCCGTATCTTCGGCGTCCCGCTTGGCTATCTCGGCCTCGCCTTCTATTTGGCGATGGCCGGACTTGCTCTATGGCTCCGCCTCGCGCCTGTTTCGCGCGGTCTCCGCTGGGTCGCACTTCTCTATACCGCAGCGGGCCTTGGCGCGTCGACGTACTTTTTCTACGTCCAGCGGACTTATATCCACGCGTTCTGCATTTACTGTCTGATATCCGGCGTCCTGACGCTTCTTCTGTTCATTGCGGCGGTTGTGCACTTCCGGGCCACGCGCGCGGGCGGGGCGCGTCTGCCGCACGGAGCGGCCGCGTCCGCGCCCTAGACCACGTACCGAGGCGCTCGCGCGGCGCAAGTCGCGGTGGACGCCGGCCATGCTAATCTTGCCCGGCCGTTCAACCGAAGCGGGGATACCATGCCCTACGACCTGAAGCGATTCATCGACGACTGCCGCGCAACGCTCAAGCGCGACCCGGGACCGGCGGGGCGCGAGAAGGTTCGCCTGCTCCTCGAGCGTCTCCTGCAGGAGAAGGACTTCCTCGCCGCGCACTGCTCCGACCGCACGCCCAAGGGACTGTACGTCCTGCACGACGACGGCGAGCTCGGTTTCCAGATCCTCGCGCACATCAACGAAAAGGCTCGCGCCTCGCCGCCGCACGATCACGGCGCCTCCTGGGCCATCTACGGGCAGGCTGCCTTGTACACCGACATGATCGAGTACGAGCGCGTCGACGACCGCGCCGACCCGGGCACGGCGAAGCTCGAGGTGACCAAGAAGTACCGCCTCAATCCGGGCCAGGCCGGAATCTTCCAGGACGGCGCGATTCACTCGATCGACTATCCGGACGGATCGCGCTTCGTGCGCGTCACCGGAACCAACCTCGACCGCATCGCACGCTCGAGCTTCGATCCGAAGACCGGCGCCGTAAAGCAGATGGCAGCGCAGCGGGCGACGTGAGCGGCGGAAACGCCCTCCCCGCCGTCCGGCCGATCCCGGCGGCGCGGCTTAGGGCGATGCTGGCCGACGGCGGGGAGCTCGCGCTCCTCGACGTGCGCGAGGAGCTCGCTTTCTCCGAGTCGCATCTGCTGCTCGCGCGCTCCGCCCCCTTGAGCCGGCTCGAGCTGCGCGCCCCTCTCCTCGTGCCGAGGCGCACCGCCCGCGTCGTGCTCGTCGACGGCGGCGAAGGGCTGGCCGAACGCGCGGGGCAGGTGCTCCTCCGGCACGGTTACTCGGATCTCCACGTACTCGAGGGCGGCACGCGCGGCTGGGCCGCGGCCGGCCACGTGCTCTTCTCCGGAGTGAACGTGCCGAGCAAGGCATTCGGCGAAGTGGTCGAGCACGCGAGCGGAACCCCGAACGTCGATGCCG
>Ga0326731_1000230_pt1 | contig 14552 bp, 12 predicted proteins | sample MHFSIPfraction_FD_207645 | JGI IMG/M metagenome (GOLD analysis project Ga0326731, IMG submission 207645) | Lab enriched peat soil microbial communities from Michigan Hollow, Ithaca, NY, United States - MHF9FY SIP fraction | ecosystem: Environmental > Terrestrial > Soil > Wetlands > Peat | place...
GTACACGCTCCCGTGGTTCAACACCAAGAACGCCGAGCCCTCGACCCGAAACCGCCGCCGACCGGCGCTCCAGACCGCGACCCCGGAGAGCATGTGCTTGATCGAGAGCGCGCCTGCGAACGGCCCGAACTCCTTGGGTCCCGACTCGGAGAGGATCGCGTTGTGCGCGCCGAGCACGGGCCACGTGGGGTTCCGACGCACGTCGCCGAAGGCTTCGCGGGTCACGGCGCGCATGTTAGGACCGCAGTTTGAAAAAGACCTGCGCTTCCGGTACCAAGAGCCCCGGCCAGGGGCGGTAGTTCAATCGGTTAGAGCACCGGCCTGTCACGCCGGAAGTTGCGGGTTCGAGTCCCGTCCGCCCCGCCAGTGGCGCCGCATCGCGCCGTCGGAGAGACGTTGTCGAGGGCGATTCAGATCGCGGTGGGGATCGTGCTCGGGGCGATCGCTGCCGTGCTGGTTCTCCGCTCCGGTGGACTGTCGCCGAAGCCGACCGCGCCGACGGTGACTCCCTCACGAGCAGAAGAGCCTCGCACGGCGTCGCCCGCGGAGCGCTTCTGGACGGACTTCCCGCTCGAGCCCGGCGCCGGCGAGAAACACTCGCGCGTAGCGAAGCTCGCGCAGGAGGCCGCGGCCGGTGTCGTGAACGTGCACACGTCGAAGACGGTGGTGCGCGAGACCGCGCCCTTCAGCCCCTTCGAGATGTTTCCCGAATTCTTCGGCGGGCAGCGCGGCGGCCGGCGGCCCCGGCAGGCGCCGCGCCAGCAGGAGTACAAAGTCCCGAGTCTGGGCAGCGGCTTCGTGATCTCGCCCGACGGCTTCATCGTCACCAACAATCACGTCGTCGAGGGTGTGGACGAGATCAAGGTGCGCTTCTCCGACGGCAAGGTGCGCGACGCGAAGATCATCGGTCAGGACCCGAAGACCGATCTCGCGTTGATCCAGGTCGCCGACGCGAAAGACCTGCCCGCGTTGCCGCTCGGTGACTCCGACGCCGTCCTACCCGGTGACTTCGTCGTCGCGATCGGCAATCCGTTCGGCCTCGATCACACCGTGACGATGGGCATCGTCTCGGCGAAGGGGCGCGAGCTCGGCCAGGGCCCCTACGACGACTACATTCAGACCGACGCCGCGATCAACCCGGGCAACTCGGGCGGACCGTTGCTCGATCTCAGCGGTGCGGTGATCGGCATCAACAGCGCGATCAACCCGCAGGCGAACACCATCGGCTTCGCGGTGCCGATCAACATCGCGAAGGAAATCCTGCCGCAGCTGAAGGCGAACGGAGCAGTCACTCGCGGCTGGCTGGGAGTGAGCGTTCAGGAAGTGACTCCCGAGCTCGCTTCCGCGCTGAAGCTCGACGTAACGGAAGGCGCGCTGGTCGCGCAGACGGCGCCGGGCGGACCCGCCGACAAGGCCGGCGTGCAGCGCGGCGACGTCATCCAGAGCTTCAACGGCAAGCCGGTCGGCAAGCCCCGCGATCTCTCGCGCGCGGTGGCGTCGACCGAGGTGGGGAAGACGGTCGACCTCGAGCTCCGGCGCGACGGCAAGCCAGTCACTCTGCAGGTGAAGATCGAGAAGCTCAGCACCTCCGAGGAGCAGGAAGCGCGCGGCGGGCGCGAGGAGAGTGCAGGCGCGGCGGCGCTCGGTCTCGAGGTCAGCGATCTCGACGACGACCTCCGGCAGCAATTCGGCCTGGGAGACGCGAAGGGCGTGGTGATCACCGCGGTCGAGCCCGGCGGCCCCGCCGCCGACGCTGGCCTCCGGCCCGGTGATCTCGTTCTAGAAGTGGACCGCAAGCCGGTCGACAGCGCCGAGGCGCTCGAGAAACATCTGGCCGCGGGCGGTGACTCGATCCTGTTCCTCGTGCGCCGCGGCGACGGGACGCTCTTCATCGCGGTGAATCGCAAGGGCTGAAGAAGCTCCGCTCCGGCTCCGAAAAGCCACTCGTGCCCAGGGTGAGTCAGCGCGTTCGGATCGGAGTCATCGCGGCAGCGAGTCTTTCGCTCTGTCTGCCCTTGCTCATCGGCTTCGGCACGAGCCTTCGCCACGCGATGATCAAGACCAAGGTGACTCCGGTCCACCACAGCGTCAGCAGGGCGGCCTTCGCGAACTCGCTCATCGCGAAGTCACCATAGCCGAAGCGAAGCCTCTTGCGCGAAGAAGTTGCGGCGGCGGGCGCGCCTCAGCGCTTCTCGTCCCGCTTCCAGCGGGCGCGCTGTCGCTCTGCGGTGGCGGCTTCCGCGCCCTGATCCGACGGCTCGTAGAACTGTGAGTCGCGAATCTCGTCGGGGAGATACTGCTCGCGCACGAAGTGACCCGGGAAGTCGTGCGGGTACTGGTAGCCCTTGCCGTAGCCGAGCTGGCGAAGTAACTCGGTCGGCGCGTTGCGCAGCGGCAGCGGCACGGGCAGGGCGCCGCGTTCGCGGGCGACCTCCGACGCGCGCGCGATGGCCAGCATGCTCGCGTTGCTCTTGGGCGCGCAGGCCAGGTAAGCCGTCGCCTGAGACAGGATCAGCTTCCCCTCCGGCAGGCCCACGCGGTCGAACGCCTCGGCGGCGGCCGTAGCGACGACCAGACCGAGCGGATCCGCGTTGCCCACGTCTTCGGACGCGAAGATCATGAGCCGGCGCGCGATGAAGCGCGGCTCCTCGCCGCCCTCGAGCATGCGCGCGAGCCAGTACACGGCGGCGTCCGGGTCACTCCCGCGCAGACTCTTGATGAACGCGGAGATCACGTCGTAGTGCGCTTCGCCGCCCTTGTCGTAGTCGGGAAGGCGAGACTCGAACGCCGCTGCGACGTGGTCGCGCTCGATGCGCGCGCCCGCGCGATCGGCCGCGGACTCCAGGAGACCGAGAGCGCGCCGGGCGTCGCCCTGCGCGAAGCGCGCGATCAGCGCCAGCGCGTCCGGCGCGATCGCGACGCCTCTCTCGCCCAGGCCGCGCTCGCGGTCCTCGAGGGCGCGAGTCACGATGCGCGCCAGCAGTGACTCGTCGAGGGCCTTCAAGGTGAAGATGCGCGCGCGCGAGCGCAGCGCGGGAATCACTTCAAACGACGGATTCTCCGTGGTCGCGCCCAAGAGGACGACCGTCCCGCGCTCGACGTGCGGCAGGAGCGCGTCCTGCTGCGCCTTGTTGAAGCGGTGGATCTCGTCGACGAACAGCGCGGTGCGCCGGCCGCGGCGGCGCTCGTCCTCCGCGCGCGCGATCTCGTCGCGCAGGTCCTTCACCCCCGAGAGCACGGCGGAGATCGCCGCGAAGCGCAGGCCCGCGCGCTCGGCGAGCAGCCGCGCGAGCGTCGTCTTTCCCGAGCCCGGCGGTCCCCAGAAGATGCACGACGGCAGCTTGGCGCCGGAGGCGAGCACGGGACCCAGGGGCCCGCCCTGTCCGAGCAGATGCTCCTGTCCCTCGAACTCCTCGAGAGTGCGCGGACGCATGCGCTCGGCGAGCGGCGCGTCCGCGGGAACGGCGCGCGTGACCGCCGGTTCACGCGGAAACAGCTCCATTGGCAAAGCTTACACCTCGGGTCTAATGTCGCGGACCGCATGGGGGGCTGGAAGAGAATCGCGCTCACCGTGAAGGCCGGGCGGGCCGAGGCGGGGCCGCTCGTGAGCCGGCTGGTCGCGATGGTGCGCAAGCGCGGGCTCGACGTCGCGCTCGATGCGCACGCGGCGAGTCACCTCGGCGAGAAGGGCGGGCGCAGCCTCGAAGAGCTCGCGGCCGTGGCCGACTTACTCGTGGTTCTCGGCGGCGACGGCTCGGTGCTCGCGGCGGTGCGCGCGATCGGCACGCGGCGCGTGGCGGTGCTCGGCGTGAACCTCGGTCACCTCGGCTTCCTCACCGACGTGAGTCCAGACGAGGCCGAGGCCGCGCTAGACGCGACCCTGCGCGGTGACTTCGCGCTCTCCGAGCGCTCGCGCTTCGAAGTGACTCAATCGCGCGGCGGCCGCGAGCTGCTGCGCGCGCTGGTCCTGAACGACGCGGTGATCACCAAGGGCTCCGCGCTCGCGCGCCTGATCGAGCTCGAGGCGTTCGTCGACGAGCGACTCATCGCGATGTATCGCTCGGACGGATTGATCGTCGCGACGCCGACCGGCTCGACTGCGTATAACCTCTCCGCCGGCGGGCCCATCCTCGATGCCGACGTGCGCGCCGCCATCGTGAATCCGATCTGCCCGCACACACTCACTCTGCGGCCGCTCGTCCTGCCGGACGACCGCGAGATCGTCGTGCGCCTCCGCTCCCCCGAGGACGCGACGCTCACCCTCGACGGCCAGGTCGGCGCGACGGTGCGCACGGGCGACGCGGTGCGCGTCGTGTTGGCGAGCGAGCCGGCGCGCTTCGTGTCCGCGCCGGCGCGCGATCACTTCGAGACGCTGCGCACGAAGCTGGGCTGGGGCACGCGGTGATCGCAACGCTCCGAGTCCGGAACCTCGTGACGATCGAGGAGCTGGAGCTCGAGCTCGGACCCGGACTCACGGTCATCACCGGCGAGACGGGCGCGGGCAAGTCACTCCTGCTCGGGGCGATCGCGCTGCTCTCGGGTCAGCGCGTGGGCTCGGAGCTGGTGCGGGCGGGCGCGAAGGAAGCGCAGGTCGAGGCGATCCTGCGCAGCCCCGCGCTGCTCGCGCGCGCGCGCGAGCTGGGCCTGGCCGCCGACGACGAGGACGAGTTACTCGTCGCGCGCAGCCTCTCGCGCGAGGGGCGTGGCCGCGTGTTCGTGAACGGCCGGCTCGCGACGGTCGCGCTGCTCGCCGAGCTGATGGCGGACGCGCTGGAGATCACGAGTCAGGGCGAGCACCAGCGCCTGCTGCGCGCCGAGGCGCAGGTCGAGCTGCTCGACGCGTTCGCGAGTCTCTCGCCCACCGCCGCGGAGGTCGCGGACCTGCACCGGAGCTGGCGCGAGCTGGCGCTCGCGATTCACGCGCGGCGCCGCGACCGCGAGGCGCTCGCGCGCCGCGAGGATCAGCTGCGCTTCGAGCTGGACCAGATCGACCGCGCGAAGCCGGTGGCGGGCGAGCTCGAGGATCTCGGCCGCGACCTGCGCCGCCTCGGTCACGCGGACCGCCTGGCGCAGGCCGCGAGCCGCGCGCTCGAGGCGCTCGACGCGGACGGCGGCCTGCGCGAGCAGCTCGGCGCGGCGCGGGCGACACTGCGCGGTGTCATCGATCTCGACGCGGGCCTGGCCCAGCCCGAGGCGGCGCTCGAGCGCGCGAAGCTCGAGCTCGACGAGGCGTCGTTCGCGCTGGAGCGATACGTGTCCGCGATCGAAGCCGATCCGCAGCGGCTCGCGCGCGTCGAGGAGCGGCTCGCCGAGCTGCACCGGCTGCAGACCCGCTACGGAAGCTCGATCGAGGACATCCTGGCGCACCGCGCGCGCGCGGCCGAGGAGCTCGAGAGTCTCGCAGGCGGAGAGGAGCGCACGGCCGAGCTCGAGCGCGAGCTCGCGCGGCTCGCGGAGTCACTCGATGCGAAGAGCCGCGCGCTGTCCCGCGCGCGCGCGAGCGCGGCCGCCGAGCTCGAGCGCGCAGTCACTTCCGAGCTCGCCGCGCTCGAGCTCCGGCGCGCGCGCTTCTCGGTCGAGCTCGAGCCGCTCGAGCCGAAGTCCGCCGAGGGACTCGCGCCGCCGTCGGGCCCGTCCGGTCGCGAGCGCGCGTCTTTCCGGCTCGCGGCGAATCCGGGCGAGGCGGCGGGGCGGCTGCGAGATGCGGCTTCGGGCGGCGAGCTCGCGCGCCTGCTGCTCGCGCTGCGCAATGCGCTGCGCGACGCGGACTCGGGTCGAGTGCTGCTCTTCGACGAGATCGACGCGGGCCTCGGCGGCCAAACGGCGCGCCGCGTGGGCGAGCGCCTCCGCTCACTCGCCGGCAACAATCAAGTGATCTGCATCACGCATCTCCCGCAGATCGCCGCACTTGGTGACTTGCATCACACCGTCGTGAAAGACGTGCGCAAGAGTCGAACAGAGACACGCATCTCTCGGCTCTCCGGCGAGGAACGCGTCGACGAAATCGCGCGCATGAGCGGGGGGCAACTCACCGACGCCGCTCGCGCACACGCGCGTGAGCTCATGTCACTGAGTGGGCGTCCGCGACGCGCAGCTCGGTGACCGGCTCCGTCAAGTTTCGAGGTCGGACGCCGATGCCATTCTCTGAAGGCGGCGCGCCTGATTTCAGGGCGCGCGCAGAGAAGGCGAGATGGCGGCGGAAGCACGCATTCCGGTCGAGTCCACGGTACCTCCAGCGGCGCTGCGCGCCGCTCTGCGCATCGAGAGTGGCTTCTATGAAGGCCTCGAATGGGAGCTCGACCGTCCGAGCACGGTGATCGGCCGCGGCCGCAACGCCGACTTGGTTCTGAACGAGGCGACCATCTCGCGAGCGCACGCGCTCTTCGGCTACGAAGGCGCCAAGGTCTTCGTGCAGGATCTCGGCAGCACGAACGGCACGCTCGTGAACGGCGTGCGCGAGCATCGCAAGCTTCTGACTCAGGGAGACGAGCTTCGGATGGGGAAGCTCCTGTTGCGGATCCGCTCGGACGCCGCCAAGGGAGGAGCCGCCCATGGCTAACTCGACCGAACGCGGTCCCGAAGACACACTGACTCTGATGATCGTGCCGGGTCGGTCCGGTTCGATCCGCCGCTTCCACGTGCCGAAGCAGTGGCTGCGCCGAGCGACACTGGGCGGTGTAGGCGTCGCGGTCGCGCTCTTGGCCCTGTCGATCGACTACGTGCGCGTGCGCGCGAACCTGCACGAGCTCGACCACCTGCGCGTCGAGACCGCGGAGCAGCGCGAGCAGATTCAGGCATACGCCGAGAAGATGGAAGCGATCTCGACCAAGCTCAGCCGCATCGACGGCTTCGAGCGGAAGCTCCGCATCATCACCAACCTCGACCCCGCGGACCCGCTGCCGCTGCCGGGCATCGGCGGCACCGATGGCGAGATGCTCTCGGCGGATGACGTCGGCTGGATGTCGCGCGGGAAGCGCCACGAAGTCATGAAGGAGGGACTCGAGACGCTCGCGACCGCGATGGACGCTCAGGACGAGAGCCTCCAGGGACTGATTCACCACCTCGAGGACCAGAGCGCGCGCCTCGTGCACACGCCGTCCGTCGCTCCGACACACGGCTGGGTCACCTCGCAGTTCGGCTACCGCATGTCCCCGTACACGGGTGAGCGCGAGTTCCACAAGGGCCTCGACATCGCGGGCCGCATGGGCACGCCGATCTATGCCGCCGCCGATGGCGAGGTCCTCTACGCGACGCAGAAGAAGTCGCTCGGCTACGCGGTCAAGATCCGGCACGGCTACGGGATCGAGACCGTGTACGGTCACATGCAAGAGACTCTCGTGAAGTCGGGCGACGTCGTGAAGCGCGGCCAGCAGATCGGGCTCATGGGCTCGACCGGCCGGAGCACCGGCCCCCACGTCCACTACGCCGTGCTCGTGAACGGCAAGGGCGTGAACCCGAGAAACTACATTCTCGACTGAATTGACTTCGTTCCGGACTGATTGACTTCGTTCGCCGGCGGCTCACTGCGCGCGGCTGCGCCGCTTGTGGCCTCGGCTCGAGGCGGCTCTCGCCTCGGCTCGCGGTGGCTGGGTCGAGAAGAGCGGACTGACTTTGTGGGGCGCCGCGTGGGGTCATGCGCGGCGTGACTCGCGACTGGAAGGCGTGGCACGACGCGTACCAGCAGGCGGGCTCGGCGCTGCAGAGCCGCCTTGCGGCGGTGCATCGGCGACGCGCTCGAGCGAATGCCCGCGGGGCGGATCCGCGTGATCTCGATGTGCGCCGGCGACGGGCGCGACTTGCTCGGGGTGCTCGCCGCTCACCCACGCGCGCGCGACGTCGAGGGCAGGTTGGTCGAGCTCGATCCCGCGCTGGCAGCCACCGCGCGCCGCGCTGCGCCGGCGGGCATCGAGGTCTCGTGCGCAGACGCGTCGCGGAGTGACGCGTACGTCGGCGCGGTCCCCGCCAACCTCGTGCTCGCCTGCGGCGTCTTCGGAAACCGCCTGGCGGGTCCTCTCCGCTCGTGGGCGCCGAACCAGCCGTGGTTCACCTTCGTCGCGAACCCCGACCCTCGCGGCCGATTTCTGGCTCGCTTCCGGGGCCTCTCGTATACTCCCCGCCCCGTCGGGAGACCTCGAGATTCGCGTCTTCGCTACGAAGATCTTCGGCTCCGCCAACGAGCGACTCCTGCGCTCGTTGCAGCCAGCCGTGGCGCGCACCAACGAGCTGGAGTCGCGCTTCGCGAGCCAGAGCGGAGACGAGCTTCGCGCGCGCGTCGCGGAGCTGCGCCAGCGCGTCGACAACGGCGACACGCTCGATGCCGTGCTGCCCGAGGCGTTCGCGCTGGTGCGCGAAGCGTCGAAGCGCACGCTCGGCCAGCGGCACTACGACGTGCAGCTGCTCGGCGGCATGGTGCTGCACCAGGGCAAGATCGCCGAGATGAAGACCGGCGAAGGCAAGACGCTGGTCGCCACCTTGCCGTCGTTTCTGAACGCGCTCTCGGGCAAGGGCGTGCACGTGGTCACCGTGAACGACTATCTCGCGCGGCGTGACTCCGCGTGGATGGGGGCCGTGCATCGCTCGCTCGGGCTCTCCGTCGGCTGCATCGTGCACGGCCTCTCCGATGCGGAGCGGCGCACGGCCTACGGCGCCGACATCACCTACGGTCAGAACAACGAGTTCGGCTTCGACTATCTGCGCGACAACATGAAGCCGAGCCTCGAGATGTTCACGCAGCGCGGGCACAACTACGGGATCGTCGACGAGGTCGACTCGATCCTGATCGACGAGGCGCGCACGCCGCTCATCATCTCCGGTCCCGTCGACGACGATCCCGAAAAGTTCCGCCGCGTCGACCGGATCGTCCCGAAGCTGCTCGAGAACCCCGAGCACTACACGCTCGACGAGAAGGCGCGCAGCGTCATGCTGACCGAGGAGGGCATCGTCGCCGCAGAGAAGCTGCTCGGCGTCGACAACCTCTACGCGCCGCACCACATGGAGACACTCCACGTGGTGCAGAACGCGCTGCGCGCGCACGTGATCTACAAGCTCGACGTCGACTACGTGGTCAAGGACGGCCAGATCCTGATCGTCGACGAGTTCACGGGCCGGCTCATGGAAGGCCGGCGCTGGAGCGATGGCCTACACCAGGCGGTGGAAGCCAAAGAGCGTGTCCAGGTTCAGAACGAGTCACAGACCTACGCGACGATCACGTTCCAGAACTACTTCCGCATGTACTCGAAGCTCGCGGGCATGACCGGCACCGCGGACACGGAAGCGCAGGAGTTCGCGAGCATCTACAAGCTCGACGTCGTCGTCGTGCCGACTCACCGCCCGATGGTGCGCAAGGACCACGAGGACGTCGTCTACCGCACGAAGGCCGAGAAGTGGAAGGCGGTGATCGACGACATCGAGGACTGTCACAAGCGCGGGCAGCCGGTGCTGGTCGGCACGATCGCGATCGAGACCAGCGAGATGCTGTCCGCGAAGCTCAAGAACCGCGGTATCCGCCACAACGTTCTGAACGCGAAGCAGCACGAGCGCGAGGCCGAGATCGTGGCGCAGGCCGGCCGCTCCGGCGCGGTCACGATCTCGACGAACATGGCGGGTCGCGGCACCGACATCGTGCTCGGCGGCAACCCGGCGATGATGCTGCGCTCGCGCGGCCTCGATCCCGAGGCGCCCGAGAACAAAGAAGAGTTCGAGAGAGTCGTGAAGTCCAGCGGCGAGGAGCGCACCAAGGTCGTCGAGGCCGGCGGGCTGCACGTGCTCGGCACGGAGCGCCACGAGTCACGCCGCATCGACAACCAGCTGCGCGGCCGCTCGGGCCGGCAGGGCGACCCTGGGTCGTCGCGCTTCTATCTGTCACTCGAGGACGACTTACTTCGCATCTTCGGGTCCGACCGCATCTCGGGTCTGATGAAGCGGCTCGGCATGCAGGAAGGCGAGGCGATCGAGGCGCGCATGCTCTCGGGCGCGATCGAGCGCGCGCAGCGGAAGGTCGAGGTGCGCAACTTCGACATTCGCAAGCACTTGCTCGAGTACGACGACGTGATGAACAAGCAGCGCACGAGCATCTACGCTTGGCGCACGAACGTCCTCTCGAGCCAGGACATGCGCACCGAGTACGTGGAGCTCGCGCACGAGCTCGCGGGCGAGATCGTCGCGGTCACGATCCCGCCGAAGGGCGACCCCGACATCGAGGGCTACACGCGCGAGGTCCAGGCGCAGTTCGCGGTCACCGTCGATCCGAGCTCCCCGGAGCTACAGGGTCACAATCTCGACCGCGAAGCGGTGCTCGAGAAGCTGCTGGATCGCGTCGACGCGAAGCTCGAGGAGAAGGTCGAGATGTTCGCCGACATCGCGCGCCGCTACGCGGACTTCAACACGCCGACCTTCGAGGGTGTGGCGCGCAGCATCCTGCTCCAGACGCTCGACCAGCTCTGGAAAGACCATTTGCTCACGATGGATCACTTGAAGGAAGGCGTCGGGCTGCAGGGCTACGCGGGCAAGGACCCGAAGCGCGTGTACCAGACCGAGGGCTTCGAGCTGTTCCGCGAGATGTTCGGGCGCATCCGCTCGCGCGCGGTGGAGCAGATGTTCCGCGTGATGATCGAGCTGCCGTCGGCGGAGAGACTCGCCGAGCTGCGCGCGGGCGAAGAGGCGCGCCGAGCCGCGCAGCAGCGGCGCCTGCACGAGCAGCACGGCGGCTCGCCGGCCGACGCACCAGTCACTCCTCAGACCGTCGTGCGAGAAGGTCCGAAGGTCGGCCGCAACGACCCGTGTCCGTGCGGGTCGGGCAAGAAGTTCAAGAAGTGTCACGGCGCCGGGGCCTAGCCTCGGTCGCTACCGAAGACGGAGCACGGGCGTGGCGATCGAAGTTCGCGGCTTCCGCGCGGCGGGCATCGCCTGCGGCATCAAGCCCAGTGGTCGGCCCGATCTCGCGCTGATCGTGTCCGACTCACCCGCGGCGGCTGCCGCAGTGTTCACGACGAGTCGCTTTCCGGGCGCGCCCGTCGTCGTGTCTCGCGCACACATCCGCGGCGCGCGGGCCCGGGGCGTGGTCGTGAACAGCGGTATCTCGAACGTGGCCAACGGCGCGCGCGGCCTGCGCGATGCGCGCGAGATGACCGCGCTCGTGGCGCGCGAGATCGGCGCCCGCCCGCGCGAGATTCAGGTCGCGTCCACGGGAGTGATCGGTCGGCTCCTCCCGATGGAGCGCCTGCGCGAGGGCATCCCGCGCGCGGTGAGCGCGCTCTCGCCGCGCGGCTTCGAGCGGGCGGCGCAGGCGATCCTCACGACCGACACGGTGGCGAAGCTCGTGCACCGCCGCGGCCGCGGCTTCGCGCTGGCCGGAATGGCGAAGGGCGCGGGCATGATCATGCCGCGCATGGCGACGATGCTCGCGTATCTCGTCACCGACCTGGCCGTCGAGCCGGCGCTCCTGCGGCGCGCGCTCCGCGCGGCGGTCGGCGCCACGTTCAACGCGCTCACGATCGACGGCGAGACAAGCACGAGCGACACGGTGCTCGTGCTCGCGAACGGCGCCGCCGGGAATACACCGATCGGTGTCGGCTCGGCGCGCGCGCGCGAGTTCGAGCGCCTGCTGCTCGACGCGAGCGCCGAGCTCTGCGAGCGCCTGGCGCGCGACGGCGAGGGCGTGACCAAGCTCGCGACCGTCGCGGTCCGGGGCGCGCGCAGCGATCGCGACGCCGACCGGGTCGCGCGCTCGGTCGCGAACTCGGCGCTGGTCAAGACCGCGCTCTTCGGCGGAGATCCGAACTGGGGTCGCGTGGTGCAGGCCGTGGGCGCCGCAGGGGTGTCACTCTCACCCGCGCGCGTCGGTGTGCGCATCGGCGGAATCGAGCTCCTGCGCGGCGGCGAGCCCGCGGGCGGAAGCAAGGCGCTCGCGCGCGCCGAGCGCGCCATGAAGAGCAAGCAGGTCGCGATCGAGATCTCCGTCGGCCGGGGCCCCGGCCGCGCGCGCATCCTGACCACCGACCTCAGCTACGAGTACGTGCGCGTCAACGCGGAGTACACCACATAGTGTCGGCCGCGTTCCGCCACGTCGTCTTGTTCCGCTGGAAGCCGGGTACCGCGGCGCACGAGCTCGATGCGCTCGAGCGCGCGCTCGCCGCGCTGCCGCGCGCGATCCCCGAGATCCTCGACTACCGCTTCGGGCGCGACGCCGGAGCCGCTACCGGGAATTTTGACTTCGCGATCGTCGCCGATTTTGCCGATGCGCAGGCATGGCGGCGCTATCTGGATCACCCCGCGCACACGGCGCTCGTCGCGGAGCGCGTGCGTCCGATCCTCGCGGAGCGCGCGGCGACACAGTTTCGTGTGGAGCTCGACTGACGTGATCGAGATCGTGCTCGTGCGCCATGCGCAGCCGGATTGGGAGCCGGGCGGACGCGCCGTCGATCACCCCGAGCTCTCCGCGCACGGTCGGCTCCAGGCGGCCGCGGTCGCGGAGGCGCTGGCGGAGGAGCGCTTCGATCACTGCTACACGAGCACGCTCGACCGCGCGATCGAGACCGCGGAGTTCGTCGCGCGGCGCTCGGGCGTGCGCTTCGAGCATTGCTCCTGGCTCGACGAGCTGCGCCTGCCCACGCTCGAAGGCCAGACCGCGGAGCAGGTCGAGCGCTTCTTTCGGGACGCGCGCGCCCGCGACCTCGAAAAGTGGTGGGAGGGCATGCACGGGGGTGAGTCGTTCCGGCACCTGTACGAGCGCGTGGTGACGGGGATCGAGTCACTCCTCGAGGGCGTGCACGGCATGCGGACGCACGACAACTCCGGCTATCGCCTGTGGCACCCGCCCGACCACGACCAGCGCATTCTGATCGTGGCGCACGAGGGCTCGAACGCGGTGATCCTGTCGCGCCTGCTCGACGTCGAGCCCGTTCCCTGGGCATTCGTGCGCTTCTCGAGCTACTGGGCGTCGATCTCGCGCGTCGCCACCGTGGCCGTCGCCGACGCGTACGCCTTCGCACTTCGGGCCTTCAACCAGCACGAGCACCTCCTGCCACTGGGCCTTCCGCCCGGCGGCCGGCGGGGGTGAATTTCCTGAAATTCCGAGAACTTGTGGGTTGAGCGCCTGCGGCTTCTCTGCTATACGAGCGACCAACCTCACACGCCTCGATCCGCTCCGGGTCGTACGAGTGAGCCGAGGGCTCCGGCCCGAGGCCTTCGGACGCTGAGCGGCGGCAACTACGCCGAGGGGCGGCGGAAAAACCCGAGCTCGGAGAACCTGACTACATGTCCACGCCCGCAGTCTCCATGAGAGACCTGCTCGAGGCCGGAGTTCACTTCGGCCATCAGACCCGACGCTGGCACCCGTCGATGAAGCCCTTCATCTACGGCGAGCGCAACGGCGTCCACATCATCAATCTGCAGCACACGCTGCCGCGCTTCCGAGAAGCGCTCGACTTCATCCGCGAGACGACCGCTGCCGGCGGCTCGGTCCTGTTCGTCGCCACCAAGCGACAGGCGCAGGACATCATCGCCGAGCAGGCGCGGGCGTGTGGTCAGCCGTTCGTGCACCGACGCTGGCTCGGCGGCATGCTCACGAACTTCCGCACGATCCGGCGCGGCATCGAGCGCTACAAGGAGTTGAACGAGCTGCTCGGTAACGAGCAGAACGCCTCGGTCCTCTCGAAGAAGGAGCGCTCGCGCCTGGTGCGCGAGCAACTCAAGCTGCACAAGGCGTTCGAGGGCATCGTCGACATGGAGCGCCCACCCGAGGCGCTGTTCGTGATCGACGTGCGGCGCGAGGCGATCGCGATTCTCGAAGCGCGCCGCCTCGGCATTCCGGTGATCGCGGTGGTCGATTCGAACTGCGATCCGCAGGGCATCGACCTGTCGATCCCCGGCAACGACGACGCGCTGCGCGCGATTCGCCTGTACTGCGAGAAAGTCGCCGACGCGTGTCGCGAGGGGAAAGAGCTGTTCAACTCGCGCATCGTCGACCAGGGTCAGGCCGAGGCGGCCGAGGGCGAGGAGCAGACGCCGAAGCACGGCAAGCGCGTCGTCGAGATCACGCAGCCGGCGCGCCGGCCGGCGCGCATGGAGCGCATGGCCGAAGAGCGACGCCGCGAGGAGCTCGAAGAGGCCGCGGACTTCGCGCTCGGACTCACCGACACTCCGGTCGTGCCGCCGGAGGCGGCAGCAGGTGAGGAAGAGCCCGCAAAGGCCGAAGCGGGTGAAGTCGCGCCGACGCCGGCCGATTGATCGTTCGAGTCGACGGGGAACGGGGGAGCGAGTTGGCCGAGATCTCGGCAGGACAAGTGAAGGAGCTCCGCGAGCAGACGGGCGCGGGGATGATGGACTGCAAGAAGGCGCTCGCCGAAGCGAACGGCGACACCGCGCGCGCGATCGAGATACTGCGCGAGAAGGGCGTCGCGAAGGCGAGCAAGCGCATCGGTCGGGCGGGCTCCGAGGGTCGGGTGATCGCCGCGGTCGCGCCGGACGGCAAGTCCGGAGCGCTCGTCGAGTTGAACTGCGAGACGGACTTCGTTGCGAAGACCGACGACTTCGCGGCCGTGGGCGAGCACCTC
>Ga0326731_1000231_pt1 | contig 14394 bp, 14 predicted proteins | sample MHFSIPfraction_FD_207645 | JGI IMG/M metagenome (GOLD analysis project Ga0326731, IMG submission 207645) | Lab enriched peat soil microbial communities from Michigan Hollow, Ithaca, NY, United States - MHF9FY SIP fraction | ecosystem: Environmental > Terrestrial > Soil > Wetlands > Peat | place...
CCCGCCGCTATGCGCGCATTCGCTCGCAGTCGCCGCGCTTCGCCGCGCCGGTGTTTGCGCAGCAGGTTCGACGCGATCCCATAGAGCCAGGGCAGCGCGCTCTCGCGCCCCGAGTCGAACACCTTGCGGCGCTCGAACGCGATGCGGAACGCCTCGGCCAGCAGGCCTTCGGCAACTTCCGCCCCGACCCGTCGGCCCAGGAAGCGCAGCAGGGTCGGCGCATGACGGTCGTAGATCACGCCGAAGACCTCCCCCTCGACGAGCGAACGGGCCATCACGTCCGAGTCGGAGGGTCGGCTCATCTATTTCCCTTTCCCGCTCCCGGGATTCGGTTCGCAGCCACCCGGAAACCCGCTTTGCCCAGGGGGTCTCTACGGGGTAAGGTCGCCCGCCGATGCCCAAAGACACCCCCCCGGCCCAGCCGATCACTCTCGCCGACTCCGACCTGTCGGAGATGTCGAAGAACGAGACCCTGAAGATCGAGAGCCAGGGCCTCTTCTGGGTTGCGGGCAAGACGAAGCACAGCTTCCGCTCCGAGATCGAGGATCTCACGGCGGGCCGCGCGCCGACACTCTCGAACGAGGGCAAGGAGATCTCGAAGCACTTCGGGATCTACAAGCAGCAGGAGCGCGTCGAGGGCCGCAAGTCGCACAACTACATCTTCATGGTGCGCCTGCGCGTGCCGTCCGGCGGCGAGTTCAGCGCGCAGCAGTGGGCCGCGATCTGCGAGGCGAGTGACTTGTACTGCGATGGGTCCCTGCGACTCACGACGCGCCAGGGCATTCAGTTCCACTACGTCACCGCGCCGGCGCTCGGGCCGCTGATCCGCTGCCTGAATCGGGTGTACCCGAGCACGGGCTACCAGATGTCGACCCTGGCCGCGTGCGGCGACGTGAACCGCAACACCATGTGCTGCGTGGTCGACGACCTGATTCCCGAGCTGCCGCTCCAGTCGCGCGAGCTCGCGTACGCGATCGCGATGGAGCTCGCGCCGCGCAGCTCGGCCTACTGGCAGGTGTTCCTCACCGACGAGGCGGGCAAGACCGAGACGCCCCTGTCGAGCGACGAGCCGATCTACGGCGCGCAGTATCTGCCCCGCAAGTTCAAGGTCGCGATCGCGCACCCGCTCGACAACTCGGTCGACGTGCTGACCAACGACGTGGGCTTCGTGCCGGTCGTGAACGGCGCGGTCGCGGAGCAGTACGACCTGTACGCGGGCGGCGGGCTCGGAGTGACTCACGGCATGCCGCAGACCCAGGCGCTGCTCGCGCTGTATCTCGGGCGCGTGCCGCGCGCGCAGGTGGTCGACGCGACGCGCGCGATCGCGCTCCTGCAGAAGGAGCACGGCGAGCGCGGCGACCGCCGGCAAGCGCGCTGGAAATACACCGTCCGTCGGCTCGGCGTGGCCGAGGTGAAGCGCCAGCTCCGCGAGCGCTTCAATCTGGAGCTGAAGGACGCGCAGCCGCAGCCGCTCGGGCCCAATCAGTTCTGGCACGGCTGGCACCGCGAGGCGGGCAAGGGCCGATTGTTCCTCGGCATCCCCGTCGAGAGCGGGCGCGTGAAGGACACGGAGACGGTGCGCATGCGCAGCGCGGTCGCGGCGATCACGCGCGAGATCTCCGACATCGGCGTGCGCATCACGGGCAACCAGGACCTGATCCTCGCGCACGTCCCGGGGGCCAAGCGCGCGCGCGTCGACGAGATACTCGCCGAGCACGGCGTCACGCCGGCCGAGGCGATCTCGCGCTTCCGCCGCCAGGCGTTCGGCTGCCCGGCGCTTCCGACCTGCGGGCTCGCGATGACTCACGCGGAGCACGCGATCCCGGGCCTCGCCGACGCCGTCGAAGCCGCGGGGCTCGGCGACGTGGACGTGGTGGTGCGCATGGCCGGCTGCCCGAATCACTGCTCGCGCCCGCCGTCGGCCGAGATCGGCATCACCGGCTTCGGCAAGAACGCGCACATGATCGCGGTCGGCGGCTCGCGCGAGGGCACGCGCATCGCGCAGGTGCTGTACCCGAAGATCTCGTCCGAGCAGATGGTGCCGGTGCTCGTGGGTCTCCTGCGCGCAATCAAGTCACACAACCCCGAGCACCTGCCTGCGGGTGAGTTCCTGCACGGCACGCCGCCCGAGCGGCTGCGCGAGCTGGTGGGCGTGGAGGCGTAGGGATGGCGCTCGTCGAAGTCGCGGTCGAGGACGGGATCGCGCGAGTCACTCTGAACCGGCCCGACGCGCTGAACTCACTCTCGGTCGCGCTGCTCGGCGAGCTCGACGCGGCGGCGACCCGCATCGGGCGCGAGCCTGCGATCCGCGGCGCGATCGTCACCGGCGCGGGCCGCGCCTTCGCCGCGGGTGCGGACATCGAGGAGATCGCGCGCCTCGACCGCGACGCGGGGCTCGCCTTCGCGCGCCGCGGCCAGGCCGTGTTCTCGCGCCTCGAGAATCTCGACAAGCCCGTCGTCGCAGCCGTGAATGGCTTCGCGCTCGGCGGCGGCTGCGAGCTCGCGCTCGCGTGTCACGTGCGCATCGCCTCGAGCAAGGCGAAGTTCGGCCAGCCCGAAGTGAAGCTCGGCATCCTCCCCGGCTTCGGCGGAACGCAGCGCCTGCCGCGACTGGTCGGCCGCGGCAAGGCCACCGAGCTGGTGCTGCACGGCGGTCACGTCTCCGCGGAAGAAGCGCTGCGCATCGGGCTCGTGAACGAGGTCGTCGAGCCGGACGAGCTGCTGCCCCGCGCCGTGAAGTGGCTCAGTGACTGCTTCGCGAACGGCCCGCGCGCGCTCGGCGCCTCGCTGCGCGCCATCCGCGACGGCCTCGACCGGCCGCTCGCCGCCGCGCTCGACCTCGAGGCGCAGATCTTCGGCGAGCTCTGCGGCACGCCGGAGATGAAGGAAGGCACCGCCGCCTTCCTGGGAAAGCGCCCGCCGAAGTTCTGACGAGCGCCGTTGGCCCGGCTCGAGAGCGGCTTGAGGCGAGTGAGTCAGCCCTCGGCCCGTGACTCCGCCTCCGCCAGTCGCTTCAGGTTCAGTAACTGGCGGCGCATCATGACGAGGTCGCCCCAGGGGAGAAGCCGCGCCGCGATGCGATCGCGCAGGCCCGAGCCGACCCGGAGGACGAGCTTCGCGAGCAAGCGCACCTCGCTCGGGCTCGAGGGCACGACGACGTACGAGACCGCGAGCGGCGGGAAGAGCCCCGGCCGCCGCAGTCGCAGAGTCAGGTGGACGTCGCGCTCGAAGGACGCGAGGTCGAAGATCGTCATCACGCTCTGACCGGCCGCGAGTGAGTCGAGCCCCGGAGTCAGGGTCTGGGGGCTCCGCCGGCCGAGGTTGTCGATCCAGTCGTAGCTGTAAGGCGCCGCGCGCAGCTGACACAGCCAGCGGAACACGACCGGGGGCGTCGCCGCGATGGTGACTCCGCGCCAGCAGGCGGCGTTCGCTCCCGGCAGCAGGGCGTCGCACGGAAACGCGCGCGCGCGCTCCTCGGGCGTCGTGCCCCAGGTGTAGGCGAGGCTCGCGCCCACGAGTCAGGCGAGCTGGACGAAGCGCGCGCCCAGACCGGGGTACGCCGAAGTCGGCAGCTCGAGGTTGCGGGGTGCGCGCAGCTCGATCGCGAGCGGGCCCTCCTCGGCGTCGGGCCGGACCTCGACCAGGATCGCGATTGGTGACTCGTCCCAGCGGAAGATCAGCGCGTCGCCCTGGATGAAGCCGCTGCCTCCGAGTAACTCGCCCCACTGTTTGCGCGCCACCTCGGCCGACTTCGCCGAGAGTCGCAGGGCCACGATGCGCGCGGCGTCGGCGCGCGGCTTCGCGACGGGGAGCAGGTCGTCGCCGCCCGGTGCCTCCTGCTCGACCATCTGCACCACGATCCCGTGCGCCTGCTTCGGGTGCAGGAACGCCTCCTGCCAGCGCGGGTCACTGCGGTTCACACCGATGACCTCGTAGCCGCGCTCGCGTGCCCTCGCGAGCATCGCGTCGAGGCTCGGCACCTTCATCGTCACGTGGTGCACGCGCGGGCCGCCGTTCGCGAGAAAGCGGTGCACGAACCCGCCCGGCGCGCCGCTCGGATAGATCACTTCGATGCGCCCGCCGCCCACGAACTCCCACTGCCGGAACCCGAACGGCTCGCCGTCGTAGCCGCCCGCGGGCACGCCGCCGAGGCGCTCCTCGAACAGCTCCTCAGCATCCTGCGCGCGCGGCAGTCCGAGGGCGATGTGGTCGAGGCGGATGGCGTTCATTCGGGCGCGCGCATACTAGCGAATGCCAATCGGTCGCTGCGCTCACAGTCGCGTCGTCGGAGCGGCGGCCTCGGCTCGGCGCCGGAAGAACGTCGGGTCCGCGCGGCACATGAGCGCCATGAGCCCCAGACCGGTGAGACTCGAGAGGATCGCGATCGCGAGCGGCAGGCTGGTGCCGAGCCAGCCTTCGCCCCCGGGCCCGGAGCGCGCGGGGTCGCCGAGGTCGACGCACGAGCGCACGTACACGTAACCGAGAATCAGCGCGCCCGCGGTCGGGCCGAGCCCCGCGATGACGAAGGTGCGCAGGTCGTTGAGCAGCGCTCTGCGGAAGTAGTACGCGCAGGCGACACCCGTGATCGCGAGATAGAACGAGATCGCGAGTCCCGTCGCGGTGACCGAGTCATCGAGGACCTTCTGACTCACCAGCGAGAGCACGAGACACCAGGCGATCGACACTCCGCCCATCCAGAGCGTCGACACACCCGGCGTCCGATAGCGCTCCGAGATCGCGGCCATCGAGCGCGGCGCGGCGCCGTGCGCCGCCATGGCGAGCATGGAGCGGGTCGCGGGCAGGATCGTCGTCTGCGTCGCCGCCGAAGCCGAGGTCAGCACCGCGATGATCAGCAGCTTGTCGAGCCCGAACGGCAGCACCTGGGCACCGAGGGCCGAGAGCACGTCCTCGCGGTGGTCGGCGAGAAACTGCGGGCCGTGCACGGCCTGCGCAGCGACCGCGACCACGATGTAGATCCCGAGCAGGAGGACCGTGCTGACCACCGCCGCGTGACCCGGGGTGTGCTCCGCGCGCTCGGTCTCCTCGTTCACCGCCACGGCCGTGTCCCAGCCCCAGTAGATGAACACCGCCGTGAGCACGCCGGCGTTCAGCGCCGAGGCGGGCAGCTCGAACGGGTTCAGCCAGTGGAGCGACGGCTCGACCGAGCTCGCGAAGTGACCCGCGTACACGCGCGCGAGCGCGACCGCGGCGAAGAGACTGAGCACGGCCACCTCGGCAGCGAGCAGGAACCACTGAGTCCTCGCCGAGACCTCGATGCCGACGTAGCAGATCCAAGTCATCGCGACGATCCAGAGCACGCCGACGGACGTGACACAGAAGGTGCTCTGCGCCGCTTCGTCCAGATCGAAGAGCCGGAAGCTGTACTTGCCCGCGATCTGCGCGAGGCTCGCCATCGCCAGGAGATCCGCGACCAAGAGCGCCCAGCCCGCCATCCAGCCCATCCACGGACCCATGCTGCGAGTCACCCAGGTGAAGGTCGTGCCGCAGTCCGGGTCCACGCGATTGAACGCGTAGTACGACGACGCGATGCAGAGCATCGGCAAGAACGCGAGCCACAGGACGGCGGGTGACTGAGTCGCGACTGCCGCCGACACGACGCCGAGCGACGCCGCGACGCTGTAGCCCGGCGCGGTCGAGGCGACGCCGATGACGACGCTCGAGCGGAAGCCGAGCGCATCGGCGCGCAGGCCCTTCTCGAGCGGAGCGGCGCGCCGGTCGCTCACGGGGCTAGAGCAGCGCCTCGACGAGTCGCGGCCCGCGCGCGGCGAACGAGCGGCCGAGTGCCGCGGCGAGCTGTTCGGCGGTCTTGACGCTCTCGCCCGGAACGCCGAAGCCCCTCGCGAGCGACACGAAGTCGAGCTCGGGCGGAGTCAGATCGGTGAGTGAGCGCGCCGCAGGCCCGGGCTGCGTGATGTCCGCGCGCGCGAGCTCGACCTTCAGGATGCGGTACTGGCGATTTGCGCAGACGACGACCGTGACGTCGAGATTCTCGCGCGCCATCGTCCAGAGTGACTGCAGGGTGTACATGCTGCTGCCGTCGGCCTGGAAGGCGATGACTCGGCGGTCTGGGCACGCGATCGCCGCGCCGACGGCGTTCGGCAGGCCCTGGCCGATCGCGCCGCCGGTGAGTGACAGGACCGTGTGCGGCGCGGCGCCCGCGGCGAGCGAGAACCACTGCGCGCCCGAGGTCGCGGCCTCGTCGACGACGATCGCGCCCTCCGGCTGCAGCCGCGCAAGAGTGCGGCCGAGTGTCTCGGAGTTGAGCTTCCCGTTCGCCTCGGGGAACGCCTCGCGGGTGGCGCGGATGCCTTCGTCCGGCTTCGCGCCCAGCGCCTCGGCGAGCGCTTCGAGCGCTGCGCTCGCGTCCTCGTCCGGCTTGGCCAACACTGAAATGTGACAGCCCTCGGGCGCGAGCCGACTCGGAATCTTCGGGTAGCCGAAGAACGCGACCGGCTCGACGGCGCCTGCGAGCACGAGCTCGCCGACCTTCTCGAGCAGCTCGACGCCCTGCTCAGGGAAGTACGGGAACTTCGCGAGCGGCGGGAGACCCGCGCCGCGCTCCACGCGCGGCGGGAACGTGCCGAGAAGCACACGCGCACCGCTCTTCGCCGCGACCCGCGCGGCGGCGAGCTGTCCGCGCCGCGAGAGTGAGTCGCCGCCGAGCAGGATCAAGGCGGGCTTCCCCCCTCGCAAGCTGCGCGCGATCGCGTCGACCGTCGCGCCCGCGACCGCCGCGCGCGGCTCGATGCGCTTCGCGGCGACGGGGCCCGGCGCCTCGCCCCAGGCGCAGTCCGCGGGCACGATCAGCGTCGCGACTCCGCCCGCGCCAGCGCGCGCCGCCGCGACGGCATCGGCCGTGTCTCCGGCCAGCTCTGCCGCGGTCGCCGTCTTCCTCACCCAGCGAGACACCGGCCGCGCGAGTGACTCGATGTCGGACGTGAGCGGCGCATCGGCCGCCAGGTGCCACGTCGCGTGATCGCCGATCACGTTCACGATCGGCGAGCTCGCGCGCCGCGCGTTGTGCAGGTTCGCGATGCCGTTCGCGAAGCCCGGCCCCAGGTGGAGCAGCGTCAGCGCGGGCTTTCCCGCCATGCGGGCGTAGCCGTCCGCGGCGCCAGTCACGACGCCCTCGAACAGCGCGAGCACCGGGCGAATGCCCGGCGCCGCGTCGAGCGCCGCGACCAGGTGCATCTCCGTCGTGCCCGGATTCGCGAAGCAGATCTCGACCCCCGCGCCAGCCGCGGTGCGAATCAGAGCTTCCGCGCCATTCACGACCGGGTCCCGGCGCCGGCGCGCGGGCGGCCGCGCGCCACCCAACCTTCGCGCGGCTCCGCCGCGGTGCGCGCTGCGCCTTCGGCTTCGCTTGCGTGCCTCATATCCTCACGGTGTCCGCCGGCTCGGGAATCACTTCGGCCTCGATCGCGCCCAGGCCGGAGATCTCGATGCGCACGCGCTGCCCGACCTTCATGTAGCCGCGCGGGTTCATCGCGACGCCGACCCCCCCGCACGTGCCGGTGCTGATCACGTCGCCGGGCTCGAGCGTGAACGCGGTAGAGAGTGTCTCGACCTGCGCGAAGCAGTCGAAGACGAGGTGCTTCGTATTGGACTTCTGGCGCCGCTCGCCGTCGATCGTGGTCTCGAGGTCGAGCACGTGTGGATCGCCGACTTCGTCCGCAGTCACGAGCCATGGCCCGAGCGGCCCGTGTGTGTCGAACGACTTCCCCAACGTCATCGTCGGCGAGCGCTGCTGCCAGTCGCGCACCGAGACGTCGTTGCAGATGAGATAGCCGGCGATCACCTCGCGCGCGCGCTCCTTCGGCACGTGCCGGCAGCGGCGGCCGATCACGAACGCGAGCTCGCCTTCGTAGTCGAGCTTGTCCGAGACGCGCGGCATCCAGATCGGATCGAACGGCGCGTTCACGCAGGTGACCTGCTTGTTGAAGAAGACGGGAAACTCCGGCGCCGGCCGCCCGGTCTCCGCGATGTGATCGGCGTAGTTCAGGCCGATGGCCAGAAACTTGCGCGGGCGCATCACGGGCGCCTCGAGCTTCACCTCCGCGAGCGAGAGTCGCGGACCTCTTTGCGCCGCGGCGCGCGCGCGCTCGATCGCGGGCGCGCCCAGCGCGAGAAACAACTCCATCGCAGGCGGCATCTCGGGAGCGGCCGCGGCGAGATCGACGATCTCGCTGCCGACGACGACGCCGATTCGCGTGGCGCCTCCATGAGTGAACGTTGCGAGCTTCACGAGGCCAGTATAGAACGAACCCGATGCGCATCGTCTCGCTACTCCCGTCGGCGACCGAGACCGTGTGCGCGCTCGGCGCGCGCGCGCAGCTCGTGGGTCGCTCGCACGAGTGCGACTTTCCGCCGGGGGTCGAGTCGCTGCCCGCGATCTCGTCGCCGCGACTCGATCCGCGCGGCTCGGGCCGCGAGATTCATGACCGAGTCGAGGAGCTCGTCTCGCGCGGGCTCTCGATCTACGAGATCGATGCCGAGAGACTCCGCGCGCTCTCACCGGACGTGGTCTTGACGCAGACCTTGTGCGCGGTGTGCGCGGCGACGCCGGCCGATCTCGAGGCCGCGCTGTGCGCGTGGACCGGCGCCGCGCCGCGCATCCTCTCGCTTGCGCCGCTGTCCCTCGACGACGTGCTACACGACGTGACTCGCATCGGTGACGCGATCGGGCTCGCGGAGCGCGGCGAGGCGCTGGCGGCGGAGCTCTCCGCGCGCATCGAGTCACTCACCGACCTCGGCGCCTCGGCCGCGACCCGACCCCGCGTCGCCGCGCTCGAGTGGCTCGATCCCTTGATCGCCGGCGGCAACTGGATGCCCGAGCTGATCGAGCGCGCCGGCGGGATCTCGTTGTTCGGCAAGGCGGGCGAGCACTCGCCTCGGCTCGACTGGGCCGAGCTCGAAGCCGCCGACCCGGACGTCGTCCTCGTCGTACCGTGCGGCTTCAGCCTCGAGCAGGCGCGCGCCGAGCTCGGGCGCGTGCCGCGCCTGCAGCGCTTCCACACGGCCGTGCTCGACGGCAATCAGTACTTCAACCGGCCCGGACCCAGGATCGTCGAGTCACTCGAGATCCTGCTCGGCGTCTTGCACCCCGAGCTCACCCCCAACCAAGGAGCCCGCGCACCATGATCAAGCTGCACACCTGGACCACGCCCAACGGCTACAAGATCTCCATCGCGCTCGAGGAGCTCGGGATCCCGTACGACGTGCATCCCGTGAATCTCACCAAGAACGAGCAGATGACCCCCGGATTCCTGAAGCTGAACCCGAATCACAAGATCCCCGTGATCGAAGACGACGGGCAAGTGATCTGGGAGTCGGGCGCGATCCTTCTGCACCTGGGCGAGAAGCACGACAAGAAGGGAGTCATTCTCTCGAAGGACCCGCGCAAGCGGATGGAGGCGATTCAGTACGCGTTCTTCCAGACCGGCGGCGTCGGCCCGAACCTCGGCCGACTCGGCGCCGCGCTGCGCAAGGAAGGCGAGAAGAATCAGGAGATGATCACCATCTTCTCGACGGAGATGGCGCGGCTCTACGGCGTGCTCGACCGGATCCTGGCCGACGGCCGCGAGTATCTCGCCGGTGATTACTCGATCGGCGACATCATGCACTACCCGTGGCTGCGCTTCGTCCTGAACCTGAAGGCACCCGACCTGATGAAGCTGCCGCGCGTGGTCGCCTGGCTCGAGCGCATCGGCGCGCGGCCGGCGGTGAAGCGGGGGCTCGAGATCCCGAAGGTCTGAGTCACCAACGTCTGGACCGCGAGCGCGCAGCCTACTCGGGAAAAGTGGAAGCTGTCAATTCGCGTCTCTCCGCGCGAGTCTCTGTCCCCGACGGAGGACCCGATGGAAGAGACCGCGTCGGCGAAGACCGCGACCGTGAACGGCATCGAGCTGTACTTCGAGACCTGGGGGCGCGGCGAGCCGCTCCTCTTGCTGCACGGCATGGGCGGATGCGCGCAGGACTGGCGCTACGCGGGCCGCGAGCTTCTCGCTCGCGAGTACCAACTGATCGCCGTCGACGCGCGCGGCCACGGTCACTCGACGAATCTCGGCGGGACGCTGACGCATCGCCAGTGCGCGCTCGACGTGCGCGCTCTGCTCGACCAGCTCGGCATCCGGCGCTGCAGGGCGATCGGCATGAGCATGGGCGGGAACACCTTGCTGCACGTGGCGACGCAGGAGCCCGAGAGACTCGAGGCGATGGTGATCGTCAGCGCGACGCCCTACTTTCCGGAGCAGGCGCGCGCCATCATGCGGACGATCTCCCCGGACGACCGCCCCGCCGAGGAGTGGCGCGCGATGCGCGAGAGACACGTGCACGGCGACGCGCAGATCCGCGCGCTCTTCGAGGCGCAGCGCGACCTCGCGGGGAGCGTCGACGACGTCTCCTTCACCCCGCCACAGCTCGCGCGAGTCACTGCGCGAACGCTGGTCGTGCACGGCGACCGCGATCCGCTCTATCCCGTCGAGCTCGGCGTCGAGCTCTACCGCTCGATTCCCCATGCCGCGCTCTGGGTCGTGCCGAACGCGGGCCACGGTCCGGTCTTTCTCGAGGCGGCCGAGCCGTTCGCCCGCACCGCGCTCGCGTTCCTGCGCGAGTGACTCCAGCGCGAGTGACCCAGCCCGAGTGACCACAGCCCGAATGCCTCACGAGCGAGCGAGGGCCGCCCCGAGCGAGCGTCCCGCAAGCGCCGACAGGCGCGCGCAGTGAGCCGCAGGCGAACGCAGCTCAATGTGACCGGCGAGCGAGGGCCGCCCCGAGCGAGCGCCCCGCAAGCGCCGACAGGCGCGCGCAGTGAGCCGCAGGCGAACGCAGCTCAGTAAGACTAAGGTCCGCCGCCGGTCGAGTGAATCACTTGGCCCGTGACCCAGCGCGCGTCGTCGCTGGCGAGCCACGCGATGAGGCGCGCCGCGTCGTCGGGCGTGCCCCAGCGGCCCTGCGGCTCCAGAGCCAACACCTCGCGGTGTAGCTCGGCCGACGCCCAGCCCGTGTCGGTCGCGCCGGGATTCACCGCGTTCACGGTGATTCCGCGGTGCGCGAGGTGCGCCGAGAGACTCGGCACGAGGCTCGCGAGCGCGCCCTTCGACGCCGCGTACGCGAGCTCGCTCGGCATCGGCCCGCGGTCCTGCCCCGAAGTGAGCAGCACTACGCGTCCGCCCGAGCGCCCGTCGTGGCGCGCGGCGAACGCCTGAGTCAGCAAGAGGGTCGCGCGCACGTTCACGTGCAGGTGCCGGTCGATCTCGTCCGCGCGCAGCGCTTCCAGGTCGCCGCTCGTGCTGTGCGTGTGATTCGCGACCAACACGTCGAGGCGGCCGAGCCGGCGACACGCTTCGGCGACGACGCGCTCCGGCGCGTCCGGCTCGGCGAGGTCCGCGGTGATCGCGCAGACATGCGCGCCCAGCGCCTCGAGCTCCCGCGCGAGCGCGTCGACGCCGTCTTTGTCCGCGCCCCACGGCTGCGCAGCGTCGTACGGCGCGAACGCCTGCACGCACAGATCGGCGCCCAGCGACGCGAGTCGCTTCGCGATCGCGAAGCCGATGCCCGCGCGCCGAGACACCCCGGTCACGAGAGCCACGCGACTTTTCAACGGCAGGGCGCGCACGCCCCGCAGTCTATAGCGCCAGCTACGATCCGCCGCGCAGCTGCCGGTGACCCCAGAGCAGGAGCAGCGCGCCCGCCGTCGCGAGCGCGAGCCCGCCGAGGCTGAACGCCGCCGGCGTGCCGAGCCCGAGCAGCGAGCCGATGAAGCCGCCGACGAATGCGCCCGCGATGCCGAGCAGCGTGGTCAGCACGAACCCGCCGCCGTCCGGTCCCGGCATGATCACCTTCGCGAGAATGCCGACGATGAGACCAAGGAGGATCCAGGACAAGATACCCATCTGAGTCTCCTTCGGGCCCATCGTCCTCCACCAAGCGGTGTAGGTCAATCAGGCGTTTCGGATCGTGAGACCGCCGTCGACGGGCAGCACCGCGCCCGTCGTGTACTGAGACGCGGGAAGACAGAAGTTGAGCGTCGCGTGCGCGACCTCCTCGGGATCGGCGTAGCGCAAGAGCGCGGTGCGGCGCTTCGCGAACGCCGCCTTCTGCTCCTCGGGAATCGCCGCGGTCATGCCGGTGCGGATCGGTCCGGGACAGATGCAGTTCACCGTGATGCGCTCGGGGCCGAGCTCCACGGCGAGTGAGCGCGTGAGTCCCACCACGCCGTGCTTCGCCGCGGTGTAGGGGCTCCCGAACTTCGTCGCGCCCAGCGCCTCGGTCGAGGCGATGTTCACGATGCGCGCCGCGTCGGACTTGCGCAGGAACGGCAGCGCCGCGCGAATCACTCGCACGTGCGCGGTGAGCAGGACGTTCAGCGACGCGTCCCAGTGACTCAGATAGTCGGGGCCGTCGATCGGGCTGAAGCGCGCGATGCCCGCGTTGTTCACGACGAGATCGAGGCGGCCGAACGCGGCGGCGATCTCGGGCACGACCCGCGCGACTTCCGCGTCGCTGCCCACGTCGAGCACCCAGCCGCGGGCGCTCCCGCCCGCGCCGCGGATCTCGTCGACGACGCGCGACACGGCGTCCTTGTCGAGATCGGTCACCGCGACCTGCGCGCCTTCGTCGGCGAACAAGTGCGCCGTCGCGCGACCCATGCCGCTGGCGGCGCCGGTCACGAGCGCGCCGCGACCGGCGATCGAGCGCGAGAGCTTCGTGAGGCGCATCGCGCGATCCTACACTAGAGCGCGTCGAGCGCGCGGCGCAGCCGGCGCACGCCTTCGCGGATCTTCTTCTCGTCGAGCGACGCGTAGCCGAGCAGGAGCTCGACCCGCGACGGCGGGCGCGCATAGAACGGCGCGGCCGAGTACACGCCGACGCCGCGCCGGCGGCACTCTTCGCGCAGCCGCGACGTCCTGCGCGCGTCGACCTGCGGCAGCTCGAGCAGCACGTGCAGCCCCGCGCTCGCACCCCGCACGCGTGCGCGCGCGCCGAGCTCGTCGTCGACCGCGGCGAGCAGCGCCGCGCGCAGCACCGCCGTCCGCGCGCGCGCGCGCCGCGCGTGGCGCTCGAGGTGTCCCTCCGCGATGAAGTCCGCGAGCGCGAGCTGCTCGAGCGACGGAGTGCCCGTGTCGGCCAGCGCCTTCGCGTTCTGCAGGAGCGCTGCCGTCGGCTCGGGCGCCACGATCCAGCCGATCCGCAGCGCGGGGAACAAGAGCTTCGACGCCGTGCCCACGTAGATCACGCGGCCGTCGCGGTCGAGCGCCTGGAGACACTCGATCGGGCGCGCGTCGAAGCGGAACTCGCCGTCGTAGTCGTCCTCGATCACGTACGCGCCCGCGCGCGCCGCCCACTCCAGCAGCGCCAGCCGGCGCGGCAGAGAGAGCACGCCGCCCGCCGGATACTGGTGCGAGGGAGTCACGAAGGCGAGCTTCGCGTCGCTGACTCGCGCGAGCTCGTCGGTGCAGAGCCCTTGTTCGTCTACGCGCACGTACACGAGCTCCGCGCCCGCGGCCTTCGCGCACAGCGTGAAGCCGGTGTAGCCCGGCTCCTCGAGCACGACGCGCGCGCCCGGATCGACGAACAGCCGAGTCACTAGATCGAGCGCCTGTTGCGAGCCGTGCACGACCACGATCTGCTCGGCCGAGCACGCGACACCGCGGGCGCGGCCGAGATAGCCGCACAGCGCCTCGCGCAGCTCGGCCGCGCCGCCCGGCGCCTGATACGCGAGCCGCCGCGCCGAGAGACGCCGCGCGCGCCGGCCGAGCAGCCGCGCCCAGGTCTCCAGCGGAAGCCCGGCGTAATTCGGCTCGCCGTAACGGAAGTCGTAGGGCAACGGCTTTTGCCACGGGCTCCAGGTGGCGCGGCCGGGTGCGACCGCACTCGCCATACGCTTTCCGGTGTCGGAGAGCGCGGGCGCAGTGGCTCTCGGGCGGGCGCGCGCGGTGCGCGCCGCCTCGGGCGCGCCGCGAGCGGGAAGTGACTCCGCGACGAACAGCCCCGAGCGAGCGCGCGGCGCCGCGTAGCCCTCGGCGGCCAACTGCTCGCACGCCGCGAGCACGGTGTTGCGCGAGAGACCGAGCTCGCGCGCCAGGCTGCGGGTCGAAGGCAGTCGCGCGCCGCCGCGCAGCCGCCCGGAGAGAATCGCGGAGCGCAGGCTCCGGTAGAGCTGGCGGTGAAGCGGGCCGGCGCCGTCGAGCGGGAGCAGGAGCACGTGCCACTGGTACCAGAATCCGCGCACTTTGTGGGCGGGGCCTGGGGCTTGGGAGGGGGCTCAGAGGTTGTCGAGCACCTGGTGCGCGAACGCGGCCGGCGTGACTCCGTGCAGGCGCAGGGTCGACAGCACCATCGGCCCGAGCGCGGCCGTGTTGCCGCGCAGCA
>Ga0326731_1000232_pt1 | contig 14381 bp, 16 predicted proteins | sample MHFSIPfraction_FD_207645 | JGI IMG/M metagenome (GOLD analysis project Ga0326731, IMG submission 207645) | Lab enriched peat soil microbial communities from Michigan Hollow, Ithaca, NY, United States - MHF9FY SIP fraction | ecosystem: Environmental > Terrestrial > Soil > Wetlands > Peat | place...
CGCTGCAGACCGCTTACCTGTCGCCGCCGGTGGCGATGTCGGCGTATTACCTCAAGCAGGTGGTCAAGGACTGGTCGCTCGCCACGATTTACAAGGGCATGTTCCAGTTCTTGGCGCTGCAATGCATCGCGATCGCCATCGTCATGTTCATCCCGGCCATCGCCATTTCGTTCCCCCAGAGCCTGCAGACGGATTCGCGAGCGGTCAAGACCGAGGATGTGGACGACAGCGAGAATTCGCTGGAAACTGACCCGATGATCCAGCAGGAAGAGCAGATCCTGGAGAAGGAGGAGGAGGGGACAGGCGCACCCGAAGACAAGGAACAAGCAAAGCCTAAGAAGTAGCCAATCCCAGCAGCAACCTTGGCGCCGGGCAATGCCCGGCGTTTTTGTTTACTCTCCGCGCATGCCGTTCGACTTCGACGCGCCGGTGGACCGCAGCGGCACCTGGTCCTCGCGCTGGGAGCGCTACGCCGGGCGCGACGTGATCCCGCTGTGGGTGGCCGACACCGATTTCCGCGCGCCGCCCTGCGTGCTCGAGGCGCTCGAGGCGCGTCTGCGCCACGGCGTACTGGGCTATACCGTTCCCCCGCAGGAACTGCGCGAGGCGATCGTCGAGCGCATGCAACACCTGTACCGTTGGCGCATCCAGCCCGACTGGATCGTGTTCCTGCCGGGCGTAGTGCCGGGCCTGCACCTCGCCGCGCGGTACCTGCTCTCCGCGGACGGGCATGCCCTGGTGCCTACGCCCATCTACCATCACTTCAAGCGCGCCTTGGAGCGTGCGCCGCGCGCGCACACCGACATCCCGCTCGTGCTGCGCTCCGGGCGCTGGGTGTTCGACGAAGAGCGCCTCGCGGCGGCGCTGCGGCCGAACTCGCGGCTGCTCTACCTCTGCAACCCGCAGAATCCCGGGGGCACCATCTTCACGCGCGCGGAGCTGGAGCGCCTGGCCCAGTTCGCGCTGCGCCACGGCCTGACCGTGGTATCGGACGAAATCCACGCCGACCTGCTGCTCGATGAGGGCAAACCCCACGTGCCCATCGCGAGCCTGTCGCCGGAGATCTCGCGGCGCACGGTGACGCTCGCCTCCCCCAACAAGACTTTCAATTTCCCGGGCGCAGGCTGCGCCTGGGCCATCGCGGAGGATGCGGCGATGCGTCGCGCCATGGCCGCCGATCATCACGCCACGGTCCATGACGCTTCCCTCTTCGGCTACATCGCATCGCTTGCCGCTTACTTGCGCGGGGATGATTGGTTGGCAGCGCAGCTCGATTACCTGCGAGCCAACCGCGATGCCGTCGAGCGTGCCATTGCGGGAATGCCGGGACTGTCCATGGCTCACGTGGAAGCCACCTATCTCGCATGGATCGACGCCAGCGGACTGGGCGTGAAGGATGCGGCCGCGCACTTCCTCGAGCAAGGGGTGGCGCTCTCCCCGGGCGAGCAGTTCGGCGCGCCGGGCTACGTACGGCTAAATTTCGGCACCCAGCGCGCACGCCTGGAGGGGGCCCTCGCGCGGATGGCTTCGGCAGTCTCCAGCACGCGCTCGAGGTGAGGGTCGGTCACGCCGAGCGCGTACATGTGCTCGAGCGTGTGCCGGATGTAATCCGTGCAGCGGCCGCGCTCGCCCACGCCCTGCGCTACCAGCTGGGCGCGGCTATGCAGGTCGAGCTCGCGGCAGTACTGCGCGTGGTCAGGATCGGCGATGAACGCCAGGGCGCTGATGCGGCGGCCGCGCGAGATGCGCACCGGGACCAGCCTCGCGTAATAGACGCGCCGGCGCATTTCCCTGTGCCACAGCCGGGCAAGGGCAAAAGGAACATGCCCGGCGGGGATGTGGAACGCCATGCCCCAGCACGATCCGCCGCGGCACAGCCCCATTACCAGCCCGGGCTGGTGGTCCGTGCCCCGATAACGCGTAGACAGAATACAAAGCGACCGGTGATAGCCGCGCAACAGGGCGACGGAGCGCTCGCGGAAGTAGAAACCCGGCGACCACATCAGGGAGCCGTAACCGAACACCCAGAGGTCACCGCGCGGCAACGCGTCGCGGAACTGCGCAAGGTTCATCGGCAGCTGCTCAAATGCCCTTCAACGCGCGACGCACCTCTTTGGCTGACGCGAGGGGTCGGCCGGCACCTTCAATCGCCTGGCGCGCCTCGCGCACCCACTCGAGGTTGGTGCGCGTCGAGCCGAATGGGGCATCCTCCAGGCCCACGCGGACGTTTCCGCCGCGCGCCGCCGCCGCCGCGGCGAGCGGCAGGATATCCACAGCGAGGCCGGCCACCATCCAGGGCGCGCCGGGCGCTTCGTCTGCCAGTAGCCGCTGATAGGCATCGAGCGCGTATTCCGCCGGGGGAAAACCGAATGCGAATCCCTGAGAGAACATGAAGCGGTAGATCGGCTGCGGCACCGCCGCGGTGCGCGCGAGAGCCGCGCCCAAGCGCAGGAAACCCGGCTCGTAGATGGCGTAGCCGGGGTGGAAGCGGTGGCGCGCGGCCAGCGCGAGGCCGTGCTGGATGTGGTCGTAGGGGTTGGCATAGACAAGCTCGTCGATGTTGACCGAGCCCGGGTCCACCACTGCCCATTCGAGCAGCCCGCGCTGGGCGAGCGCCTCAATGGCGGCGAAGCGTGATTGCGCAGTGTGCTCGCCGCCGAAGGGAATCGTGGGGTAGACGATGCAATCCACCCTGGCGCGGATGCCCTCGATGATGCGTGCGTACAGGTCCGCGTCGTCGCGCTGCCGCCCGCTCGCCTCGTCGTAGGCGTGCACGTGGACGATAGCTGCGCCTTCCTGCGCGCAGGCCACGCCCTGCTCGACGATGTCGGCGATGCGCACCGGGATGCCCGGCTGCTTCTCGCGGCCCCAAGGGCCGTTTAGCGCGACTTCGAGCCAGGTCCCGTTCGCCATGGGCAATATGCGGCACATTATAGAATCGCCGGCTGGAATGCCACGATGACACGCCCCACGCGCCGGCCGCCGGTCGTCGGCCGCTTTACGCTCGAAGAAGTCGCGCTTGCCGCGCGCAACAGCGGCATGCCGCTCGAAGCCCTGCGTCACGACGTCACCCCTGCAGGCCTGCACTATTGCCTGATCCATTTCGACATTCCGCAGATCGACGCGCGCGCCTGGGGCCTCGAGGTGGGCGGGCTCGTCGAGCGCCCGCGCGCCTTCTCGCTCGAGGAGCTGCGCGGCATGCGCGCACGTACCTTGCGCGTGACGCTGGAGTGCGCGGGCAACGGCCGTGCGCAGGTGTCGCCGCGCTATCCGTCGATCCCGTGGGTGGAGGAGGGCGTCTCCACTGCCGAGTGGACCGGGGTGCCACTGGCCGAGGTGCTCGCCGCGGTCGGCCTGCGCGGCGAGACGCGTGAGATCGTGTTTCATGGCGCCGACCGTGGCATCGACCGCAACCTCGAGCACAGTTTCTCGCGCAGCCTCGTTCCCGCCGACGCGCTGCACGAGGACCTGCTGCTCGCCTGGGCGATGAACGGCGCGCCGCTGCCGCCGCAGCACGGCTTCCCGCTGCGCTTGGTGGTGCCGCGGTGGTACGGCATGGCGAGCGTGAAATGGCTCGAGCGCATCGAAGCCATCGACCGGCCGTTCGACGGCGTCCAGCAGGCGCATAGCTACCACTTCCGGACAGCGCCCGGCGAGCGCGGGGTGCCCTGCCGCTACATGCGCGTCAATTCGCTCCTGGTTCCGCCCGGCGTGCCGGACTTCTATACGCGTAGCCGCGTGGCGCGCGCGGGCCACATCGAGATCACCGGCCGGGCGTGGTCGGGCGAGGCGTCCATTGCGCGCGTGGAGTTCGGCGTCGACGGCGAGTGGCGCGACGCAACGCTGCAGCCAGCCGCGGGCGAGCACGCCTGGCGCAGCTGGCGCGCTGAATGGGATGCGAGCGCCGGCGAGCACGAGCTCGGCTGCCGCGCGACCGACGCCGAGGGCAACGTGCAGCCGCTCGAACCGCCCTGGGACCTCACGGGGTTCGGCAACAACGCGGTGCAGCGCGTCGCGGTGCGCGTAGTTTAGAATCGCCCCGCTTGAACGCTCCGCTCCCCGCCGCTGTGGATTGGCCACTCGCCGTGCACCAGGTGCTATCGCAGCACCGCATCGGCGTCGTCGGCTACGTGCCGGATGCCGGCCACAAGCGCCTGATCGAGCTTTGCCAGGCGGATGCGCGCATGCGCTGCGTCGTGCTGAGCACCGAGGAGGAGGGCGTCGGCCTCGCGGCCGGCGCCTGGCTGGGCGGCGAGCGCAGCGTGCTGCTGATGCAGTCGAGCGGCGTCGGCAACATCGTCAATGCGCTCGCCATGGTGCGCGAGTGCCGCTTTCCGCTCACGCTGATCGTTACGATGCGCGGCGAGAACGGCGAATTCAATCCCTGGCAGGTGCCGATGGGGCAGGCGACGGGCGAGGTGCTGCGTGCCATGGGAACCGTCGTGCACCAAGTGCACGCTGCTGCCGACGTGGCGGCTCAGGTGGAGGCATCGCTGCGTATCGCCCACGGCAGCTATTGCGCGGCAGCGGTGCTGATCGGGCAGCGCGTGATCGGCATCAAGAGCTTCCAGGAGCAGGCGAATCAATGAGCCTGCACCGGCGCGACGTGGTGAAGACGCTCCTTGCCGAGCGCGGCGAGCTGCTCGTCGTCGCGGGCCTGGGCTCGACCGCCTGGGACTGCACCGCGGCGGGCGATCACGACCTCACCTTCCCGCTATGGGGTGCGATGGGCTGTGCGGCGGTGATCGGCCTCGGGCTCGCGCTCGCGCAGCCCAAGCGCCGCGTGCTGGTGATCACGGGCGACGGCGAAATGCTGATGGGCCTGGGATCCCTCGCCACCATCGGCGTGCAGAAGCCGGCGAATCTTTCCGTCGTGGTCATCGACAACGAGCGTTACGGCGAGACGGGGATGCAGACGACGCACACGGCGAGCGGCGTGGATCTTGCCGGCATAGCGCGCGCCGCCGGCTTCGCCTCCGCTGTCCTCGTGCGCGACACGGCGGGCGTCGCGGCGCTGCGCAAGGTGGTGCACGCGGCTGCCGGCCCGAACTTCGCGCAGGTGAAGGTGGCGGCGGAGAAGATTCCGCTGGTGCTGCCGCCGCGCGAGGGCGTGCTGCTGAAGAACCGCTTCCGGGCCGCGCTGCTCGGCGCGGGTGCTGCGCTGGAATGAGGATCGCGGCCGCGCTGCTCGCCGGGCTCGTGCTGTTCGGCCCCGCGGCAGCGGTGGCACAGCAGGTTCTGAGCCCCTGGTACGGCGGGGTCACACCGGCGCTCAAGCTGAAGGATCTCGAGGGCCGGGAGCATGCGCTCGAGTCCTACCGCGGCAAGGTGGTGCTGGTGAATTTCTGGGCCACTTGGTGCGAACCCTGCAAGGACGAGATGCCCTCCATCGAACGGCTGCGCAAGTCTCTCGAGAGCCGGCCGTTTGCCGTGCTGGCGGTGAATCTTGCCGAGCCGGACGTGCGCGTGCAGGCCTTCCTGCGCCAGGTGCCGGTCGGCTTCCCGGTGCTGATGGACCGCGAGGCCGTCGCGGCGAAGGCGTGGAAGGCGCGCATGCTGCCGGCGACCTTCATCGTGGGCGCCGACGGGCGCGTGCGCTACAGCTACATCGGGGAGCTCGATTGGTCGCGCGAGCCTGTGCGCAGGCAAATCGCCGAATTGCTGCCGCGCTGAGCGCGCTGCTCGTCGTGGTTCCGGCGCTCGCGCAGGAAGGCGAGATCCGCGCGCCTTTCATCACTACGCCCCCCGAAGTCGTGACGCGCATGCTGCAACTGGCGGCGACCGGGCCGCAGGACTTCGTCATCGACCTCGGCTCGGGGGACGGCCGCATCGTGATCGCAGCGGCGCGCGAACATGGCGCCCGCGGCCTGGGCATCGAGCTCGAGCCGGAGCTCGTCGCCAAGGCGCGCGAGAGTGCTCGCGCTGCGGGCGTGGCGGACCGCGCGCGCTTCGAAGAGGGCGATGCCCTCAAGGTGGACCTGTCGCCGGCGAGCGTCGTCACCATCTACCTGCTGCCCTCGCTCCTCGATCGGCTGCAGCCGCGGCTGCTGGCGCAGCTGCGCCCCGGCTCTCGCGTGGTGACGCACGCGTTCTCCATGAAGGGCTGGTTGCCCGACCGGACGGAGCTGGTGCGGCTGTCCGCGCGGCACGAAGGGCAGGGCGACGAGAGCCGGATCTTTCTCTGGGTGGTGCCCGCGCAGGCGCGCGGCGTGTGGACCGCGCCCGGCGGCTGGCAACTGCGCATCCAGCAGAACTTTCAGCAGGTCGAGGTGGAGGCGTCGCTCGGCGGAAAGCCTCTGGCTGTCGATCGAGCCCGATTGACAGGAACGGCGCTCGTCTTCTCCGGTCCCGGTTTCGCCTTCCGCGGCCGCGTGGAAGGCAGCCGGCTCTCCGGCGACATCGAGCGCGGCGGCCGGCGCGAAGCGCTGGTCTTCGAAAAGAAATAGAAACAAGGGAACGCCGGCGTTCCCCCGTTACCTCTCCTCGCGCCGCGCGCCTGGCAAGGCGCGCTTCGGCCGGCTAGAGGACCTTGCCGGGATTCATCAGTCCCTGCGGGTCGAGGGAACGCTTGAGCGCGCGCATCAGCTCGAGCTCGAGCGGATCCTTGTGGCGGCGGATCTCCTCGCGCTTCAGCTGACCCAGGCCGTGCTCGGCCGAGATCGAGCCGCCGAGCGCGTCCACGACGCCGTAGACCAAGCTGTTCACCTCGGCCCGGCGCGCCAGAAGCGCCTCGCTACCCACGTTGTAATGGATGTTGCCGTCGCCGATGTGGCCGAAGGCATAGACAGGTTCGCCGGGAAACGCGGCTTGCAGGGCCGCATTGGCGCGCTCGATCAGCTCGGGCACCCTCGACACCGGCACCGAGATGTCGTGCTTGACGTTGGTGAACTGCGCTTCCGGGATGGTTTCGCGGATGCGCCACAGGGCTTGCGATTGGGAGGCGCTCGCTGCGAGCGCGGCATCCTCCAGCAGGCCGGACGCGTCGGCGAAAGCCTGCTCCACCCGCGCGGCGAGCGCCACGGGCTCGCCGGCATCGGCGAATTCCGCGAGCGCGTACCAGGGGTGCACCTGCGGCAGCGGATCGCGCAACGCCGGTGCGTGCCGCAGCACGGCGTCGAGGCAGCGGCGCGAAACCAGCTCGAAGGCGCTGATGCGCTCGCCAAGCCGCGCCCGCAGCTGCGCGAGCAGCTCGACCGCGCGCGCCGGACTGTGCAGCGCGATCCAGGCCGTCGCCTGCGCGGAGGGCTTGGGGTGGAGCTTGAGCACCGCCGCAGTGATTACGCCGAGCGTGCCTTCGGCGCCGAGGAACAGCTGCTTCAGGTCGTAGCCGGTGTTGTCCTTGCGCAGCGCGCGCAGCCCGTTCCAGACGCGGCCATCGGGCAGCACGACTTCGAGTCCGAGCACCTGCTCGCGCGCGTTGCCGTAGCGCAGCACATTGACGCCGCCGGCGTTGGTCGAGAGGTTGCCGCCGATCTGGCAACTGCCTTCAGCGGCGAGCGAAAGGGCGAACAGGCGCCCCGCCGCGTCGGCGGCCTGCTGGATCGCGGCGAGCACGCAGCCCGCTTCCACGGTCATGGCGTCGTTCAGCGTGTCGATGCCGCGGATGCGGTTGAGCCGCGAAAGCGACAGGACGACCTCGGGCCGCGTCCCGGTCGGCACCGAGCCGCCGCACAGGCCGGTGTTGCCGCCCTGCGGCACGATCGCAATGCGTTCGCGCGCGCACAGGGCAACCACGGCGGCGACTTCGTCGGTGCTTGCGGGCCGCAGCACGCACTCGGCCTCGCCGCGATACTGCCTGCGCCAATCCGTGGTGTAGGGCGCCATCTCCTGCGGCGTGGCGAGGACGTTCTTCTCGCCGATAAGGTTCGCGAACGCGGCGCGCAGGCGGGCATCCATGTTGGGTATTATCGCCCGATGGACTTCTCCTCCCACGATCCCGCGAAGGGCGCGCTGCCATTCGCCGCGGGCAGCGTCGCGCGCTCGGTCGAGGAAGCGATGCTCTCGCGCCGCAGCCTGCGTGCTTTCCGCTCCGACCCCGTGCCGCGGGAGACGGTCGAGCGCATCCTTGCGCTTGCCAGCCGCGCGCCCTCGGGCACCAATATCCAGCCCTGGCACGTCACCGTGGTCGCGGGGGAGGCCCGCGAGCGCGTGACTCGGACGATGTACGCGGAGTTCATGCAACGCGGCGAGGAGGCATGGAAGCGCGAATTCGAGTACTACCCAGTGAAGTGGCGCGATCCTTATCTCTCGCGGCGCCGCAAGATCGGCTGGGACCTTTACGGCCTGCTCGGCATCGGCAAGGGCGAGCGCGAGCGCACGCATCGCCAGCACGCGCGCAATTATCTCTTCTTCGACGCGCCGGTCGGCTTGGTGATCACGCTGGAGCGCGACCTGCCGGTGGGCGCGTGGCTCGACACGGGCATGTTCCTGCAGAATGTAATGCTCGCCGCGCGCGCCTTTGGCCTGGACACCTGCCCGCAAGCGGCGATCGCCGCCGCGCACCCGGTGCTGCGGCGCGAGCTGGACATCCCCAAGGAGCAGGTCGTGGTGTGCGGCATGTCGCTCGGCTACGCGCGCGCCGACGCGATCGAGAACACGCTCGTGACCGAGCGCGAACCGGTGGCGCGCTTCGCGCGCTTTATCGGTTACTGATGCGCGCGCTTTTGTGCCTGCTGGCTCTCGCCGCCGCGCCGGCGTGGGCGCAACCGCTGGTGGTGGGAGCGGTGCTGCCGCTGACCGGGCAGCTCGCGGACCTCGCTGCCGACATGCAAAAAGCGCTTCTCCTGTGGCAGGAAAATCGCAATGCCGAGGGCGGCCTGCTCGGCCGTCGCATCGAGCTCAAGCTCCTGGATGACCGCTCCGAGGCGTCCGCGTCCACGCCGCTCTACGAGCAGCTGATCGACGTCGAGCGCGCAGACTTGCTGCTCGGGCCCTTCGGCAGCGCCGCCACGGTGAGCGCCACGGCCGTCGCCGAGCGGCGGCGGCGCGTGCTTGTCAATGTCACTGGCGTGACCGGGAGCACGCAGCGCGCGGGAACGCGCTACGTCTTCCAGGTTCCCGCACCCGCCGCAGAGTACGGTACCGGCGCGCTCGCCGTGGTGAAGGCGGCAGGGTACCAGCGCGTTCACGTGGTCGCGCGCAATGACCCCGCCGCGCGCGAGGCGGCGGCGCGCTTCGTCGCACAGGCCAACGCAGCCGGCTTGGAGGCCGCGGCGGTCGAGCCGGCCACGGCCGGCCAGATTCCCGACCAGATCGCCAAGGCGCGCGCCCGCGACGCGCAGGCCTGGATCGCCTTTGGCCAGCCCGAGGACGCGGCGGACATGGTCAAGGCCTTCAAGCGCATCGGCTATGCGCCGTGGCTCTTCCTCGCGCAGGGTGCCGCGGAGCCGCGCTTCATTTTGCTGGTCGGCCGCGACGCCGAGTACACGCTGGGAATTTCGCCCTACCAGCCGAGTTTCAGGACGCGCGGCAACGACGCGTTCGTGCAGGCGTGGCGCAAGCGCTGGTCCAGCGAACCCGGCGTCGTTGCCGCGACTGCGTATGCTGCCGCTCTGGTGCTCGAAGCCGGAGTGCGCGGCGCGCAAGGAGTGGAGACGGAGCGGCTGAGCACAGCGCTCGCCGCACTCGAGCTCGAGACGCCCATCGGCCTCTACCGGGTGGACGCGAACGGCATGCAGGTCGGCGTGAAGCCCGTCATCGTGCAGATCCTCGGCGGCAAGCGCGAAATCGTCTGGCCGGAGGCGCTGGCCACGGCAAAATGGCGGCTTCCCTATCCGCGTTGGGACGAAAGGCCGGGCCGTGGCGCTCAATAGAACCTTCCTGTTTGCCCCCGGCAACCATCCGCGGCGCGTGGAAAAAGCCCTCGCCCTTGGCGCCGATGCCGTGATCCTCGATCTCGAGGACGCGGTCGCCATCTCGGACAAGGCGGCGGCGAGAAAGCCGGTCGCCGAGGCGCTGAAGGGCCCGCGCCGCGGCCGGGGCTACGTGCGCCCGAATGCGCCGGCGTCGACCTTCTGCTATCGGGACCTGGTCGAGACGATCCACGACAAGGTGGACGGCGTGGTGTTGCCGAAGGTCGAGAGCGCGGCCGACCTGCACGCCATCGACTGGCTGATCGCGGCCCTGGAGCGCGAGCGCGGCATCGTCGAGGGCTCGATCGACCTCATTCCGATGGTCGAGACGGCGGCCGGTGTGGCGCGCGTAGACCGCATCCTGCAGGCGAGGAGCCTGCGGCCCTACCGCGCGCCCTGGCGCGTGAAGCGCGTTGCCTTCGGTGCGGCCGATTTCAGCCTGGACGCTGGGTTGATTCCCTCGCACGACGAGCAAGAGCTCACCGAGGCGCGCGCGCGCGTCGTGCTCGCCTCGCGCGCGGCGGGCATGGAGGCGCCGCTGGACAGCCCCTGGTTCCACCTGCGTGACGCGGAAGGCTTCCGCCGCGCGCTGGAGCGCAGCCGCCGTGGCGGCTTCCAGGGGCGCATGTGCGTGCATCCGGACCAAGTGCCGATCGCAAACGCCGCCTTCACCCCCGGGGCCGACGAGGTGGCGCGCGCCGAGCGCATCGTCGCGGCGTTCAAGGAGGCCGAGGCGAAGGGCGCGGCGGCGGTCGAAGTGGACGGGCAGATGGTGGACTACCCGATCGTCTACCGCGCGCAGGCGCTCCTCGAGGCAATGCGCGAGATCCGCGCCCAGGGCGGCTGAGCCCTGCGCCAGATACTCCTTCCGCTTTCGGTCACCTTCGCGGTCCAGACGCTGGTCGCGTTCGCCATCTACAGCGCGCCCGTGATGGCGCCGGTGGCAGGTCCGGCGCTCGGCGTCTCGCCCGCCGCGGTCGGCTATTACATCGCCATTGCGTATTTCGGCAGCATGCTCGGTTCCGCAGCTGCGGGCGGCTGGGTCGCGCGCTTCGGGCCGATTCGCGTCAGCCAGGTTGGGCTGCTGCTGTGCCTCGCGGGCCTCACGCTCGCCTCGTCGGGCGTGGCGCCGCTGGTGCTCGCCGGCGCTTTCGTCGTCGGGCTGGGCTATGGACCCACCACGCCCGCGAGCTCAGTGATCCTGGTGCGCGCGGCGCCGCCTGCGCTCTTTTCGCTCACCTTCTCCATCAAGCAGACCGGCGTACCGGCGGGCGGCGTGCTCGCCGGCGCGATCGTGCCGGCACTCATTCTCGCCATCGGCTGGCAGTGGGGCGCGATGGCGATCGGCCTCTGCTGCCTCGCGCTCGCCGTGCTGATCGCGCCCGTGCGCGCGCACTACGACACGGGTCTCAATCCGCACGCACCCATCTCGATTGCCGCGGCATTTGCGCCGGTCGGCCTGGTGGCGCGCAACCCGCGCCTGCGCGAGATGGCGGTGACGGGTCTGGTCTACGGCGGAGTGCAGATCACGCTCGTCACCTACCTGGTGACCTTCCTCACCGACGATTTCGCGCTGACGCTCGTGTTCGCCGGGTTCGTGATGGCGGGGTCGCAGCTGGCGAGCGTCGCCGGCCGTATCGTCTGGGGCGCACTTGCCGATCGCGCGCTCGCACGGCGCACGATGCTCGGGCTGCTCGGCCTGGGGATGGGCGCCTCGGCGCTCGCCACGCTGGCGGCGGGACCGGGGTGGCCGGGATGGCTGTTGTTCCTCTTTGCTTCGCTGTTTGGCGCCACCGCGGTGGGCTGGAACGGCGTATTCCTCGCGGAAGTGGCGCGCACCGCGCCGCACGGGCAGGTAAGCCAGGCGACCGGCGGTTGCCTGTTCTTCACCTTCCTAGGCGTCGTGGTGACGCCGTTGCTGTTCAACCTCGTGCTGCATCTGGGCGGCAGCTACTCGCTCGCCTATGCGCTCCTCGGTGTGCCGGGTCTCGCGGTGGGCGCAAGCCTGCTGCGCGGACCGCGCGAGATAGAATCGGCGCGATGAGCTCGGTCCCCGCGGGATACAAGGCGTTACCGTCGGCGAGCCCGTTCAACGAGCTGGTCGGGCCGCTGCACGAAAAGCGCGCCGAGGGCGCGATCTCCCTCGGCCTGCGCGTGGAAAAGAAGCACTCCAACTCGCGCGGCATCTGCCACGGTGGCGTGCTGGCGACACTTGCCGACCTCGCGCTCGGCTACGGCATGATGGCGAAGGCCGGCGGCCGCGGCGGCTTCGTCACCGCGCACCTCGACATCGACTACGCGGGCGCGGCGTCGATCGGCGACTGGATCCACTCCGAGGTGGAGGTGCAAAGGGTCGGCTCGCGCCTCGCGTTCGCCACCGGATACCTCTGCGTGGGCGCGCAGCGCATTGTGCGCATGAGCGGCATCTTCGCGCTCCCCGGGCGCGCTGCCGCCTAGGGAGCGCCCGGCCTATTCCCGTGAGCGTGCTGCGCGAGGTCATCCTCGTCCACGGCCTGTGGGTGCCGGCGCTGGTGATGACGCCGCTCGCCGCGCGGCTGCAGGCGGCCGGATTTCGCTGTCACCTGTTCGAGTATCCGGGCCGCGACCGGCCGCTGGAGGCGCACGCCGAGCGGCTGGCGCGTTTCGCGCAAGACGTCGGCCCCGCGCATTTCGCCGGCCACAGCCTGGGCGGCTTGGTGGTGCTCGACACGCTCGAGCGCCGGCGCGAAGTGCAGGCCGGGAACGTGCTTCTTCTCGGTGCGCCGGTGCGCGGCAATTTCGCCGGCCGGCGCCTCGCGCGCCATGGCTGGGGCAGGTGGTTTCTCGGGGCGAGCGAGCCCCTCTGGCGCGAGGGCCGCGGCGCGCACTGGACGCGCTCCGAGCCCCTTGGCGTACTCGCGGGGACCTTGCCGCTAGGCCTGGGGCGCCTGTTCGGGCCGCTGCCGGGCGTGAGCGACGGCGTGGTGCGCGTTGAGGAGACCGAGGTGGCGGGCATGCGCGAGCGCGTCGTGCTGCCGGTGAGCCACAGCGCGATGCTCGTGTCGGCCCGCGTGGCGGCGCAGGCGGTATCGTTCCTCGGCGATGCGCGCTTTCTGCCTCGCGCTTAGCGCGGTACTGCTCGCGGGCTGCGAGACGCTCGCCTATTACGGGCAGGCGGCGGGTGGGCAGCTTTCCCTGATGAGCCGCGCGCAGCCTGTCGAGGCGGTGCTCGCCGACCCGGCGGCCGATGGCGTGCTGAAGGAGCGGCTCGCATTGGCGCGCCGGTTGCGCGACTTCGCCACGCGCGAGCTGCATCTGCCCGACAACGGCTCCTATCGCAACTATGCCGAGCTCGGCCGGCCGTACGCGCTGTGGAACGTGGTGGCGGCGCCGGAGTTCTCGCTCGCGCCGCTCCAGTCCTGCTTCCCGGTCGCGGGCTGCGTTTCCTACCGCGGCTACTACGACAGGGCGGCCGCGGAGCGTTATGCGTCCGGATTGCGCGCCGCGGGCAACGACATCGTGGTGTTCGGCGTGCCAGCCTATTCGACGCTCGGCTGGTTCGACGATCCGCTGCTGTCGACCTTCATCGACTACCCGGAGGCGGAACTGGCGCGGCTGATCTTCCACGAGCTTGCGCACCAGCTGGTCTACGCGAAGGACGACTCCACTTTCAACGAGTCCTTCGCCGTGGCCGTTGAGCGCGAGGGGCTGCGCCGCTGGCTGGCGCAGCAGGGGCGCGCGGCACCGCCGGCGCGCAAGGAAGAATTCGCGGCGCTGATCGAAGAGACACGCAAGCAACTGGAAGCGCTCTACCGCACGCGTCTCGCGCCCGAGGCAATGCGCGAGAAGAAGCGCGCGGCGCTGGAGGCGCTGCGACCGTGGCTCGCCGTCCTCAAGGGACTCGAGGGGCAGGAGCCGAACAATGCGCTGCTCGCAGCCTACGCGACCTACGCGGATCTGGTGCCGGCCTTCGACAAGATGCTGGCGGAGGCCGGCGGCGACCTGCCTGCCTTCTACGCGCGCGTCAAGGCGCTCGCGGCGCTCGAGCCGGCGCAGCGCAAGACGGCGCTCAGCGCGCCGTCCAGCCCAGATCCATCGTCAGCGCCGCGCCGGTGATGGTGCCGGCCGGCTCGCTGCACAGGTAGGCGACGAAGTCCGCCACCTCGCGCGGCTCGATCAGGCGCTTTACCGCGGCGGGCGCGAGCATGATCTTCTCGATCACTTCCTCGGGCGACATCTGGTTTGCCTTCGCCTGGTCGGCGATCTGGTTGTCCACGAGCGGCGTGCGCACATAGGCCGGGCAGATGGCGTTCACCGTGATGCCGTGCTCGCCGCCTTCGAGCGCCGCGGTGCGCGTGAGGCCGACGAGGCCGTGCTTGGCGGAGATGTAGCCGACCTTGAACGGCGAGGCGATGAGCGCGTGGATCGAGCCGATGTTCACTACGCGGCCCCACTTCTGCTTCTTCATCGCCGGCCAGCAGTAGCGCGTGAGGAGAAACGGCGCGGTGAGCATCAGGGCGATCATGCGCTCCCACTGGTCCTCGGGAAAAT
>Ga0326731_1000233_pt1 | contig 14331 bp, 12 predicted proteins | sample MHFSIPfraction_FD_207645 | JGI IMG/M metagenome (GOLD analysis project Ga0326731, IMG submission 207645) | Lab enriched peat soil microbial communities from Michigan Hollow, Ithaca, NY, United States - MHF9FY SIP fraction | ecosystem: Environmental > Terrestrial > Soil > Wetlands > Peat | place...
CCTGCAGCGACTCACCCCGGCCGAGCGCGCGGTGCTCTTGCTGCACGACGTCTTCGATCTGAGTCACTCGGAGATCGCGTCGCTGTTGAAGAAGACCGACCCGGCCTGCCGGCAGCTCCTGAGTCGCGCGCGCGAGAACGTCGCTGCCGAACGGCGCGTGCTGCAAACATCGCGCGAGGAGCACCGCCGACTCCTCGCGGCCTTCGTACGCGCCTCGGCCTCCGGCGAGGTCGAGGCGATGATGAGCCTCCTGGCCGAGGACGCGGTCTTGGTCGTCGACACGGGACCGGAAGGCCGACGCGTCGGTCGCATCCGCAACGTCCGGCGTCCGATCGTCGGCTCGAAGCACGTCGCCGCATTCCTCGGCGCGGTCTCGCGCCAGGGCCGTGCCCAGAGCCCGCTCGTCGAGCGCGAGCTCAATGGGCAGCCCGCAATGGTCTACTTGAAGGACGGACGGCCCGACTCGGCGCTGCTCATCTCGGTCGCCGACGGACGAATCCGGCACATCTTCGTCCAGGCCGACCCCGAGCGCCTCACTCACATCGGGCCGTTGACCTCGTGGCACGAGCTCCAGTGACTGGGGATTCGGAGGAACTCACACCCGCGCGACGATGCTTCCGGCCAGCCACAGGAAGCCGGCGATCTGAACGGAGAAGAACGCGAAGCGAACCGATACGGCGGTGTTGGTCTGCACGAAGCTGACGTGGATCAGTGACTGCACGACTCGAGCGGCGAGGACCGACGCGCACACGCCGTCGACGAGCGCACCGCCGGTGCCGCTCACGCGGAGCGCGAGCACGATCGCGCCGAACACGGGGAGGTTCTCGACGCAGTTCGCGTGGGCGCGCATCGCCCGCTTGTACCAGTCGTCTCCCTCGATCCGATCCGCGCGGAACTCCCGGATCGGCACCCGCCCGGTCAGGATTCGGCTCCAGCGATACACGCCGACCGTGGTGAGCAAGAGCAACACGGTCCAGATCGCGAAGCCCAGCAGCGCCCAGGTCGGCATGTCCACGGGTAGACCTCCTTGCGAGTATCTAGCCCGTATACTGCCCTTTCGTTGATGGCGCTGTGAGTCACTTCACGACCTTGCACTCCCACTTCGGCGAGTCGTCGCCCTTGTGCCGGTTGTTCTCCCACTGCAGGGGCTGGAGGTTCGAGAGATCGTCGGATCCACCCCGAGCCACCGGCACGACGTGGTCGATCTCCCAGCCGAAGGCCTGAGTCTTTCCGTACTTCGAGCGCTGCATCGACGCGCCGCACTTGTCCTTGCGAAAACCGGGGAGCTTCCCCTCCGGAGTCCCCTTCGCCCACACCGCCTCGATGGTCGCGTCGTCGAAGGGCTTCCCGTCGCGTTTGGTCCCCGGTGCTCGCGGCATGCTGGTCTCCTCGCGGGATGATTGGCGAGGGCGATCGTATGCGGTGGGAGTGGAAATCATCTTGGGAAGATCGTGAGATTCGCCTTCCGCGGTTCGTTCCGCGGTCGCGACTCAGCTGAGTTACTCGAGCGCTTGACCTTCCCGCGGCGGCGGTGTTCTCTGAGCGGAGCCGCCGCCGATCGCGAAAATCCCGGAGGGAGTGCCACGAACATGAAGAGAGCGTTGAGATACCTGGCGATCGCTGCAGCGGTCCTCGTCGTCTCACTGATTGGGACGGTGCTCGTCGCCCAGCGCATTGCCGACGGCCCGATTGGCCCATTCGGGGGCGGGCCGCTGCGCGCGGGCACGCTCGTGACGGAGCCCAACGTCGATTGGTCGTTCCTCGGTGGCGGAAGAGAGATCGAGTTCCAGCTCATCGAGCCGCCGCGGTCCAGGATCACCGGGTCACTCGTGGTGGACGGCCAGCTCTACGTGCCCTGCGACCTCGGCTTCTTCTGGCGCAGGATTCCCTCCGCCGGATTCCGCTGGATCGGAGGCGTGATCTACTTCTTCAAGCATTGGCACGAAGACGCGCTGCGCGACGGCCGCGCGGTGCTGCGCATCGCCGACAAGCGCTACGAGCGACAAGCGGTGCGAGTCACTGACCCCGAGCAGTTGGCCAAGCTCCGGTCGATCTTCGAGGAGCGGGCGAAGAAGTACCTGGGCTCGGGAAGCCTGTTGGATGTGCCGGCCGATCCCGAAGCGATCTGGTTCTTCCGCATGGACCCGCGACCGGGCGCGACTAACCCCTGAACGTCCTATCGCCCCTTGAACGTCGGCGTTCTCTTCTCGACGAACGCTTTGGCTGCCTCGCGGTGATCTTCGGTGAGTCCCGTGTGCACGTGGTGAGTCGCCTCGAGATCCAGACACTCCTCGGCGCTCGCGCCTTCCTGCGCGCGGTTCAGGTTCTCCTTCATGTACCGGAAGGCGACGGTCGCCCCGCTGGCGAGACGCTGCGCGAGGGCGCGCGTCTCTGACTCGAGCGACGCGTCGGGGACGACCTTGTTCACGAGGCCCAGGCGCTCGGCCTCCTTCGCGTCGAGGCGATCCGACAGGTAGTACAGCTCGCGCGCCTTGGCGGTGCCGATCAAGTGACTCAGGAAGTACGTGCCGCCGTAGTCGCCGCTGAAGCCGACCTTGGCGAACGCGGTGGTGAGGACGGCGCTCTCGCACGCGATACGCAAGTCACAGGCCAGAGCGAGCGACAGCCCTGCGCCGGCCGCGGCGCCGGGCAGCGAGGCGATCACGGGCTTCGGCATCCGGAAGATCCGCCCGGCCGTCTCGCGCTGCGACAGCCGCTGGCGGTGGATGCGCTCGTCGAGAGTGACTCCCGGCCCGCCCCGATTCGTTCCCGCAGCCATCCCCTTCACGTCGCCGCCCGAGCAGAATGCGCCGCCCGCGCCGCTCAGCACCACGCAGCGCACGTCGCTCGCGGTCTCGGCCTCGCGCAGGGCCAGGGCCATTCCGCGGAACATCTCGTCCGACAGCGCGTTGCGCCGCTCGGGGCGATTCATCACGAGATAGGCGACGCCGTCCTCGACTCGCGCCTGCAGGGTCTCCGTTCCCGTGTCGATGGGCCGCGACTCGCTCATGCTGCAACCTCGCTCACCTTCGCGAGCTCCGCCGGCGTGAGCTTCCACTCCCCGGCCCGCACGTTCTGCTCCACCTGCTCAGGCTTCGTCGCGCCGGCGATCACGCTCGAGACGTGCGACTGACTCGCGAGCCAGCCGATCGCGAGGTCGAGCAGCGAGTGACCCGCGTCCGCCGCGAAGGCGGTGAGCTTCTCGACCTTGTCGAAGTTCTTGTCGGTGAGCGCGGCCTTCCCGAAGCGCGCCGCGGAGAGGCGCGTACCCTCGGGCGCGGCTTCGCCGCGGCGATACTTCCCGGTCAGCAGGCCGCTCGCGAGCGGGAAGTACGGCAGCACGCCCAGCCCGTACGCGTTGCACGCGGGCACGAGCTCCTTCTCGACGTTGCGCTCGAGCAGGTTGTAGAAGTTCTGCGCCGAGATGAACGGCGAGAGACTCGCCGACCTCGCAGTCCAAGCGGCCTCGACCACCTGCCAGCCCGCGAAGTTCGAGCAGCCGAGATAGCGGACCTTGCCCTGGCGCACGAGGTCGTCGAGCGCGCGGAGTGTCTCCTCGATCGGCGTCTGCGCGTCGGGAAAGTGAATCTGGTAGAGGTCGATGTAGTCGGTGCCCAGGCGGCGCAGGCTGTTCTCCGCCGCCTGCATCACCCAGCGGCGCGAGCCGCCGCGCTTCAGACCCTCGCCCATCGGCATGCCGAACTTGGTCGCGACGATCACGTCGGCGCGGCGATTCTCGAGGGCCTTGCCGAGATACTCCTCCGAGACGCCGCCGCCGCCGTACACGTCCGCGGTGTCGAACAGCGTGACGCCGAGGTCGAGCGCCTTCGCGACTACCGCGCGCGTCTGCGCCTGGTCGCAGCGCTGGCCGAAGTTGTTGCAGCCCAGACCGACGAGAGAGACGCGCAGACCGGAGCGACCGAGAAACTTGTGTTCCATCGGCCCATTGTATCAGTCCAGCGGCGTGAACTTCACCGGCAGTCCGTCGCGCGGTTTCGAGATCGGCGCCTGCTGCACCGGCATCGTGTAGCCGTCGGGCACGGTCCAGCGGTAGCGCGACAGCAGGTGGTGCATGACGAGCTTCACCTGCGCCTCGGCGAAGCGCAGACCGAGACACATGTGCGGGCCGCCGCCGAACGGCGCGAACGAGTGAGTGTGTCGCTCGTGCTCGGCTCGGCCCGGCGCGAAGCGGTCGGGGTCCCAGCGGAACGGGTCGCTCCACCACTCGCTCATGTGGTGCGTGTGGATCGGCGAGACGACCACCATACAGCCGGCCGGGATCTGGAAGCCGCCGAACTCGAAGTCCGCGGTGTTGACCCGCGGGATCACCGGCAGCGGCGGGTAGCGGCGCAGGGTCTCGTTCATGGCCATGCCGAGTGACTCGAGCTTCGCCAGGTCGTCGAGCCCCGGATCGCGGATTCCGAGCGCCCGGCTCTCCTCGCGCACGCGCTCCTGGAACGAAGGGTGCTTCGCGAGCTCGTAGGTCAGCGACGAGAGCGTGCTCGTGGTCGTGTCGTGCGCCGCCATCATCAGGAAGATCATGTGGTCGAGCACCTCGGAATCGCGGAGTGACTCGCCCTCGGGCGTGCGCGCCCGGCACAGCCGGCTGAACATGTCCGCGCCGGCGTCGCCGTGCTTCTTCTCGAGCATGCCGCCGAGCAGCTCGAGCATGAACTTGCGGCCGGCCAGCCCGCGCTGGAACTCGCGCCCGATCCACGGCAGGCGGATGCGCGACATCGACGCCGCGACCATGTCCTCGAACGCCTTGTTCATGGGCCGCGTCGTCGGCCCGAGGTCCATGCCGACGAAGATCGACGCCGCCATCTCGAGCGTCAGCTGCTTGTAGGCGCGGAACGCCAGGATCGGCGAGTCACTCGCGCCGAACGACGCGATGCCGCGCGCGATCGTCGGGCTCATGCGCTCGGCGTACTCGCGCAGCGCGGGGCGCGTGAACGCCTCGTGCATGATCTTGCGATGGTGCTTGTGGTCGGCGCCGTCGCGCAGCAAAAGTCCGTTCGTGAAGATGCGCCCCATGATCTGAGTCCACGGCCGCATCGCGCTGAAGATCTGGTCGCGGTCCATCAGCACGAGCCGGTTCGCGTCGGGGCCGAACAGGTTCACGAGCTTGAACGGACCGCTCAGCTGCAGGACGACCGGGCCGAGAGTCTCGGACTGCTCGCGCAGGCCGCTCAGCATGTCGACGCGCCCGCCGCCGCTCGCCAACACGACGCGCAGGCCCTGGAAGAACCCGAGCTTCGGAACTTCGCTGAACGGCTTCATCGACTCACTCCCCTCTCGACAGTATATCCGGACACAGGCGGCGAATGCGCTCGATCAGCTCCTCGCGATCGACGGGCTTGGTGGCGAAGTCGTCGCAGCCCGCGGCCAGGCACGACTCGCGCGTGCCGGGCACCGCGTTCGCGGTGAGCGCCAGGATCGGGCGCGTGAAGCCGCGGCGGCGGAGCTCCGTGGTGGCCGCGTAGCCGTCCATGCCGGGCATCTGCATGTCCATCAGCACGACGTCGAAGCGGCGCTCGGAGCGCTCGGTCTCTTCGACGCGCTCAAGCGCGGCCTGAGCGCTGATCGCGGTCACGACTTCCGCGCCCGCGCGGCCCAGCAGGTGCGCGATGAGGCGCAGGTTGTCCGGGCCGTCGTCGACCACGAGCACGCGCGCCGGCAGGCGCTGTCCGGGGCTCGGCGCGGCCGACCCGGCGGCGCCCGGCCCGGCCGCGATCGGCACGAGTACGCGGAACTCGGTGCCGTGGCCGAGCGCGCTCGTCACGGAGATGGTTCCGCCGAGGAGCTCCGTGAGTCGCTTGCACATCGCCAGACCGAGACCCAGGCCCCGCGTCTGCAGCGGCTCGAGCTGGCGCGTGCCCGGGTGAAACAGCGAGGCGAGGCGCTCCGCCGCGATGCCGATGCCGGTGTCTCGCACGCGCAGCTCGAGCTGCGGCCCACGCGCGTCGCCCGCGATCCCGAGTGACACGTGCACGCCCCCGCGCTCCGTGAACGCGAGCGCGTTCTCGACCAAGTGAGTCGCGACCTGGCGGAGACGCGCGGGGTCACTCTGCACGACCCCGGGCAGCGGCGAGCCGAACTCGAGGGTGAGCTCCAGGCCGCGCGCCAGGGCGCGCGGCCGCAGCGGCTCCAGCAGACTCGCCACCAGCTCCCCCGGCGAGAACGCGATGCGCTCGAGCTCGAGCTTGCCCGCCTCGATCTTCGACAGGTCGAGCAGGTCGTTGATCGTCTCGATCAGCTCGCGCCCGTTGCGCTGGATCTTCACCAGCGCCTCGAGCTCGCGCGCCGCGAAGCCGCGCTCGCGCCACTCGTCGTGCAGCACGTCGGCAAAGCCGAGAATCGCCGTCATGGGCGTGCGCACCTCGTGGGTGAGGACCGCGAGAAAGTCACTCTTCGCGTTGCTGGCTAGCTCCGCCTCGTCGCGGATGCGCGCGAGCTCTGCGTTGGCCGACTTCAACGTGTGCAGCGCGACGTCCTTCGAGCGCTCGTGCACGAGCGCGGCCAACATGATGAGCGTCGAGAGAGTCGAGATGCTCACGAACCAGTACGTGGGGCGCCACTCCGGCAGGATCTGGTTCTCGAAGTGGAGGCCGTTGCGCTCGAGCCAGACGACGAGCACCGCCTCGACCACCACGACCGCGGCCCAGAACCACGCCCAGCGGCGTCCGACCAGAGCGACCGCGGACATCGGGATCAGCACGTTCCAGAAGCTCGGCGGCGAGACCGCGCCGCCGGCGTAGTAAGTCACGACGCCGAACAGCATGAACGCATACGCGAGCATCAGATTGCCCGCGACGCGCGTCGAGCCGGTGTGTCGCAGGACGAACGGCACCATGGCGCACATGGGCACGGAGCCCAGCACGAGCGCGACGACGCGCCACGCGATGTCTCGCGGGAACGCGAACCACTCCATGACCGCCAGCGCCGGCACGAACGCGATCGGGACGAGCGAGAAGCCGGCGACCACGCCGGCCGTTCGCGTCGCGGCCGTGTCGCCGCGTAGGCCCGACGGCACGAACGCGGACTCGATGCGGTGCAGCCGCGCGTCCCATGCGCGCAAGTCAAACATCGGGCACCTGCTTCGGCTCGAGCGGCGCCGCCGGAAGCTCGACCCAGAACACACTGCCCTCGCCCGGCCGACTCTCGGCGCCGATCTCGCCGTCGAGTAACTCGACCAGGTGCTTGCAGATCGAGAGACCCAGGCCCGTGCCGCCGTATCGGCGTGCGGTCGACGCATCCGCCTGCGCGAACGGCTGGAAGAGCCGCGCCATCTGCTCGTCGGTGATGCCGATGCCGCTGTCGTGAATCTCGAAGCGCAGGCGCGGGCCGTCGGCGCGCGCGCGCGGCGACACGCGGAGCACGACTCGCCCCGCGTCGGTGAACTTCAGCGCGTTCCCGATCAGGTTCACGAGCACCTGGCGCAGGCGCCGCGGGTCCGTCTCGAACTCCTCGGGCAGCGGTGACTCGCACTCGACGGTGAGCGCGAGCCCCTTGGCCTGCGCGCGGATTCCCATCAGGCTCACGACGTCGGAGACCAGCGCCACAGGGGCGACCCGCACGCGCTCCACGTCGAAGCGGCCCGAGGCGATCTTCGAGAAGTCGAGGATGTCGTTGATGATATCGAGCAGGTGCTCGCCGTTGCGCCGGATCGTGTGCAGCGTGCTCGCGTAGGCGCCGGGAATCACACCCGACTCACTGTCGCGCAGCAGGAGCTCCGAGTAGCCGAGGATCGCGGTCAGCGGCGTCCGGATCTCGTGACTCACGTTCGCGAGAAAGTCGCTCTTGCTGCGGTTCGCCGCCTCGGCCGAGTCGCGCGCCTGGCCGAGCTCGAGGTTCGCCGCGATCAGCGTGCGCAGCGCGCCGTTCTTCGCGCGATCGTAGATCAGCACGAACACGAGACACAGGAGGCTGATGCTCGAGATGCTGCTCACCCAGAGCGGCATGCGCCGGTCCGGCGGCAGGTGGTTCACGAACTCGATGCCGCGCTCCTGCAGCCAGAACACGACCGCGTACTCACACAGGCACAGACCCAGCCACGGCAGCGCGAGCCGCGGCCCGCCGGTGAGCATGGCGACCAGCGGCAGCAGCACCGACCAGTAGATCGACGACGAGATGGACCCGCCGAACAGGACCGCGAGGGCGGCGAACTCGAAGAAGGCGTACGACAGCAGCAAGGTCGTGGCGCGCGCCACGTTGCCGGTCCAGCGCAGGGTCATCAGCGCGCACAGCGCCGCGATGTTCGTGCCCAGCACGATGCCCGTGGCGAGAAACTCGATCTCGCCCGTGAGCGTGCGCCAGTAACTCCAGGCGAACGCGAACGACATCGCGACCGGCACGAGACACGAGTAGACCGCCGTGCGCGCGCGCCGGTAGGTGTCGGGGTCCAGGCGCTGCGCCGGCGGAATGAAGACGTGCGCCACGCGCAGCCAGAGCGCGACCGGGCGACGTCCTAGAGCCGACTCACTCGGCGCATCTCCGACCATGGGGACGCCGATCCGTCAGATTTCGCGGGTCATGTGCCACACGATCCGGTCAGGCTCGGGGCGCTCCCAGACCCAGAGGTCCGGGGAATTGTGCTGGCGGGCCATCTCGTTCGTGAAGCCGTCGGAGGCCCAGATGAGCGGCTCGGGATAGGCCTTCGCCTGCGAGACTTCGATCAGCCAGCGCATCTTCCGATCGGGGTCCGGCTTGTGAGCCGTCCGCCCGAAATTCAAGATGCTCGCGCTGATGGTAGTGAGTCGGCCCAGGTCGCGGCCGAACGCCTCGAAGCGCGCGTTCTTCTCGCTCTCTTGCGAGAACAGCGTGCGGTGCGTGTACTCGAGCTGCTGGTAGAGCCCGGCCTCGAGCAAGCGCTTGGCGTTGCGGGCGCCGCGCTTGCGGAGATACTCGTTGCTGCCGCCGCCCTCGACGTCGCGCAGCAGCTCGCTCATGCGGGCGTACGCGCGGATGTCGTACCACTCGAACGGCTGCACGGGTGCGGTGAGTAACCCGAGATCCTTCGGGTTCAGCCAGCGCGAGAGCTCCTCCTGCTTCAAACGCTTGGTGGCGAGGAGCTTGTTGATGTCCTCGACCAGGACCGCGAATACGGAGCCCTTGATTGACGGGAGAGTCGGCATCGGGGGGTGATTCCTTCTCCCCCAAGGAATCGGCGCTTGGGCGTGCCGGCTGAAGTCAGGCACGTGAGCGCGGGTGGGCGAGTTGCGCGCGCACGAAGCGGCAACTCGAGAGATTTCAGGAGTCGCGAGTCATACAAAACGCACAGATCAGAGCTACGGGGGTATCTCGGCGCGGGTCAGGTGACCGTCCTCCAGAGTCACGATCGGGCAATAGGGGCGCTCAGCCGAGCGCTCCCACCAGGCTCTCCCGCTCGCGAAGCGGTATTGCCAGAGGGTCGTGCGCAGATAGCGCGGCGGAGCGTCCGGGAACGGGTCACTCGCGAGCAGGCCAGTCACCGGCGGCGAGCCCTCGAGGAGCCGCAGCAGGAAGCGCTGGAACCAGATCTCCTCCTGGCAGCTGCCGAGCGCGGCGAACCACATCTGCCAATCGACGCGCGGCATGTGCGGCGCCGAGAAGCGCGGCGCCCGGTCGAGCGCGCCGGGCTTCCAGCGGAACTCGTAGGGAAGCCAGGTGACTCCGTCGACGCTCCCCTCGATCGCGATCTCGGGCCGCTCCGTGGTCATCACGGCGAACAGGCCGTAGGAGTTCACGCTGCGCAGCGGCTGGAGCGGCGCGACGGCGAGCCGCAAGACCGTCGGGAAGCGCCCCGGGGGAGTGACTCGCTCCAGCGCCACGACCAGGCTCGCGAACGCGAGTGTACCGGCCGCGACGCGAAGAGGAACGCGCCAGCGCGTCTCGCGCGCCGCGCGTCGCAGCCACGAGAAGCGCGCGAGCTCGGCGTCGTCGAGCAGGCTCGCGCAGAGCACGAGCGTCAGCAGGTTGAAGAAGCCGTAGTTACCGGTGAGCGCGATGAGACACTGCAGGCCGACGAGCAAACCGGCGCTCGTGAGTCGCACGCGCCTGGGCCCGAGCATGGCCCAGGGCGCGGCGAGCTCGATCGCGAGCGTGACCGCGGTCGAGACACGTTGCGTCCACTGGGGCAGCGACGCCGCCAGCGCGGCGACCGGAGTCGGCAGCGGCTGCGTCCAGTAGTGATACGTGAGCGCGCTGAGATCGCGCCACGTCGGATCGCCCGACAGGAGCTTCACCGCGCCCGACAGGAACATCAGCTTGAACAGCAGCGCGCGCGCGAGCCACACGCCGAGCCTCGGCTCCGCGGACGCGGCGAACAGCGCGACCGCTCCCGCCTCGAGCAGGAGGGCGTCCCACTGAAAGTTCGTGAACACGTCGCCGACGCACGCGAGGGACAGATACGCGAGCCAGGCGACGAGCGCCGCGACCCCCGCCCCGCGCCCGGCGATCAGCGCGAGCGCGGCCAGGACGCCGAGCGCGCAGAGCGCGTGCAGCGCCCCGTCACTCGCGCCGGTGATCCACAGAAGTGTCGGCAGCGCGAGCGGCGCCGACGCGCCCAGCTGCTCGCGCGCGAATGCCAAGAGGTCCGCGGCCGGCGCGATGCCCCGCGCGCCGACGAGGCCGTCGATCTGGACCCAGAGCGAGAGGAACGCGCACGCGTACGCGATCCCGAGGCCGCGCAGGTAGAGCCCCGCCGCGATGTCAGCGCCCGAGGTGGAAGAAATTGTAGGCGCTCGACAGCGGTCCGAGGTCGAGCCACAGCTCCGACGCAGTCACTGCCGCGGCGATCGCGCCGAGCGCGCCCCAGCGGACGCGCGCGCTGGCCGCGAACGCGAGTGACCGGTCGAGGCCGTGCACGTACAGCAACAGGAAGGGAATCAGCGCGCCAGTCAGCAGCCGCCCCGACGTGAAGTACGGGTGCTCTCGGGACGGATACATGCAGCGCCCGAAGTCGAAGCGGAGAGACAGCACCACGAGAAACGCGATTCCGCTCGCCAAGCTCGCGGCGGCCAGCCACAGCGCCGAGCGCGCCTCGCGCGCGGCGGGCAGGCGGATCAGCGCCACGGCCGGCAGAACGGCGGACGAGCTCCAGTAGAAGATGTCCATGCCGAAATGCGCGAGCCGCTGGCGGTGCCAGACGAACTCGCCGCGCCAGAAGCTCGCGACCAGCTCGGACCAGAATGCGTAAAAGCCGGCCGGCGAGAACAGCGGATGCGGCCACCACTCGGAGATCGGCTTCGCGGTCCAAGTGAGACGGGCGACTTTCTGCGCCGTCCCGGTCCAGTCACCGAAGCGCATGCGGTTCCACACGAACCACGCGCCGATCGGCAGAGACACGCACGCGAGCAGCAGCGCGAGCACCGGCAGAACCGAGCGCGCGCCCCGCTCCCGGGCGAGCGAGCGCGCCCGCAGGACCAGGTAGGCACAGGCGACACCAATCAGTGCCACGTTGCAGAGCTTCACGAGCGCTGCGGCCGCGAGCGCGAGCCCGGTGCCGGCGGCGGACGCCCGCGGGCGCGCGTGCGCCGCGCCGAAACGCAGCACGCCGAGATACCCGAGCCCGAAGCAGAGCGGCGACAGCATGTCCGGCGCGACCGCGTAAAAGGTGTCTTGGGGGAACACGGCGAGCAGGAGCGGAACGCCGAGGCGCTGCAGCGCTGACTCGGGAAACACCGCGCGGGCAGTCAAGTGGCCGAGCCACACGAGCAGCGCGGCGGGTAGCGCATCGAGCGCGCGCAGCCAGTACAGCTGGTGAAACACGCCGAGCCCCAGCAGTTGACCCAGTCGGAGCCAGAGCCCCGCGAGCGCGTAGTAGAGCGGCGGCTCCGCCGACTCCTTGTTCACCTCGCGCTGGCTCCATTGCGCAGCCGCAAACTCGGCGGCTGCCGCCATGGCGCCTTCAGGCGGGTCTCGAAAACGCCCGCCAAAGTGCTCGGGTGTGTGCATGTACTCGGGGCTGTTGTAGCGAGCCGCGACCACCACCTCGGGCGAGTACGGCCCGAGGCTGGTCGGCACCTCGCCGCGCGAGTACTTCACGACCAAGTCGTAGTGAGCGGGCTCGTCGACGTTGTTGAAGAACGGGAAGAGCGCTCCGCTGAGCAGCACGCGCAGAGCCGCGAACGCGGCGAGCGCCACCACCCAACGCTGCTCGTGGGGGACTCGCTGACTGGGCAGGCTCGCGGAATCTCCGGGCACGCGGACTCCATCGGATCGCTGCGCGGCAGACTACGTGGACGCGGGCCGCCGGGCTAGCAGAACTCCGGCCAGCAGCCGAGGCGCGCGCCGTGGTAGAACTCACTGCCGAATCGAGAACCGGCAACAGGAGATCGCGATGGAGCTTCGCAAGGTCGTACTCGTGGACGGAGTCCGCTCACCCTTCGCGCGCGGCGGGCGCGGCAAGCTGGTCGCCACGCGACTCGACGAGGCCGGCGCGACGGTCGTGCGCGCGCTGCTCTCGCGGAATCCGAAGGTCCGCCCGACGATGATCGAGGACATCGGGCTCGGGAACGTCGCCGGCTCGGGTGAGTTCGTCGGCCTGGGCATGGTCGCGCGGCTCGCGGGCCTGCCCATGGAGGCGTGCAACTTCGTCACCAATCGCCAGTGCGGCTCCAGCATGGAGACACTGCACCGCGTCGCGACTTCGATCATGACGGGCGCGACCGACTGCGGGCTCGCGCTGGGGATCGAGCGCATGGGCCGCGCGCTCACGGGCGGCGGCGCGCGCTCCGCGCCGACCCGGGTCACGAAGCTGAATCCGCGCCTGTTCAAGCTCACGCCCGAGCAGCGCAACATGGCCCCCGATCACGACCAGACGTTCTCGGTGAAGTTCCCCGACTACATCCTCGACTCGCCGCCGCTGCAGTCGATGACGCAGACCGCGCAGAACGCGGCCGAGTGCTACGGACTCACTCGCGCCGAGCTCGACGCCTTCTCGGCCGAGAGTCACCGCAAGTGCGCGCGCGCCTACGAGGCCGGCTTCTACAAGGACGAGCTCGTGCCGCTCGAGGTGGAAGAGCCGGTGTTCGACGCCGAGGGCAACTGGGTCGAGGCGGAGACCGGGAAGACCGTGCTCTTCGACCGCGACGAGTGTCTGCGCCCGGACACGACCCCCGAGAAGCTCGCCGCGCTACAGCCGATCAAGGGGCTCGTGAGCTTCGGCAAGCAGGAGCTGATCATCACCGCGGGTAACTCGTGCCCGACGAACGACGGCATCTCGGTCGCGCTCCTGATGAGCGAGGACAAGGCGCGCGAGCTGCGGCTCGAGCCGCTGGCCCGCATCGTCGGCCTCGGGGTCGCGGGCGTGAAGCCGCAGGTGATGGGGCTCGGCCCGATTCCGTCGACGAAGAAGGCGCTGCGCCACGCGGGCATCCGCGCGGATCAGATCGATCGCGTCGAGTTCAACGAGGCATTCGCCGCGCAAGTGATTCCCTCGCTGCGCGACCTCGGCATCTCGCCCGAGCGCGCGAATGTGAATGGCGGCTCGATCGCCATCGGCCACCCGCTGGGCGCGACCGGGGCGCGGCTCGTCACCACCGTGGCCCGCGAGCTCCGGCGCAGCGGCGGCCGCTACGGCCTGGCGACTCAGTGCATCGGCGCGGGCATGGGGATCTCGACGATCATCGAGCGGATCTAGGGCAGCCCGCGGGTCAGACGCGGAGCGAGCGCCAGCGCGACCGCGCCGAGCAGCCCGAAGCCGATCAACACGGCGCCGAGCCCGTGCTGGTCGAGGCCGGCCGCGGCGAAGTACACGATCGCGCCGTACAGGCCGCGCTGCACCAGTGACTCGAAGCTGAGCAAGGTGGCGCGCCGCTCCGATGCCTCGATCCGGCGGTTGAGCAGATCGGCGATCAGCACGGGCGCGATGCCGAGGGGGATGCCGTGACTCGCGATCAGCGCCGCGCCCCAGGCGCCGGGTGAGAGCGCGAGCCCGGCGTACATCGCCACGAGCGATGCGGGGATCGCGAACGTGAGCGGAGCGATGCCGAGCCGCCGCTGCCACGCGTCCGCGCGCCAGGCGGTGAACGCGCCGAGCAAGGTCACCGCGGCCGTGAGTGCGCCGTAGGCGGAGACCGGCACCGAGGCCTCGGCGAGCACGGGGTTCCAGACGAGCGCGTTCGCCGCGCGGAGCGCCGCGTACACCAGCGCGGCATAGACGAGCGTCGCGATCAGACCGGGGATGCGCGCGAGATCGCGCAGTGTCTCGGCGACGTGCTGGCCCACGTGCAAGCTCGACGTGCGCGGCGGCTCGGCCAACGCCAGAGCGGCGCCCACGCCGGCCAGCGAGAGCAGCCCGCTCGCCAGGTAGGTTGGCGTCGGATCGCCGTCGGCAGTCACCAGCAGCCC
>Ga0326731_1000234_pt1 | contig 14304 bp, 6 predicted proteins | sample MHFSIPfraction_FD_207645 | JGI IMG/M metagenome (GOLD analysis project Ga0326731, IMG submission 207645) | Lab enriched peat soil microbial communities from Michigan Hollow, Ithaca, NY, United States - MHF9FY SIP fraction | ecosystem: Environmental > Terrestrial > Soil > Wetlands > Peat | place...
GTTCAGCTTCCTCGTGGTGCCGGCGGTGATCGCCAACCTGTTCACCGGGGACAAGCGCACAATGGCGGTCGTGTCCTGGGGCACGGGGGCGCTGGCCTCGATCCTCGGCCTGTGGCTGTCCTATACGAAGGACCTCCCCACCGGACCGTTGATCGTTTGCGTCTACGGTGCCCTGCTCCTGGTGGCAGTAGCCATTCGGGCAGCGCGAGGGTACTCTGCATAGAGTGGCGGATGCGGCGGGTGGTCGAACCGACGGTCCAGCAGCCGGCCTCCCGGTCGGAGTGGTGCTGATCCTGCTGGCCGCTGGTACGGCCATCCGCCTCGCCGCGCAGACCTCCTTCCACGCCACCCTCGGCGCGCGCTACACCTCCACCCTGGTTCACGATTCGATCGTTACGCCGCTCGACGTGCGCGCCGACCTCGCGCCCGCTCTCACCGCAGCGGTCGGTCTACCGCTGTCAGGTCCCTGGCGACTGGAGCTCCTGGCCGATGTGAGCACGAGCGCGGTCCGGCGTCACGATGCGGGCGGCTTCACGGCGCCCATCACGCGGGCGTGGACCCTCGGCGTCTCCGTGAGCTTGCGACGACGTCTCAGGTCGTGGCTCGAGGGACGGGGGGCGATCGGCGGCCTGAAGTACTTCCCTGCAGCACGAGTCGGGGTGTTCAGCTCCGGCAGTGGCGGGGTGATTCCCTTCGGCTCCCTCGCTTTCGACGCAGCGCCCGAGATCCTCAGCCACCGCCGTCTGGCCCTGGAAATCGGCGGCGACCTGCATCGTTTCCTCACGCCGGCGCTGCGCAATGCCGGGTTCACCGAGTCCCGCGTGGTGTATCGGGTGACGGCTGGCGTCCGCTACGACATCCGGAGGGCGCCGTGAGTCCCCCACGGCGCATGACGCTCGCCTGCCTCCTCGCCGTCGCGTGCGCCGACCCCCTGCTGCCCAGCCACGCCCCGGTGTACGTGTTCACCGATACATTCGGCGACGTGTTCCACTGGCCGGCCGATCGGCTGCCCGTACGCTTTTACGCCGAACCGCGCGGCAACCTGCCGGCCCTGCTCGGCCGGGCGGTGGAGGTGTGGGAGCGACAGTTTCTCTACGGAGAGTTCCGGGGAGTGCTGGTGCAGGACTCGAGCGCCGCGGACGTCATCGTGCGTTGGGAGGACAGCGTCCCGCTCGACGTCCCGCCCGACAACGGTCCTCCCGTCAAAGCGTGCGGCGGGGTGACCCAGGCGTTTCTCGACACCCTCGGGACATCGTTTGTTGGCCCGTTCGAGACGCAAATCCGGATCGTCTTTGACTCGACATTCACGCCGGGTCAGATCCAGGCCTGCGTCGCGCGCACGACGATCCACGAGATCGGGCACGCCCTCGGCTTGCTCCGGGAAGCGCCCGATTCGCTGCAGGACATCATGTTCTCGCCGCCGCTCGTGTCGCTCCCCGGCTTGCGAGACCGCAATACGATTCAGACGCTATACCACACGCCCGCGACCCTCCACCCGGCCCCGCCCTGATCCCACGCGCTCAGGGGCCGGCACGAGCCTCCAGACGATATTGGCCGCTCTGGGGAAGGCCCTTGATGTCGATGCCCGGAGTGACCGTCAGAAAGTAGTTGCCGGGTGACAGCGACATGCTGATGGCCGAGCAGAAGTTGCGGCCCGCCGGGTTCACGTCGTTGTTCTGCGCCAGGAACGATCCCGTCGAATCCGACAACGTGAGAATCGTGTTCACATTGAGTGCAAAGCGGCAGAACGCCCCCTGCCAGCCGGTTGTGGCGAAGGTGTATGGCCCGGCCTGCGGAATGGCGACCCGAAACAAGTCGGTGCCGTCGGTCGCCTGAGTGAGGGTGCCGTGGGTATAGCCGCCAACCGCCAGGCGATTGGCCGCTCCGACAGCGTTATTCGGCTCCGCCTCTGCGGGAAGTCCGATCGAGAAGAACGCGACTCCGCCCGCGCTCGCCGAGACAGGAACCGCGATTGGTGTCGCTGTGCCGCCGAACGCACCCCAGCGCCGCCCGGGTACGCCTATCAGGCCGTCACCGTTTTCGTCTTCTCCGGCGAAGATGTTGTAGGCGCCGGCCGCCAAGCCGTTGAACGTGAACGACCCGCCGCCGCTCGTGAGCTGGGTGGCGACGAGGGCACCCGATGCCGCGTCGTACAATCGGACGTAGAGCTGCGCGGGCGGCGCGAGGGTCTGCGTGAGACTGTTGCGCGCGTTCACGATGCCCGCGCCGTACTGCGCGTCGGCGCCCACCGCCCCCACATCGAGCGCATAGCCGGTCAGACGTGCCCGCAGCTGCGCGCTGGTGAGACTGGGATCGGCCGCCAGGAGCAGGGCCGCCACGCCGCTCACATGCGGCGTGGCCTGCGACGTGCCGCCGTAGTAAGCGTAATTGGGCGAGCACGGATTGACCGTGAAGTCGCAGGTCGCGGACAACACGAGGAAACTGGCATCGCTGCCCAGGTCTCCACCCGGCGCCGCGATCCCCGCCGTTCCGGCATAGTTGGAGTAGGACGCCAGTAGGGCGTTGGCAGCTACGGCGGACACAGCGAGCGCCTCGGGATATGCGGCGGGACAAAATGGCGCGGTTTCGCTGTTGTTGCCGGCCGCGGCGATCACCAGCGCGTTGGCGTTCGTCGCAGCGATGACGGCGTCATGGAGCACATCCCCCGGCCCCGGCGAGGGACAGGTCCCGCCCAGGCTGACGTTGATGATGCGCGCCGCACTGGGTGCCTGCACGAACCCCCCGGAACCGTTCGAGGCCGGAAGCCCAGCCGCGTACAGAATACCCTGCGCCACGTCGAAGACGGTGCCGCCCAGGAGACCGAGCACCCGCACCGGACGGATGCTCACGGTCCAGTTCACGCCGGTGACCACCAGCCCGTCGTTGCCGACGGCCCCTACGGTCCCCGCCACGTGCAACCCGTGCCCGCCGATGGAGAAATGTCCCATGAGGCAGGTATCGTCCGTACTGGGAATGAAGTCATCCGGAATGGTGGGATCAGGATCGTAGCCATTCCCATCGTCCGCGTTGTCGATCGTTCCCCCGGCGCAGAGACTATCGGGACCCATCGAGACGAAGTCGTATCCATCATTCGTCAGATTCGCGGCGATCGCGGGATGGTTGAAGCGGATGCCGTTGTCGACCACCGCGACCAGTACACTGGCGCTCCCGGTCGTGATGCTCCACGCCCGCGGCAGGTCGATCATCGTGTAATTCCACGATTGGTCGGGATAGGCCAGGTCATTCGGGATCGTGTCGCCGGGCACGCCGATCCGGTCTGCCGCGTAGATGCGGCGATCGCGCGCGACCGCAGCGACCGCCGGATCGGCACGCAGCAGGTTCGCGATCGAATCCATCTCCTGCGGACGCTCGACGCGCACGCGCGCGGCGAGAATCGCGGGGGAGACGTCGCTGACCCGCAGGCGTCCGGGGGCTTCACGCGGGGCAAGGCGGGAGCGGATGGCTGCCACGACCGATTGGGCGGTCGCTGGGGAAACCATGGCCGCCGCTCCGGCCGGTGGGGCGCCGATCGGCTCCGGACGGAACGTCACGATCAGGTCGTGCGCGGTGAGCCTCGGCTGCCCTGTAATGCCGGCACCCGGCGCCACCACCGAGTTCGCGAGCGCGACTCCGCCGCCACTGCGGGCACGGGCGGGTGGCACGAGGTATCCGGTTGTCGTGGTCACCGCGCCCGTGATGCTTCCCGGTGCGGCCACAATGGACGTTGCCGCAAACCCCAGGGTATCCGGGGTCAAGCCGGCGACCGACGCCCGCGCGGACTGCGATCCGCTTCCGCTTCCCAACGTCCAGTTGATCGACGCCAACCCTTGCGCCGTCGTGACTGACGCAGGCGCCGAAACGCTGCCGCCGCCGCTCGTGACCTGCCAGTCCACGCTCACTCCGCCCACGGGGTGATTGCCCGGCGCCTGGACCGAAGCGACGAGCGGCTGCGGCAAGGCGGCACTTGCCGCTCCGGTTTGCTGATCGCCGGAGGACACCGTGAGCTGTCCGCTGGTGAGGACGCCGGTGGCGGAGAAATCGGCGGCTGCGCCGAGCACGCCGGGGATCGTCGCCCGCAGTGTCTGCGCACCCGCCCCGACCGTGTAGCCGAGTGTCCAGGTGATGCGTGCATGGCCCAGGGCGTCGGCGAGGGAGCTACCGGCCGAGACCATCCCGGCACCACCCGTCACCGTCCAGGCGACAGACTGCCCCACCGCCGGATTCCCCAGTGCGTCGGTTACCACGGCCACCACTTGCTGGCCCAACGCCTGCCCCACCTCGGCCTGTTGCCCGCTGCCGGAATCCGCGGAGATCTGCGCCGCAGCACCTGCCACCGCGATCGCCGTGAACCTCACCGGAGAACCGGTCAGACCGGTCACGGTCGCGGTCGCCGTGTCGCGATCGAAGCCGGCCGTGGGACCCAGGGTCCAGCCCACGGAGGCGAGCCCCTGGGCGTTGGTGAGTGCCGCGGTGGCGGCGAGGCCGCCGCCACCCGCGGTCACGGCGAACGTCACGTGGACTCCGGCAACCGGATTGCCGCCCGCATCGGTCGCCTTGACGGTGATTGGCAGCGGTAACAGCTGCGCCACCACTCCACTCTGGTGAATGCCGGAGAACGCGGCGATGGCTGTCGCCTTGGCGGGGCCGGTGTTGTCTTTGCATCCGTCCCAGACCAGCAGAGCGGCGATCGCGATGGCAAGCAGACGGCGATTCATGGACTCTTCTCCTCTGGATAACTCCGCGAATGACCGAGCCGGAGCTCCATGGGAAATTCCCATGGAGCTCCGTTCAGACTCAACCCCGTTCAGAATCCCGCCGTTATTCGCGCGACGAAACTGCGTCCCATCCCGGGGTTGGGCGCGAGCGTCTTGAGGTGGCTCAGATAATCCACCCAGTCCTGGTTGAGCGCGTTCCGCAGCTGGAAGTCGAATTCGACCGCGTGCCCGCCGCTGGTCGGCAAGGAGAACCCCGCGCCCACATTGACCAGGGTGTATTGCTTGGACTGATAGCCCTGCCCCCCGAACGCGTCGGAATAGAAGACCGCCTCCGCCGGATCCATCCGCGTCTGCCGCGCATTGGTCTCCCCACCAACCGAGAAATACGGGCCGAAGAGCCGGCCCCAGGACCTGCCTTCGAGCCGGGCGGTGTAGGTCGCCCGGAAGGGAGGCATCGATGGGAGCGCGAGGTCGGTCGACGTGTTCTGGCCGTAGACGTAGTCGGCCGAGCCCTGGAGGTGCAGGTAGGTGGTCGGATGGTATTCGAGCTGCGCCTCGAACCCGCGCAGCACGGCGTCGCCTTGCGTGACGTCGTAGATCTGAAGCCCGGAACCCGTATCGACTTGATTCGCCGGCACCGTATAAATGAAGTTCTTGATCAGGTTGACGAAGCCACCGACCTCGGCGACGGCCGACCCGGTTTGGATCCGCAGACCGACATCGGTGTTCAGCGACGCCTCGGTCTTCAGATTGGGGTTGCCACGCTCGAACGTGGACGTCGCCTCGTGCGGGCCGTTGGCGAAGAGGTCGAACGTCGATGGCGAGCGGAACCCCCGTCCCACGTTGAGTACCAGTGCGACAGGCTCCGTCACGTGATACAACACACCCGCGTTGCCGGTGACCGAGCTCCAGTGCAGAGTGGCGGCCGGGTTCCCCAAGTCGGTATTCGCGTCGACGTCGAGGTGCCGGTAGTCGTAGCGCCCCCCAAACGAGAGGTTCCAGCGGCCGACGTCGGTCTGCTCGAAGACGTATAGCGCCGCGTCGGCAGCCTTGGAATCGGGCTCGAGCAGCTCCACACCGAAGTTGGCGTCGGTGGTGTACTCACCCGAGAAACCGACGAGGCCGCTGAATGGCCCGATGGGAGCATGGTGCAGGCGGGCTTCGGTGGTGTACGACTGTTGTCGCATACCGAACGCTTCGCTGGTGGTAGTCGCATCCGCCCACTCGTGCCGCTGGTTGCGCTCGTACCCGGCACCCCAATCCAGGCGCGACCGACCGACGGGAATCGAGAGGTCGATGTGGGCCCGGTGGTCGTCGGTACCGGCACGGCCCGTCGCCGTGGGGTCTTCGTCGGTCAGATTGAGCCGGTCGTTGCGATAGGTGTACCGGCCCGTGATGGAGCCCCAAGTGCCACGGTATCCCAAGGTCCCGGATCCCCCGACGTTGTGATAGCCGCTGTTCCACAGGGTGTACGTTGGTGTGCGCGCGTTCTTTGCGGTCCGCCCGGTGGCTGAAACCCGGTATCCGAACCCGCCGTTCGCTCCTTCCATTGTGAGGGAACCGTCGGGCTGACGGTTGCCGCTCGCGAAGCCTCCCGTGACACTCCCATGGACGGAGGGGGCCCGGCCGATGCCATCAGGCAAGTCCGGCTCGATGATGTTGATCACGCCGCCGATAGCATCCGATCCGTACAGCACACTCGCAGGACCACGGATCACCTCGATCCGAGATGCCGCGGCCGGCTCCACACTCGAGAAGTGATCGTCCCCCCATTGGTTGTGCTCGAGGCGCTGCCCATTGTCCAGGACCAGCACCCGGTTATTCGTGAGCCCGCGGATGACGGGTTTCCCGGCGGCCTCCCCGCTGCTGTTGTTGCGCACGCCGGCGGTCTCCTGGAGCGCTTCCCCCAAACTGGTGGGGCGCACTTTCGCGACGTCCTCTTCGGCCACGACCGCGATGGGCTGCGGGGAGTTGAGCGCGCTCGTGGCTTCCGCTGAAGCCGAGACCTGGACCGCGGGGAGTTCGATTACCGAGGGTTTGAGCACCACATCGAGCGTCGCATCCGCGGTGCCCACGACGACTCTACGGATGAGCGGTCCATACCCAATCACCCGAATGGACAGGGTGTATCGGCCCGGCGGGATCTGCGTGATGGAGTATTTCCCGCTGTCGTCACTCGTCGCCGTACGCTGCAGCTCTACGATGCGGACGATGGCCTGCGCGATGGGACGGCCGCCGGGGTCGGTCACCCGCCCGGAGAGGGTCCACGCGTCGGACCGCGGCCTGGTGGTGGCACTGACGCTGAGCGCGAGCGCGCTCAGGCATATCGAGAGCGCGAGCGTCACCCCGACGCCGCGCGGGAACGTGCTGAACATGATCTCTCCTGGTAGCAGTGGCGCGTGACACCGACCCCCCGTGGAGGGTGGTGGCACGACGATCGATCGGCTACGGAATCCGCGCGGAACGCGCGGCGCCTTCAGGAGAGGGGCGGGGGTCCGCGGATGTCGGGGAGCCGCTCGGGCAGCTCGGAGCGGGCAAGTCGCCGAGTCGCAGGGATGATTGCGCGACTGGCGCTGAGCGCGACGGGGGCCGGAACCGGCCGACCCGCACGACCCGGTGTAGAGAGGAAGCGGTGCAGGATGCAGTCGGCCGGGTGCACGGGCAGGCAGGCCCCGGTCGAGCGCGATTCGAGGTGAACCGGACCACGTGGCCCGCCCGCGTCCAGCCGGGCATCTGCCCACGCGGCGCCTCCCGCGGCCGTCAACTGGACGACAGCGAGGGCGAGCAGCACCGTCCGCGTGAGCGAAGAGGGTCGGTTCATCGGTCGCTATGGTACACTGGAAGACGGGGAAGGTCCAGACGCTCGTGCAAGCCTGAGCGTTTTGACGCGGACGCCGGCCGGCCCTTAGGGACCCGCTCTCACCTCCAGCCGGTACCTCCCTGCGCGACTCACTCCTCGAAAGTCCGTCTCCTCCGTCACGGTCACGAAGGTCGTCCCCGCCGGCAACGCGATTGTGATGGAGGAGCAGAAGTTGTTGGCGGTCGCATTCACATCGTCGTTCTGCGCCAGTACTGCGCCACCGGAGTCCGCGACCGTGAGGCTGGTGTTCACATTCACCGAGAAGCGACAGAAGGCACCCTGCCAGCCCGATGTGGCAAACGTGTACGTGCCGGCGACCGGGATAGTGACCCGGAACACATCCAGCGGATCTCCCGCGGACAGGTAGCCGTGCACATATCCCCCCGCCACCAGGACGTTGGCGCTGCCGAGAGAGTTGTTACCCTCGCTCGTAACGGGGAGACCAACGCTGAAGAACGCCGTGCCTCCCGTCGTGGCGGAGACAGTGACGGGTGTGGGCGTCCCCGCGCCGCCATACGCCCCCCAGCGGCGCCCTGGCGCCCCGATGGCCCCGTCGCCATCGGCATCCTCGCCGGCGAAGACATAGTAGGTGCCGGCGGCTAGTCCGCTGAAGGTGAATGCGGCTCCCGGTGTGGTCGGCAGCGTGGCCGCGACGGCTCCTGTCGCCGAGTCGTACAGGCGAACGTAGAGATTGGCGGACGGCGCGAGTGTTTGCGTCAGACTGTTGCGGGCATTCACGATTCCCGCGCCGTACTGGACATCCGGGCCCGCCGCTCCGGTGTCCACCGCGTATGTCGTGAGGCGCAACCGCAAGTCGGTCGCCGATAGACCGGGGTTCGCCGCGAGCAGGAGTGCCGCCGTGCCGCTCACGTGCGGAGTAGCCTGAGAGGTTCCGAAATACCTGGCGTAGTTTGGCGTACACGGGTTGGTGGTGAAGTCGCATGTCGTCGAGAAGATCCCGGACGTGCCGTCGCCGTCGGTGAAATCCCCGCCCGGAGCCGCCAGGCCGTTGGTCCCCGCATAGTTGGAGTAGGACGCCAGGCGTCCACCCGGCCCGACGGCCGAAACGGCCAGGACTTCTGGATACGCCGCCGGGCACGATGGACTGGATGCGGCCTCGTTCCCCGCCGCCGCCACGACCAGCGCCCCGCCGTTCGTCGCCGCGATGACGGCGTCGTGGATCACGTCACCGCCGGACGGACACGGTCCTCCCAGACTGAGGTTGATGATACGTGCCGGGCTCGACGCCTGGACCGAACCGCCGGCACCGTCCGAAGCCGGCAGCCCGGCGGCATACAACACGCCTTGCGCCACATCGAACGCGGTTCCGCCGATCAGGCCCAGCACCCGAACCGGGCGGATGCGGACATGCCAGTTGACGCCGCTGACTCCGAGCCCGTCGTTGCCGACCGCACCGATCGTCCCCGCCACATGCAACCCATGGCCGCCGAGACTGTTCGGCCCCCCGAGGCACAGCGGGTTCGGGTTGATCATGAAGTCGGCCGGGATCGTCGGATCCGGATCGTAACCATCGCCGTCGGCCGCATTGTCCACCGAGCTTCCCCCGCAGCTCGGGACCTGCAGCATCGAGACGAAATCGTACCCGTCACTCGTCAGATTCGCGGCGATGGCCGGATGGTCGAAGCGAATACCGTTGTCCACCACCGCCACCAGCACGGCCGGATCTCCCGTAACCGCCGCCCAGGCGGACGGGAGTCCGATCATGGCGTAGTGCCACGACTGATTGGGATAGTTCAGGTCGTTGGGGATCGTGTCGCCGAGGTCCTGCCACCCGGCGGCGGCCTGCGGCGGTGGAATCCAGTAGTCCCGGCTCACGGTGGCGACCGCCGGATCGGCCCGCAGCACCGCCGCGATCGAGTCCATTTTCACCAAGTGGTCGATGCGAAGGCGCGCGGCGAGGATCGCCGGGGAAATATCCGTGACCCGAATGCGTCGCGACATGGTCCAACGCGTCACCCGGGAACGGATCGCGTCGGCCACCGCCCGTGCGGTGGCCGGAGCGGCCATCACCCGGGAGCCCGACGGCGGGGCGGCGAGCGGCTCGGGCCGGAAGGTGACAATCAGGTCCGGCAGCGTCGGTCCAGGACCCATATCGCCCTTTTGGAAGTCCGGCTTCCGAACCCCGCCTTCCACCGCAGCGCCCGTGAGCAAACCCGACGGCGGCGGTGCGACGCCCAGCGCAGGCAAAGAGGCGTCGGCGAGCAGCACCGCGCCGGTGATGGTTCCCGGCGCCGCGATCACCGCGGTGGCCGTGAACGTGACCGCCGCAGGGGTTGCCCCGGCTGCGGACGCTTCAACGGTTTGAGCGCCCGCGCTGTTGCCCAACGTCCACCCCGCAGTCGCGAAACCCTGCGGTGTCGTCTTTGCCGACGGAACCGCCAGGATGCCACCCCCCGCGCTCACGTGCCACGTGACGCTCGCGCCATCCACTGGCGCTCCGTCCGCCGCCTGGACCTGGACGGCCAAGGAGTGCTCGAGCGGGAGATTCGCGCCGCCGGACTGTTGATCGCCTGCCGTCACCAGTAGCCGACCAGTCGTGAGCTCGGTGCTCGCAACGAAGCCCACACTCCCGACCCCTTGGATGGACGCCTGGGCGTACTGCGAGGCGGGCCCAAGGACGTGGCCGAGTGTCCACATCATTCCCGCCTGGCCCAGCGAATCCACACGGGAGGTGGCCGCTGCCACACTGCCGCCGCCCGTGAACGCGAACCACTCGACCGTGTGCCCGATCGCCGGATTGCCGAATGAATCGACGACCTGAACGAGGAGCGGTTGTGGAAGCGTCTGGCCTACCTCGCCGAGCTGACTGTCGCCGGATATGAGGGTGATGCGTCGCGAGACCCCAGCGACCGACGTCGCGGAGAAGGTTGCCGGTGATCCCGCCAAGCCAGGAACCGCCGCCGTGGCCGTGTTCGCGACCCCGGCTGTCGTGCCGAGCGTCCATGCCACGAAGGCGCGACCGTCCGATCCCGTGGTGAACGCCGTCGCGGACAGATGGCCACCACCCGCCGTCACGGCGAACGACACCTGGACACTTTCGACCGGGTCGCCGCCCGCGTCGATCACCTTGACGGTGATCGGGGCCGGGAGCCGGAGCCCAGCAACACCGGGTTGTTGATCCCCGGAAACGATGACCAGCGCTGTTGGGCGGTGAGAGGGACCGGTATTCTCGTGGCAGGACAGCGCCAGCAGCACCGTACCGACGACGGCGACGGCGGGCCAACAGCGAACCGACGGCAGGATTCGGGGCATTGCGCGCCCTCACAATCTAGGGTTCTCGATGCTCCGCTTGACACCACCGCTTCGCCCGCCTAGCATAACCCCTTCCCCGGAAAGGACTTCTGGCACTCGATGTCCAGCCGCCGCCAGGAGGCTCTCGACTATCACTCGCAGGGCCGCCCTGGGAAGATCCAGGTCTCGCCGACCAAGCCCTTCAAGAACCAGCGCGACCTGTCCCTCGCCTACACCCCGGGGGTGGCGGAGCCCTGTCTCGAAATCGCGAAACGACCCGAGGATGCCTACCTGTACACGACCCGGGGCAACCTCGTGGCAGTGGTCTCCAACGGCACGGCGGTGCTCGGCCTGGGCAACATCGGGGCGCTCGCCTCGAAGCCGGTGATGGAAGGCAAGGGAATCCTCTTCAAGGCGTTCGCCGACATCGACGTATTCGACCTGGAGGTCGGCTCGACCGACCCCGACGACCTGATCCGCTTCTGCCAGCTGCTCGAGCCGACCGTCGGGGGGATCAACCTGGAGGACGTTCGCTCGCCGGACTGCTTCTATGTGGAGGAGCGGCTGCGCGAGACGCTTTCGATCCCCGTGTTCCACGACGATCAGCATGGCACGGCGATCATTACCGGGGCCGCCCTTACCAACGCGCTCGAGCTCGTGGAGAAGGACGTCGCCGGCATCCAGGTGGTGTTCGCCGGCGCCGGGGCGGCGGCTCTCGCCACCGCGGAGCACTACGTGCGCCTCGGCGTTCCGCGCGATCACATCACGCTGTGTGACGAGCACGGCCCGCTCCACGAGGGCCGGACCGACCTGAATCCCTATCAGCGTCGCTTTGTGCGCGCGCTGACCGCGCGATCGCTGGCCGAGCTGTTCCGGGGGACCGACGTCTTCGTCGGACTGTCCGCCGGAGGCATCGTCACCGGCGACATGATCCGCGAGATGGCCGAGCGTCCCATCGTCTTCGCCCTGGCCAATCCGACGCCCGAGATCATGCCGGACGAGGTGCGCCGCGCGCGTCCCGACGCGATCGTCGCCACCGGGCGGTCGGATTTCCCCAACCAGGTCAACAACGTCCTCGGCTTCCCGTTCATTTTCCGCGGCGCCCTCGACGTGCGCGCCAAGAAGATCAACGCCGAGATGGAGATGGCCGCCTCGCGGGCGCTCGCCGCGCTGGCGAAAGAAGAGGTGCCGGAGTCGGTGATGCGCGCCTACGGTCTGGAGCGGTTGCGCTTCGGTCCGGAGTACCTGATCCCCAAACCGTTCGACCCGCGGGTATTGTTGTGGGTCGCCCCGGCGGTGGCCTGGGCCGCCGTCGGCTCCGGCGTCGCCGGCCGAGTGATCGACGTCGAGGAGTACCGCACTGAGTTGGACGCGAGGCTGGGCCGGGCGCGGGGTGTGATGCGCGGGTTGTCGCTCCGCGTGCAACACGATCCGCAGCGCATCGTGTTCCCCGAGGGGGAGGATGCCCGCGTGCTGCGGGCCGCGCGGGTGCTGGCCGACGACGGCGCCGCGCGGCCGATCCTGCTCGGCGACCTGAACGTCATGCGCCGCCAGGCGGACGACGCGGGCGTCACCCTCGAGGATATCGAGCTGGTGGACCCGCGGCTCGCGGTGGACACCGAGACGATGGCCCAGGAGCTGTGGCGGCGCCGTCAGCGCCGCGGCATTACGCTGCGCGAAGCGCGCGCGCGCACCAAGGATCCGATGTACTACGGCCTCCTGATGCTGCGCCAGGGGCACGCCGACGCGTTCGTCGCGGGCGCGGACATGCACTACGGCGAAGCGCTGCGCCCCGCGCTCGAGGTCATCGGCGTCGAACCCGGGCGCCGGCACACCAGCGGCATCTACATGCTCGTGTTCCAGCAGCAGACGCTGTTCTTCGCCGACTGCACCGTGAACATCGACCCGGATGCGGAGACCCTCGCCGAGATCGCCTCGGCGACGGCGCGGTTCGTCTGGCGCCTCGGCATCGAGCCGCGCGTCGCGCTGTTGTCGTTCTCGAATTTCGGATCGGTCAAGCACGCCGCGGCCGAGAAGGTGCGTCACGCCGTCCAGCTGCTGCATGAGCGTCAGCCGGAGCTGCAAGTCGACGGGGAGATGCAGGCCGACACCGCCGTGGTGGAACGAATTCTCACGAAGACGTACCCGTTCGCCCGGCTGCACAGCGCCGCGAACGTGCTGATATTTCCCAACCTCGATGCCGCCAACATCGCCTACAAGCTGCTCGATCGGCTGGGCGGCGCCGAGGCCATCGGCCCGATCCTGGTGGGCATGGCCCAGCCGGTACACGTCTTGCAGCGGGGGGCGGAAGTGAACGACATCGTGAACCTAGCGGTGCTCGCCGCCCTGGACGCCCTGGAACATCGCCGCCACGTGCGGCCTACGCACTAGAGGATTCCTCATGACCGCCACGCCGTCCGCCGCGACCGGCGCCCGACCTTCCGGCGCTTCGCTCCTCGGCTTCGCCCCCGAGCGGGCCGTGTACTCGAACCTCGGCCCTGCCGCTCTGTACGAACACGCCGTCCGCCGCGGCGAAGGGGTGCTGGCGGAAGCGGGTCCGTTTTGCGCGGTGACGAGCCCCCACACCGGCCGGAGCCCGAACGACAAGTTCGTGGTCCGCGAGCCGTCGGCCACGGACCAGGTGTGGTGGGGCAAGGTGAACCAGCCGCTCGACCCCGGGCAGTTCGACCGCCTCTACGCCGACGTGCTGCGGCACCTGAACGGCCAGGAGCTGTTCCTCCGCGACCTGTTCGCCGGCGCCGATCCCGCCTACCGGGTCCCCGTGCGGTTCGTCTCGCCCAACGCCTGGCACACGCTGTTCGTCTACAACATGTTCCTGCGGCCCACCGACGCGGACCTCGCGTCCTTCAAGCCGGCCTGGCACGTGTTGCACGCGCCCGAAATGCAGGCCGACCCCGCCGTCCACGGGACGAAGACCGGCACGTTCATCGTCCTCCACTTCGCCCGGCGCCTGGTCCTCATCGGCGGCACCCGCTATGCCGGGGAGATGAAGAAGTCCATCTTCACCGTCCTCAATTTCCTGCTCCCGGCGCAAGGCGTGCTGCCGATGCACTGCTCGGCGAACATCGGCGAGGCGGGGGATGTGGCGCTCTTCTTCGGACTCTCCGGCACGGGGAAGACCACGCTCTCCGCCGACCCCGAGCGCGGGCTGATCGGCGACGACGAGCACGGCTGGAGCGAATCGGGCGTCTTCAACTTCGAGGGTGGCTGCTACGCGAAGGTGATCCACCTCTCCGCCGAGGGCGAGCCGGAGATCTATGCGACGACCCGGCGCTTCGGCACCGTGCTCGAGAACGTCGTGGTCGATCCCGCAACGCGGCGGCTGGACCTCGACTCCGCCACGATCACCGAGAACACGCGCGCGTCCTACCCGATCCATTTCATTCCGAACCACGTCGCCGGGGGGCTGGGAGGGCACCCGAACCACATCGTATTTCTCACGTGCGATGCGTTCGG
>Ga0326731_1000238_pt1 | contig 14140 bp, 18 predicted proteins | sample MHFSIPfraction_FD_207645 | JGI IMG/M metagenome (GOLD analysis project Ga0326731, IMG submission 207645) | Lab enriched peat soil microbial communities from Michigan Hollow, Ithaca, NY, United States - MHF9FY SIP fraction | ecosystem: Environmental > Terrestrial > Soil > Wetlands > Peat | place...
TCGGTCTCGGCCGAGCTGGCCGCGCACCGCATCCGCGTGAACGCGATCGCGCCCGGCATGATCAAGACCCCGCTGGCGATGGGCCGTCGCGAGGAGGCCTGGGATCGCCTGGCGCGGGAGAAGCAGCCGTGGCCGGACCTGGGCCTGCCCGAGCACATCGCCGACACCGCGCTCTTCCTGGCCAGCGACGACTCGCGCTTCATCACCGGCCAGGTCATCGTGGTGGACGGCGGCCTCACCGCGATGGGGCCGGACCTCTTCGGGCACGAGGCGGGCAGCCGCCTGCTCCGCCGAGCCGGGCTCAACACCGGCTCCACCGGGCTGCCCGGCGTGGTGCGCGAGGTCCAGAGCCCCTAGGGCCGGCCTGAGATGCCGCCCCGGATGCTCTCGGCCCGGGCGACCGCGTGGCTCGGTGCCCTCTTCGGCGGCGTGGGCCTCTGCATCCTGCTCGTGGACCTCCGCATCATCCCCACCGACGAGTCGAGGTTCGAGGCGCCGCACTGGGTGGTGGGAGCGGCGGGCCTCGTCTTCTTCCTGATCGGCATCACGCTGCTCACCGGCCCTCCGCCCGGAAGCCCCGATACGGGCGCGCGGACGACGTGGCGCACCTTCCTGCTGGGCACCGCGATCGTGGGCGCCCTGGCCGCGATCTTCAACTGGATCGCGTTCGGTCCCGGCCCGCGCCACTTCAGCGGGGGCATGTCGATCCCGTTCGTGGCGATCTCCTCGCGGCAGGGCGAGTGGTCGGGCCGCGTCGCCTTCGGCCTCGCGGCCGGGCTCATGGACCTGCTCCTCGGGTGGGGAATCGTGCGCGGTCTGCGGGACCTGCTCGGCCGCGGGCGGTAGCGAAGCCGGTCAGCGCGCGGTCTGCCCGCCGTCGACGTAGAGCGAGGCCCCGGTGACGTATGAGGCGTCGTCCGAGGCGAGGAAGAGGATGCAGGCCGCGACCTCGGCCGGCGTGCCCGGCCGCCCGAGCATCGTGCCGCGGCCGAACTCGGTGCGGAAGTCCTCGGCGGTCCGGCCCGCGGCGGCGGCCCGCCGCTCGTGGAAGCGGGTGAAGATCGGGCCGGGGCACACCGCGTTGACCCGGATGCCGTCGGCCGCGTGGTCCAGGGCCATCGCGCGGGTGAGCCCGGCCACCGCGGCCTTGGTGGTGTCGTACTGCACCATGTTGCCTCCGGCGACGACCGAGCGAATAGACGCCACGTTCACGATGCTGCCGCCACCCCCCTGGCACATCAGCGGGATGGCCGCCTTCGCGCAGAACGCGTAGCCCTTGACGTTGACCGCGAGGATCGCGTCCCAGCTCTCCTCGCTCGCGTCGACCACCGTCTGGTAGAGCCGCATCCCCGCGTTGTTGACCAGCACGTCGAGACGCCCGAGCTCGTCGTGGGCGGTCCGCACGAAGCGGGCCGCGTCGGCCTCACGACCCGCGTGGGTCGGGACGAATACCGTGCGGCCGCCTCCGGCTCGGATCTCCTCGGCCACCATGCGGCCCCGCTCCGCGTCGATGTCGCCGAGGGCGACGGCGGCGCCCTCGGCCGCGAAGCGGCGCGCAGTGGCCTCGCCGATCCCGGACGCGGCGCCGGTCACCGCCGCCACCTTGCCGTCGAGCCGTCCCATCGCCAGGGCGGGAGTCAGCTTCCGAGCGCGGAGCGCATCACGGCCAGGCCCACCCGCAGGCCCACCGGCAGCCCCGCCTCGTTCATCTCGAACTCCGGCGCGTGATGCGGGCGGGCCGCGCCGCCAGCCGACCCGATGCCGACCCGGAAGTAGCAGCCGGGGCGCTCGCGCAGGAAGAGGCTCATATCGTCGCTCGCCATGACCACCCGCCCCTCGGTCACCGCCTCGTCGCCCAGCTCCCGGCTCGCGCACTCCCGCACGAACGCGGTCTCGGCCGCGTGGTTGACCACCGCCGGGCAGGAGCCGCCGTCCAGGCGCATCTCCGCCTGGGCCCGGTAGGCCTGCGCGATGTGGGAGACGAAGGCGCCGAGCCGCGTGACCAGGTGGTCGCGCACCTCGGCGTTGAACGCGCGGATCGTCCCGCGCATGATCGCGCGGTCCGGCAGGATGTTGCCCTTGGTGCCCGCGACGATCTGCCCCACCGTGAGCACCGCGGTCTCCTGGGCCGGGATCTCGCGGGACACCAGGCTCTGCATCCCGAGCAGGATGTTCGCCGCCGCGGTGATGGGATCGATCGAGAGATGCGGCATCGCACCGTGCCCGCCGGTGCCGCGCACCTCCACGCTGAAGGCGTCGGCGGAGGCCATCGAGGGCCCGGGACGCACCTGGACCTGCCCCACCCGCTGCTGGGTCGTGAGGTGGAGCCCGTAGACCAGGTCGACGTGCGGGTTCTCGAGCGCGCCCGCCTCGATCATCGGCCGCGCGCCGCCCAGCACCTCCTCGGCGGGCTGGAAGAGGAAGACCGCGGTCCCCGGAAGCTCGGCGCGCCGCGCGGCCAGGATCTCGGCCAGCGTGATCCCGATGGCCGCGTGGCCGTCGTGCCCGCAGGCGTGCATCACGCCCGGCGTGCCCGAGGCGAAGGGCGCGTCGAGCAGCTCGGTGAGGGGGAGCGCGTCGATGTCCGCGCGCCACGCGACGGTGCGGCCCGGCCGGTCGCCGTGCAGCACGCCCACCACGCCGGTGCCACCCACGCCGGTGCGCACGTCGAGCTTCGCCGCGTGCAGGCGCTCCGCGATGATCGCGGCGGTGCGCCGCTCCTGATGGCTCAGCTCGGGGTGCCGGTGGAAGTCGCGGCGCAGCGCGAGCAGATCGTCGGCGTGACGGGCTACCTCTTCACTCCACTCGGAGCGCGTCTTGCTCATCGGGCGGTCTCCCTTCCCGGCGGAAATTTCTGCGCGGCCCCTGATGCTGCCCCGACCCGGTCGGCCTGTCAATCGTCCCTTTCCTTACCCACAATGCACCCCGCCGTCGCCATCCTGGGAAGCGCGTCGGTGCGGGCCCCCGCCGTAACTGCTCGTTTCCCCTCGTATTTCCGGGTGGCCCGGCCCTTGCTCGCCCTCTCCCGCCATGGAAACCCAACAGCGCAGCCGTCGCGTTCACTCTCGTGCGGGCGTGTCGTGGACCGCCTGGGTCATGTCGGGAAGCCGCCGATTTCGTTGCCACACGGTCGATCTCAGCGTCAACGGGGCCAAGCTCAGGCCCCACGGCGAGATGCAGCCCGGCACGCCGGTGGAGCTGCAGCTGCATCCGCCGGAGGGCGGCACGCTCAACGTCTCCGCGGTCGTCTGGCGCGTGGACTCCGACGCGATGGCGCTCTTCTTCCTCAGGAGCATCCGGGTGCAGACCTCGGGGAGCAAGTCCTGGAAGGAGAACGGCCGCCGGGGCTGGAGGTAGCACCGCGCTCCACCATCCTGGCTCGACCGCGACGTGAAGCCACCCTCCGCGCGGCTCAGCTGACGCGGCGGTCGCGGCCGGCCCAGAAGGGCTCGCGCAGCTTGTACTTCTGCAGCTTGCCGGTCGCGGTCCGCAGCAGCGCCTCCCGGAACTCGATCGCGGTCGGGCACTTGAAGTGCGCCATGCGGCCGCGCGCGAAGTCGATCAGGTCGCGCTCGGTGGCCTGCTGCCCCGGTCGCAGGACCACCAGGGCCTTGATGGTCTCGCCCCACTTCTCGTCGGGCACCCCGATCACCGCCACCTCCGCCACCGCGGGGTGCTGGTAGAGGCAGTCCTCCACCTCGATCGAGGAGACGTTCTCGCCGCCGGTGATGATGACGTCCTTCTTCCGGTCGGCGATGACGGTGTACGCGCCCTCCGCGTGGCCGCCGTCGCCGGTGTGGAACCACCCGTCCGCGATGGCCTTGGCGGTCTCCTCGGGCTGATTCCAGTAGCCCTCGAAGACGTGGTTCGACTGGGCGAGGATCTCGCCGCTCGGATCGACGTCCATGCGCACGCCCACCGCGGGGACGCCCGCCCGCGACAGCCGCTTGGCGCGCTCGGCCGGGTCGAGCCCGTCCCACTCCTGCGGCGCGCGGTTGATCGTCAGCAGCGGCGACGTCTCGGTGAGCCCATAGATCTGGATGAACTCCCAGCCGAGCTCGGTCGCGACTCGCTCGATGGTCTTCGAGGGCGGCGGGGCGCCGGCCACCACCACCCTCACGCGGCCCGCGCCGGGCACGGCCTCTCCCCGCTTGCGGCGGGCCGCCGCCGCGTCGAGGACCGCGTTGATCACCGCGGGCGCGCAGTTGAACAGGGTGACGCCCTCGGCCTCGACGCGACGGAGGATCTCCTCGCCGTCGATCTTGCGGATGATCACCTGCCGGGCGCCCATCGCGGTCACCGCGTAGGGCATGCCCCAGCCGTTGCAGTGGAAGGTGGGCAGGGTGTGCAGGTAGACGTCGCGGTCCGACACTCCCACGTGCCACCCGAACGTCACCGCGTTGAGCCAGCAGCCCCGGTGGGTGAGCTGCACGCCCTTGGGCCGCGCGGTGGTGCCGGAGGTGTAGTTGATGGAGACGGTCGCGTTCTCGTCGGTCACCCCGAAGCGCGGGCGCGCGTCCCGGCGGTCGAGCAGCCCGGCGTCGCTCGCCGCGCCCAGGATGATCCGGTGCTTGACCGGGATCGCCCGCAGGGGCTCATCCAGCTCGCGATCGATGAGGGCGACGGTCGCGCCCGAGTGCTCGACGATGTAGCGGATCTCCTCGGCGTTGAGCCGGAAGTTCACCGGCACGAGGATGCGGCCGAAGACGCTCACCCCGAACAGGCTCACCAGGAAGCGGGCCGCGTTCGGCGACACGATCGCCACCCGCTCGCCCTCCCCCACCCCCATGTCGTCGAGCGCGACGGCCAGGCTCCGGCACATCCCCGCGAACCGACGGTAGGTGATGCGCCCGAGCCCGCCGCCGGGCGGGTTGGGCTCGTCGACGATGGCTTCGCGCTCGCCGTAGACGAGCTCGGCGCGGTCGAGGAAATCGGCCAGGGTCAGGGGAACGATCATGTGGGCCTCCTGTCGGTCGATGCGGTCACGAGAATCGGCCGAAACCCCTTGCCGCGTCAAGTGGCCCGGCGCGTTGACTCCTGCCCGGCCCCGGGCGCACCATGGCGCATGGCGGCGCGCCCAGGAGCCGTGAGGTGAACTCCGACGTGGTCGCCGCGATCAGCCGCCTGAGGGCGGACGGCGTCCTCTCGGCCGGGCAGGCCGACCTGTTCGACCGGGTGGCCCGGCGCGGGCTCGTCTCCATCCGCTTCGAGATCCGGGCGCTCCTCTATGCCGGGGTCCTCCTGCTCACCTCCGGGGTCGGGGTCCTGGTCGCCCAGCACCACCAGGAGATCGGCCCGCTGGCCATCGCGACGGGGATCACCCTCGCCGCCGCCGTCTGCCTGCTCTGGGTCATGCGCCGGGCCGCGCCCTTCTCGTGGGGCGAGGTCTCGTCCCCGACCGTGGCGTTCGACTACGTCCTGCTCCTGGGCCTCCTCCTGTTCGCCTCGGCCCTCGCCTACGTGGAGGTGCAGTTCACGGTGCTCGGGCCGCGCTGGGCCTACCACCTCCTGATCGTCGGGGTCGTCTACCTGCTGGCCGCCTATCGCTGGGACTCGCGCACCGCGCTGGGCCTGGCGCTCGCCACCCTGGCCGCGTGGCGTGGCCTCTCGATCAGCCTGGTCCCGGCCGCGACCCTCGGTCCCGGCGTCGCCACCGACCTGCGGGCCAGCGCCATCGCACTGGGCGCGCTCTACGTGGGCGCCGCCGCGCTCTCGGCGCGGCTCGGGCGCAAGGCCCACTTCGAGGAGGTCTTCGCCAACGCGGGCCTGCTGCTCGGGCTGGGCGGGCTGCTCTCCGGCGTGCTCGCCGACCACCGGGCATGGGATCTGTGGCTCGTCGCGCTGCTGCTGGTGGCGGGCGGGGTCATGGCGGTGGCCTTCCGCCTCGGCCGCTCGCTTTACTTCGCGGCCGGCCTCGTGGCCGCCTACATCGCGCTCGTGCGGGTACTCTTCGAGCCGTTCCGCTACGGGCGGCACGCCGACAGCATTCCGCTCCTGCTCGCCGCGCTGCTCGGCTCGGCGGTGCTCGCCGTGATCTTCTGGGCGCATCGACGGATGCGCGATCGATGAGGCGGGAAGCGATCGCCTGGGAGCGGGCCGCGGAGGTGGACGCGGCCGCGCGGGGCTGGCGGCGGGTGGGCGCCATCGAGGAGGCGACCTACCGGCGCATCCGCGAGACCTTTCCGGACCCGTGCGTGACCCCCGGAGCGGTGTGGCGCGTGCTCACCGGGGGCGTGGTCGCGGCCATCGTGCTCTGCACGCTCGCCGCCATGGCGCTTTCGGTCTGGGGCAGCTCGACCGAGATCCAGGTGCTGCTGCTGCTCTGGGGCGCCGCGTGCCTCGTCGCCACCGAGGTGCTCGAGGCGTCCCCGCGCTCCGCCCGCCGCGGGGCCGCGGGCGCGACGTCGGTCCTGGGCGTGGGCTTGTTCCTGGTGGGACTGGGCCTGGTTCTCGTCGAGACCGTGCGGCTCCGGGACGACGACGCGATAGACGTGCTCCTGGTGGCCGCCGTGCTCACGTGCGGGCTCGCCGCCTGGCGCTGGGGCAGCCCGCTCTTCACCGGGCTTGCCGGCGGCGCGCTCTTCTGCTCCCTCGCGCGACTGCCCCACGGGCGGTTGCTGTGGCTCCTGGCCGGGACGGCGCTGGCCGGGGCGGCGGCGTGGGGGCTCGACGACGGCCGGCTCGCCCCCTCCCATCGGGTCGGCGCCGCCGTCCTCACCGTGATCGGCATCGGCGCGGTGTACGCGGCCGCGAACGTGTACTCGCTCGACGAGGGCGTCCTCGAGCACCTGGCCCGGCTGGCCCCGGGCCGCGAGGACCTGCCGCGCGGCGCGCGCCTCGCGGCCGCCGCGGCCACCGCCCTGCTCCCTCTGGCGGTGCTCGCGTGGGGCCTCGGCTCCCGCCGGACCTTCCTGCTCGACACCGGCATCGTCCTGCTCGCCCTGTCCCTCGTCACCCTGCGGCACTACGTCCAGGTGGCCCCGCTCTGGGTCGTCCTCACGCTCTCGGGCGCGCTGCTCGTGATCCTCGCGCTGGTCGTCGAGCGGGCGCTCCGCCGCGCCCGGGACGGTGAGCTCGCCGGGTTCACCGCCGAGCCGCTCTTCTCGGACGAGCGCCGGCAGCGGGCGCTGCAGATCGTGCCGGTGGTGGCCGCCTTCACGCCCGAGGCGCACGCGCCGAGCCACGAGCCCGGCTTCGCGGGCGAGGGCGGGCGGTTCGGCGGCGGCGGCGCGCAGGAGAAGTTCTGACCGGGCCAGTCGATCGCACCCCTTGCTCGCGCGGCCTCGGAGGGCGTAGCATCGCGCGGCAGGAGGAGGGAGGGCGCGATGAAGTTCGGCATCCACATCGGTCACATGGGCGGTCCCCTGGGCGAGATGCGCAAGCTGTGGAAGTTCGCCGACGCGCAGGGCTTCGACTGGTTCTCGGTCTCCGATCACTTCCAGGAGTCGCCGCCGCGCGGGGGCGACATGGACTGCTACGAGGCGATCGCGACCCTGACCGCGGCGGCCATGGACACCGAGCGGATCCGCCTCGGCAGCGGCGTCTACTGCGTCGCGTACCGCAACCCCGGGCTGCTCGCCAAGTCGCTGACCACGATCGATCACCTCTCCCAGGGCCGGGTCGACTGCGGGCTCGGCGCCGGCTGGCACGACGTGGAGGCCAAGGCCTTCGGCTACCCGTTCCCGTCGATCGGCCCGCGTGAGGACATGCTCGAGGAGTACGCTCAGATCATGCGGCTGCTGCTCGATCCGGAGCGCCGGCGCGTGACCTTCGAGGGGAAGCACTTCCGCGTGGTCGACGCCCCCAACAATCCGAAGCCGCTCCAGCCCCGCATTCCGATCTGGATCGGCGGGCGCGGCGAGAAGCGCACCCTGCGCGCCGCCGCGAAGTACGCCGACGGGTGGAACGGCGCCTACATCGGCCCGGAGGACTGGAAGCACAAGAGCCAGGTGCTCGACCGGTGGTGCGAGACCGAAGGGCGCGACCCGAAGACGATCATGCGGACCGTGAACCTCGGCTTCTACCTGGGCGCCGACGCCCGGGGCGCCGCGCGCGCGGAGGAGGTCTTCCGCAGCCACTGGGGCGGCAGCCCCGACCGCGCCGACCGCACCGGCTACCTGCGGGGGACCGTGAAGGACGCCCGGGCGATGGTGGACCAGTTCCGGGCCCTCGGCTGCACCCGGCTCTGCATCGCATTCCGAGAAGGCCCGTACGACTGGGAGGCGCTCCAGGCCTTCGCGGCCGAGATCGTGCGCGCCCGCTGACGAGAGGAGAGCTCATGCTCAATCCCGGAGACAAGGCCCCCGACTTCGTCGGGCGCGATCACAACGGCCAGACCGTGAAGCTGGCGGACTTCAAGGGCAAGACGGTCGTGCTCTGGTTCTACCCCAAGGCCGACACCCCCGGTTGAACCGCCGAGGGTTGCGGGTTCCGCGACCTCAAGGCCGACTACGACCGCAAGAACGCGGTGATCCTCGGGGTGTCCTTCGACACGCCGGCCGAGAACCGCGCGTTCGCCGAGAAGTTCCACTTCAACTTCCCCCTGATCTGCGACACCGACCGCGCCATCGGCACCGCCTACGGCGCCAACGCCGACCCGGGCAAGGGTGCACAGCGCGTCGGGGTCATCATCGGCCCCGACGGCAAGATCAAGGAGTGGCACGCGCGCGTCGACGCGCGGGCCTGGCCGGCCGCCGTCGTCGGCACACTGTAGCGGCGCATTCCCCGAGCACGAGGAGGATCGTGAATGGCGTCCAAGAGCTCCAAGAAGAAGACCGGCGGCAAGGTGGGCGTGCGGCACGGTGGCACGATGATGCAGTCCGACCGGCCACGCCGCGTCGAGATCCACATGGCGCCGCCCAAGCAGGCCGAGCGACAGCACGCGCGGCCCGGAGCTGGGATCAAGCGCTCGCGGGCGGCGATGCTCAAGAAGTCGCGCTAGGGCGCGACGGAGCGCTCAGGCGGGGTGGCAGCACTCCCCGTGCGGGGTCGGCGGGGGCACGTCGAGACCGGGGTTCCGGTCGAAGAAGCCGACCGGCTTGAGCATGAAGCCGATGGTCGTCACCGGCATCACCGGCCAGTCCTCGGGGCGGACGACGTGGTGGGACCCGAACGTGTACCAGACGACGAGATCGGTGTTCTCGAGCGGCGCATCGTCGGCAACGTAGCTCGGCAGGCCGGCGCCACCGGGATGCTGGTTCGGGTACTCGCCCGCCGCGTACCGCTCGCGCGGATCGTGGCGCGTCACCCAGAGGTGCCGGGTCATGAAGCCGGCGCGCCGGGTGATGGAGGCCTCCGGCCCGGCGAACGGTAGCACGTTCTCGCCGGGCATCAGCTTGTAGGCCACCGGCTCGCCCAGCCGGTTGCGGACCTGCGGGTTGGCGATCTTCCAGAAGCGGCCGGCGAGGGGATCGATGATGCGCTGGGCCTGGGCCTCCGACCGCAGCAGGGTCGCCTCGGCGTGGAAGGCATTGGCGTGCGGGTTGTCCGGCCCCGGGGCGTCGGCCACCGTGTTCACCTCGTAGACCGAGTTCTCGAGCCCGTCCACCATCATGTCGAGGCGGGCGTTGAAGAAGTGCTGGTGGATCGGCCCGTAGACCCCGGGCGCGACCATCTCGCCCCACCGGGCTCGGCGCCGTTCGAGATGACGCCGGTCAGCTTGACCTCGAGCTGGATGGTCCCGTCCTGGTAGAAGTACCAGTAGAAGCCGTACTCGTAGTTGCCGACGGTGGAGATGGACGAGACCACCAGGCGGCGCGAGCGGCGCACCTCGGTCGTGCCGAGCCGCCAGTCGAAGTGCTTCCAGAGGATGCCCGCGTCCTCCTCGTGCAGGCAGACGGCGTTGGGCAGCGTCAGCGCGCGTCCCCGCCCGTCGTTGACCACCGCGTCGAGGTAGCGGATCTCGCCGAGGCAGTCGCAGCCGTTCTGCAGCGCGTTGGCGAGCGTGCCGATGCCGTACTCGCCCACGTCGAAGGCATTGCGGTGGAAATAGGTCGGGCGCGGATCGCCGTAGGGCACCACCATGTCGGCGATCGAGGCCCGGTAGAGGATCGGCCGCTCCCGCCCCTGGTCCTCGTAACTCACCGTGTGGATCACCAGCCCCTCACGCGGCGTGAACCCGATCCGCATCCGCCACTTCTGCCAGGAGAGCTCGTGGCCCGCGAGCGTGAAGCTCGGCCCGGCCGGCTGGCGGATCTCGATGGGCTCGAGCCCGGCGCGCACCCCGGCCGCTTCGGCCGAGTAGCTCGCGTCCTCCGGCGGCAGCGGGACGACGCCGCCGTCCTCGACCGCGAGCACCTTCATCTCGTTCAGGTCGACCACGGTGAGCAGGTTGGCGACCGGGCGCGCATAGCCGTTGTCGCCCGGGTGACGCCGCACCCAGGTCAGCGCGCGGACGAGCCGGCGCCCCTCGTCCGCGGGAAAGCCGAAGTTGCCCGCCGACCAGCTGTCGACCATGGCGAGGCTCGGGTCGGTGACCCCGCGCTTGCGCAGGGCGTCCTGCCAGCGCGGGTCGGCGCGCACCGCCGCCTCACAGTCGACGAACTCGTCGAGCACGATGGCGGGCTGGACGCCCGGGATGTGCTCCCACGAGAGCACGCGTCCCTCGCCGAGCGAGACGATCGCCTCGTAGGTCTTCCCCGCCGCGGAATCGATCAGCACCACGAAGGCGGCCCGATCCACCGGGTCGCCCGGCCGGTGCCCGAGCACCACCTTCTTGGCCGGCTCGTGGAGCATGACGAAGATCACCCGCACCCGCGGCCCGAGCGCGCGCTCCCCTTGCACGATCGCCCACGCGCGCTCGATCTCCGCCGCGCTCAGGGGGTCCAGCGGATGGATGCTCGGGGGTGCCTCGGTCGCGGTCGGGGCCATGGCTCGTCTCCTCTGCGGCAGATTGTAGCGGAGCCGCCCGCGCGCCGCGACCCGGGGCTACCGCGGCGGCAGCTCCCGGACGGGCCGCACCTCGATCGAGTGGCCGCCCACCCGGACCAGCGGGTGGTCGCGGGCGATCGCGACCGCCTCGTCGAGGCTGCCGACCTCCACGATGGAGTAGCCGCCCAGCTGCTCCTTGGTCTCGGCGAACGGGCCGTCCGTCGCCATCGCCTTGCCGCCCGTCATCCTCACCGTGACCGCGGTGCTGGTCGGCAGCAGCGGATCACCGGCCAGGAAGATGCCGCGCTGGCGGAGGGCCTCGGCACGGTCGATGGCCTGCTGCCGAATCGCGAGCCGCTCCGCCTCGGGCTTGACGTCCCACACCTTCTCGTCCCGGTACATGAGCAGCATGAAGCGCATCGTCTAGTGTCCCTTGCTCCTCAGAGGGCCGGGCTCGGGCTCGGCAGCCCGGCGGACACGCGCCCGGGCGGACGGAACGTGAGCGCGATGGCGACCGCCCCGAGGCCGATGCCGAAGGAGCCGATGAAGAGCCAGAAGTAGCTGCCGAACGTGTCGTAGAGCCAGCCGCCCGCCCAGGGCCCGAGCGCCATGCCGAGGGTCGAGATGAGCGCGACCGCGCCGAAGATCGTGCCCATGATCCGGGCGCCGAAGTACTCGCGCACCAGGATCGCGTACAGCGGCATCACGCCGCCGTAGGCGAGCCCGAACATCACCGCGAGCGCGTAGAAGCTGCCGAGGTCCCGCGTGAAGATGTAGAGGCTCACCGCCACCGCCTGGATGGCCAGACCCACCAGCAGCGTGCGCTTCGCGCCGACGCGGTCGGCCAGGAGCCCGCAGATGATCTTGCCACCCAGCGAGGCCACACCGGCCACGCTCAGCACGGTGACCGCCGCCATCGCGGTCACGCCCCGATCGATCGCGTGGGTCACCATGTGGAAGATCGGGCCCGAGTGCGCGGCGCAGCACGCGAAGTGCGTGAGCGCGATGGCCGCGAACTGGGGCGTGCGCAGCGCCTGTCCCACGGTGAGCTCGAGGCCGTCCGCCCCGGTCATCCCCGGGACTCCAGCCGCCGAGACGCCCGGCGGCTCGCGCACGAGCAGGGCGGCGGGGATGATGAGCAGCCACGCCACGTTCCCGATCACGAACATCGCGGTGCGCCAGTCGTAGCCGCTGATGAGGTAGCGCGCGAGGGGGCCGATCGTGGAGGACCCGAGGCCGATGCCGGCCGAGACGAGCGCGACCGCGAGGCTCCGGTGCTCGGTGAACCATCGGGTGGTGGTCGCGGTCAGCGGCGAGTAGAAGCTCCCCGACGCGAGGCCGACCATCAGCCCGAACAGGATCTGGAACTGGCCGATGGTCGACGCCTGGCTCGCGGTCACGAGACCCAGGCCGAGCAGGCCGCCGCCCAGGAGCAGGACGGTGCGGGTGCCGAGCCGGTCGGAGAGCGTCCCCCAGAGGAACGATCCGAGCCCCATGCAGAGCCAGGTGAGCAGGGCCGCGATCGAGATGCCGGTCCGGGACCAGCCCATCGCCTCCGACATGGGCTGGAGGAACACGCTGAGGGAAAGCATGGCGCCCACGCCGATGCAGGTCACCACGATGCCGACGCCGACGATGGTCCAGCCGTAGAAGGGCTTCATCGCGCGCATCACCCTATCACGACCGACGCTGCAGGAGCTGGACCAGGTTGCCCTCGGGGTCCTTCAGGGTCGCGATCGACACCGTGTCGTAGTCGGTCGGGTTTTCGACGAACTCGACGCCGGCCGCCTTCAACCGCTTCCAGTCCGCCCGGAGGTCGTCGGTCGCCAGGCCCACAAGGTGCCGCGCCGGGTCCGCGTTGCGGCCCCGGACGTCGCTGTGGCTGCCCAGGCCGAGGCTCGGCCCCCCGGCCTCCCCCAGGACCACGAAGCGCGGGGACTCGATGACCACCTTGAGCCCCAGCACGTCCCGGTAGAACGGCAGCAGGTTGTTCAGATCCGAGCTCCAGATCGACACCGCGCTCAATCCCTTGATCATCGTGGTCTCCTTGATGGGGCGGGGCCCCCGGCACGTTCACCCCCGGCTTCAGTCCCGGCTTCACTGCATGGTCGAACGACGGGACCCAGATTCGACAGGCGCGGGAGCCTCGACCCGCGTCGATTTCGGGCGAATCGGACGACTACTTGGCGTGCATCCTAATCGATCCACACCGAGGAGGCCCTATGAGGTACCTGTGCCTGGTCTACCTGGTAGAGAAGGAGATGGAGGCGATGTCGGAGAGCGAGGCCGAGGCCTGCACCGACGAGAGCTTGGCGTACGATGAGGCTTTGCGGCGGAGCGGCCAGCTCATCCTGGCCCAGGCCCTCGAGCCCGTCGGGCTGGCGACGACGGTCCGGGTCCGGAAGGGCAAGGTGTTCACGACCGACGGACCGTTCGCCGAGACCAAAGAACAGCTGGGCGGCTTCATCCTGATCGAGGCCCGGGATCTCAACGAGGCCATCCAGGCGGCGTCGCGGATCCCGCTGGCGCGCCGCGGTAGCATCGAGGTGCGGCCGATCAAGGAGCTCAGGCCGGCCCTGAGGAGGACGCGATGAAGTTCCTGTTCCTGATCTACCACGACGAGAGGACGCTGGACGCCCTGCCCGAGGGGGAGATGCAGGCCCTCGTGGACTCGGCGCTCGACTACGACGAGGAGATCCGCCAGAGCGGCCACTACATCGTCTCGAACGCGCTGCAGCGCACCCGGACCGCCAGGACCATCCGGGTCCGCGGCGGCAAGGCGACCATCACCGACGGCCCCTTCGCCGAGACGAAGGAGCAGCTGGGCGGGTTCTTTCTCGTCGAGGCCAAGGACATCGACGAGGCGTGCGCGGTCGCCTCGCGGTTCCCGCCCGCGCGGCTGGGGACCATCGAGGTCCGGCCGGTTCAGGAGCTCGAGCACTCCTAGCCGAGGACCCGACTCACCATGAGCGAGGACACGATGGACCGCGTGCGCGAGATGGTGGACACCGTCTACCGGCAGGACTCGCGCCGCGTCCTCGCCACCCTGATCCGCCTCCTCGGCGACTTCGACATCGCCGAGGAGGCGATGCACGAGGCCTTCGCCGCCGCGGTGGAGCAGTGGCCACGCGACGGCGCTCCCGCCAATCCCCGCGCCTGGCTCGTGTCCACCGGGCGCTTCAAGGCCATCGACGCCATCCGCCGGCGGGCCCGCTTCGACGCCTCGCAGACCGAGCTGGCCGACCGGCTCGCCTCGGAAGCGACGGACGCC
>Ga0326731_1000240_pt1 | contig 14080 bp, 10 predicted proteins | sample MHFSIPfraction_FD_207645 | JGI IMG/M metagenome (GOLD analysis project Ga0326731, IMG submission 207645) | Lab enriched peat soil microbial communities from Michigan Hollow, Ithaca, NY, United States - MHF9FY SIP fraction | ecosystem: Environmental > Terrestrial > Soil > Wetlands > Peat | place...
CGGAGAGGGGCGAGGACTCGAGGACGATCGCGACGATGAGGAGCGAGGCGCGGCGCATGAGCGGCAATTTCAGCAAGAAGGGCGTCGGGCGCCACCCGTGATTCCGCGGGTAAACCCGCGGCTCGGCGCTGGCGCGACGCGTCTTGAAAGACGCTGGATCCAATGCCCCTCGGGGCACGTCGCGTCAGCGCCGAGCCCCGACTTCAGTCGGGGAAACAGAGGGAAGGGTTCACGGATGCACCCGCACCCCGATCTCCAGCAGCGTGATCGCGCCGACCGCGCCATTCACGTACTTGCTGTTCGCCTCGTACAGCTGCTGGCGCTCGAGGCGCAGCTCGCCCTGCACGCGCGGCGCGAGCGGATAGTCCACCCCCGCCCCGATCAGCCAGAAGATGCTGGTGTGGTACAGCATGTTCTTCGGATCGGTGGATTTGACGCGATAGAACCCGCCGCCCAGCGCGACCACCGGCACCGCGCCGTTGCCGTGCGTCAGGTCGTACTCGCCGCGCAGCAGCCCCTGCATCAGGCCCACCGCGAGGCTCGCCGTGCCCGCCTGCGCGCGCAGCACGCCCAGCCCCAGACCCGCCTCGACCCGCACGCCGGGGACGATGCGCCGGCCCAGGATCAGCTCGCCGCGCAGCCCGGGCCGCCCGTCCACGTTGGGAATCGACTTGAAGCCGTAGTTGAACGCCGCGCCGCCGGCGCGCGCGCCGTACACCCAGCCGCTGCGCACCACCGGCAGCGTCACGGCGAGCGGCAGCTGCGCCGTGAGTCCCGAGGCGTTGACCGTCACCGCGCCGCTGCCCGTGCGGCGCGGCTCGATCACGATCGTGCCTGGGGGCGCCTGGGCGCCCATCAGGTTCTTCAGCCGTGCGGCGCCGCTCACGCTCGCGGTCAATCCCGAGAGCACCGCCTCGTTGCCGTAAGCGTCGCGCGCCACCGCGCGCAGCGTCACCGGCGCGAGGCTCGCGAGCGCGAGCTGATCGACCGCCTTCCCCTGTAATTCCAGCACCAGCGTCTGCGCCGGGCCCGGCGTGGCGAAATAGTTCGCCGTCTTCGTCACGCGACCCACGCTCGCCGCCACCACCGCCGGCCCCGTGCGGTCGCCCAGCGTCACCGTGACGCGCGCGATACCGGCCGAGTCGGTCGCCGTCTGCGCCGGATTCACCTGCGCGTTGGTCCCGCTGAAGCGCACCGCGTACCCCGTCACCGGCATCCCCGCCGTGTCGCGCACCTCGAGCACCAGCGGCAGCCGCAGCGTCGTATGCACGTTGCCGCGCTGCGGCGTGCCCGCGATGAACTGCGTGCGGTCCTCGGCGATCGCCGCCGTCTCGTAGCGCGCCTCGACGCTCGCCACCTGGGCGCCGCGGGTGAACACCCCCAGCGTGCCCGAGGCGCGCAGCGCGCCGGGCAGGATCGCGAACAGCGCGCGGCCGCTCGGGTCGGTCGAGACGGTGTCCATCGCCTGCAGCGGAGCCGTGACGCCGCGCAGCTGCAGTGCGACCCCGGGAACCGGCGTGCCGAGGGCGTCGCGCACCAGGACGCGCACCAGCACCGCCACCCGGCTCCCCTCGCGTATCACCACGGTGCCCGGGATCACGTCCACCAGGAGCGGCGGCGCCGCCGTCGTGGTGAGCCGCACCGCCGCCCGCGGCAGCCGCTCGAACCCCACCGCCTGGACCTCGAGCGTGTGCACCCCCGCCTCGCTCCCCGCCAGCACCTGGAAGCGCGCCACGCCGCGCGCGTCGGTCGTCGCGCCGGGGTCCTGCGCCACGCCGCCGGGGATGGCGCTCGCCCCGTGCAGCACCAGCGACACCCCGCTCTGCGCCGCGGTGCCGCGCAGCAGGCGCACCTCGACCGTCACCTCCGAGCCCGCCGCGGCGCTGAGGCGCGGCGGCACGATCACGCGCAGCGCGGCCGTGGGACGGGCCACCACGGAGGCCGAGCGGCCGGTGCACGACGCGATCGCCGCGAGCACCTCGGTGTCGGCCCCCGCGGCGATCAGGTCGGCGCGGTCGCGGGAGCTGGGCGCGAAGCCGAGACATTGCCGCCGCACCATGAGCGCGACGTTGCCGGTGGGCCGGCCGGAGGTGAGCAGGCGGATGAGGTCGGTCTTGCGCAGGCCCCTCGCGGGGGGGGCCTGGGCCCACAAGGAGACCGGAGCGGCGAGGGCGAGGAGCAGCGCCAGCCACGCGGCATTGCGGTATGTGGATTGCGGATTGCGGTTTGGCATGGGTAGCTCCTGCTCTGGCACGAGCTTATGGCGCGGGGGGGGAATGCGCAATTGGCACGGGACCTACGGCTTGGTTCCTCACGCGTTCCCCCTCTCCCTTCGCGTCCTCACCCCCTTTCCCCCTCTCCATTCGTCCTCACCCCCTGACCCCCTCTCCCTTCGGGAGAGGGGGCACGTGGGGTGGGGTGTTGTGAGAGATCCCAATCCGTAGTTCCCCCTCTCCGGAACGGAGAGGGGGTCAGGGGGTGAGGACAAGCGGCGAGAGGGGGTCCCTAAAGGACTCCCTGCGGTCGCAGGGGGTGAGGACAAACGGCGAGGGGGGGTCCCTAAAGGACTCCCTGCGGTCGCAGGGGGTGAGGATCCGAGAGAGAGGGATTCTAGAGGACTCCCTTCGGTAACACGTGGTGAGTACCGGGCCGGAGAGGACGAACCAGAGGTTGGACGAGCTGAACGAGATATGGGCGGGTGATGTCGCGATTCCGGATTCTCAGAACGCGGTATCCGGCAGTGCGGAGCAACGCCGTGCGAGCCGCGTCGTAGCGCGCCCGTTCGATCATGTGATGATGAGCCCCATCGAGTTCCAGGACGAGTCTCAGCTCAAGACAACAGAAGTCGACGATGAAACCGTGCAGGATGTGCTGGCGGCGGAACTTGAGGCCCAGCACCTGTCGGTTCCGCAGCAGTGCCCAGGCATGACGCTCGCCAGGCGTCGGGTTGAGCCGTAGGTCTCGCGCGAGCGCGAGCAACTGCTTCGGTGATGTGCGACGTAACGGGTCCACGGTCCGAGAATAGCGGTATCGGGTATGGGGTCCCGTACCAAGGCGACGCGTTCGGTGCCGAATCATCACGTCGCCCTCCTCTCGAGTTGGTGCTCACCCCTGGCCCCCGCTCCTGGCCCCCTCTCCTGGCGCCCCCTCCTGGCGCCCCCTCCTGGCCCCCTCTCCCTTGGGGTCCTCACCCCCTGACCCCCTCTCCCTTCGGGAGAGGGGGGACGAGGGGGTGGTGATTGCGACCAAGACCTCAGCCCGTAGTTCCCCCTCTCCGGAACGGAGAGGGGGTCAGGGGGTGAGGACAAACGTCGAGAGGGGGGACGAGGGGGTGGTGATTGCGACCAAGACCTCAGCGCGTAGTTCCCCCTCTCCGGAACGGAGAGGGGGCCCCTAAAGGACTCCCTGCGGTCGCAGGGGGTGAGGACTGTGAACGGAGAGGGGGTCCCTAAAGGACTCCCTGCGGTCGCAGGGGGTGAGGACTGTGAGCGGAGAGGGGGCCCCTAAAGGACTCCCTGCGGTCGCAGGGGGTGAGGACTGTGAGCGGAGAGGGGGTCCCTAAAGGACTCACTGCGGTCGCCCTAAAGGACTCCCTGCGGTCGCCCTAAAGGACTCCCTGCGGTCGCCCTAAAGGACTCCCTGCGGTCGCAGGGGGTGAGGACTACTCCATCAGCTCGAGATCGAGCGCATCCACCGCGGCCCCGAGCGTGGGGTCCTTGGCGCGCAGCACCTTCAGCCGCTCGAGATTGGCGGTCTCTTCGGTCAGGCGTACGGGGCGGACGGGGCGGTCAGCGCGGTCGGGCCCTAAAGGACTTCCGGACGGTCGCGGTCGGGCGGTCGGGTCAGCACTCGGCTCCCCGAAGACGATCTTCACCGGTCCCGTCACCCACTCCCCGATGAGCTTCCCGATCGCGTCCTTCTTGTGCGCCAGACCTTCGCCGTGACCCGCGGCCGCCAGCGTCACCGTGTCGCCCGCCGCGGCGACGACCTGCACGTCGCCCAGCATCGTCGCCAGCATCGGACTCGACGTCCGCGCCCGCTCGACGATGGCGGACCAGAGCGACTGGAGACGCGCTGCGGTGAGAGGGCCAACGGCGGGTGAAGCGACGGAGGGTGAATCGACGGAAGGTGAAACGACGGACGACTGACTGGGAGCTACGTCCCGCAGCACCACACCGTCGCTTTTCCCTGCGTCGCCTGTTCCACCGCCGGTGCTCCTACCGCCAGTTGTCCCACCGCCCTTCAACGCCTCCAACACCTCCCCGATCTCGACCGTCCGGTCCGCCATCGCCCACCGCAGCAGCAGCAGCTCGACCACGAGCCGAGGGTGGCCGCTCTGGCGCACCTGGACCTCCATGCCGCCCAGGATCGTCAGCAGGCGCACGATGTCGGGAGCCGTGAGCCTGGTGCTGTACTGCTTCACCAGGGCGAACATGGCGTCGGTGAGCCCTTCCGGCTCGCCGCCCAGGGAGACCTGCAGCACCGCGCGCAGCGTCTCCGCCGCCCCGGCCACGAACTCGCCGAAGTCGGCGCCCGCCTCGGCCAAGCGGTCCACCAGCGGGAACACCGCCTTGGGGTCGCGCTCGGCCACGAGCCGCAGCAGCTCGCCGTACAGGTCGTCGGGGATCAGCCCCAGCACCTCGCGCACCCGCTCGGGCGTCACGCGGCCTTCGCCGAACGACAGCACCTGATCGAGCAGCGACAGCCCGTCGCGCATGCCGCCGTCCGCGCTCTTCGCGATCAGCGCGAGCGCGTCGTCGTCCACGTCCAGTTTTTCCGCGTCCGCGACCTGGCGCAGCCGCTCCGCGATGGCGTGCGGCCCGATGCGGCGGAAGTCGAAGCGCTGCAGCCGCGACAGCACCGGCGCCGCGCTCTGCGCGATCTTCTGCGGCTCGGTGGTGGCGAACACGAACACGACGCCCGGGGGCGGCTCCTCCAGCACCTTCAGGAGCGCGTTCCAGGCGTCGCGCGTCAGCATGTGCGCCTCGTCCACGATGTAGACCTTGGAGCGCCCCTCGGCCGACGCGGCGTACATGGCGCGCTCGCGCAGGTCGCGCGCGTCGTCCACGCCGCGGTTCGAGGCGGCGTCCAGCTCCACCACGTCGAGATTCGCCTGGCCGGTCCACACGCGGCGGCAATTCTCGCACTCGCCGCACGGCTCGCCCTTCCCCGCGGTTTTATTTTCGCAATTCAACGCCATCGCGAGGATGCGCGCCGCGGTGGTCTTCCCCACGCCGCGCGGGCCCGCGAACAGGTAGCCGTGCGCCACCCGCCCCTGCTCCACGGCGCCGCGCAGCGCGGCCGCGACGTGGTCCTGGACGATGAGGTCGCTGAAGAGCTTGGGGCGATATTTGCGGGCGAGGGCGATCACTGTGAATACGCTCCCACCACGCACACGTCGTCCCCCACTTTCCGCACGTAGCTGACTTTCGACTCGACCTGCCGCGTGAGCGGGTTCGTCCAGCGATAGCGGACGGAGCCCGCGCCGCCGGGGGCGGCGGCGGCGACCAGCGCGGCGCCGAGCGGCTTCCCGTCGGCGTCGCGCCACAGGTCGGTCGAGGTGCCGACGTAGGCGGGAAAGGCCCCGTTGGCGGAGAGCTTGTGATCGGGCCCGATGCACGCCACGTAGAGGTCGCGGTCGAAGAACGGCGCCTGCCGCGACATGAAATCCTTGAGCGCCCGGGTGCGTCCCACCGAATCGTAGTGCTGGACGGCGCGCCTGAGCATCGCCTGGGCCTCGGCGGGGGTGCCGCGGGCCTGGGCGGCGAGTCCCGCGGCGAGTGACAGCGCCGTAGCGGCGACGGTAACGGAGGCGAGGTGGCGGTTCATCGGTCGGCCTCTACGGGTGTCGGGTCGGGTGGACGATGCGATCAATCTATCACGGGAGGACGCCCGCGGAGTGGCCGATACTCTTCCTTCGCAACGGTACGCCCGCCCCTGCGCACGACCGTCATCCAACTGGACGCCGCGGGCGCCGAAAGAGCGCGGGTAAACCCGCTGCTCGGCCTCGGGCCGGTAAACCGGCCGGGGAGAGCGCCCGCGTCAGCGGGCGGAGGCCGAGCGCGGCCTCGGCCGCGGGACGGCGCACGGTACGCCCGCCCCTGCGGACGACCGTCATCCAACTGCACGCCGCGGGCGCCGAAAGAGCGCGGGTAAACCCGCTGCTCGGCCTCGGGCCGGTAAACCGGCCGGGGAGAGCGCCCGCGTCAGCGGGCGGAGGCCGAGCGCGGCCTCGGCCGCGTAATCAAAACCCCGCATCCCCTATCGAAGGGAGAGCGTCTATCCGCCGAGAATCTCGGAAAACGGATTGAGTGACAGCGCCTGCAGTCCCCGCCGCACGTGCCGCGCGATCTTCCGGAGCCGTTCCTTGAGCAACGGGCGCCCCCGGATCGCGATCGTTCGCGCATGCGTTGCGAAGAACAGCTTATAGGGCTCCATGCCGATCGAAAAGTCGAACTCCTGATGGCCCGCCCGATAGCTCTCCTCCAGCATCGGATAGATGATCTGCCGGCCCAGCGAATATTTGCCGAATGCGGGATCGGGGTTGTAGGCGGTCACCCAGCCGCTCCAGCGCCCCTGGTAGACCCAACCAAGCCACATGGCCAGGAGCTGACCTTTGCCGCGGAGCGTCGACGCCCGCATCAGTCCTCGCCTCTGCAAGGCCCGGAAGAAGGCTTGATTCTCGTCGCGGGCAAACAGTACGTTCCGGCCGAGCTCGCGGTCGCGCGCCGACTTCCAGGCGAAACAGGTCGCCAGCACATCGTCCGCCACGTCGTTCGCCGTGTACTGCAGACCGCCCAGCGATTCGTCGAGGCGCCGGCGCCGCCGCTGGTCGTCCGCCAACACGCGCCGGCTTCTCAACAGGTTCAGATAGTCGCTCCACTGCGGAAAGTCCCGCCAGAAGACCGTGGGCCCACCGCTCCACCCCTGCCAGCTCGGATCGGTCCGAAAATCGTCGATGGGCACGATCCCGTGGCTGACCTTGGGCAGCCGCCGCAGGGGCTGTGGCGGCGATCGATCCTGCTGCCAGCCGACCAGCGGCTCATGCATATCCACCCAGGGCGCGGTGGTCAGCGGACGACCGTCGACCGACAACAGTCGGAACACCTCGCCGTCGACGAGGTAATCCTCGACCCGGCACGAGCGCGCCGGGAAGAAGCACTCCGCCAGGAGCTCGAGGAACTCTCGCGTGGCATAGAGATTGGAGGGCTCGCCACCCGTGAGCGAGCTCGGGTCGAACTCCAGCGTGGCTTGCCGGGTCATGAATGGATCGCGCCAGGTCGGCGGAACCGCTCGACCGTATCCCGCAGGATCCACCAGACAATGGCCGGACGCCGGAACACTTCATTGATGGAATAGGGCAGCCCGAATCGGCCATAGGCGACGTACGCCCGAACGGGGATGCCCCGGGCTTCCGCCAGGAAGTCGAGCCGCGGCAGCGACCGCAGCTGTTCGAGCGAGCAGGGAGTCTGCGCCCGCCGGAGCGTGTCCAACGCAGGTTCTGCCGCCCGGCGGTCATGCGTGGCCACGCCGATGTGGGCCGCCCGTCCGGCCAATCGCTCGATCAGGTTCGCGTACGAGCGACGCCGGTCCAGTCTGGGATTGGCGGGATCCTTGTCCTGCCCTTTCACGACCCTGATCGGAATCCGCAGCCGGATCAGCCGCTCGGCATCCGTCAGCGAACGCAGCAGACGGGACTGGAGGGTCGCCGAGACGTCGGCCCCCAGCGCGCAGGCCCGCTCCACCAGGTCGAGCGTCGGGTCGACCCGGCCCTGCGCGTCGAAGTGGACTCTCACCTTCCGCTCCATCGAACGCTGCAGCACGGGCAGGAGCACGGTCCAGTCGTAGTCCAGCCGGTCCGCCTTGATCGACACCGAACTGACCAGGCCGGCGTCGGCGATCGCCTCGATGGCCTGGAGGTAATGCGCCGCAATCGATGCCGGCGTCTCATCGGGATACGGCCAGTAGGCAAGGGTCGCCACGTGACCGGCGGCGGCTTCCTTCCGCGCGGCCACCACCGCGTCCGCGACGCGCAAGCCGCTGATATGGCGGGCACTCGCGCCCAGGAACGCCGTCACGGCGGCCGGCAGGCTGCGGTAGCCGGCCGCGGCCTTCGGTCCAGGAGCTGCAACGATGTTCGGCAGGTCTGTCATCAGGCAGATTGTGCGGCAAGTTGTGTGCCTTTTGCTTGCGTCATCATTCGCGACCGCGAGGCGGCTCTCACCAGAATTCAGGCCGATACGCACGCGTGGCATGTTCGTTACGAACGTCCCCATCTTTGCGACACCGACTCACATGTCACCGACCCCCGACTCGACTCGCGTGCCGTCCGACGCGCTGCAGCGCTTCGCGGTCAACCTCCTCGGCGCCGCGGCGGTGTCGCCCGACGACGCGCGGCTCACCGCCCAGGCCCTCGTCTGGTCCGATCTGCGCGGCCGTCATCCGCAGGGGGTGAGCCGGCTCCCCAACTTCATCGAGCGCGTGCGGCGCGGCCTCATCCGCTCGCCCGCCGAGCTGCGCTGGCACGACGCCGGCGCCGCGGGCGCGGTGCTCGACGCCGGCGACGCCCTGGGTCACGTCGCCGGCACCGCGGCCATGGAGCGCGCCGTCGCCCTGGCCCGCGGCGCGGGGATCGGCGTCGTCGCGGTGCGGCGCTCCAACCTGTTCGGCGCCGCGGCGTACTTCTGCGCCCTCGCCGCCGACGCGGGATGCCTCGGCATCGCGGCCACCAACGCCGTGCCCAAGGTCGCGCCCTTCGGCGGGGTGCGACCGGTGTTCGGCACCAACCCGCTGGCCTTCGGCTGTCCGACCCACGGGGGCGTGCCGATCCTCGTGGACCTCTCCACCAGCGCCATCGCCGGCTCCACCGCGCGCGGGCTGGACGAGCACGGCGGGCGGCTCCCCGAAGGCGCGGCCCTCAATAAGGAAGGGATCCCGACCACCGACCCGCGCGACCTCGCTCAGGGGACCCTGCTCCCCGCCGCCGGGGCCAAGGGGTTCGGCCTCGCCCTGATGGTCGAGATCCTGTGCGGGGCGCTCGCCGGCGCGGGGACGAGCCACGGCGTGGGGTCGATGTACCACACCTGGGACCGGGCCGTCGACACGGGGCACTTCTGCCTCGCCATCGACCTGGCCCGCTTCACCGCGGCGGACGAATTCCTGCAACGCATCGACGCGCTGCTCGCCGCGATGCGCGCCGCCGCCCCCCCCTCCGCCCCGGGCGCGGTGCGCTTCCCCGGGGAGATTCGCGGCGAGCTGGCGGCGCGCTACGGGCGCGAGGGGATCCCGCTGCCCGCCGACACGGCCCGGGCGCTCACGGCGCTGGCCGCGGAGCTGGGGGTGGAGCCGCCCTGGGCGCCGTAGGATCGCCGCGGTCGCTCAGGCCCGCACCGCTTCGAACAGATCGATCACCCCCGCCGACGCCAGCCGCCGCACCGCGCCCAGCCCTTCCGTCTCGTTGCCGCCGTTGAACAGTGGCGCCATCTCGCCCACGGTGGTGTCCCAGTCGAGGCGGCGCAGCGCGGCCAGCTCGCTCTCCGAGACGCGCTCGGTGGCACCGCCCCACAGCACGACCTCGCACGCCTCCTGGCCGTCGCGCGACAGCAGGCGATTGAAGTAATCGACGCGCCGGCCCACGAGCGGGACCAGGCCGCGCAGCGTTTCGTCGGGCCGGCCCAGCAGCTCGACGGAGCCGCGGCGCACCGACTCGGTGCGCGGGTCCTCGCCCAGCGGATCGCAGTTGAAGGCGTTCAGCTTGAGGTACACGTTGGTGGTGTTGGCCGGGTTCTCGCGCAGGTGCCAGATGGCGTTGCCCTTGAAGATCATGACGTCGCCCGGCTTGTCTTCGATCACGACGCGGCGCGCGTGCTGCACCCGCTGGGCCGGCGTCTCGCGCATGCTGGCGCGCAGCCGCGCCGCGGTGTTGTAGGGGTTGACCCACACGTCGTCGTGCGGATAGAGCACGAGACGCGAGCCGGCCGGGACGGTGACGGAGAAGCCCACCGAGACCTGCGAGGCGTAGCGGTCCTTGTGCGGCTGCGGGTTGGGGTCGGCGTTGGATTCGTACGCCTTGATGTGGCGCTCCGACAACGCGAGCTGCTTGGGGTCGAGGCCGGTCACCACGCCGATCGCCTCGAGGAACTCGCCGAAGTAATCGGCGCCGTCGGGGAACAGGTACAGCCCCTGCTGCTTGTCGCCGATGGCCCAGTCCTTCAGGCGATTCGCCTCGAGGTGCTGGTCTATCTGATGCGCCAGCAGGTCGTAGTAGGCCGGCGTGAGCCCGCCGGGGATGTGGACATAGCCCTGGGTCGCGTAGCGCTCGGCGTAGTCCGCGGGACTGAAATCGAAGAGCTTCGACATGGTCACCTCGAGGAATGGCTGGGAAGTTGCAGGGGGATCGCGTTGTCGTCATGCGTCCGGGCGGGACGCGGCCGCGCGGCGAGCTTGCGCGCCTGCCGCCACCAGTAGCGCCCGCATTGCTCCAGGAAGGGCAGCGGATCCCACCACTGGAAGTACAGATGGCAGGAGGGCATCAGCCGGCTCTTCAGCCACGCCGTCCAGGTGAGCTCGCCGCGCCGCACCAGCTGCGCGGCCGCGCGCAGGTCCGTCCATGGCTTCGCGAGACACAGCCCCGTGCGGTAGGTCGCGAGCGGCGGCAGCGGGCGGCCCGTCAGCCGGCTGTAGACCAGCCACGGCAGATCGAGGCCGGCGCGGGTGAGCAGCTCGTTGGGTTCGGTGAGGCGGTGGTTCACTTCGATCAGCTTGAGGTCGCCGTCGCGCGGGTCGCGCTTGAACTCGACGCACGCGAGGCCGCGCAGTCCGATCGCCTGGAAGAACCGCAGGCCCAGCGCCGCCACTTCGGGATTCCAGTCGGTGACGTGGAACGTCCCCGTGCCGAACCCCGCGGGAAACTGGCGCGGCTTGCGCTTGGTGAACAGGAACAGCGGCTCGCCGCGCTCGTCGAGGTAGGAATAGAAGCTGCAGTAGCCCGCGTCGCCGCCCGGGATCAGCTCGGTCACGAGCATCGGCACCCCGGAGGGCTCGACCCGCCGGAACGCCGCCTCCAGCTCCGCGGCGCTGTTGGCGACGAGCAGCTTCTCCTCGGCGAAGCGGGCGAACCGGTGCGACTGGCGCGGCTTCAGCCCGCACGGGTAGCGCACCACGTCGAGTACGGCGCCCAGCGCGTCGCGCGTGTCGGTGATCCACACCCGCGGCGCCGGCACACCGGCCGCCCGCGCCAGGCGGTAGGTCTCGCCCTTGTCCAGCATCGCGGCGAGCACCGTGTCGTTCGCCTCGTACACGCGGAAATCGCCGGCCAGCGCCTGTCGGTAGCGGACCACGAACTCGAGCCCGTGGTCGTCGCAGGGGAACAGCACGGCACCCTGCAGCGTGCGTCCCGTCGGGCCGGTGAGCCAGTCGCGCCAGCGCTCCGGCAGGTCGGGCCCGTCGGGAATGCGCACCCACTCGCAGCAACCCGTGGCGCGCAGCACGGCGGGGCCGGCGGGGGCGAGCACGTGCACGCCGCGGCGGCGCAGGTTGCGCGCCGCCGACAGGGCGTTGGCGCCGCCCCCCAGCAGGATCGCCGGCGGCAGGGTCGCGTCCAGGGCGCGCATCAGTGCGTCACGCCGAGCAGGGTCTTGAGCACGGTCACCGCGACGCTTCCCCGCCCGGCGCCGACGGTGTGGTGGTGGTGCAGCCCGGGGGTCGTGTTCACCTCGACGATCACCCCGCCCGCCTCGCCCAGCGGCCGCGTGGGATCCGGGGTGATGATGTCCACCGCGGCCAGCGCCGTGCCGAGCGCCGCGGTGGCCCGGGCCCCCTCGGCGCGGAGCGCCGGCCCGATGCCGTCGGTGACGTCGCTGTTGCCCTGGCGCCCGTTGTCGTTGACGACGGTCTTCACCACCACCGATTCCCCCGGGGCGGGGATGGTGTCGAGTGACCGCCCGGCGTCGCGCAGCGTCAGCTCGACGTCGAGGTCGAGCCGCAGCCGCGTCAGCGTCGTCTCGGCCGCGCCGCGTCGCGCGTTCTCGGCCTCGACCAGCTGGCGGATCGTGGATCGGCCGTCCCCCGTCACCGCCGGCGGCCGCCGCCACACCGCCTGCAGCAGCCGGCCGTGCAGGTAGAGGAGCCGGTACGCCTCGCCCGCGATGTGGCGCTCGATCAGCAGGCGGGGCCCGTGAATCGACGCCGCCACGGCCGCCCGCGCGAGCTGGCGCCGCGTGGCGACGTGGGTCGTGACCCCGGCCCCGGCGCCGCTGTTGCACGCCGGCTTCACCACGCAGGTCGCCGCCTGCTGCTGCAGGAACGCCTGTGCCGCTTCGATCCGCGTCAGGGTGAAGGCCAGGTGCGGCGGCACGGGCAACCCCGCGGCGGTCAGCAACCGGTGGACCAGGGGCTTGTTCCCGGCGAGCGCCAGCGTCACGGGATCGTCGAGCATCACGAAGTCCTGCCGCAGGCGCGTGGTGCGGTCCCCGAGCAGGACTTCGGAGAATCCGTCCCCCAGGTCCACCAGGGCAGCGCCGAGCGTGTCCGCGGCCTCACTCCACATGCGCGCGTAGAACTCGGAGCGCGCCCGCTGCGTGCCGTCGCCGTGCGCCGAACGCCGCCGGGCGATGGCGTGGCGCGCCCAGGCCAGCGTGTGCCGCAGCTCGAGCCAGGGGTGCCGCGTCACGCCGTCTTGCACTTCGCCTCGGTGAGCAAGCGGTCCACCCACTCGTTGGAGAACTCGCCGCGCTGCACCGCGGCCAGGTACTCGCGCTCGCCCTGGCGCCGCGAATGCAGCTGCATCAGGACGTCGGCGGCCACCTCCTGCGGCACGATCGACACGCCGTTCGCGTCGCCCACCACGATGTCGCCCGGGTGGACGACGATGCCGCCGCACTGGATCGGGTAATTGATCTCGCCCGGCCCGCGGTGCAGCGGACCGATCGGGGTCACGCCGCGGGCGAACACCGGCAGCCCGACCTCGAGGATCCCTTCGAGATCGCGGATCAGGCCGTCCACCACGAAGCCGCCGATGCCGCGGTGGCGGGCCTTGGTGGTGATCAGGTCGCCCAGCACGGCGTTCATGGGCGACGCGCCGGCGTCGATCACGATGATCTCGCCGGGGCGCGCCACGTCGAGCGCCTTGTGCACCATCAGGTTGTCGCCGGGGAAGACGCGCACCGTGCACGCCGGTCCCAGGATCTTCAGGTCGGGGGGCGTCATGTGGCGGATCGCCGGCGTCATCGTGTACAGCCGGTTCATGATGTCGGAGATGTCCGGCGTGGGGAATTCGCCGAATCCGGCGACCACGTTCGGGACGGGCCGCGCCGAGTTGCCGCGGATCCGGAATCCCGGCCCGGGATTCATCTCCGCGGTCTTCGGCTTCTTGATGAGCGGCGGCGTGACCGGCGAGGTCGCGGAGGTCATGGGATTCCCTTTCACCAGGTGTGCAGGCGGGGGCGCAGCTCGGGGCGGGACGTCGCGGCGATCAGCAGCAGCAGGGCGTCGGCCCAGAACTTCGCGGCCCAGTTGGGATAGCGGAACGGCTGGTACAACCCGTACAGCGGGTCGGAGCCGGCGAGCGCGCCGCGCAGCGCCGGGTTGCGGGAGTGGAGCTTCTGGCAGCGCAGCAGATAGCGACTCGCGCGCACGGCGGGCTCGAGCGGCTCGCCGCGCACCGCGTGCAGCCGCAGCCACACGATGCACATCTGCGCGATCCCCGTGAGGCAGCGGCTCGACGCTTCGCGCCGCCAGGCGGTCCCGTAGTAGCCGGCCAGCGGCCCCGCCCGCTGCCGCTCCGCCAGCGCGGCGGCGGCGCGCCGCGCCACGGCCTCGGCCGCCGCGTCTTCGAGCAGCCACGCGGCCTCCAGCAGCCCCTGAATCGTATAGGCGATGGCGTGCAACGACGCCTTCGTGTAGAACGACGGCAGATTGCGGTGGCGCACGATGGTGGCCAGCGACTTCCAGACGCCGTAGCGCCGCCCCTCCGCCTGGGCGTCGAAGGCGCACCCGGCGAAGAAGCCGGTCGGATCGGCCTGGGCCGCCGCCCAGTGCACGTTGGCCCGGCCGGCACGCCGGCAGGCATCGTCGCCCGTGG
>Ga0326731_1000244_pt1 | contig 13957 bp, 8 predicted proteins | sample MHFSIPfraction_FD_207645 | JGI IMG/M metagenome (GOLD analysis project Ga0326731, IMG submission 207645) | Lab enriched peat soil microbial communities from Michigan Hollow, Ithaca, NY, United States - MHF9FY SIP fraction | ecosystem: Environmental > Terrestrial > Soil > Wetlands > Peat | place...
AACCCCTCCTGCGCCAGCTGCGCGACGATGCTGCCGCTGCCGAGAATGACCAGGTCGTCGCCTGGCTCTCGCTTCATTTGTCGTATCGCCGCCGCCGGATCGCTCTTCACCAGCCGGGTGTTGCTCCAGGACGCCCGGTCCAGCGTTCTCGAGAACACCACCTTCTGCAGGCTGTTCATCCGTTCGGCCACGACGGGCATGCTCTGCAACGCCTGCGGGGTCGGCCACCAGCTCGCCATCATTTCATAGGTGACCCGGCCGAATAGCAGCACGGATTCGCCGCTGGCATTGTCCGCGACGAACCCGTTCCACTCGGGATCGTCCTTGTGGGCCCAACTCATGTCGCCCTTGGTGTCCACGAAATAGCCGTCCAGCGTGACGGAATTGAACACGGTGAGCTTCCTCATAGCTGCACCTCCATCCAGGGTCGTGGCCGGGCACGATGCGCCGGCCGCACGATGACGCTCGAGTACAACCGATTTGGACTGTTACCCCCGCAGCCGGGCGAGCCGCCGCACGCCTTCGACGATCGCGTCGTCGGGCAGGGCGGCGAATCCCAGCGACCAGCCGTCCATCCGGGCGCGCGACCCGAACAGCCCGGCGATCCCCGGCGTCGCGACACCGAGGCGGGCCGCGGCACGGGTCAACGCCGGTTCGCGGCCCCGCGGCAGCGCCACGGTGAGCTGCAGCCCGGCACCCGCTCCGACCGGCCGGCACCACGGATGGAGGCAGCGCCGGATCTCCGACAGGAGCAGATCGTGAGTGCCGCGTGGCCGTCTGAAAGTGCCGTCACGCGCCGATTCCGGCCACTGCCTCGGCCGTCGGCGCGGGTGCCGGCGTGGACCGGCGCGCCAGCACCCCCACCAGGACCAGCGTCACGACGATCTGCGCGAGGATCACCGTGACCAGGAGCAACGGACGTCCCGCCAGGAGCGACTCGGGCCCCGGAATCGTGGGCGAGAGGAACGAGAGGTTGGCCAGGTTGCCGAGGACGATGAGCGCCAGGAGCCCCGGCCCGCCGCGGTACACGCGCCAGCACACGATGCCGTAGATCAGCTCGAGGGCGAAGGCGGTGAGCGGGGCGGCATCGTAGAGCCCGAGGCCCAGCCGGGGGGACGCCAGTCCGGGCCAGAGCACGATGTCGTGCGCGTGCGTCAGCAAGTCGAGCACCAGGTGCGAGGCGATGCCCACCCCGACGGCCCGGCCCAGCAGGCGACGGCCGAAACCCTTTTCCAGGACCAACCAGGCGAGCAGGGCGGCGCCCACGGCGGTGGCCACCGAGTGCGAATACGGCATGGACGCCAGGTGAACGTCGGCGACGCTGCGCACGACGGGTTCCGTGGTGGTGCGCTCGACGCCCAGGTAGTTGAGCAGCACCCAGGCCAGCTCCATCGCCTGGACGGCGATCAGGAGCGGGGCGATAGGGACCGCCGGGTAGCGGCGCTTGACGAGCAGGGCCGTGGCGGCGTGGTCGATCGCGAACATAGCGTCCTCCTGGAAGTGTGAGGTTAGCGTTCGCTAACTTCCGGATCACAACAAAAATCATGCGGCGAGCCGCCGGAACAGCGTGAGCAATGCGGGCTTCCAGCGCGTGGCCGGCCCCGCGACCACGCCCACCTGGATCATGCGGGCCAGCTCGGCCAGGGTCCCCTGCAGGGAGGCCGCGCCGAGGTCGGGATTGGCGGCGTGGCGCATTAACGACCGCGCCAGCCCGATCATGGTGTGGCGCCGGACGGTCGCATTCGCCTGCGGCCAGAGCACGCGCGCACTGTCGGAGAGGAACGCCATCACGTCCGGGTGCTCGTCCATCAGCTCGAGCCACTGGCCGATGTAGGCGGCGAGCTGCTTCGGCTGGCTCCGCTGGGCGGCGACGGCGGACGCGCACCGCGTCCACAGCCGGGTGTGGCAGGTCTCGAAGAGATGCAGCGCCAGCTCCTGCTTGCTCGCGAAGTGCTTGTACAGCGCCGGGTTGGTGAAGCCGCTGCGTTTCGCGATGTCCCGGATGCTGGTCTCGGCCAATCCCTGCGTGCTGAAGAGCTGCAGCGCCGCACGCAGGATCGCGCGCTTGGCGGGAGGGTCATCCTCGCCGATGTAGAAGGGCAGGGGCGTCGCCATGGCAGCCGGTAGTTAGCAAGTGCTAACTCCAGTGTCAAGGGCGCCGGAACCGCTAGACGGTCTCCAGGTACTTGTGGATCATTCCTACCGCGGCCGAGCCCTCGCCGACCGCCGAGGCGACGCGCTTGGTCGACCCGAGCCGCACGTCGCCGGCCGCGAAGATGCCCGGCACGCTCGTTTCCAGCAGGAACGGGTCCCGATCGAGGGCCCATCCCTTGGGCCGCTTGCCGTCGCGGATCAGGTCCCGCCCGGTGACGATGAAGCCCGCCTCGTCCCGCTCCACGAGGCCGGCGACCATCTGCGACTGGGGCGTCGATCCGATGAGCACGAACATCGCGCTGGCCGGCACGGTACTTCGCTCTCCGGTGTCCTCCCGCACCAGGTCGATCGCCTCGACCTGGCCCGTTCCACAGACGCCGGCCACGGACGTGCGTGTGCGCACCTCGATGTTGCCCGCGGCTTCGATGCGGTCGATGAGGTAGGTCGACATCGAAGCCTGGAGCGACTCGCCACGCACCAGCATCGTGACCTTCCGGGCGTAGCGGGCGAACAGCAGGGCGGCCTGGCCGGCCGAGTTGGCTCCACCCACGATGACCACGTCGCCGCCGCGGCAGGCGGCGGCCTCCGAGAGCGCGGCCCCGTAGTAGACGCCGGCTCCGGTCAGGGCCTCCGCGCCCGGCACCTCGAGGCGCCGCACCTGCATGCCCGTCGCGAGCAGCAGCGCATAGCACTTGAGCTCGGCGCCATCGTCAAACGCGACCACGCGGTAGGGGTTCTCGGCGCGGATCGCGGACACGCCGCGCGCCGTGACGACCTCCGCGCCGAAGCGGCGCGCCTGGGCCGTCGCCCGGCGCGCCAGATCCGCGCCGGCGATGCCTCCGGGGAAACCGAGATAGTTCTCGATCTGCGAGCTGGTGCCGGCTTGCCCGCCCGTCACATCCAGCTCGATCAGGATCGTCCGCAGACCCTCGGATGCGCCGTACACCGCGGCCGCGAGCCCGCTCGGGCCACCGCCGACGACGATGAGGTCGTAGAACGGCTGCCGTGCTTCGGTCTGCAGGCCGATCCGCTCGGCCAGCTCCCGCGTGGTGGGGGCCAGCAATGACGTGCCGTCCGGAAAGAAGACGACCGGTTGCCGCTTGAGTCCCGGCGTGAGCGTCTCCACCAGGGCGCGCGTTGCCGCGTCGGTATCGAGGTCGATCCACGCGTACGGCGTCTGGGTGCGGGAGAGGAAGTCCCGCAGCTCGTGGCTGCGCGGCGACCAGCGCGAGCCGGCGACCCGGATGCCCTCGAACGGCGGCCGGAACGAGGCGGCCCAGTCGGCCAGCAGGTCGTCCAGCACAGGATATAGGTGCTGCTCGGGAGGGTCCCACGGCTTCATCAGGTAGTGGTCGAGCCCGACTTCGTTGATGCCGCGGATCGCCGCTTCGCTGTCGGCGTAAGCGGTCAGCAGCACCTTGCGCGATCCCGGGTGCAGCGCGCGCACCTCGCGGAGCAGCTCGGTACCGGTCATCCCGGGCATCCGCTCGTCCACCAGGAACAGGGCGATCGGAGTCCCGCGCTGCTTCAGCTGGCGGGCGGCCTCGAGCGCCTCCGCACCGGACGCGGCCTTGAGGATGCGGTAGTCGGTGCGGAAATGCTGGCGCAGGTCACGCTCGATCGCGCTCAGCACCAGCGCGTCGTCGTCGACGCTCAGGATGACCGGCTTGGTCGCCGTCACGGCGTCACGGGGAGGCGCACGCGGAATTCCGTGCGGCCCGGTCGCGAGTCCACCTCGATGGTGCCGTCGTGCCGCTGCACCAGGCGCCGCACGATGTCGAGTCCCAATCCCGTGCCTTCGCCGACCTGCTTGGTCGTGAAGAACGGGTCGAAAATCCTGCCCCGGATGTCGTCGGGTATGCCGGGCCCGTCGTCGACCACCCGCACTTCGACCGCGGCGCCGTTGTGGCTGGCCGCGATCTCGACCCGCCCATCCGTCGCGACCGCGTCGAGCGCGTTGTCGATGAGGTTGAGCCACACCTGGTTCAGCTCGCCACCGTAACCCTGCACGCGGGGCAGATCGGGTTCTACGGTCACATTCACGGCCACCGATTTCGCGCGGGCCTTGGACTGCAGCACCGCGAGCGTATCGGTGAGCCCCCGGCCGATCTCCACGGCTTCGGGAACGGTGGCGTGGTCCATCCGGGTGAACCCCTTCACGGCGGCCACGAGATCATGGATGCGGGACGCGGCCCGCTCGATGTCCACGGCGATGCGACGGGTGGCGCAGTCGGCAGCCACCCACGCGAGCGCCGCCTCGAGCGCCGGTCCGTCGAGCGTGGCCGCGAGCTCGTCGAGCGTTTCGAGCGTCACCGCGGTTTCCGCCAGCGGCGCGGCGGACATCACGTCCACGCCGTGATCCTCGAGAAAGGCGACGATCGCGTCCTCGCGGTCCGCCCGCTCGAGGGGGGAACGCACCGAGGTGACCGGCGCCCCCAGGCAGATCGTCCGGACGGCGTCGACGGCGGCGAGTTGTTGCGGGGAGAGCCCGGCGGCGCCCAGCGCCCGCGACGCCCGCTCCGCGCCGGTCAGGTACTCGGTGAATCCCTTGGCACTGCGGACGATGGCCGAGGCGGGGTTGTTGAGCTCGTGGGCGAGCCCCGCGGCGAGCTTGCCCAACGACATGAGCTTCTCGTCGTGCAGGTCACCCGACGTGAAGGCCCGCGCCCGATCGAGCATCACGTGCACGAACACGGCGGTGAGCTCGTGGCACCGCTGGATCATCTCGGGGAAGTGGTCGCGGTGGACGGACACCAGCTCCGTCGGCTCCTGGGCGACGACGTCACCCAGGGTCGCGGCCAGCCGTGAGTAGGGCATCAGGCCGGTGACGCCGCCGCCCCGCCATTCCATCGCCTTGCGCAATCCGGCTCCGCGGTCGATGTGAATCACGAGGTGGCCGGACAGCACCAGGTACAGTGCGTCTATGTGGGTCCCTTTCCGGTACAGCACTTCATCGGCGGCGAGGCTGTGTGGCCGGCCGTGCGCCGCCACCCACGCGACTTGCTCGTGCGGCAGGTCGCGCAACAGGGCGTGCTGCTGCAGGCGCTCAAGGAGATCGGCGGGTGGGGCGGTCACAGCGCCCGAAGATAGAGCCGGGGGCGACCCGGGTCGAGTTTCCGCCCGGATCGGTCGGTTCACATGGAGCCCGGTTCCATCAGGATTCTTCCGAGCCCCGACTTCCACCACTAGGTTAGGGCTTCCCCTGACGGCGGAGGCAGGTCTCCCTGCTCCCCCGGGAGCTGTCCGACCTCCTCGAGGCTGCCGATCCTGCGGCTCGCGAGGTGGCCTGGAAGACGTTTCTCGAGACGCATAGCCGACTGCTGTTACACACGGCTCGAACGCTGGGCCGCGACTATGACGCCGCGATGGACGCGTATGCCTACCTGCTGGAGCAGCTCCGCCGTGACGACTTCCGCCGCCTACAGGCCTACGTCGCAGATGAGCGCACCAAGTTCACGACCTGGCTCGTCGTCGTAGCCCGACGATTGTGCCTGGACCACCTCCGACACCGGTACGGACGCTCGCAGGACTCCGGAGAGCGAAGTAGCGCGGCGCGGGCCGTCCGCCGCCAGCTCGTCGATCTCCTGGCCGAAAGTCTCGACCCATCGGGCCGAACGGATCCAGCCGCAGCCGACAACCCGGAGATTCAGCTTCGGACCCGTGAATTGAGCCGTACGCTGGCTGAGGTGCTCGGCGGTTTGGAGCCTCGCGATCAGTTGCTCCTCACGCTGCGATTCCAGGACGGGCTTCCCGCCCGTGAAATCGGACAGGTCATGGGGTTCCCCACACCGTTTCACGTCTATCGACGGCTCAACACCCTGCTCGAGGAGCTACGGGCGGCGCTGGGCCGGCGGGGCGTGCAGGGCTCGGAGCCATGAAAACGCAAAACCACTCGTTTTCTCCGTTCGATCAAGGTGATGGTAGACCCTTGTCCAGCCCCAACGCGCATCATGAGCACTGAGCGGCGCCGAGCGGCCCACCTCGAGAGCGGCGAGATCGCGGCGTACCTCGACCGGGTGCTGCCGCGGCCGGACCGGTCGCGGATCGAGGCGCACCTGGCGCAGTGTGAGGAGTGCCGCGACGAGCTGGTCGCGGTCGCTCGGCTGCTGCGCGCCCGACCGCGTCAGCCGGGTTGGTATCTGCCGGTTGGAGTGGCCGCCGCCGCAGCGGCCGTCGCCCTCTTCATTATCTGGCCGCGGCCGCCAGAGCAACCGGGGTCGCCGGAGTACCGCGAGCCCGCGGTCACGACGACGGTTCCCCCGGCCATCCTCGGCCCACGGGGAGTTGTCGCTGCTCCATTGATCTTCGTCTGGACCACGGTCCCGCACGCCGATCGGTACCGGCTCGCGTTGTTCGATGACTCAGGTCGGGTGGTCTGGGAGACGCAGACTAGCGACACCGCCGCCGCGCTGCCCGACAGCATCCGCCTGCTCCCGGGGGCGTCATACCTGTGGAAGGTCGAGGCGCAGACCGGCTGGGACCGGTGGGTCGCCTCCGATCTCGTGGGATTCTCCTTCGGTCCGGCGCGCCCGTGACCATCCCCGGGGTTGTGCCGCTCTTCGCCGCGTTGGCGAGCACGATCCAAACCGCTCAAACGCCGGATGATCTCAAAGCCCTGGCGCACGTCGGGTCGGACAGCGCTCTGATCGCCCGCGTACGCGAGCGACCCGACGACGTCCGCGATGCGCTGCGCCGCATGTTCAGCCTCGCCGCGGCCGATACCCAGCCCGCCGAGCCGCTCGCGGCCGCGGAGCACCTGTCCCGAGCTTACGCCGTAGCGTGGCGTGATTCATTCCTGCTGCGGCAGGTCGCCCGCTTTGAGGCGTGGTCCAACGCCGAGCGGCGGGAGAAAGTTGCGGCCGATAGCCTCCGCCTCGCCGGCAACGCGGCGCTCGGCCGCGCCGGGGTGGACGTGGCGGCACGCCTCTGGCGCGAGAGCCTGCGGCGCTGCGAGAGGTTGGGCGACTCCGCGGGGATCGGAGCTGCATGGGGGAACATCGGCGCCGGATTTTACCGTTCGGGTGATCTGGACAGCGCGGCAGTCTACTTCGACCGCGCCCGCGCGATCGCCCAGCGGGTCGGCGATCATCGTACGGAGGGCAACGCCGTCGGCGTGCTGGCCAGTCTGAGCGCGGACCGCGGGGAACTGCGCCGGGCAGCCGAGCTGTACGCGCGGGCGGCGGAGATCCGGGGGTTGACGGGGGACGACCGCGGCGCCGCGGCCGACCGCAACAATCTCGGCCTGATGACCCAGGCGTTGGGTGATCTGGACGGGGCGCGCCAGGCGTTTGCCGAAGCGCTGGCGTCGAATCGCAGTGCCGGCCGGGATGAGCCGGCGGCCGTCAACCTGATCAACCTCGGGAATCTGGCGAGCCTGGAAGGTGACTATGCGCGCGCCGCCGCCCGGTATCACGAAGCGCTGGCGCTCTATCGCACCCGCGAGAACCGAGTCGAGGGCGCGGCGGTGCTCCACGACCTCGGCCTCCTCGATCTGCAGCGCGGTGCCTACCGCGCCGCGCTCTCGACGCTCTCCCAGGCGTTGACGGTCTATCGGGAGACCGGTCCGCTCATGGAGGAGATCGCGGTGCGGCGCGACATGGCGACCGCCCACGCCGCGATGGGGAATCTCCAGGGCGCCCTGATCCAGCTCGGTCGCGCCGAGCGACTCGTCGGCCGCGAGGGCGCGGAGCCGGCGTTGCTGGCGCAGCTGGCGCTCGCCCGCGCCGATCTTGCGGTGCAGTTCAACTCCTTCCCGGAGGCGCAGCGCCAGTATGCACGGGCGGCTCAGTTGTCGCGCCGTGCAGCGGACCAGCGAGGAGCCGCGGACGCCGAACGAGGCTTGGGGGTCCTGCTCCTGCTGCGAGAGGACTATCCACGCGCACAGGCGCGACTCGAGGTAGCGCTGCGAGACGCGGCAGGGGCCGGCGACGCGCGCTCGGTCGCGCTCACGCGGGTGTTTCTGGGCTGGGCCCAGGCGCAACGGGGGGACACGAGCGGGGCGCGCGGATCGCTCACCCGGGCGCAAGTCGAGCTACGCGCCCTCGGTGACGGGGTGAGTGAAGCCGCCGCGCTGGGCGCGCTCGCCGAGCTCCAGGGGCGGGAAGGCGCTTCCCTGGCTGCGGAGTCGTTGTATCGAGCTGGGCTCGACCGGCTCGGTGGGAGCCTCGCGCCCACCGTCTCCTGGCAGCTGCACGCCGGTCTGGCCGCCGCGCTGCGGAGCCGGGGTGCGGCGGACGAGGAGAGGCAGGAGCTGCAGGCGGCGATCCGGGACATCGAACGGGTGTCGGGGACGCTGCCCCTCGAGGAGCGCCGCGCCGCGTTTCTTGCCGACAAGTGGGATGTGTACGCACAGCTCGCGCTTGCAGAGCTCGACCGCGGGAAGACCGACGCGGCGTTCGAGGCCAGCGAACAGTTGCGGGCACGCCAGCTGCTCGACTTGCTGGCTCGCGGACGCATTGCGGCGGATAGCCCGGGCGGGAACGATACCGTGGCTGCGCGAGAACAGGACCTGCGCCGCCAGATCGACGCGTTGACCCGAGCGCTCGAGGGATCGGGCACGGCGGGCGCCGGATTGCGGGGGCCCATCCCGCGGGACACCGCCTCCGGCGCGGTGCGCGAGGCACTCGCCCGGGCCCAGGAAGCGTATGCGGCGTTGCTGCTGCAGGTGCGGGAGGCGCGGCCCGAGTATGCGACGCTGGTGCATGGGGCCATCGCGCCGGTGCGCGAAGTGATGACACAGCTCGCGGCGGACGAGGCGCTGCTCGAGTATCTGGTGGGGGACTCGACCTCCGTTGTGTTCGTCGTGACCCGTGATACGGTGACGGCGATCGAGCTCGGCGTCACGCGGCACGAGCTGGCGATGCTGGTGGACTACTGCCGCGGCGTCCTCGCCCGTCCTGGAAGGGACTCGACCCCCGGACTGTGGCGCGCACCGTTGCGACGCTTGTATCGATACCTGATCGACCCGGTCGAGGCGTCCGGGTTGCTCAGGGGCAAGCACGGCCTCCTCATCGCGCCGCACGCCGAGCTGCACTACGCTCCCTTCGCCGCGCTGCTCGGCGGTCCCTCGGGACCGGGCGAATATCTCGTCCAACGCTATCGCCTGACCCACACCCCATCGGCCACCGTGTGGCTGCGACTGCACGAGCGAGCTTCGTCCCCCGGATCCGGCGTGCTCGCGTTGGCACCGCGGGTGGATGCGCTGCCCGGCTCGGGCGCCGAGGTCGCGGCGATCGGCCGGCTGTTCGGAACTGACGCCGGCGTGCTCGTAGGGAGCCACGCGTCGAAGCGGGCGTTGCGCGATGCCGCGTCCGACCAGGCGATCATCCACCTGGCCACGTACGGCGTCCTCAACAAGGACAACCCGTTGTTCTCCTTCGTCGAGCTGACGCCGCAAGGCGGGGATGACGGCCGCCTCGAGGTCCACGAGGTGTTCGGGCTGCGGCTGCGGGCGCGATTGGTGGTCCTGAGCGCCTGCCAGACGGGGCTCGGGGCGGGGGCGCTGGCCGACGTGCCCGCGGGAGATGATTGGGTGGGTCTCGTCCAGGCGTTTCTCTTCGCGGGCGCGTCCCACGTGATGGCGACGTTGTGGCCGGTGCAGGATCGCGCGACGGCGGATCTGATGACTCGGTTTTACACAGCCCTCCGGACGGGACAACCGGAGGCTGAGGCGCTGGCGCAGGCGCAGCGGGCGACGCTGCGCAATCCGGTGACGGCCCATCCGTTCTATTGGGCGGGGTTCACACTGAGCGGTGATCAATGAGGTCGGTGACGGAAGTTCGGATGCCGGCAAGGACGGCGCTCCCAGCGGCGCTCGTGGCAGGCCTGCTCGCCGGGACGACCGGATGCCTGGACGGCAGCGGACCCAATGCGGGGACCCCACCGACCCTCCCGGGCCTCGTCGTGTCAGCGCCGGTCCAGTCGAGCGCGGTGCAGGGGAACGTACAGGCGTCCGCCGCCGCGCCGGTCAGCGCGAGTCTGGCCTACGTCTCATTGGCGCCCGGGTCGGTGCCCGACGGGCAACTGGCGACGATCCGCAACCTGGTGACCACGCAATCCGTGACGGCGGTTGTCATGAACGGGGGGTTCGATCCGGTTCCCATCGCCGCGAGCGCCGGTGATACCCTGGCGATCGAGATCACGCGCAACGGGTCGGCCGGGCCGCTGCAGGCTCTTGAGCTGGTGCGGCCGGTGCGGCCGCCCGTGGTGGTGCGCACCAGCCCGCCCAAGGGGGGGCACGACGTGCCGCTCAACGCTGCCATCGTGGTCGTGTTCAGTGAACCGATCGACTCGGCGACAGCAGATACGGGCTCGGTCCAGCTGTGGAGCGGCACCACGCCGATGGCCGGCACGGTGCGGTTCGCCGATGTCGAGCACGTCCGGGCCGAGTTTCACCCGGACAGTCTGCTGGCCGGCCAGACCGATTACCGACTGGTCGTGACGCAGGGAATCCGGGACGTGAACGGCGTGGCCCTCGCATCGTCTCTCGAGGTGTCTTTCACAACCGGCACGATCAGCCCCGCAACAGGCTTGGTATTCGCGTCGGTGAGCGCAGGTGCAGCCTTCGCCTGCGGGGTGACGACGCAGGGTGCCGCGTACTGCTGGGGGGACAACGAATTGGGCCAACTCGGCAACGGCACGACGGCCCGCAGCGCGACGCCCGTGGCCGTCGCCGGCGGGCTCACTTTCGCGTCGGTGAGCGCGGGCGTTTACAACACGTGCGGCGTGACAACAAGTGGCGCGGCGTACTGCTGGGGCGGCCCTTCATTACCTCACACTGTTGGAGGGCTTCTCGGTGCGGATTCGGCCACACTCAGCACCTGCCACGACACCAACATAGGGGAGCTCCTTTGCACGAACCCCGTGCCCGTCGCGGGCGGACTCACCTTCCGATCGGTCAGCGTCAGTGTCGACCACGTCTGCGGCGTGACCACGAACGGCTCGGCGTACTGTTGGGGCAAAGGCTGGCTCGTCGGTGTTGACTCCGTGACGATGGTGCGCAGCTGCATCGACCGTAGTCCGGGGAATGGGTATTGGGTGTGCCCCACGCCAATGCCCGTCGCGGGCGGACTCGCCTTCGCCGCCGTGAGCGCCAGCAATGACGGCACCTGCGGCGTCACGACCACGGGCGCTGTCTACTGCTGGGGCGGCAACGGGCAGGGGCAACTCGGCACCGGCACGCTCGGATCATCTAGCCAGGTTCCCGTGGCAGTGGCGGGCGGGCTGTCGTTCATGACGGTCTCAGCTCTTGACCAATCTGCGTGCGGTATCACGACCGCGGGCACAGCGTATTGCTGGGGTGATAACGGAGTTGGTGAGCTCGGTACCGGCACGACGACCGGACCAGAAGAATGCCCCCTGCAAGGCGGCTTCCCGTTCGCCTGCAGCACGGTGCCGGTGGCGGTGACGGGCGGACACACGTTCACCGCGCTCGAGGGGGGAGGGTTGACGATCTGCGGTGTCACACCGACGGGCGCGGCCTACTGCTGGGGTGACGGGGACGACGGACGCATGGGTGATGGCACGATCATTCATGCCAACCCGACGCCCGTGGCCGTTGCGGGAGGGCTGTCGTTCCAGGTCGTCAGCCCGGGGACATTCATGCCGTACCTCACCTGTGGTCTGACCACGAGCGGCGTTGCCTACTGTTGGGGATACAACGCCCACGGCGAGCTCGGCACTGGCACGACAACTGACAGCCCCGTGCCAGTCAAGGTCGCGGGCCAGCCATGACGCGCGGCATGACTTCGAACGCAGAGGCTTCGATGCGTCGCATGATGGCGGTCCCATCACTGGTCCTTGCTGTGACTCTTGCCGGGACGACCGGATGCCTGGACGGCAGCGGACCCAATGCGGGGACCCCACCGACCCTCCCGGGCCTCGTCGTGTCAGCGCCGGTCCAGTCCAGTGCGGTGCAGGGGAGCGTCCAGGCGTCCGCCGCCGCGTCGGTCAGCGCGGGCGTGGCCTACGTCTCGTTGGTGCCGGGGTCGGTACCCGACGGCCGACAAGCGACGATTCAGAATCTGGCGACCGGTCAGACGGTCGCGGCGCTCGTCATGGACGGTGGGTTCGATCCAATCCCCATCGCCGCCAGCGTAGGCGATACCCTGGCGATCGAGATCACGCGGAGCGGGTCGGTGGGGCCGCTGCGGGCAGTAGAGCTGGTGCGACCGGTGCGGCCGCCAGTGGTCGTGCGCACCAGCCCGCCCAAGGGGGGGCACGACGTGCCACTCAACGCTGCGATCGTGGTGGTATTCAGCGACCCGATCGACCCGGCGACGTTGACCACGCAGTCGGTCCAGGTATGGTGCGACACGACGCCCGTCACGGGCACGGTGAGGATTGCCGATTCCGTCGGCCTCCGGGCGGAGTTCCATCCGGACCTCTTGCTCGCAGGGCAGACGGACTATCGGTTCGTCGTCACCCAGGCGATCCGTGACGTGAACGGTCTGGCGCTGGACTCGGCGCTGGAAGTGCCTTTTACGACGGGTCCGAGCGTGCAGCTCGCCGCGAAACTCGTTTTCACGGTACAGCCAAGCAACGCGACAGCGGGCGCCGTACTCAGCCCGGCGGTCGTGGTGACGATCGAGGACTCCGCCGGTAATGCGGTGACGGGCGCGACGGGAACGGTGACTGCAGCGCTCGGAGCCAACCCGGGCAGCTATCTCGGTGGCACGGCAACCGTGGCAGCCGTCAACGGAGTTGCGGTCTTCCGCGATCTCTGGGTTCAGAAAGCGGCCACAGGGTACAGCCTTACGGTCGCATCCGGCACCTTGGCGGGCGCCACCAGTGCTGCATTTGACGTCGTCCCGGCAACGCCCCCAACGGGCCTGGTGTTCGCCTCGGTGAGCGCCGGGGGCGACTACACCTGCGGTCTGACGACCGGTGGCAGCGCCTATTGCTGGGGGAACGGCGACGCGGGGACCCTGGGAACTGCCGAGCCAGGCCCGGACCAGTGTCCATCAGCCAGTAGTTGCAGCACCTGGCCCGCCGCCGTCTCCGCGGGGCTCACATTCACTTCGCTCAGCGCGGGCGCCCTCAGAGCGTGCGGTGTGACGACCACCGGGTCCGCATACTGCTGGGGCGACGGCGTCCTGGGAGCGGACTACCCGTGCCCCGTCCACGAGTCCACTTGGGGATGTGCGACGCCCATGCGTGTCGCGGGAGGACTCACCTTCAAGGTGGTGAGTGTCGGCTACTATCACACCTGCGGCGTGACCACGGATGGCGCCGCGTACTGCTGGGGGACGTACGTCGCGCTGGGCAACGGGCAGTTCAGCGGCTCGACGCCTGTCGCCGTCTCGGGCGGGCTCACATTCGCGACTGTGAGTGCGGGGGTCTTCTTCACCTGCGGCCTTACGCCAGACGGCACCGCGTACTGCTGGGGATTCAACGGCGCCGGTGAGCTGGGCACCGGCTCCACGGCCGGGCCGGACCAATGCGGCGATATGGGACCGTGCAGTCTCGTCCCCGTTCGGGTTGCAGGCGGGCTTTCCTTTACGCAAGTGGTCACTGGGGCCGGTTTGGCCTGCGGCCTTACGGGAGCCGGCACGGCGTATTGCTGGGGCAATAACAGCGCCGGTGTGCTCGGTACGGGCCTGACGACCGACCCCTTACCGACTCCCACACCGGTAGCGGGCGGGCTTGCGTTTGCTGCGCTGACGGCGGGGCCCATGCACGTCTGCGGGGTGACGGGCCTCGGTGTGGCCTATTGCTGGGGGAAGGCCGATGAGGGAGGCCTGGGCAATGGGACGGGAACTCCCGTGATAGCGACGACGCCGGTAGCAGTCAGTGGCGGGCTGTC
>Ga0326731_1000245_pt1 | contig 13927 bp, 11 predicted proteins | sample MHFSIPfraction_FD_207645 | JGI IMG/M metagenome (GOLD analysis project Ga0326731, IMG submission 207645) | Lab enriched peat soil microbial communities from Michigan Hollow, Ithaca, NY, United States - MHF9FY SIP fraction | ecosystem: Environmental > Terrestrial > Soil > Wetlands > Peat | place...
GCAGGGTCTCGTTGTGGTGGAACGTCGCCCCGCCGAGCGGGAGCGGGCACGGAACGGCGAGTGACTCGTCGATCGGATCGCGCACCGTCAGCACGTTCGCCTCGGGCTTGTCCGCGTGCTTGTGGGGGAGCAGGCCCCACTTGTGCGAGCCGGGGATGAACTGCATCGCGCCCATCTCGACCGAGACGTCGTGCATCGGCAGCCAGACACCGAGCGCCTGGTAGTCGAACTCGGGATCCCAGTACGCGTGGTCCTGGTGCCAGAGCGCGGCCCGCCCGCCCGGCGGCTTTCGGATCATGTGACCCCAGCTCGTGAGCTCCCCCTCGGGAATGCCGAGCAGCGCGGACGCGTAGCGCTTCGCGTTCCGCCAGTGAGTCGTCTTCAGCAGGTCGCGGAAGCGGAACTCGGGGAAGAACGCCTGGCTCAGCATCACCGGCTCGCCCGCGTCGCGCGTCCCCGAGCGATCGACCGGCGCGCCGCGCCCGGCCGCCTGCTCGGGCGAGAAGATGAACTCGAAGATCTCGCGCATCCACGCGATCTCCTCGTCGGTCGTGATGCGCTCGACCGCGAGGAAACCGTTCTCGCGGAAGAACGCGACCTGTTCCGGCGTAGGGGTGACTTCGAAGTCGGACTTTGGCGGCGGGCCGAAGGGGCTGTCTCCCATGCCGACCAGCCTAGACGAGTGACGCGGGGCGGTCAAAACGCCGCTTCAGCGCCGCGTTCGTACTGACCCTCGCGCGGCTCGTGACTCGGGACGGGCGAGGCGTACGCCAAAAGGCCTATGGATGCGGTCGATGGCTCAGCTCAGGCTCGCCGTCACACCCTGCAAACCTTCGAAAGGACTCCGAGATGACCAAACGACACTCGTCCGGGAAGCTGCTCCTCACGGGGCTCGCGATTCTTCTCGCTCCGATCTCGGCCTCGGCCGCGGGAAAGTTCTGCTCCGCGACGGCCTCGTCCGCGTTCGACGCCTGCGAGAGCGCCGCGCGCGACGACCTGAATACCGCGCTCGGCGTGTGCACGAACATCTCGGACCGCGATACCCGCGACCAATGCACCGCGGACGCGCGAGATACCCGGCGCGAGGACGCGGCGAGCTGCAAGGACCAGCGCGCGGCCCGGCGCGACGTGTGCCACGCACTCGGCGAGGCGCGCTACGAGCCGTCATTCGCGCCCGCCGACTTCGACTCCGACTTCGGGCACCTGACGCATCCCAACCCGTACTTCCCACTCGCGATCGGAGACCAGTGGGTCTATGCAGGCGGAGGCGAGGTCGACACCGTGACGCTCACGAGCTCCACCAAGCAGATCTCCGGCGTGACCTGCATCGTCTCGCACGACGTGGTCACGACCGATGGCGACCTCACCGAGGACACGAACGACTGGTTCGCGGCGGCGAAGAACGGGGACGTCTTCTACTGCGGCGAGGAGGCCAAGCAGTACGAGAGCTTCGACGGCGACGTCCCCCGCGTGCCCGAGCTGGTCGGCAACGAGGGCTCGTTCAAAGCGGGGCGCGAGGGTGCACAGACGGGGATACTCTTCCTCGCGACTCCGACGGTCGGTGCGCTCTACCGGCAGGAGTTCGATCTCGGCAACGCGGAGGACCTCGGCCAGGTGCTCAGCACGACGTACAAGTTCGGCCAGAGCGCCGAGCTCGATCAGTTCGTGCCGCAGGCGCTCGCCGAGCTCCTTTGCTCCGAGGGGAATTGCGTCGTGACGCGCGACTTCTCACCGCTCGAGCCCGACTCCGTCGAGCACAAGTTCTACGCGCCCGGCATCGGCGACTTTCTCGAGATCGACCTGAGCACGGGTGGGATCACCCAGCTCGTCGACTGCAACTTCGACAAGCGATGCGCGATGCTTCCGACACCGTGAGGTGACGGCGGCGCTCGTGAGCGCTGCGGGGAGGCGGCTTGGGTGAGTTGATCGGGCTCCGCACTCGTATCTTCGCGATTCTCGCCGTGGTCGCCGGCGTCGCTCTGTATCTCGGGCTCGAGCTCCGCGAAGAGCCGAACCTGTCGCCAACCGACTTGGCGTTCGAGCTGATCGACATCGTCCCGAGCGTGCTCACGAGCGTCGGCGTGATTCTTCTCTTCCAGGTGTCGCTCCGCCAACGGGAGGAACACCGGAACCTGATCCACGACCTCGAGCTCGCGCGCGTGCAGGGTCAGCATTGGCGGACCGAAGCGCGCACGTTCCTGAACGGTCTCGGGGAGGCCATCGAGACGCAGTTCTCGCGCTGGAACTTCACCGAGGCCGAACGCGAGGTCGCGCTTCTCTTGCTGAAGGGGCTCAGCCTGAAGGAGATCGCGACGGTGCGCGAGACGAGTGACCGCACTGTGCGCGTGCAGACGCGCGCGCTCTACGCGAAGGCAGGCCTCACCGGGCGCGCCGCGCTCTCGGCGTTCTTCCTCGAGGATCTCCTCGCGCCGATCGAGGGCGTGGACGAGCGCTGACTCAGCCCCGCGCCGGGGCGGCGGCACTTTCGGGCGCATCTGCGGTCGCGGCGCGTGCGCGCCGTGTCAGTCTCTCCCGCAGCCCCTCGAACGCGAGATACACCGCGGGCACGACGATGAACGTGAGCACCGTCGAGAACCCGACGCCGCCGACGACCGCGATGCCGAGCGGGGCGCGCGACTCACCGCCCGCGCCGCTGCCGATCGCGATCGGCAGGATGCCGGCCATGGTCGCGAGCGCGGTCATCAGGATCGGGCGGAAGCGGATGCGCGACGATTCGAACACGGCTTCGGCCGGACCCAGGCCGCGGTCGCGGAGCTGGTTGGCGAACTCGACGATCAGGATCGAGTTCTTGGTCACGAGCCCGACCAGCATCACGAGCCCGATCTGGCTGAACAGGTTCAAGGTCGAGCCGACGGCCATGAGAGTCACGAGCGCGCCCGTGAACGAGAGCGCCACCGCGACCAGGATCGTGACCGGATGGAGGAAGCTCTCGAACTGCGCGGCCAGCACGAGATACACCGCGACGATCGCGAGCAGATATGCGAACAGCAGCGCGTTGCCGGACGCGTAGAACTGCTCCGAGTCACCCGAGAACACCGCCTTGTAGCCCTTCCCTTCCGGCAGCACCTGCTTCGCGGTCGCCGAGATCCTCTCGAGCACGGTGCCCAGCGCCGCTCCCGACGCGAGGTTGCCGCTGATCGTGGCAGAGCGGATGCGGTCGTAGTGCGGCAGCCCGCGCGGCGCGACGGACTCGCGCACGTCGACGAACGACGCGAGCGGCATGAGTCGCCCCGACGAGCTGCGCACGTAGGCGCGCAGCACGGCGCGCGGATCGGCGCGGTCCTCCTGCTCGAGCTGCACCATCACCTTGTAGGTCTGGCCGTTCAGCTTGAACGTCGAGAGCTCCTGGCCGGCGAGCAGGATCTGCAGAGTCGACGCGATGTCGCGCGCCGATACGCCCAAGTCACTCGCGCGGTTGCGATCGATCGCGACCTCGAGCTGCGGCTTGTTGATCAGCAGGTCCGACTGCAGGTTGACGAGCCCGGGAATTCCCCGCGCGCGGTTCGCGATCTCGTCGGCGTAGCGCGCGACCTCGTAGATGTCCGGCCCCTCCACGACGAGTGACACGGGCGCGGAGCGCAGGCTCTGGCCGAGCGCGTCGGGGTTCACGGGGAAGGCCTGCACGCCGGCGATGTTCCCGAACTTCCCCCGCCATTCTTCGACGACTTCCTGCTGCGAGCGGTCGCGGTCCTCCCAGAGCTTCAGCGAGGTGAACAGCACGCCTTCGTTCACGAGCCCGGGGCCGCCCATGCCGAGTGACACGACCGAGAAGCTCTTCGCGACCTCGGGCGTGCCGAGCACGATCTGCTCGATCTGCTTCTGATAGCGCGCGGTGTAGTCCATGGTGCTGCCCTCAGGCGCGCGCACGAACGAGAGCACGACGCCGCGATCGGCGGCGGGCACGAACTCTCGCGGAATCACCGCGAGCAAGAGAAAGCCGAGCGCCACCCACGCCGCGCCGATCGCGACGACCGTGAGTGGGCGCGCGAGCGCGGGACGCAGCGACGCGGTGTAGGCGTTCGAGATGCGCTCGAAGCCGCGGGCGAGCAGCGCCTTGAAGCCGTGCTCCCCGGTGTGCGCGCTGAGCACGCGCGCGCCGAGCGCGGGAGTGAGTGTGATCGCGACGAAGCCCGAGATCGCGACCGCCGCCGCGACCGTCACGCCGAACTCGCGGAACAGCCGTCCGGTCGTGTCGGTGAGAAACGCCAGCGGCAGGAACACCGCCACCGTCGACGCGGTCGCGGCCATGACCGCGAACAGGATCTCGTTCATGCCGCGGCGCGCCGCCTCCATGCGCGGCGTGCCCTCTTCGATCCAGCGCGTGATGTTCTCGAGCACGACGATCGCGTCGTCGACCACCAGCCCGATCGCCAGAGTGACACCCATGAGCGTCAGCGTGTTGATCGAGAAATTGAGCGCGTAGAGCACCGCGAACGTACCGACGATCGAGACCGGGATCGCCACCGCGGGCAACAGGGTCGCGCGCGCGCTGCGCAGGAACAGGTAGATCACGATCACGACCAGGACGATCGCCTCGAAGATCGTGCGACTCACGTCCTCGATCGAGCGCTTCACGAAGATCGACGAGTCGAACGCGAGATCCAGCTTCACGCCTTCGGGCAGCTCGGTCCCCAGGACCGCGAGCTCCGCGCGCACCGCATCCGCGACGTCGAGCGTGTTCGCCTTCGACTGCTTCACGATGCCCAGCGCGACCGCGGGCACGCCGTTGAAGCCGACGAGCTTGCGGTCGTCCTCGGCGCCGACCTCGGCGCGGCCGACGTCGCGCAGGCGTACCGGGCCGGAGTCGGTCTCGGCCAGGATGAGTGACTCGTACTCCTCCGGGGTCTTCATCTCGCCCGGCGTGCGCACGGTGAACTCGCGGTTGCTGCCCTCGATGCGGCCCGAGGGGATGTCGACGTTCTCGCGCTTCAGCGCCGCGGCCACGTCGGCGATCGTCAGCCCCTGCCCGGTGAGTCGGGTATTGTCGATCCAGAGCCGCATCGCGTAGCGGCGCTCGCCCGCGAGCCAGACCTCCGCGACCCCGGGCAGCTTCGCGAGCCGGTCGCGGAGCTGCGTCTCCGCCAAGGTCGAGAGCTCGATCTGCGTGAGCCCGCCGCCGAACAGCGCGATCCACTGGATCGGGCGCGCGTCCGCGCTGCGCTTCGCGATCACCGGCTCCTCGACGTCCTGCGGCAGGGTGCTGCGCGCGCGCGCCACGCGGTCCCGCACGTCGGCAGCCGCGGCGTCGACGTCCCGATACAGCTCGAATTCGACACTGATCTGTGACACCTGCTCGCGCGACACGGACGTCACGTGCTTGATGCCCTCGATCCCGATCAGCTGGTCCTCGAGCACCTGAGTGACCGACGTCTCGACGACCTCGGGCGCGGCGCCGAGATACACGGTGGTGACCGAGACGACCGGCGGGTCGACGTCGGGCAGCTCGCGGTTCGGGAGCCGCAGCAGCGCGATCGCGCCGACGATCACGATCGCGAGCGACATGACCGTCGTCAGCACCGGACGCTCGATGCAGACCTCGGGCAGTCTCATCCGCCCGCCTCGCCTTCCGCGACGACGACGGGCGAGCCCTCAGTCACTTTCTGCGTGCCCGCCGAGACGACGCGGTCTCCGGCCGCGAGCCCGCTCGCGATCTCCACGCGCGCCGCCTTCCGCAGCCCGATCTCGACCGGCGCGCGCGCCGCCTTCCCGTCGGGGCCGATGCGCCACACGAACGAGCCGGCCTGATCGACCAGGATCGCCGCGTCCGGCACCACGACCGCGTTCTCGCGCTCGGCGAGCTGCACCTCGAGGTTCGCGAACAGCCCCGGCTGTAGCTTGCGGTCGGGATTGGGCACCCACGCCTTCAGAGTGAGTCGCCGCGTCGTCGCATCCAAGGTGGGCGAGACGAAGAACACTTCCCCGTCGAAGTGCACGTCGGGGAACGGCTTCACGGTGACTCGTACCGGCATGCCCTTGCGCACGAACGGCACGCCGATCTCGGGCACCGCGAACACGAGCTGCAGGCGGTCGATTGCATCGACGCGCACGAGCTTCGCGCTGCGCCGCACGCGCTCGCCGGGCGAGACGAGTCGCGCGCCGACCACGCCGTCGAACGGCGCGCGCACCTTGGTCTTCTCGAGCTCGACCTCGCGCAGCTCCGCCTCCGCGCGCGCGACCTCGAGCTCGGCGGACGCCTTGTCGAACTCGACGCGCGCCGAGACTTCCTTCTCGGCCAAGAGACTGATGCGGCGGAAGACCTCCTCGGCGAGCTTCGCGCGCGCCTTGGCCTCGCGGACGTGTGCGCGCTGCTCGGAGTCGCGCAGGCTGAAGAGCACGTCGCCCTTCTTCACGCTCTGGCCTTCGACGAAGTCGATCGACTCGACCATCCCGTCGATCTCCGGGCGCAGCTCGACGGAGTTCTCCGACTCGAGCTGCCCCACCAACGTGATCGTGTCGCGCACCGTCTCGGGCGCGACCGTGATCACCTCGACCACGGGCGGGGGCGGCGCGAAGCCACCCTGCACATCGCCTCGCTTGCACGCCGAGAGGCAGAGCGCAGCCGCTGGGACCGCGACCAGGAGCGGCAGGAACCGGGGCAGCATTCCCGCATGCTAACCGAAGTCGGGTGCGGCCCGAAGTCGAGCTAGGCGACGTCTCTCGCTCGCGCCGGAGCGCGCTCGCCGGCGACGCGCTCGAGCGCGATGCGCTTGCACGGCAGCTCGGCGTACGCCCAGCGGATGAGCTTCGCCCGCAGCCGATTCGCTGGGTGGAGCAAGAAGCGCTCGAGTGACTCGGGCAGGCGCGTGCCCGTGAGTCGCCGCGCCCACTCGGGCATGAGCGCCATCGAGCCGCGGATCGAGAGCCAGCGGTCGGCGCGCTCGAGCCGGCCGACGGGGAGATCCGGGCTGCGGCCTGCGAGGAAGTCGAGGAAGCTCGCCAGCTGCTCGTTCGCGCCCATCTTCGGCCGCATCTTCTCGACGTACTCGTCGAGCTCGGCGACCGTCTCCGGCACCCAGTCGGCGCCGCCCATCCGGCCGATCACCGCCTGCTCGCGGAGATACTGGTCCTTCTCGGCGCGAGTGAGCGGACGCGCGTACCGGTCGAAGGCGGACATGACCGCCCACGGAATGCACGTGTGAACCCAGGAGATGAGCTCGGGGTCGAGCGCGCGGTACGCGACGCCGTCGGGGCGCTCGCCGGTGACTCGGCCGTGCACGCGCTTCACGCCCTCGACCACGCGCGTCGCCGCCGGCGTGCTCCCGAAGGTCGTGCGCAGCACGTAACCGAGCGTGTTCCGCGCGCGGCGCAGTGGCTCCGTGCGGTACGAGGACTGCGTGAAGACGCCGGCCATCACCGACGGGTGCAGGACCTCCAGCAGAATCGCCCCGGCGCCCGCGACCGCGAGACTCGCGAGATCGCCGTTGATCTCCCACGACAGGCTGCCGGGCCCGCCGGCGAGACCGGGGTCGCCGGGCTCGCCGCCGTAGATCTCGGGCTCGTCGTGTCGTCCCCCCGCCAGCTCGATCTCGCGGACGATGCCGCGCCGGATCCATTCCATGGCGCCGAGTATAATCCAAGCAAATGCTCAGATTACTCGGGTTTGCCGGCGACAGGCCCATCCCGTGAGCCGCACACACCAGCGCCGCGACTTCGCTCCGAAAAAGCTGCCCGCGCAGGCGCGCTCGCAGGCGACGTTCGACGCGATCGTCGAGGCGTGTACTGGGCTTCTGCCGCGGCTCGGCTATGCCGGCACGACCACGAATCACGTCGCGCGCCGCGCGGGCGTGAACATCGCCTCGCTGTACGAGTATTTCCCCGGCAAGGACGCGATCGTCGCGCAGGTGGCGGAGCGACTCGTCGAGCGGGTCCTGGGCCGGCTCGAGAAAGGCGCCGCGCGCGTGCTGCAGGTCGGCGGGCGAGACACCGTGCGTCTCTGGATCGAGCTCATCCACGAGACCGTCGCGCGCGAGAAGGACCTGGTCGCGGTGTTCATGTACCAGATTCCGTACACGAACCAGCTCGACCCGATCCGGGAAATCGGCACCCGCCTCGTCGACTTCTCGCAGGAAGTCCGGCGCCAGGCCGGCGGCTCGATTCGCGCCGACCTCTCCGGCGCCTCGCTCCACCTTCTGATCAACCTGGTGACCTCGACGATCATGCAGATCGTGCTCGAGCCGCCACGAGAAGTGAGTCGCGGCGAGTTACTCGACGAGCTGGTTCGCAGGGTGGAGGCGTGGCTGCGCGTGCGCCGCTAGCTGCGGGCTGCCCTAGGTCACTCCGGACACGAGCACCCCTGCGGAAGTCAGGTCTGCGATCCGCGACTCGGCGAGCCCAAGCCTCTCGCGCAGCACTAGGGCGTTGTGCTCGCCGAGGAGCGGCGCGCGCAGCACGGGGAGCTCCGGGAGCGCGCCGAACTTGAACGGGAAGCCGGGGATGGTGACTTCGCCGAGTACGGGATCGGGCACGCGGCGCACCATGTCGCGCGCGCTGAAGTACGGATGCGAGACGGTGTCCTTCACCGTGAGCACGGGCGCGGCGGCGACGCGGTGCTGCTCGAAGACCTCGAGCGCCGCGGAGTCACTGGGCTGGCGCGCCAGCCACGCCTCGATGATGGCCGTGAGCTCGACCTTGTTCTGTCCGCGCAGCGCACCGGTCGAGAAGCGCGGGTCACTCGCGAGCTCCGGCCGGTCGAGCGCGCGGCAGAAGTTCTCCCACTGGCGGTCGAGCACGAGCAGCACGATCCAGCCCTGCGGCGCCTTGTATACGCCCATGGGGCCGGCCATGCCGTGCTGCGCGCCGTGCCGCGTCGGCTCGACCGCGCCGCCGCTGTTCGCGAAGAACTGCACGTTGCCCTCGTGACAGTGGTAGAGGGCGTCGACCATGGACACGTCGATGTATTGCCCCTTTCCGGTTCGCTCGCGGTGGAACAGCGCGTAGCCGATCGCGCCGAAGGCGTGCACGCCGCTCTGCACGTCGGCGATCGCGAGCCCCACCCACATCGGCGGGCGGTCCGGCTCACCGGTCATCGACATCAGCCCCGAGAAGGCCTGCGCGATCAAGTCGAAGCCGACCTTATGGGACAGCGGGCCGGTGCGGCCGAACGCGGAGATCGAAGCCATGATCAGACGCGGGTTCCGCTTGGCGAGTGACCCGTAGTCGAGCCCGCGCTTCTCGAGCACGCCGGGGCCGTAGTTCTCGACGACCACGTCCGCGCCCGCCGCGAGATCCGCGAGCAGGCGCGTGGCCTCCGGCTTCGCGAAGTCGATGCACACGCTCTTCTTCCCGCGGTTCTGCTGGATGTAGTAGAGGCTGCGCTCGCCGATGCGCAGGGGCAGCAGCCGCGACGGATCGCCGCCCGGCGCTTGCTCGACCTTCACCACGTCCGCGCCCATCTCGGCCATCAGCCGAGTCACCGTCGGCCCGGCGAGATACTGCGTAAAATCGACGACCCGGATTCCCTGAAGCATCGACATCGAAGGCCCTCCCCGGCGGGTTCGTCCCCTAGCATGCACCGAAGGCGCGCGGCGTGCTGAACCGCGTCAAGGGCACGCCGCTCGGGGTCGATACCCAGCCCGCGCGTTTCGCGCAGGGAGACCCCAAGTGACTCGTCGAGCATCGGTCGCGGCCGCCGCCCTCCTCGTCGCGGTCACTCTCGCGCCAGCAGCGAACGCCGAGCAGGCGGTTCCCGACTCCGTGTACTGCGGGACCTCTACTGGTTCGACTTCACGCGGCCTGCGGGCTGGAACGAGGCGGCGACCATCGGCCTGGACGGCCCCGTGACCACGCTGACTCCGAAGGACGGCGGCGAGAGCGTCGCCGTGATCTCCCTTGCCGCCTCCGCCAACAGCGTGACGATTGCCGACGAGAAGGCGGCGGCGCCGGCCCTGCTCCGCCAGTCACTCCTGCTTCTCATGCTGGGCGCGACCCCGATCGAGATCGAGGACATCGCCGTCGGTCACCCCTCGCTCTCGGCCGCCGCCCTCCACGTCACGGTCGAGTCCGCCAACATCGTCGCGGTCTCGCTCGCCGGTGTGAACGACAGCGGTCGGACCGTGAGCTTCCGCTTCGCGCTCACCACTCCGGGAGAGCGCCCTTCTCCCGAGTTACTCGCGGTGTTCCGGAACACCGTCCGTTCGCTGCGCTTCGAGCCGAACCTCGGCTGTCGGCCGGCGCAGGACGGCAGACTGAGGCGCGTCGACCTCCGGCCGGTGCCCGCGTCCGCAGCCCCTACCCAGAAGGAGTTGGACGATGCGAGGCGCGAGGCGTTCGGCTCGCTCGACGACCTGGGCCGCGGCTGTGGGGATCTCCAGCAGTTCTTCACGCCGGTGACCTGCTTCTACTACGACGATCACGGCACCCTGGCGATGCTGGTGAACTTCGACACGCACGGCGGCAAGAAGTGGACGACGAAGGCGGAGGCGACCGAGAAGCTGGGCGGCACGGTCGGCGCCTGGTTCTGCTACGCCGCGGGCGACAAAGCCTTCGCGCGCCGCCCCGAGCTGATCTTCGAGACGGACACTCCCGGACAGCGCCGCTTCTGGGACTGCGGGAAGCGCGGGCTCGGCGGCCCTGCGTCGCGCGAGCTGAAACAGATCGCGATCAACGACGGGGAAAGTCTCAGGCGCTACGGCGTCTCGCACTGAGCGAGTCACTGCGAAGCTCAGAGCGACTCCGCCTCGCGCAGCGCGGTCGAGATCAAGAGCACCACGAGCGCCGCGATCAGCACGCCCCCGGCCGCCGTCGGGCCGTACGTGTGAGTCGCGGGCTGCCAGCAGAGAACCGCGATCACTGCGAGCAGAGACAGCGCCCCCGCGCGCCGCGCCCGCGGCCAGAGCAGCGCGAGCCCGCCGAAGAGCTCGACGACGCCGGTCACTTGGAACACCCAGAACGGCCAGCCGAGCTCGAGGAAGTCCTCGAGGCCGAACTGCCCGCCGATCTTCGCCAGGCCGATGCCGGCGAAGAACATGCCGAGGAAGCCAGCGAGCACGTGCCCGATGCGAGTCACTTCAGCCACCCCGCTCGCGCCGATCGGCGCCCCGGTCGTCGATGGCGTAGGCTACACCGACCGCGCAACCGAGAGGAGACCCGCATGGCCGACCAAGAACCTCAGCTCCCCGCCTGGATCGCCGAGCACATGAAGAAGTATCTCGCGACGAACGGCGCGGACGGACACATCTGGAACGGCGTGCCGACCCTGTTGCTGACGACCACGGGCCGCAAGTCGGGCGCGACGCGCACCTTACCGCTCATCTACGGGCGTGACGGCGATCGCTACCTGATCGTCGCCTCGCGGGGCGGCGCGCCCGATCACCCGGGCTGGTACAAGAACCTCGTCGCCCAGCCCAAGGTGAAGCTGCAGGTAGCCGCGGACAAGTTCGCGGCGCACGCATCGACCGCGAAGGGCGCCGAGCGCGGGCGACTCTGGCAGACGATGACGAAGATCTGGCCCGCGTACGACGACTACCAGAAGAAGACGTCGCGCGAAATTCCGGTCGTCATCCTCACGAAGACCTGATCGCTTAGAATCAGCGCGACTCATGGGGAGTGCAGCGTCGCGCCGCGCCGAGTTGTTCGCGTTGGCAGCCGTGGTCGCGGTCGGGCTCGTGCGCCTGGTGCTGTTTCTCTCGGCATCGGGCGACGCGCAGATCGCGCTGATTCCGGACGACGCCTTCTACTACCTCGTCCCGGCGCGGAGCTTCGCGCTCACCGGTCACTGGACCTTCGACGGAGTCGCGCCCGCCACGGGCTTCCATCTCCTGTACGGGTATCTGCTCGCGGCGCTGTTCCGAAGCGCGCCGGACATCTCGGACGGATCACTCGTTGCGCTCCTCGGCGGCGCTTCGACGACCCTGCTCGGTGTGTCTGCGTACCTCGTCTCTCGCGCCGCGGTGCGCGACTTCGGTGCGGGCGCGGCGCTCGGCGTGGTGTTGGCCTTCACGGCGCCGATCGCCCAGCAGCAGCAGACACTCTTCGTCGAGTGCTCCCTCGTGATCTTCTTCTCGAGCGCGCTGCTCGCGCTCTTGGCGCGCGCGCAGGATCTCTCGAGTATCTCGAGGCGCTGGCTGGCCGCCGCGCTGGTCGTCGGCCTGTTCGGGAATCTCGCCCGCAGTGACTTCGGCGTGCTGAGCGCGTCGTGCGCCGCCTCTCTCTGGCTGCTGCAGCGCCGGTCCGAGGCCGCGCACCGGCAGGCCGCCCTCGCCACGGTCGCGACCTTGGGTGCGGCGGGCGGCGTGGCCGCGGTCTCCCTGCACACCTGGCTCTTGTCGGGCAGCGTCGTCCAGAGCAGCGCGCGCATGAAGCAGCACTGGGGGGAGCTGCTCGGCTACGACATCCGCGGCTTGCTCCGCTATCTGGTGGACTGGATCGCGCCCCGCGACGCGAGCTGGCTCGGCGCGCGCGGCGGTCCCCTCTTGCTGGTCGTCGCCGGGGTGGGCGGAGCCGTGACTCGTCTCGGAAGCCGCGTTCTGAGAATCGATCAGTGGCCGCTCGCCGTCGGCTGCGGAGTCAGTGTCGTCGCCTACGTCGTCCTGTACGGAAACGCCAGCGCGGGCGTGCCGCCGTGGTATCTCGCGAACGTGCTGGCGGCGCTCGCCTACCTGCTCGGCGCGATCACAAGCTTCATCCCGGCGCGCGCCTTCGTCCCGGCGCTCGCGGTCGTGGCCGTGTGCGCGGCGCTCGATACCGCCGCGAGCCTGCGTCCGACCTGGCCGAATCAGGTCGCGATGAAGGCCGCGGGCGAGTATCTCCGCAGTCACCCCGAGATCGCGCCCGTCGGCGCTTGGAACGCCGGCATGATGTCCTACCTCGCGCGCCGCCCCGTCGTGAACCTCGACGGATTGGTGAACGACGAGATCTATCCCTACGCCACGACGGGTCGGCTCCTCGACTACGTCTGCGCGCGCGAGCTCCGCTTCGTGCTCGACTTCAGCGACAACGTCGAGAACCCGGTCCTGGCCCGCAGAGCGGGGTACGCGGACGGGCGCCTGCGCGCGGCGCTCACGGAGGAGATGAACTTCTCCAACGGCGATCCGAGCCTGCAGTGGGCGAAGACGGACTTGAAGCTCTACCGCCTGGACGCGCGCGCGTGTCCGGCGAAGTGACTCGGCGATGAGCGCACCGCGACTCGGCGGAGGCGGCTGGCGTCCCCTCTTCACCCCTGCGAAGACGGGCGCCTACGTGAACGATCACTGCGTCGTGCGCGGCGCCGACGGGCGCTGGCACGTCTTCGGAATCACGAAGGCCACGCCCACGATCGACCCGCACCAAGAGCGCTGGTTCTGTCACGGCTCGGGGCCGTCGCTCGCGGGCGGCGCGTTCGTCGAGCACGGACGCGTCTGTGACTTCGGCACGCGCGCCTGGGCGCCGGCGGTCGCGTTCGACGGCGAGCGCTGGGTGATGATCTACGGACCCGACCGGCTGCGCGCCGCGATCAGCGACGATCCGCGGCTCGAGAGCTGGCACGAGGCGCCCTGCTCTCTCGTCGGTGCGCCGCTCGGCGCCGTGCTGCGCGACGGCATGATCTTCCGCCTCGACGACGACACGTGGCTCCTTTACGCCACGGGCAAGCGCGGCCGCGAGGGCGCGGTGAGCGTATGTGTCTCGGAGAATCTCCTCGACTGGCGCTTCGTGCGCTACGCGCTGCGCACGACGGCGGCGGCGCCGAAGCAGCCACCCTGGGCCGCGACCGAGTCGCCGTTCGTGTTCCGGAAGGACGGCGAGTACTGGCTCTCGATGACTTACACCACGAGCATGGGCGGGCCGGCGGAGTATCACGAGACAGTCTTGTTCCGTTCGACGAATCCCTTCGACTTCGGCACTTACTCGGGCGACGCGAGCGAGCCGACTGCGCGCCTCGCCGCGCACGCCCCCGAGTATCTCGTCGATCCCGATACCGATCGCTGGTACG
>Ga0326731_1000249_pt1 | contig 13880 bp, 9 predicted proteins | sample MHFSIPfraction_FD_207645 | JGI IMG/M metagenome (GOLD analysis project Ga0326731, IMG submission 207645) | Lab enriched peat soil microbial communities from Michigan Hollow, Ithaca, NY, United States - MHF9FY SIP fraction | ecosystem: Environmental > Terrestrial > Soil > Wetlands > Peat | place...
AGGAGCTCGGCGAGACGATCTTCCTGTCGAGCGCGCGCGCCGGACGGCTGTACGTGCTCGACAAGCAGGAGGGCACCGGCTTTCTGCGCGCCGCACCGCGGATCGGCGCCGAGATACCGGCGCATGCGACCGCGATCGGCAAGCTGTATCTCGCGTTCGCTCCCGACTCACTGCGGCCGCTCGAGTCACCGCTCGCGCGCTACAGCGCCTCGACCATCTGTGACCCGCGCGCGCTGGCGAGCGAGGTCGAGAAGGTGCGCGCCCGCGGCTGGGCGGGGATGCGGAACGAGTGGATCCCGGACCTCGCCGGGATCGCGGTGCCGATCCGGGTCGGCGGCCGGCTGCTCGGCGCGCTCGCCGCGGCCGGGCCGACGTCGCACTTCGACGGCGCGCACGAGGAGGTGTTTCGCAGCGCGCTGCTCGCGTCGGCGCGCGCGATCGAGGCTCGACTCAACGGACTCAGCGGGAGGACTGCGACATGAAGGTCTGGATCGAAGGTCGAATCGTGGACGGCGCCGACGCGCGCATTCCCGTCACCGACCACGGCCTGCTCTACGGCGACGGCGTCTTCGAGGGAATCCGCCTGTACTCGGGCCGCGTGTTCCGGCTCGACTCACACCTGGAACGCCTGGGTCACTCGGCGCGCGCGATCGGGCTCGAGATCCCGGGCGGAGTCGCCGCAGTGCGCGAGATCGTGCTCGCGACCGCGCGCGCTTTCGCGCAGCCCGACGGCTACGTGCGCCTGCTCGTGACTCGCGGCGACGGCGCCATGGGCGTCGACCCGACGCGCTGTCTCTCCCCGCGGATCGTGTGCATCGCGTGCGAGATCGAGCTGTACCCCGAGGCGAAGCTGCGGGCCGGCGTCGACATGGTCACGGTGAGCGTGCGCCGACCCGCGGCCGACGCGCTCGATCCGCGCGTGAAGAGCCTCAACTATCTGAACAGCGTGCTCGCCAAGCGCGAGGCTCGCCTGCGCGGGGCCGACGAGGCGCTGATCCTGAACGCCGCCGGCATGGTCGCCGAGGCTGCCGTCGCCAACGTGTTCGCGTTCCGGCGCGGCGCGCTCGTGACCCCGCCCGCGACCGACGGCGCGCTCGAGGGAGTGACTCGCGCGAGCGTTCTCGAGCTCGCCGCCGGCCTCGGCATCCCCGCGCGCGAGCAGACGCTGTCGCGCATGGACCTGATCTCGGCGAGCGAAGTGTTTCTCACCGGCACCGGCGCGCGGGTCGTCGGTGTGCGCAGTCTGGACGGAGCGCAGATCGGGAGTCACGCGCCGGGCCCAGTCACCGAGAAGCTCGCGGCCGAGTTCGGCGCGCTGGCGCGCCGCGACGGCCCGGCGTTCCTGAGCTGATGCGCTAGCCCCGCCGGATCTTCATGTGGTGAGCGAGCTGCGCGGGCGAGTACGCGTGCTCGGGCCCGACGACGCAGGCGCTGCGCGCCGCGCACGCTCCCGCGCAGGGGGGCTTCGTGAGTCGCGTGTCGTAGCACTTCCGCGCATCGAGCCCGTCGGCGTCGATGGCGGCGCCGACGCACGCGCTCGCGCAGGGCGCGGGGCAGCCCGTGCACGGGTCGAAGGGCGGCGCGCCCGTCTCGGGAAGTGACTCGGGCACGAGCAGGACCGCGCGCAGCGCGATCCACGGACCGAACTCGGGATGGATGAGCACGCCGACGCGGCCGGGCGAGCCGAGGCCGGCGCGCCGGGCGAGCGCGACGAGCGGGAGATACACGCCGGCGCGCCGCTCGGCGTAGAACCCGACCGCGGCCGGCGGATCCCAGAGCTGCGCCGCCTCGCCGAGCACGCGCCGCGTGTAGCGGTCGAGCGGATCGTCCGGGAGCGCGCGCTCGGGAGCTGCTTCGAGCCTCTCCCAGAGCGCGCGACCGGCGTTGCCGACGACCAGCGCGCCGCGCGCGGCGGGCGCGAGCTCGGCCGAGCGCCACATGGGCGGCACGAGGGAGTCGTACGCCGCGATCGGCAGGCTGCCGGTGAGTCCGAGACCTTGGCTATCGAGGTACGCGAGCGCGCGCGCCGAGCTCACGCGCCGCTCTCGAGCCGCCCGCCGACTGCGAGCCCGACGCGCGCAGCGAACGCCTGCGCCGGCTCCTTCGCGCCGTCCGCGCGCACGCGCGCGACGCGGAGCGCACCGCCGCGCAGCGCGATGACGAGCCCCGAGGCGTCGCAGCGCACGACACTTCCCGGTGTCGCTCCGGCCGCGGGCTCGAGCGCCGCGTCGAAGAGCCGCACGCGGACCGCGCCGAAGCGCAGGAACGCGCCCGGCTGCGGATCGCAGCCGCGCACCAAGCGGTCGATCTCGACGGCCGGCTTCGCCAGGTCGATCGCCGCGACCGTGTCGTCGACCAGACCCTGCGCCGTGGCGAGTGACTCGTCCTGCGGCCTCGGGCGCGCGCGCCCGGAAGCCACGAGCTCCACTGCCTCGACCAGCGCCTCGACGCCCAGCGGCTGCAGCTTCTCGAAGAACAGGCTCGTGACCGTCTCGCGCGGCGCGATCGGCACCGGGCCCTTCTGCATCACGATCGGCCCGGTGTCGGCGCCCTCGTCCGGGACGAAGATCGAGACACCCGTTTGTGACTCGCCCAGAATGATCTGCCACTGCAGCGCCGCGCCGCCGCGGAAGCGCGGCAGGAGCGAGGGATGGAAGCAGAGACTCCGGTGTTTGGGCGCGTCGGTGAGCTCGCGCGGCAGGAACACCTGCACCGACGCGAGCACGTTCAGATCGGGCGCGAGCGCCGCGTGCTCGGCGAGCGCCGCCGCAATCGGCTCCCCCGTCTTCTTGCGGTAGAAGCGCCGCCGCACCAGCGGCAAGTCGAGCTCGGTCGCGAGCGCCGCGAGCGGATCGGGCCGCCCGGCGTCGGGCGGCGCGAAGACCCCGGCGATCTCGTGTCCGTTGGCGCGCAGCCGCTCGAGCGTCTCGCGCCCGAACGCCGCCTGACCGAACAGGGCGATGCGCAGACTCATCCCGGCAACCTACCACGCGGGCCGATCGCGCGGACCGGAACCGCGGGCGCGCCGAGCGCCAGCACCCGCGACGGCAAGTCGCGCGTGACGACGGAGCGGGCGCCGACGACCACGTCGTCGCCGATCGTGACTCCGGCGAGGACGGTCACGTCCGACGCGATCCACACGCGCTCGCCGATCGCGACCGGAGCGCTCCGCTCGGGCGTATTGACGTCCAGATCGTGGAAGTCCGAGTCGAGCACGCGCGAGCCGAAGCCGATCATCGAGTCATCGCCCATGCGGATGCCGACGTTCGCGTGGAGCATCGCGCCGTTGATGAGACAGCGCGCGCCGATCTCGACGCGCGCGCCCTCCGCGGCGGTGATTCGATTCTCGCCGCATTCGAGACGCAGCCAGACGCGCGGCCCGAGTGACACGACGCCGCCCGACTGCACCCACACGTGATTCCCGCGCGCGCGCTCGGCCGCGAAGCCCGCGCCGACCTCGAGCCTGCCGCCGGGCTCGATGCGCAGCTCGGCGAAGCGCAGGTTCGGCGACGCGCTCGGGTCCACGCGGAGTCTCTCGCCGAAGCGCGCCGCGAACAGCGCGAAGCGCAGGCGATCCCAGCGGTAGATCGCGCGCAGGAGCGGGGCGTTCATGGCGGCGCAGTCTATCACCGTCTCCACCTGTCACTCGCCGGTCGACCTCGAACCGAAGGCCCGCGCGCGCCGATGAGAGCGCGACGATGGAAGCGAAGGACGACGCCCTCTACGCGCTCGTGCGCGCCGAGCTCGAGGCGGCGCTCGATCCGGCGGAGCTGCGCCGCCGCGGCTCGGACGCGCTGCACGAGCTCGCGATCGACGCGGCCGCGTTCGCGGCCCTGCGCCTGCCCGGCGAGATCCGCGTGCGCGTCGGCAATCCGGGCGGTCACCGCGCGGGCCGCACCAGCGTCGAGGTGCTGATCGCGGATCAGCCGTTCATCGTCGACTCGGTGCGGCTCACGCTGCGGCGGCTCGATCGCCGCGAACTCCTCCTGCTGCATCCGCTGCTCGCGCTCGAGCGCGAAGCGGACGGCACGATCTCGCGTCTCGGCCGCGACACGGTCGGCCGCACGCGTGAGTCGTACGTCTACGCAGAATTGCGTCAGCTCGCGCACGAAGCGGAGCGAGTCGAGCTCGAACACGAGCTCGAGCGCGCGCTCGCCGACGCGCGCTGTGTCGTCGCCGATCACGCCGCGATGCTCGCGCAGCTGCACGAGCACGTCGCCAACATCGAGGGCTGTGCGGCCGCGCTGCCCGGCGGACCCGAGCGCGCGCGCGATCTCGCGGCCGTGCTGCGCTGGCTCGAGGCGAAGAACTTCCTGTTCATGGGCTACCGGCGCTACGAGGCCGAGCGCGGCCGGCGCGGCTGGCAGGTCGAGCTCGAGCCCGCGAGCGGGTTGGGGCTGTTGCGCGGCGCGACTGACTCGCGTTTCTCCGAGTCCGGCGCAGACGTGCCGCCGCCGCCGCTCGTCGGTACGCGGCTCGACGACGAGCGCGTGATCTTCTTCGACAAGACCCGAAGTGACTCGACCGTGCACCGCCACGGGCGACTCGATTCGGTGTCGCTGAAGCTGCTCGACAAAGACGCCCGCCCGATCGGCTTCGGCCGCTTCGTCGGCCTGCTCACTCACCGCGCGATCCGCATGCGCCCGTCGGACATCCCGATCCTCGCCGCGCGCCGCATGCGCGTGGTCGCGAGCCTCGGCCCCGAGTCCGGCTCGCACACCTACAAGACGGCGCTCGAGGCGTACGACTGTCTGCCGGTCGAGTTCCTGTTTCCCGCCGAGCAGGCCGACGTCGCGCGCATCGTGTCGCGGATCGTGGCCGCGGCGGAGCAGCGCAAGCTCGAGGTCACCACGGTCGCGGACCCGACCAACCACTCGTTCTTCGTCTCGGTCGCGCTGCCGCGGCAGCTCTACGAGGAGCGGATCCGCGAGGAGATCGACCGCCTGCTCGAGACACAGCACGGAGCGCGCCACATCGACCACCGCAGCTCGTTCCTCGACGACGACCTCGCGCTCGTGCACTTCTTCTGCGGCTGCGACCGCGAGCTCGACCTGACCGCGCTCGGCAAGCTCGAGACCGAGATCGCGGCCATCGTCGAGCGCTGGGAAGACCGCTTCGAGGCGGCGCTCGTCGCGGATCAGCCGAGTGACCGCGCGCTGCGCCTGGCCGACGCGTACGCGGACGCCTTCCCGGAGTCCTACCGGGTAGTGACTTCGGCGGCCGAGGCGGTGCTCGACGTGCGCCACCTCGAGCGCCTGCACACCGGTGAGTCACCGGTCGAGCTCGGGCTCGACTTCGCCACCGAGTACGGCGACGCGCGCACCCATCGGCTGAAGGTCTACCTGCGCGGCCGGCCCTATCTGACCGAGTTGCTCTCGGTCGTGCACCAGTTCGGCGTGCGCGTGATCGACGCGACCTCGACCGAGGTGCACGCGCTCGCGCGCCCGTCCGCGTGGATCGTCTCGTTCCGCATCGAGCCGATGGCGCCGGGCGGCACGCGCGCGGGCGACGCGGAGGCGCGCGCGCTCGACGGGCTGCGCGCCGCGCTCAGCGCGCGGGTCGACAGCGACGATTTGAACCGACTCATCCTGGGCGCGGACCTCGACTGGCGCTCGGTCGACGTGCTGCGCGCCTATCTCGAGTACGCGCGCCAGATCGGCCAAGCGCCGCGCGGCTCCGCGGCGCGCGACGCGCTCGTGCGTCACTCGGAGGCGGCGCGCGCCGTGGTGCGACTGTTCCGCGCTCGCTTCGATCCGGAGCTCGGCAACCGGCGCGACGGCGAGCTCGCCGAAGCGTCGCGCGCCCTCGTCGCCGCGCGCGAGCCGATCACGAGCGCTGCCGAGGATCGCGTGTTCGCGGTGCTCGAGAACCTGGTGCGGAGCACCCTGCGCACGAGCTTCTACGTGCCCGCGGCGCCCAACGCACCGCACGAGGTGGCGTTCAAGATCGACTCACCGCGAGTGAGTGGGCTGCCCGCGCCGGCGCCGTGGGTCGAGATCTTCATCCACTCGTGCGAGCTCGTCGGCGTGCACTTGCGCGGCGGGCCGGTCGCGCGCGGGGGATTGCGCTGGAGTGACCGCCCGCAGGACGTCCGCTCCGAAGTGCTGGCCCTGTGGCGCACGCAGATGGTCAAGAACGGGCTGATCGTGCCCGCGGGCGCGAAGGGCGGCTTCGCGCTGCGGCGCGCTCCGGCCGACGCGGGCGCCGCGCGCGCGGAAGCGGACCGCCTCTATGCGCGCTTCGTCTCTGCGCTCCTGCGACTCACCGACACCGTGAACGCGGGCGTGGTGACTGCGCCGCCGCGCGTCGTGCGTCACGACGGCGACGATCCGTATCTGGTCGTCGCCGCGGACAAGGGCACGGCGCACCTCTCGGACGTCGCGAACCGGGTCGCCGCCGAGCACGGCTTCTGGCTCAGCGACGCGTTCGCGAGCGGCGGCAGCAACGGCTACGACCACAAGCGCGAAGCGATCACCGCGCGCGGCGCGTGGCTTTGCGCGCGGAGACACTTTCTCGAGCTGGGCCGCGATCCGGACCACGAGTGTTTCACCGTCGCCGGCATCGGCGACATGTCGGGCGACGTATTCGGGAACGGGCTCCTCTTGATGCGCAACGCCAAGCTCGTCGCCGCGTTCGATCACCGGCACGTGTTCATCGACCCCGAGCCCGAGCCGGAACGCGCGTTTGCCGAGCGCAAGCGCCTGTTCGCACTGCCGCGCTCATCGTGGGCGGACTACGCGCGCGAGACACTCAGCCCGGGCGGCGGAGTCTTCGAGCGCGGCGCGAAGCGCATCGCGCTCTCCGTCGAGGCGCGCCGTGCGCTCGGCTGTGCGGCGGAGGCGGTCTCGGGCGAGGACCTGGTACGCGCGATCCTGCGCGCGCCGGTCGACCTGCTCTGGAACGGAGGAATCGGCACCTACGTGAAGTCCGCCGACGAGTCACACGCGGAGGTCAACGACCGCGCGAACGACGCCGTGCGCGTCGACGCGCGCGAGGTGCGCGCGCGTGTCGTCGCCGAGGGCGGAAACGTCGGCTTCACGCAGCTCGGGCGGATCGAGCTCGCGCTCGCGGGCGGCCGCATCGACACCGACGCGATCCACAACGCCGGCGGCGTCTCGCTCTCCGATCACGAGGTGAACTTCAAGATCCTGCTCGCGCCGCTCGCGGGCTCCGACCTGCTCCCTCCAGCGGAGCGGAGCGCGGTGCTGCGCGCCTGCGCGGAGGCGGCCGACGAAGCCGTGCTCGAGCGCTGCGCGAGCCAGAGCCGCTGTCTCTCACTCGACGCGCTGCGCGCGCAAGCGGATCCCGAGCGACTCACTCAAGCGGTCGAGTATCTCGTTTCGCACGCGGAGCTCGACTCGAGCCTCGAGCACCTGCCCACGCGCGAGCTGGCGCGCGCGCGCGGCTGGACGCGCCCGGAGCTGGCGGTGCTGTTGGGATACTCGAAGCGGTTGTGCAAGCGCGCGCTCGCGAGCTCGGGTGTGCCCGCGCACCCGCTGCTCGCAGAGCTATTCCGCGGATATTTCCCGAAGGCGCTGCGCGAGCGCTTCGCACACGAGCTCGAGACGCACCAGCTGCGCGACGCGATCACCGCGACCTGTGTCGCGAACTACGCGATCGATCGCGCCGGAGTCACTCTGGTTCCCGAGCAGAGCCGCGCGCTCGGAGCCGCCGTTCCCGAGGTGCTGTTCGCCTGGCTGGCCGCGGACCACTTGCTCGGTGCCGAGGCCGCTCGCGGCGCACTCGCCGCGAGCGGCGACTCGGAGTCGGCGCGCCTGCGTACACTCGTCGGTGTCGAGGATGCGGTGGCCCAGGCGGCAGCGCTGGGGCTCGGCCTCGAGAGCGGCGCCCTCTTCGAGCCTGCCGATGCGCGCAGGCGCGGCGCGGCGGTCGACGAGCTGCGTTCACTTCTCGGCGCGACGCGCCCCGAGAGTCTCTCGGTGCTGGCGCGCGCGCTGCCCGCAGTGTGGATCGCCGAGCGCAGCGGGGCCTCGGTCGCGCGCGCGCTCGAGGTGTGGACGGAGCTCGGCGCGCGCACGCGCATTCACTGGCTGCTCGAGCGACTCGCGCAGGTCGAGCTCGGTGACGGCTGGAACCGAGTCGGCGCGGCGGCGCTCGCGCTCGAGATGAACCGCGCGCTCTGTGACCTGTGCGAGCGCGAGCTCACCACCTCCGGCCCGCGCCGTGTCGCCCGCGCGCGCAGCGAGCTCGAGCGCGCACTGCGCAGCGTCGAGGAAATCGCCGCACTCATCGACGCGGGCTCGCGCAGCTTTGCGCCACTTCTGGTGCTCTCGCAGCGAATCCGGCGCCTGTGCTAGCGTCCGCCCCGGAGAGGTGCCAGAGCGGTTGAACGGGGCGGTCTCGAAAACCGTTGTGCCCTTACGGGTACCGGGGGTTCGAATCCCCCCCTCTCCGCCAGTCCTAGTGGGACCCGCCCGCCGCAGCGCGGCCACCCACTTCTGACTGACTTCGTTCGCCTCCGGCTCACTGCCCGCGGCTTCCGCCGCTTGCCGGCTCGGCTCGGGACGGCCTGATCTGACTGACTTCGTTCGCCTCCGGCTCACTGCCCGCGGCTTCCGCCGCTTGCCGGCTCGGCTCGGGACGGCCCTCGCCTCGCCTCCCCTCGCCTCCCGGTCGCAGTCACTGAGCTCGAGAGGACCACAGACCTAGCTCACTCGAGTTGCTCGTGCCCTGTTCGCGCGCGGGCGGGCGCGCGGTCCTCGACGAGGCTTCGAGCGTACCCGCGAGCGCCGAGGAGAGGCCGCGCACCCACCCGCGAGCGCCTACGCGCGCGGGATCTACTGCTGCCAGCGGCCTTCGAAGCGCAGCGTCCCGCCGCTCGAGCGCAGGATCATGCGCTCTTCGTCTTCGGTGCGGAAACGGCCAGTGCCGTCGCGGAAGGCGTAGCTGACGACGACGCGGAGATACACGAGGCCGGCGGTCGAGCGCTCTTCGTCGACGGTGGCGTCGACCAGTCGGTAGGCGTCGCGCGTGTTCCAGGAGCCGAGGAGCTCGGTCGGGAGCTCGCGGAAGCCGAGTGAGGTGAAGAGCGGCGCGTCGTGTGTCTCCTGCGCGCGCAGCCAGTCGTCGACAAAGCGGCGCACGGGCGGCGCGAGCTCGAAGCCGGCGGCGGTCGGGAGCGGCGGAGTCACAGCCGATCCGTCGGGCGCGGCAGGAATCTGCGTGGTCGGCGTAGGCCCGGGCGGTCGGACGATCACGACCGTCGTCGGCGGCGGACGAGGGGAGTCGGGCATCGCGATCGGCGTCGGTGCGGGGGCGGGCGCAGGCGCGGGCGTCGGGGCGGGCGGCTGGGGAGTCACTGCCGGTTCCGGTGTCGGCGCGGAAGTCACTGCGCGCGCGACGGGCTCCGGGGCGGGCGCGGGGGTCGGAGTCGGCAGCGGCGCGACCCGCGGTGCGGGCGTAGCTGCCGGGGGCACGGCTCGCGGCTGCGCCGGTGGCAGGGTGGCAGTGCGCTGTTGCGGGACGGCCGGCAGCGGAGCGCGCCACGCGCCGGAGTGACTCCCCTCGGTGTAGAGCCACGCGCCCACGGCCACGGCCGCGACGACCACGCCGGCGGCAAGGCCGGTCAAGAGCGACCCCGCGTGCATCCCTCGGCGCTTGCGCACGGGAGTCATCAAGGGGATCCGGATGGGCCGTGCAGGCGGAGGCGCAACGAGCGACGGTGAGTTGAGCGCCGCGGCGGACGGCGCCGAGGGTAGCTCTGCACCGAAGTCGAACGCCGGCGCGGGCGCCGGAGTCGCGCGCGCGGCCGGGGATGGCGCGGGCGGAGTCAGTGGCTGCTCCGGCGGCGGCGCGGGCGGCAGCGGGGGCTCGGAGGGCCCGTCGTCCAGGAGATCCGCGAACGACGTCTCCGCGGCGAGATCCTCCGCGGACCGCGCGGCGGGCGCCGGAGGAGGCGGCGTCGGTGTCTCGAACATCTGCGGCAGAGACGAGCCGGAGTCCGATCCGTCGAGCGGCGCCGCCGGGTCGATCGCACCGCGCGCGGCGGTGAGCTCCGCGATCGCGGCGTCGATCGCCGCGCTCGAGTGAGTGTTCGGCTCGAGATCGAGCTCGTCGCCGAAGCTCGTGCTCGGCGCCGGCTCCGGCGGAGCCACTGACTCCGGAGTCACTGACTCGGGCGGCGCCGTCTCCGCCAGTGGCGGGGGCGGCTCCGGGGCCTGCGGTGGCTCCGGCGCCGCCGCCTGCGGTGGTGGCGGCGGCGGTGAGGGCAGCTCCAGCTCGAGCGGCACCTCGGGCATCTGCTCGACCGCGCCCTCGTGGAACGCCTCCGGGGGAACGTCGATGACGATGACCGTCGCGTTGTCGGGCCCGCCGTTCGCGTTCGCGCGCTCGACGAGAAGACGCGCTGCATCCTCGGGCGGATGACCGCCCAGGGCCGCCTTGAGCGCGCGGTCCGAGACCGGCGCGTGAATCCCGTCGGAGCAGAGCAGGAAGCGGTCGCCCGGCTGCGCAGCGACGCGCACCACGTCGACGACGACGTCGGGGGCCTGGCCGATGGCGCGCGTGAGCTCGTTGCGTCGCGGGTGATTCGCGACCTCTTCCGGTCGAATCACTCCCATCTCGACCCACTCGGCCATGAGTGAGTGATCGCGAGTCAGCGCTTCGACCAAGCCCGCTCGCAGTCGGTAGCAGCGGCTGTCGCCGACCCACGCGAGCCACACACCGCGCGTGCCGATCGAGAACAACAGCGCGACCGCGGTCGTGCCCATGCCCTTGAGCTCGGGCTTCGAGAGCGCCTGCGAGTAGACCTCCTCGTTCGCGAGCTCGAGGCCGCGGCGCAGCCGCTCCTCCGGCGTCCCGTGCGGATCGCGGAAGATTCGCCCGAGTGTGTCGACGCAGAGCTTGCTCGCCGTCTCGCCGCCGCGGTGTCCGCCCACACCGTCGGCGACGATGAGCAAGCGCTCGTTCGAGACGTTCGCGAACGCCGCCGCCGTGTCCTGATTGTCGGTGCGCACGCGCCCCGGGTCCGAAAGCGCCGCGACGACGAGCTTCGTCGGATCGAGCGGCAGCGCCTCGGACGTGTCGGACATTCAGACCTTATCGTCCGCGCGCGCCGCGATTAGATACGCACGGTCCTCCAATGACCCGCGCGGAAGCGCAGGACCCAGGCGAGCGCCAGGGCGAGCACGTACAGCAGCTCGCCGAGCCACGCGCCGAAGACGCCGCCCTGCAGCCAGATCGCGAAAGTTCCGACGGCAACGAGCCGGAGCGTCCACGCGAGCGCCGACTGCACGAGGAACGGCCAACGCGTGTCACCCGCGCCGCGCAGAGCTCCGCCCGCGATGATGCCCACCGCGTCGACGACCTGGAAGAACGCGCCCAGCGCGAGCAGGGGCTTGCCGAGCGCGAGGAACTCGCGATCGCGGTTGAACAGGCCGAGCAGCGCGTCGGGAACCGACAGAAACAGCAGCGCGATGAACACGGTGAGTCCGAGCCCCAGCATGAGTCCCGAGCGGTAGCTCCGCTCCGCCGACTCGAGATCGCCCGCGCCGATGTAGCGCCCGACGAGCGTGCCGCAGGCGATCGCGATCGCGAAGGCCTGCATGAACGACAGCGCCAGGAGCTGCAGCATCGTCTGACTCGCCGCCATCGACACGTCGCCCATGCGCGCGACGATCGAGCCGAAGATGGCGAACGTGGTCATGTCGAGAACCCACTGACCGCCGATCGGCGCGCTCGTGCGCAGGAAGCGCCCGACGTCCTCGATCCGCGGACGCACCGGCAGGGTGTGATAGCGCGTGCGCACGCGCCGCCTGAACACGCAGAACAACAGGAGCGCGCTGAAGACCCAGCTCCCGATGGACTGCGCGGCGCCGGCGCCGACGACTCCCCAGGCGGGCAGCCCGAGCTCGCCGAAGATCAGGCCGTACGCGAACACGAGGTGCACGGCGACAGCGATCAGTGTCACTACGAGCGGCGTGCGCGTGTCGCCGATGCCGCGGAAGAACGACATCAGCGCGAAGTTGAGCGCGACAGCCGGACCGCCCGGCAGGCGCGCCCAGCCGAAGCCGATCGCGGCCGCCTGCATCTCCGGCGACGGCGCGATGAAGGCGACGAGCTTCGGGAAGAGATACGCGACGCCGAACATCCAGAGCGTCATCGCGGGCACGACGAGCCAGACGGCCTGCCAGATCCAGGGACCACAGCGCTCCGTCTCGCCCGCGCCGTCGTGGCGAGACACGAACGCCTGCACGCCTTGCGCGGTTCCCGTGAACGGGACGAACAGCGTCCAGATCCACAGCCCCGCGAAGCCCGCGGCGCCGAGCTGCATCGCGCCCAAGTGACCGAGCATCGCGGTGTCGATCACCTGCATGAATGTCTCGGCGATCGTCGCGAGCACGACCGGGTACGCGAGCCTCGCCACCTCCGCGATGTCTCCTCGGGACGCGGCGGGTGTTTCCGTGAGTGTCTGTGCGGGAACCGTCATGACTCAATCCATCCTTAAGCGCCGAAGGCCGCGGTCGCTCTCGCGTCCGCGGCCTCCGGGTGAGCCCGAATTCGGGGCTCCGTCAATCTGAGGCGGACGCGTGGATCCTCTTGTCGCCGGTGTTCACAGCGAGAACATGCCTACGCGAGACTCGCTTGAACGGCGGGCGCACGACGAAGTCGGTCATCATGTGTGCGCCTCCCCGGTTGAGATTGACTGGAACGAGGCGCGCACTGTACCCGGCGGGGGCGCGCAAAGCAACGCTCGCCCTTCCATCCATCCACTTCCGACGAGCGGATGCCGAAAAACCAGGACGAAGTGGTCCCCCAACCCTTCGCCCAGTGGCTGCTCTGGGAAGAGCAGTCGAACTTCGCCGGCTTCCGCACGACCACTGACCGGGTCGAGCTGGAAGTCGCCCTCGTACCGCGCTCGCAGCTCTGCGTGGAGGTCGCCGCGGACGCACCCCGCGAGCTCGTGCAGCGTTTCCTCGACGACGGCGCGGTGCGCTTCCCGAAGCACCCGCTGAACCGCGATCCGTCCGTCGCGTTCTCCGCTGAGCCGGCCGCAGAGCGCTGGGGCGCGCGCTTCACGTCGTCGCGCACGCTCGTGGTCGCCGACCCCGCGCGCGCGCGGCCGTTCGCCCTGAAGCTCGCGACCAGTCACCCCCACACCGATGTGTGTCAGCCCGAGAAGACGCGCATGCAGAAGGAGGTCGACGAGGCGCTGCAGTTCGCCGCCCACGTCCGCGCTGTCGACGCGCGCCTCGGACTCGATCCCGAGCTGATCGTGCTGTGCGAGTCGATCGGCGTGCGCGTCCCCAACAGCGAGACGGGCTTTCTCGTGCGCGACCTGGCGCGGCTCTGCGACGGGCACGTGTATCTGCCCGCGTTCAGCATTCCGTTCGTCGGGCGCGCGCTGGCCGCGCTCGCGGGGCGGGAGTTCGCGGCGTTCTGGGGCCGGGCGTATGCCGAGCCCGTCGGCCGCGCGAAGGCGCGCCTGCTCGCGCGCTACGGGCTGCAGTACGTGACTCCGAATCCGCAGAACATCCTGGTGCAGCTCGATCGCCGGCTGCGACCGACGGGCGCGATCGTGTTTCGCGATCTCGCCGACACCGACTTCGTCACCGACGCCGCGCGCGCCTGCGGGGCGCCGTGGACGCGCGTGACCGCGAAGCTGGCGCCCGAGACTGCGAACTCGTTCTGGGCCTTCGATCAAGCTCCAGATTCGCCCGCGGATCCAAAGACACTCGCGCATTGGTACCAGCGACACGATCGCGCGTACCTCGACGAGCTGCGCCGCCAGCGCGGCCTGCCGGACTGCGAGACGCTCGACGAGATCGCGCGAGAGCTGGCCGACGCGGCGTAGTGAGAGGCGTGGGCGCGCGCGGGGCGGGCGCGCGGACCTCGACGAGGCTTCGAGCGCAGCCGCGAGC
>Ga0326731_1000252_pt1 | contig 13692 bp, 13 predicted proteins | sample MHFSIPfraction_FD_207645 | JGI IMG/M metagenome (GOLD analysis project Ga0326731, IMG submission 207645) | Lab enriched peat soil microbial communities from Michigan Hollow, Ithaca, NY, United States - MHF9FY SIP fraction | ecosystem: Environmental > Terrestrial > Soil > Wetlands > Peat | place...
GTTCCTCATCTGCAGCACTGCGCCGAGCCAGGTGCACGGTACCACAGTGACTGCGAGCGCGATGGGATACCACGCCGGGCCGAGATCCATCTTGATCGCGGTTATCGCGCCCGCGGCGCTCAGCACGGTCCCGAGGATTCCGCCCGCCAGTGCGTGACCCATCGGAGCGTGAGGCGCGAGCCGGGCGATGACCCAGCCCCCGACGACCCCGAAGACCAGCCGATAGGAGAGCGCCAGGAGGTTCAAGCTCGGCTGGTGCATCGCCTGGCCCCACGGCGGGTAGACCCGAAGCACGTGCAGCACCTGGTCGGTGCCGAGCGAGAGGACGGCGCCCGCGAGCGCCCCGAGAAACACCGCGGCGATGCTGCGCCAGACGCTTCGAGCGTGCTCCGTGGCTCTCGTCATACCCAAAGACGATCGGCGAGGGCGCGCTCCGACAGCGCCTAGTTCAGGCGCGCGTACATCCCGTAGAGGACGTACGCGGCAGTCACTGCGCCGAGCGCGCTCGACACCAGGGCGGTCCAGCCGGCGCGGCGGTGCGAGCGGGCGCTGCGCGCGCGCGCGTCGATGTCGGTCGGCGGATCTGCGAGCCGGCGCGTGGTGGCGAGATACAGCGCGCGGCTGCCCGCGAGCACCATCGTCGCGACACACAGCTCGTGCAGGCGGAGCACGTTCACGAAGCGCGGCTCCCAGAGCTCGAGCGCTTCGCGGCCGAGCAGCACCACCTTCGCGCCGTACGAGAGCAGAAAGAGCGCCACGAGCAGCGCCGCGGTCTTCATCAGTCGCTGATGACCGGCGATCTCGGCGCGCTGGATGCGGCGCACGCCGAGCCCCGCGAGGGTCACCGCCGCGAGCATGTTCGCGAGCGCTGCCGTCCAGTACGCGACCTTTGGATCGAGCCCCACCGCGCGGCCAGCATATCGCACGAGGGCGGGGATTTACGCTGGCGACGCGAAAGTCCGCGGCTATCCTCGCGCTCGAGTTGATTTTGTGGGGGGACTGGTCATGACCGCAGCTCGCTGTTTCTTCGTTGCCGCTCTGTGTGCAGGGCTCTCACTCTCGGCGCTCGTCGCGCCCGACCTGGCGCGCGCCGACTCGAACGGCGTCCCGCCGCTCGCGGGTTCGTGGACTGGGAAGCTCACCGACACCTACTTCGATCAGACCAGCGGCGGCTCGGTTCACCCGAAGCAGCACTTCAAGTCGAAGGTCGGGGTTGTGATCGCGCAGGTGGACGACGCAGTCACGATCACTATCAACTTCCAAGACATCTTCCCGGTGAACTCGGGCGCAGGAGTTTCCACGCTGGTGCTCGACGGCTTCGCGGGCAACTACCACGTGAACGCGGCCATGGACGCCGGACCGTCCGTGACTCTCTCGGGCGCCACGAACCGCAGCGGCTCGAGTCTCACGCTGAACGGGATCGTCGCTTCGACCGAGTTCACGCACGAGATCACGATCAAGCTGAAGAAGCAGAACCCCTAGCGCCGCGCGGCGAGGCAGCGCTTGCTCTTCAACAGCCTCGCCTTCCTCGTCTTCTTTCCACTCTTCCTCGCGGCGTATCTCGCGAGCCGCGGCGCCGTGCGGCTATGGCTGACTCTCTTCGCGAGTTACTTCTTCTACGCGTGGTGGGACTGGCGGCTCCTGCCGCTGCTCTGGTTCCAGACGGGCCTCGACTTCTTCGTCGCGCGCTACCTGCACCGGATGCCCGTCACGGGGCCGCGCCGCCGGCTGCTCGCGGTGTCGCTCGGGACGAACCTCGCGCTGCTCGGGTTCTTCAAGTATTTCCACTTCGGCGTGGAGTCGGCGCGCGGTCTCGCGCGTGCGTTCGGATTCGAGCTGCCCGAAGTCACGCTCAGCATCCTGCTGCCCGTCGGCATCTCGTTCTACACGTTCCAGAGCATGAGCTACGTGATCGACGTGTATCGCGGCGAGGTCGAGCCCGAGCCGAGTCTCTTGCGCTTCGCCACATCGGTCGCGCTCTTCGTCCACCTGGTCGCGGGGCCGATCGTGCGCGCGCGGCACCTCTTGCCGCAGCTGCGCGTCGATCAGGCATTCGACGTCGAGCGCGCGACCGGGGGCTTCGAGCAGGCGCTGTGGGGCTTCTTCAAGAAGATCGCCGTGGCCGACTCACTCGCGCCGCTGGTCGACGCGCAGTTCCTCTCGCCGGGGACCCACGACGGAATGTCGCTGCTGCTCGCGGTCTACTTCTACGCGTTTCAGGTGTACTGCGACTTCTCGGGGTACACGGACATCGCCCTCGGCTGCGCCAAGATCCTGGGCTACGACTTGGGCGTGAACTTCGACCGGCCGTACTTTGCGTCGAGCTTCAGTGACTTCTGGCGCCGCTGGCACATCTCCTTGTCGAGCTGGTTGCGCGACTACCTGTACATCTCGCTCGGCGGGAATCGGCGCGGCGCGGCGCGGACCTACGTGAACTTGATGCTCACGATGCTGATCGGCGGGCTCTGGCACGGCGCGAGCTGGACGTTCGTGGCGTGGGGTGGTCTGCACGGGTCGTATCTCGTGCTCGAGCGCGCGCTGCGGCCCGAGCTCGGGCGCGCGCTCCGCGCGCTGCGCGCACCTCCGGCGCTCGTGCGCGGTGTCTCGGCACTGCTCGTCTTCCACGCCGTGTGCCTCGCCTGGATCTTCTTCCGCGCGCAGAGCTTCGGGACCGCCGCAGAAGTGATTCGCGGCATCGCGACGCGCACCGAGCTCTCGTTCGCGCAAGTGACCAACAAGTTTCTCGTGACGAAGGCGATCGTGCTGATCGCGATCCTGGTCGCCGTCGAGGCGCTCTCGTTCCGTACGAGCGCCGTCGCGCGCCTGCGCGCTCGTCCGGCGCTGCGCTTCGCGGCCGCGGCGCTGATCGTCTGGGGCATCGCGCTGCTCGGCACGTTCTCCGGCGCGAACTTCATCTACTTCCAATTCTGAGGGCGCATGCGGGCCAGCCTACGAGCGGTGTTTCTGCGCATCGGGGCGCTCGCCGCGCTCGTGTTCGCGGGCGACCGCGCGCTCGCGGCGCTCTTCGACCTCGGCCTCCCGTACAGTCAGTTCCGCTACTCGGTCGCAGCGCGCGGCGGCCAGCCCCCGAACGTGCTCGTGCTGGGTGACTCGCGCGCGGTGAACGGATTGTACTCGCCGGAGCTCGAGCGCCGCGCGGGCGTTCCCGTCCTGAATCTCGCGTTCAACGCGATGTCGACCTTGGTCGCCGAGGCCGTGCTCCGAGACTATCTCGAGCGCAACGCGCCGCCGCGGATCGTGGTTCTCGAAGTGACCAACGTGCAGCAGTCACAGGTGCTGATCGATGGACTGATGTGCTACTGGCGCCTCTCTCGCGCGCTCGCCGCGCTCGCGGACGAGCGCAGCCCCGCGAGCCGGCGCGCCCTGCGGCTCCTACACACGTATGCGTACAACGGCGAGATCCCCCTGCGCGCGCTCTACTACGCGCGCCACCCGGACCAGGACTGGATCAACCGCTACCGGATCTCGCCGGCGCTGCTCGAAGAGACTCGCACGGAAGCGGACTTCGATCTCAGCGCGCTGCCCGAGAACCTCGAGGCGCTCGGCCGGATCGTCGCGCTCGCGCGCGATCGGCGCATCACCCTGCGCCTCGTCGTCGTGCCGTATCTCCCCGAGCACTGGGCGCACGCGCGCAACCGGGACGCGTGGCTCGCGGAGATTCGCCGCGCGGCCGGCTCGGACGCGCGCATCTGGGACTACAGCAGCGCCGTCGCCGACCCCGCGCAGTTCGCGGACCGCGTGCACTTGAACGATCTCGGCGGGGCTCCGTTCGCCGCGCGTCTCGCGGCCGACGGATTTCTCGCGTTTGACGCAGCCTCGCGCCGGGAGTAACTCCTCCCCATGTCGCCGCCCCCGTCGAAGCGCGCTGCGAGCGTGTCCCCGTTCCTCGCAATGGAAGTGATGGAGCGCGCGCTCGCACTCGAGCGCGCGGGCGCCGAGATCATCCACCTGGAGATCGGCGAGCCGGAGTTTCCCGCGCCGCCCGCCGCGGTCGCCGCCTGCGCGCGCGCGCTCGCCGAAGAGCCGGCGCGCTACACCGACAGCCGCGGCCTCCTCGAGCTGCGCGAGGCGATCGCCGCCGAACGCCTGATCCGGAACGGTGTCACGCTCGACGCCGAGCGCGTCCTGATCACGAGCGGAACGTCGCCGGCGCTCCTGCTCGCGTTCACTTACCTGCTCGATCCGGGCGACGAGGTCGTGCTCGGCACGCCGCACTACGCCTGCTACCCGAACCTGATTCGCGCAACGGGCGGCGTCCCGGTGTTCGTGCCGACCGACGCGCGCGACGGCTACCGCTTGCGGCCAGAGCGCGTGAAGCGCGCGCTCAGCCCGCGCACGCGCGCGGTCCTGGTCGCGTCGCCCGCAAACCCGACCGGGGCGATCCAGGAGCACGCCGATCTCGAGGCGATTCACGCGCTGGGCCTGCCGCTCGTCTCCGACGAGATCTACGACGGGCTGGTGTACGACGGCGCGCGAGTCACTTCGGCGCTCGAGCTCGGCGACGACGTATTCGTGCTCGACGGCTTCTCGAAGCGCTACGCGATGACCGGCTTCCGCCTGGGTCACTTGATCGCGCCCGCGTCGGCGGCGCGCACGCTGCGCAGCCTGGCGCAGAACCTGTTCATCTCGGTCGCGAGCTTCGTGCAGCGCGCGGGCATCGCCGCGCTCGCGCACGGCGCTGGAACGATCGCGGAGCTGCGCAACGCGTACGCGTCGCGGCGACTGCTGTTGATGCACGGCCTGCAGGCGCTCGGCTTCGAGGTGCCCGTGGCTCCGCGCGGCGCGTTCTACGTGTTCGCCGACGCGCGTCGCTTCGCCAGTGACTCGAGCCGGCTCGCGAGCGACATCCTCGAGAACGCGCGCGTCGCCGTGACTCCCGGCGTCGACTTCGGCAACGCCGGCGAGGGCTGGCTGCGCTTCTCGTGCACGACGACCGAGGCGGAGCTGCGCGAGGCCCTCGCTCGGCTCGCCGACTTCCTGCGCTAGCCGGCGATCAGGATCCGCTCGGCGACCAGGCCCGCGACGACCTCGCCGAGTTCGCCCTGCGAGACACTCGCCTGGCGCGCGTGCGCGGCGAGCGCGGCCGCGCCGAGCGGCTTCGCGGCGCGCGCCAGGAGCGCGGCCAGCTCGGGCGAGAGTGACTCGACCTCCACCTCGGGCAGGCGGAACGGGTCGGGCTCCGGCGCGCGGCGCACGAGCAGAGTCTCGCGCTCGCTCGTCGACACGACGACGCCGACCGGTGTCGGCTCGCCGCGGTCGAGCGCGGCGCGCACGCGCGCCGCCGCCTCGAGGGTCCCAAGGGGAGCCGACACGAGCTCGACCCAGGGCGCCAGCGCCACCTCGCCCGCGACGAGCGGCGCCGGAGCACGGCGCGCGCGCCGCGCTCCGGCGAGCGCCGATTCGAGCGCGACCAGCGCGCGCAGCAGCGGGGCGCCGTCCGCGGCCCGCCCCTCGAGATGGCGGGCGAACGCGAGCGGCAGGCTCGAGTCACTCGCGACCGCGTCGTGGAACTCGCGCGACTCCGGGAAGGCGTCGACTAGGCCCGGGTCCGCGGCCACCGCGAGCGAGAGCGCGAACTCACCGGTCACGTTGCGCAGGACTTGGGCGCGGCGCTTCCCGTCGCGGTCCGCCGAGACACCGGCGGGGTCGGCGCCCGCGAGCAGCGCGAGCTCCTCCGCCCCGAGCGCGGCCGACGCCAGCGCCTCTGCGTCGCGGGCGCGCAGGCGCTCGGCGAAGCGCGGGTCGAGCTGCATGCGGAACAGCGCGCGCTGGACGCGGCGGTGGTCCATCTACGCGCGCGCCGCGCCGCCGAGCTCGCGCGCGAGTCGCTCGAAAGTCGGCACGACCTCGGGCGCCGTGTTCCGCTCGCATTCGAACACGAGCGCCCGCAGTCGCGTCGCCCGCGGCAGCACGTGCGCGAGAATCTCCCAGGTGTCACTGAGCGGTGTCGGCCCGTGACCGTCGTCGACGAAGCGCCGCCCGCCGTGCGAGAACTCCGTTCCGCCTGCGACGTGCACCTCGAGCACGCGCTCGAGCGGGAACCCGTCGAGGCCGTCGAGCGGCGCTCGCCCGGTCGCGCGCTGGTAGATCGCGAGATGCGCCGCATCGAGCAGGAGGCCCGAGTCCGCGCCGTCGGCGACGCGCGCGAAGTAGTCGAGCAAGTGCAGGTTGCCGAGATAGACGTGCGCGGGCGGATTCTCCGGCAGCACCTCGAGCCCGATCGACTCGCGCACGCGGCGCACGTTCGCGGCCATCGCGCGCGCGGACTCCGCGCACAGCACCGGCGGCGCGAGGATGCCATGGCCGCGATCGCGGGGGCCCAGGTGCCAGAGACCCGCGTCGCCGCACAGCCACGCCGCGCCGAGCTCGCGCGCGAGCGCGCCCACGGCGGCGAGCCACTCGCCGTCCAGGCTCTCGGCTTCCTCGAGATTTCCGTCGAGGAAGTGATACGTCGTGGGCCAGCCCGCGGCGCACCAGGCGCGCGCCGTCGCATCGACGCCGCGCTCGAGATCGACGCCGATCTCGAGAAACTCGACGAGCTCGGGCCGCGCGCGCCGCAGCGCGAGCGGATCGAGGCCCGTCTTCGCGGCGCCGAACTCCGTCGAGATCCCGAGCCCCAGCCTGGGCAGCGCGGCCGCGCGCGACTCGAACGGAGCGCGGGGGTCGAAGCGCACGGCAGTCAGGCGGGCTCGAGCTCCACGGGGATCTTCGTGAAGCTGCGGAACACGATGCTCCGGTGCAGCGGCAACGGGTCACTCGTCGCGAGCCGGAAGTCGCGGGTGCGGCGCAGCAGCACGCGCAGCGCCGTCTGCGCCTCGAGCCGCGCCAGGTTCGACCCGAGGCAGTAGTGAGTGCCGAAACCGAAGGCCAGGTGGCGGTTCTCGCGGCGCGCGCCGTCGAAGCGCTCGGGGTCCTTGAAGACCGCGGCGTCGCGATTCGCGGAGCCGAGCCAGGCGATCACGATCTCGCCCTTGGAGATCTTCTCGCCACACAGCTCGGTGTCGGCGGTCGCGCAGCGCGGGTCCATCTGCACGGGCGACGCGAAGCGCAGCACCTCTTCGATCACCGACGGGATGCGCGCCGTATCCGCGCGCGCCAGCGCGAGCTCCCGGGGATGATCGAGCAGAGTCAGTGCCACGTTCCCGATCAGCGTGGTCGTGGTCTCGTTCCCCGCGACCAACAGGAGGATCAGCATCTGCAGGAGCTCGTCGAACGAGAGGCGCGAGCCCTCGAGCTCCGCGGCCGCAAGACCCGAGAGCAGGTCCTCCTTCGGCTCCCGGCGCCGCTGCTCGACCAGGCCTTTGAAGTACGCGCCGAGCTCGCGCACGATCGAGAGCGTGTGCTCCAGTGTCTCGGGCGACGGCGGGGCGAGCAGGCCCGAGCCCAAGGTCGCGACCAGCTCGTCGGACCAGTGCTTGAAGCGCGCCCCGTCCTCGGCCGGCACGCCGATGATCTCGGCGATCACGGTCACCGGCAGCGGATAGGTGAGTGCCTGCACCAAGTCGACGCTGCGCTTCGCAAGCGCGTCGTCGAGGAGTGACTCGGCGATCTCCTCCATGCGCGGCTCGAGGCGGCGGATGATCTTGGGCGTGAACGCCTGATTCACGAGCCCGCGCAGGCGCTCGTGCTCCGGCGGGTCGGTGCCGAGCATGTTCGGCGGAAGATCGTCTTCCGGCTTCACTCCCGGCGGCAGCGGAAACACGTTCGAGAACGTGCTCCAGTCGCGCAGCACCTCGACGATGTCGGCGTGTCGGAAGATCGACACCACCGGCAGGCCGGGGTGGCGGTAGGTGCGCCGCTCGCGCCCCTCTGCATACACGGAGAACGGGTCACGGCGCGTGGCGTCGTCGAAGGGATTGAAGGAAAAGTCGCTCGACATGGGCGCCATTCTAGCGCGGCTCGGCGCGCGACTCGTGACCCGACGCCGCCAGACGCGCGACGATTTCCCGCAGGTGGTCTTCGCCGCGGGTCTCGATCACGAACTCGACCTCGACCTCCGACGACGGCGCGCGCGCGAAGGCGCGCTCGTGCAGCACGGACACGACGTTCGCGCCGGTCTCCGCGATCGCAGCCGCGATCGCCGCGAGCTCCCCCGGCTGATCGCGCATGCGCACGAGCAGGCGCGCGAGGCGCGAGGTGCGCGCGAGCCCGCGCTCGATCACGTGCGAGAGCACGAGCATGTCGATGTTCCCGCCCGAGACGACCACGCCCACGCGCTTCTTCGCGAACGCGCTCGGGTTCGCGAGCACGGCGGCCAGCGCCGCCGCGCCCGCGCCCTCGACCACCGTCTTCTCGACCTCGAGAAACAACAAGATCGCCGCCTCGATCGGGTCCTCTTCGACCAGGAGTATCTCGCGCACGAGTCGCTTCACGATCGGCAGAGTGAGTGCACCCGGTGACTTCACGGCGATGCCGCCTGCCAGCGTCGAGTTGCCGCAGCGGATCGGCGCGCCCGCCAGCGCCTGCCTCATCGACGGGTAGCGCGCGGCCTGCACGCCGAAGACGTCGATCGCCGGCTTCAGCGCGCGCGCCGCGGTCGCGCAGCCCGAGATCAAGCCGCCGCCGCCGACGGGAATCACGAGCGCCTCGAGCTCAGGAGCGTCTTCGAGCATCTCGAGCGCGACCGTGCCCTGGCCCGCGATCACGTGTGGGTCGTCGAAGGGGTGTACGAGCACGAGGCCGCGCTCGCGCCGCAGCTCGGTCGCGCGCGCGCTCGCGTCTTCGAAGCTGTCGCCATGCAGCTCCACCTCGGCGCCGAGCGCGCGCGTGTGCTCGACCTTCACCGTCGGCGTGAAGCGCGGCATCACGACGACGGCGGGAATGCCCAGGCGCTTCGCGTGCAGCGCGACACCCTGCGCGTGGTTGCCCGCGGACATCGCGATCACGCCCGCCTTCCGCTCGGCCGCACCGAGCGACAGCAGCTTGTTCAGCGCGCCGCGCTCCTTGAAGGACGCGGTGAACTGCAGATTCTCGAACTTCAGGAACACCTCGCAGCCCGCGAGCTCCGAGAGCGTGCGCGAGTGGAGGCACGGCGTTCGCACGACGGCGCCTCGGACGGCATCCGCGGCGGCGCGCACGCCGGCGAGCGAGATCTCGACCATGGCGGCCGAGTGTATACTGGCTCGCGTTCGGTCGAATCGGGGAGCTCGTCGGATGAAGCTCGCGACATTCACGCATGCGGGCTCGACGCGAATCGGTGTCGTCCGTGGCGACGAGCTGATCGACCTCGCGAGCGCCGCACCCGAGTTGCCGCGCGATCTGATCGGCTTCCTCGCGCAGGGCGTGCGCGCGAGACAGCGCGCGGGCGAGGTCGCGTCGGGCACCGGCGCGCGCCTGCCGCTCGCCGACGTGAAGCTCGAGGCGCCGGTGCTGCGCCCGCCAAAGTATCTCGCCGTCGGCTTGAACTACGCGGGTCACGTCGCGGAGAGCGGCCTCGAGCCCCCGAAGTTCCCGACCATCTTCAACAAGCAGCCCACCTGCGTCGTCGGCCCGCACGACGCCGTGCACATGCCGCGCGTCTCGACCGCGCTCGACTACGAGGGCGAGCTCGCGTTCGTGATCGGCAAGCGCTGCCGGCACGTGCCCCGGCGCCGCGCGCCCGAGGTGATCGCCGGGTATCTCGTCGCGAACGACGTGACCGTGCGCGACTGGCAGCTGCGCACGCCGACCTGGACGATGGGCAAGTCGTTCGACACGCACGGGCCCCTGGGCCCATGGCTCACGACCGCGGACGAAGTCAGTGACCCGCACGGCCTCGGCATCCGCACGTTCGTGAACAGCGAGCTGCGCCAGAGCTCGAACACGAAGGAGCTGATCTTCGACTGCTACGCGCTGGTCGAGCACCTGTCGACCGCGTTCACGCTCGAGGTCGGCGACGTCGTGGCGACCGGAACACCGAGCGGTGTCGGGATCGCGATGAAGCCGCCGCGCATGCTCGCCGTGGGCGACGTGGTGCGCGTCGAGATCGACGGCCTCGGCGAGCTGCGCAACGAAGTGGTCAACGAACCAGAGGAGACCGCGCGCTTCTAGGCGCGCGAACCACAGACATGAAATTCGGAATCGCGATGTTCCCGACCGACTACTCGATCCAGCCCGTCGAGCTCGCGCTCGCCACCGAGGCGCGCGGCTTCGAGTCGCTCTGGTTCCCCGAGCACTCGCACATTCCCGCGTCGCGGCGCACGCCGTTCCCGGGCGGCGGCGACCTGCCCAAGATGTACTACGACGTGTACGAGCCGTTCATCTCGCTGGGTGCGGCCGCGGCAGTGACTCGCAGCTTGAAGCTCGCGACCGGCGTGTGTCTCGTCGTGCAGCGCGATCCGATCCAGACCGCGAAGGACGTCGCTTCGCTCGACCGCGTGTCGAACGGCCGCTTCCTGTTCGGCATCGGCGCGGGCTGGAACGCGGAGGAGATGGAGGACCACGGCACCGTCTACCGCACGCGTCTCTCACTCATGCGCGAGCGCGTCGGGGCGATGAAGGAGATCTGGACGAAGTCGAAGGCCGAGTATCACGGCAAGTTCGTGAGCTTCGACCCGATCATGGCCTGGCCCAAGCCGGTGCAGAAGCCACACCCGCCGGTGTTGGTCGGCGGCGGTTGGCCGGGCGGCGCGAAGCGCGCCATCGAGTACGGGAACGGCTGGATGCCGATCCACATCCCGAAGCACCTCGTGAAGCGGCTGCCCGAGTTCTGGCAGCTCGCCGAGCAATCGGGCCGGAAGCGCGACTCACTGGAGCTCACCGTGTTCGCGGCCCTGCCGGATGAGAAGGAGCTCGAAGGCCTGCGCGAGAACGGGGCGATGCGCGCGGTGTTCATGGTGCCGCCCGATCCCGCCGACAAGCTGCTGCCGCGCCTCGATTCGCTCGCGGAGCTGGCGCGGCGCTTGGGCTGAACTGACTCGGGCGGGAACGTGGAGCTCGGTTTCGAGACGATCGGAAACGCGACGGTCATCGTGCACGACCGCGTTCCCGTGCTCGCGACGGATCCCTGGCTGCGCGGCGCAGCGTACTTCGGCAGCTGGGTCCTGGGTCACGAGATTCCGCCGCAGCAGCTCGAGGCCGCCCTCGCCTGCCCGTACGTGTGGATCTCGCACGCGCACCCCGACCACCTCTCGGCCGAGTCGCTCGAGCTCCTGCGCGCCGCGACCCTGCTCTTGCCCGACCACGTCGGCGGGCGCGTCGCGCGCGACCTGACGGAGCTCGGCTACAAGATCCGCGTGCTGCCCGACCGCACCTGGGTCTCGCTGTCGGAGCGAGTGCGCGTGTTCTGCATCGCCGACTACAACCAGGACGGGATCCTGCTCGTCGACGTGGGCGGCACGCTGATCGTGAACCTGAACGACGCGAGTGACTGCGGCTGGGGACGCGCGCTGCGCGCAGAGGTCGCGCGCTTTCCGAAGAGCTTCCTGCTCTGTCTCTCGGGCTACGGCGACGCGGACATGTTCAACTTCCACGACGAGGACGGGAGGCGCGTGCCGGCGGCCGTGAAGGCGCCGTTCGGCGAGACGATCGCGCGGCTGACCGAGAGCGTGGGCGCGCGCTTCTTTGCGCCGTTCAGCTCGATGCACCAGTACCAGCGCACGGACAGCATCTGGGCGAACGAGTTCACGACCCCGATCGACTCACACCGCGTGGGCTTCGCGTCGGACTCGTGCGAGATCCTGCCCGCGTACATCCGCTACGACGTGCTGCGCGACCAGATCGAGGAGATTCGCCCCGCGGAGATTCCCGTGGTGCCGGTCGATCCGCGCGCGTTCGGCGACGACTGGTCCGAGCGACTCGAGCCCGACGAGGCGCGGAAAGTGCGCGAGTACTTCGCGCGCTTCGAGCACCTCCGGGGGGCGCTCGACTTCGTCCGCCTGCGCGTCGGCGGCGAGGAGCACGTGATCGAGATGTCGCGCGGCCCGTTCCGCAAGGGACTCACCTTCGAAGTCCCGCGCGGCTCACTCGTGACTGCCGTGACTTACCGCGTCTTCGACGACCTCATGATCGGGAACTTCATGAAGGTCACTCTGCACGGGCCGTGGGCCGTGGGCCGCGCGCTCTATCCGAACTTCACGCCCTATGTCGCGAAGTACGGCGACAACGGCTTGGCCTACACGCGCGCGGAGCTGCGCGAGTACTTCGCCGCGTATCGCCGCCGCGCGGGCTTCGACTACGTGCGCCACTGTCTCGAGGCCGAAGCCATGCACCGCTTCCGGCAGTGGGTCGGCCCGGGGACGCCGCTCTGGTCGGCCGCGCGGCGCGCCTACTGGTGGGTGAAGGCGGCCCCCGGGGCGCGCGCGGGCTAGAGCGCGTCGAAGAGCTCCGCGCGGGTGCGGGCATATTCCTCTTCCGAGAGCACGCCCCGCCGCCGCAGCCGATCGGCGCGCGCGAGGCTGCGCGCGACGTCGGATTGCGCCTGCACGTCGGGGTGGAGCTCGCCGCGCTCGAGTCGCTCGCGCATCGACTGCGCGAGCGCCCAGGTCGTCGCGCCCGAGAGCGCGGACTGCGCGACCGCGCCGCCGATCGTCCCGATTCCCGGGAGGATCTTGAGCGCGCTCGCGGCGACGCGCGGCAGCAGCGCGCCGAAGAGACCGACGCCCACCGCGCCCGCCGCGTCGACGCCGACGTGCGCGCCGTAGAGGCGGCCGAGCTTGCGCATCATCGAGAGCTGCACGGCCGTGACCGCCACGAGGTCGACGAGCGGAATCGGGATCGCCGCGGCGGCGGCCGCCCCTGCGACGTGGTTGGAGATCAGCTCTTCGGCGCGGCTCTGGGTCGTCATCGGGTCCTCCTCGAGGGTGCGTCGCGATTCGCTCGAGCAACTCGCGTGCCGTGACTGGAGCTCCGCTCCGCGCGCGCGATCGCCGGCACCGCAGCATGCGCGCGGCACCTGCGCAGCCGGCCGCGGCGAAATCTGCCGGGGTTCGCAGACCTGCCCGGCGGGAACTTCGCGAGGAATGTGAGCTAGGCTGCGGCGCGCATGGCGGGACCGCGTCCACTCGTCGCGAACGCAGCCGGAGAGATCGTCGATCTCCCCGGGCTGCGTGCCGCCGCGCGCGCGGGCGACGAGCTGTTTCCGCTCGAGACCGCGGACCTCGTGCCCCTGCCCGAGGCGAGCGAGCTCTTGTTTCTGCCGGGCCGCACTCCGGTCGCATTCGCCGGCGCTGCGCGGAAGCCGGTCTCGGACGCGCTGGCCGTCGCCGCGTTCCTGCCGCCGGGCTGGACCGGCCTCGCGCTCGCCGCCTACCGACGCGAGAGCGACGCGCCGCTCCTGCCTCTGTACGCCTACACCGCCGCGTGTTGGTACCGCGGGCGCATCTGCGTGCCCGCGCGCCGCGTCGACGACGACGAGAAGCACGACCTCGCGTCGTTCTCCCGCGAGCAGGTCAGGCGGCGAGTCACTGCGATGTGCAAGCGCCTCCCGGAGAACCGCCTGATTCGCCACCACGGCGAACGCTGCGCCCTCGAGTGGGGCTGCCCGAACGCGCAGAACCTGTTTCTCGGCCGCTGGGAGGCGCCGATCGCGCTGGCGCGCTCGTGCAACGCGGCGTGTCTTGCGTGCATCTCGGAGCAACCCGCCGACACGGTGCCCTCGCCGCAGACACGGCTCGAGTTCAAGCCGACCCTGGACGAGATCCTCGAGATCGCGGTGCCGCACCTCGAGCGCGCACCGCGCGCGATGATCAGCTT
>Ga0326731_1000255_pt1 | contig 13643 bp, 15 predicted proteins | sample MHFSIPfraction_FD_207645 | JGI IMG/M metagenome (GOLD analysis project Ga0326731, IMG submission 207645) | Lab enriched peat soil microbial communities from Michigan Hollow, Ithaca, NY, United States - MHF9FY SIP fraction | ecosystem: Environmental > Terrestrial > Soil > Wetlands > Peat | place...
GCCGGGCCTTCATGCTGGCCGTGCTGCAGCGCCGCGTGTCGGGTCGCGGTTAACGCTTCACGACCAGCCATGACGGTGCGTGTCGTTCGACTCGGGACCGCGCGCGACCCGGGCGAGGGTCTGCGCATCGGCACGGTCCGGCGACCTCCGCGCGGCGTGCGCAAGGACCAGTACGCTGCGCGCGACTACTACGACGTGTGGCTCCCCGAGCTGGCCCCGAGCGCGCCCCTCGTGTCGTGGGCGCTGTCGGAGCCGTTCACCCCGAAGCGCTGGGCCCTGTACGCGCGGCGGTACCGGCGAGAGATGCAGGAGCCGGCTGCCCAGCGGTTCCTCGCCCTCCTGGCAGGGCTGGCGAAGCAGACGAATTTCTCGATAGGCTGCTACTGTGAGGACGAGACTCGGTGTCATCGCTCCTTGTTGAAGGAGCTCTTGATCGGCAAGGGCGCGGAGGTGGTTTGACCCGCCACCGGCGGCAGAGCCGGGATCACGAAGACGAGAGCCCTCCGAGCTGATGCCCGACCATCGAGCAACGTCACGACCCGCCCCTCTGGCGTCCCTCTGGGCCTGGATCGACCGCAATTTCCTCGGCCTGGGCCGCGAGATGCGCCTGTCCTATCTCCCGCCGTTGATGGTGTACATGGCGGCGGGGATCTCCGGGCTTACCGGGATCGTGGGCACCTTCTTCGTCAAGGACTATCTCGGTCTGTCGGCGGAGTTCCTGGCCGCGCTCGGTTTCTGGGCCGGGCTACCGTGGGCGCTCAAGGTGCCGCTCGGGCATCTCGTCGATCTCGTGTGGAAGCGCAAAGGCGGGCTGGTCTTTCTGGGTGCCGCCATGATCGCGGCCAGCCTCCTGATCATGCTCGGCCTGCTCGCGAAGCGCGCGGCGATGGCGCGGGTGATGGATGCCGATGCGTGGTTCGTCCTGTCGGCGCTGCTCGCGCCGATCGGCTACGTCCTCCAGGACGTCGTCGCGGACGCGATGACCGTGGAGGCGGTGCCGCGGGTGGACGAAGGCGGCGAGCCCCTTCCCGCGGACGGACGGCGGCTCATGCATACGACGATGCAGACGCTCGGCCGCGTGGCGATCATCGGCGGCGGCGTGCTCGTCGCCGCGGCCAACGTATGGCTCTTTGCCGGCGCCGCCGCCATGCCCGAGGCCGAGAAGGTCGCGACGTATATTCGCGTGTACGAGCTCGCGCTCATCATTCCCGTCGTCTCGGTCATCGGGGTGATGCTCGCGGGCGTCATCCGCCGGAGCGACGTTCGCCGGCTCACCGCGCGCGGGTTCTCGGCCGAGCAGGCCGAGGCGATGCTCGACCAGCATGGCTCGCGCCCCCCGGTCAACTGGTGGATCCTCGGCGGCGGGCTGGCCTTCACCGCGACCAGCCTGAGCGTCGGACTGGGCAAGGTGCCGGGGGCACAGGAGATCGTGTTTCTCGCGTCGATGGCCATCGTGCTCTTCCTGATGTGGAAGCTCGTGCGCGAGCTCGAGCCCGCGGCGCGCCATACGCTCGTCGGCACCGCGCTCGTCATCTTCGTCTTCCGCGCGCTGCCCGGCCCCGGCGCAGGATCGACGTGGTGGATGATCGACCAACTGGGCTTCGACCAGCAGTTCCTCGCGACGCTGTCGCTGATCGGCAGCGTGCTCACCCTCCTCGGCCTCTTTCTCTTCCGCCGCTTGATGGGAGAGCGCTCGATCGCCTACATCGTCGGCTTCCTCACCATCACGGGGACGATGCTCGGCCTGCCCATCGTGGGCATGTACTACGGCCTGCACACGTGGACCGCCGCCCACACCGGGGGGGTGGTGGACGCGCGCTTCATCGCTCTCGTCGACACCGCGCTCGAGTCGCCGCTCGGCCAGATCGCCATGGTGCCGATGCTCGCCTGGATCGCCAACAGCGCCCCCGCCACGCTGAAGGCGACCTATTTCGCGGTGATGGCGTCGTTCACCAACCTCGCCCTGTCGGCCGCGCAGCTCGGCACGAAGTATCTGAACCAGCTCTTCGTCGTGCGGCGCGAGGTGAAGGACGCCGCCACCGGCGCGGTCAACGTCGCCGCCGACTACAGCCAGCTCGGAGACCTCCTGGTCCTGACCACAGTGCTCGGGTTCACCGTGCCGTTTCTGGCCATCCTGATCGTGAAGACCACCCGGTTCCGGAGCGCGTGACGAAGGGGGGACCGACGCCTTGACGAGATCAGCGCCGCGGGCGGAGCGCCGCTGCGGCGAGGGCCAGCACCGCGCCGAGGGCGGCGGCGGCGGCCACGAACGGCGCGGCCACGAACGGCACCAGCCGGGCGAGGGCGACTGCGATGGGCATGGCCAGCCATGTCGCCACCACTGTCGCGACTCCGAAGCCGATCCAATGAACGATCTGGGATCGAGCGGCGCTCGCGTCGACCGTCGCGTGACGCATGCAGCGGGCCACTTCCACAGCCTCTAGCAGGAGCAGGAGCGAGAGACCGAAGGCGACGGCGCTGCCGGCGCTCACGGGCGCGTCGGCGAGCCACAGCGCCGCCGCGTAGTCGGTCAGGAAGACACAGCCCGCCAAGGTGACGGGCCACCGCCAGAGCGTGGCGATGCCCACGGCCGCCAGCAGGAGCCCGACCGCACCGGCCACCATGACCGCCGGTATCGGCGCCGTGAGGGCGGGCAGGACGAAGAGGACGGCGGCGAACGCCGAGGCCGCGAGGCGGATCATCGGGAGGCGGCCAGCCTGGGGCGCCGTCGCCTGAGCCCGGCGAGGGCCGGCTCGAGCGGCTCCCCGGGATTCCACTCGAGGACGGCGATTCCATGGCGACGCAGCCCGTCGAGCTGGGCGCGGCGCTCGAGGGCCCAGAGACGGCAGGCGAGGTCGTCGGCCTCGGAGCCTCCCAGCAGGGCGCGCGTCACCGCGACCGGAGAGACGACGAGGGCGATGAGGTCGAAGCCGCGCGCGACGAGGTCGAGGGCGGCCTTGGTGAAGCGCGGATCCAGCAGCGGGGTGATCGCGATCACGAGGGCGTGCGGCGGCAGCACCCGCGGCGGCACGAGGGCCAGATCTTTCGCCACGTAGGTGAAAACGATGTCGGCCCTCAGCAGGGTGCCGGCGAGACGCTCGTACTGAGCCCGCCCGGAGCCGGGCCTGGCCCAGTCGATGAGCCCACCGTAGACGATCAGGCCGACGCGGTCCTTGCGGGCGAGATAGGCGGTGGCCAGCGAGGCGGCGGCCCTCACGCCGAAATCGAGGGTGGACTCCGGCGCCACGCCCACCTGGGCCAGCGTGTCCAGCATCAGGACCACATCGGCGTTGCGCTCGAGGTGACGCTGGGTGACGTAGAGCGATCCCAGGCGGAGCGAAGCGCGCCAGTTCACCTGCCGGATCCGGTCGCCGGGTGTGAACTGGCGGATATCGCCCGGCTCTATCCCCTCGCCGAGGGCCGGCGACGTGTAGTCGCCGATGGACGTCTGCGTGTGGAAGGGGCGCGGCAGGCTGCGCAGGGAAACGATGCGCGGATACACGCGCACACGTGTGCGCTCGGCGTGGCGCCGCTCCCAGGCGCGGATACCCCAGCGGTCGCGGCCCCGGACGACCACCGTGCCGAGATCGTGCAGGCCGCGACCGGCCCAGCGCACCTCGTAGCGAAAGCTGGCCGTCTGTCCCGGTCTGAGCGACATGAGGGCGCGGTTCCGCCCTGACGCGAGCTGACTGCCTTGAGGCAGAGGTTCGAGCAGCTCCAACAGGGGGATGGCCGAGCGCGCCGTCACCGACACCGTGACCGCCACGGCGTCACCTTCGAACACACGGTCGGTGGAGATCTCGTGGGTCAGGGCGTAGTCCGGAATCCGCAGCGGCAGGGCGAGCGTGGCCAGCGCCAGCACGAGCGGCAGAGCGGCCACCAACAGCTCCGTGCGCGCGGAGAGTACGGCGAGCGGGAGTGCCCAGACGGTGACGGTGAGGAGCGACAGGCCGAGGGGCGTGAGCCGCGCGGTCATCGCGCCTCGGCGCTGGGGGCGGGCACCTGCGCCAGCAGGCCCTGGACGACCTGCGCCGCCGAGACCTTGGTCGCCCACAGCTCCGGCTTGAGCACGAGGCGGTGCGCCAGCGCAGGGACGGCCATGGCCTTCACGTCGTCCGGCAGCACGAAGTCACGGCGCCGCAGTGCCGCCAGCGCGCGCGAGAGCTTGAGCAGAGCGAGCGCGCCGCGGGGGGACGCGCCCAGCGCCACGCGCCGGTCCGCGCGCGTGGCCCGGACCAGGTCCACGATGTAGCGCTCGGTCACGTCGGCCATGTGCACGTCCTCCAGGCTCGCCTGCATCTCCAAGAGCTCCGCGCGCGAGGTCACGGGGGCGAGGGTGATCGCGTCGTCCCGGCGGTGCCGTCGCCTCGCCAGGATCTCCACCTCGTCCTCCCGGTCCGGATAGCCCACCTGGAGGCGCATCAGGAAGCGGTCGAGCTGCGCTTCGGGCAACGGATAGGTCCCCTCCAGCTCGATCGGATTCTGCGTGGCGATCACGAGGAACGGCGCCTCGAGCGGGAAGCGCGCGCCCTCGACGGTCACTTGTGCCTCCTGCATCGCTTCGAGCAGTGCGCTCTGCGTCTTGGGCGTGGCCCGGTTGATCTCGTCGGCGAGGAGGAGGTGGGTGAAGATCGGCCCCTCGCGGAATTCGAAGCGGGCCTCGCGCTGGTCGTAGAGGTAGCTGCCCGTGATGTCGCTGGGCAGGAGGTCGGGCGTGAACTGTATCCGCTTGAAGCTCAGGTCGAGGGTCTGGGCGACGAGACGGGCGATGAGCGTTTTCGCCAGTCCCGGGTAGTCCTCGATGAGAATGTGCCCGTTGGCGATGACGCCGGCCATGATCTGCTCGAGCACGTCCGCTTTCCCGACGATCACCTGCGCCAGCGCGGCGAGAATGGCCTGACAGCGGTCGGCGACGGCCTCGATTTTCATGCGCGCCTCTCGACCTCGGCAATGAGCTTCGCGAGGGTGCCGGGCGAGGGGCCGCGCCGGCGGATCCACCGCCGCCCGGCCGGCGGCTCGAGGCTCCCGCCGGCGAGAGCGAGCAGACGGGGCCAGAGGACCCGATCGAAGTAGGGCCGGCTCCGGGCGCTCAGCGCGACGTCGACTCGCGCCCGGAGGAAATGCTGGTCCATCTCGGGCTCTGGGGGGGAGGCCTGCGGCGTGTCGAGCGCGGACGGCGCGTGCTCCCCGATCGCGCGCCGCACGCGACGTCTCGCATGGATGCAGCCGGCGGCCACGACGAGCGCGCACGCCAGGCGCACGACCATGGGTCGCCACGACGGTTTCAGCACGAGGTACACGGGGAGGGCAGCGAGGAGCAACAGCAGGGCGAGGAGACCGCGGGCGACGAGACGGCGTGCCGACCGGTCAGCGGGCGGCGGCATGGCTCTGATCCGTCTCGATGGCCGCCCGGATCTCGTCGAGCGCTTCGAGGGCGCGGTCGCGCTCCACCGGCCCCAGCGCGCGATGGCTGAACCGCGCCAGCTCGAAGAGGCGCGTCAGCGTCGGTACCGCGGAGCGCGGGACCGGCAGCCGCTCCAGCGCCTCTCGCATGAACTCCATCGGCGTCAGCCAGGGATCCCGCGCGAGGCCCGAGTCGGCCGCCGCGCGCTCGAATCTCGCATAGCAGCGGATGATGGCGCGGCGCGGGTCAGGCTCGGCGCGCAGGTCTTCGAGGCTGTCCTCCACCGCCGCGGTGAGGGGAGGCCGCGGCGCCTCGTCGTCGCCTCCGCCCTCGAGCCAGTCTGCCAGGCGGTCGCCGAGCGCCACCCACAGCGCGAAAGCCAGGACTCCGAGTCCGGTCACCAGGGCGAGGATGCCGAAGGTCCAGGTGACCAGCGGCGGAGCGATCGCGGGCGCTTCCTGGGCCGCGGCATCGAGCGCTCCCCCGGCGGGGCCCAGCATCATGGACATGAAAGGTACGCCGCGCCGCCACAGGACGTAGCCGAGGAGGACGAAGTAGGCGAGCGAGAGCACCTGGGTCACCGCGCGCAGCCAGGGTGGGATGCGGGCCGGCTCGGGACCGAGTGCGGCCTCCTCGCCCTCTTCGCGGCGCCGCGTCCGCGCGCGCCTGACCAGGTCCACGACGAACACCACGGCCGCGAGCGTGAAGAGCGTGACGATGGTTCCCGTCACCGGGTGCGGCAGGCGGATGACCCCGGTGAGATCCTCGAAGCCGCCCGCGGCGGGATCCGCCATCCGGATGACGGCCGCGAGACCGATGAGGAGGCTCGCGGCCAGGATGGTGAGAGTGAGTGCGGGCGCCACGGGCGATACGATGACCTGCCCAGCCGCCGAGCGCAAGATCCGGAGTGGAGCCTTTCCCGCCGTTCAGGTCCGCTCCTGTCACTGACTGACGGAAAGAGGCAGCCTCGGGGCGAAATTTCCGTCGACACCACAGCTGCGCTGACCTCTAACCTATCGCAAGTACAGCACGACCGGCCCGGTATGGCTGTTGCAGTACCCAGCTGCATGAGGCTCCCGGCCGCGCTTTCCACCGCCATGATCCTCCTCGTTGCGGGGATAGCCTGGAGTCCCGACGCGGCGGACGCCCGGGCCAGCGCCGGAGGCAGTCGTGGCTCGCGCTCCTACTCTGCGCCCGCTCCGAACCGGCCGGCCCAGCCGTCGGTGACGCCACCTGCAGCGCACCGGGCGACCCCCGCCGCTCCGCGCCCGAGCGCGGTCTCGCGGGTCGTGGGCTTCGTGATGGGCGGGCTCGTCGCCAGCATTGTCCTCCGGGCGCTCGGACTCAGCGGGGATTGGGGCGTCGGCCTCCTCGACGTCCTGCTTCTTCTCGGCGCCGGCTACCTGCTCTTCGCGTTCCTGCGCGAGCGCGGCGCGGCGGTCGAGCCAATCGTGATCGGCACTCGAAAGCCCAGCTAGCGGCGAGGGAGAGTAACGATGGCGGCGACCCGTCCGATAGCGGTGATCACCAAGCCTCACGGGCTCGACGAGGCGCGGGCCATGCTCCCCGAGCTGGCTCACGAGCTGGCAGACGAAGTGCGCCGCCGCTACGGATCGCGCTACGAGATCGAGCTCCACGGCTCCGTTGACGGAGGGGAGCTGGCCGATACCGTGCTCGGGGAGTCGAACCGGCCGGTGGCCGATGCGGAGACCATGCAGACCCTCCGCGTCTCCCAGGGCTGGCTCATGGGAGCCATGGTTGCGCTCCGGTGGAGCGCAACCATGCCCGATCGGGTCCTGCTCACGTCGGAGCCCCAGTCGAAGCTCGAGGATCGAGCGAGCACGGTCATCGTTGGAGGCGCCGGCTGCCTGGGCGCGCTCACCGGATTGCTCTCGATACGGCTGCGGCTCATCGGGATGCTCGTGGGCGCGTGCCTCGGGCTCGTGCTCGGCATCGGCGCCTATAAGATCTTCGCGGCGCCGATCTTCGCCGTCATACAGGCCGGACGTCGGCGCGTGAGCACGGCCCTCGCCGTCGAGCTGGCCTCCACGGCGGCTCGAGTCATCCAGGCGAGCCCCTTCGTGGCCGGGCCAGCGGCATCCTCCGAGCCAGCAGTGGTCGCGGCGCCCGCTCCGGATCGCGCCGTGGGCCCGGTGGAAGAGATCGGCGCCATCAGAACGGCCGGGCCCGCGGCTGACCGTCCCTCGCCCTTCAGACGCCCGCCCTCGTCGAAGCCCGGCCCTCACGCAGCGATCCGCACCTAGCCTGCCTCCTGCCCGCTCACCGCCAATTCTTCGCGACTTGCCGGAGAATCGCGAACTCGCCGACGTGATAGGCGGTGTGGTCGACGATGAGTATCGCCTCCCGCAGGATCGTTTGGCCGTCACCGTGCGGTATCCTCGCGTGTAGATCAGTCTTGGGATCCCGCACGATCGCGATCATTTCCGCAAGGTCGCGCTTGATCGTGGCGAGGGTATTGTCCCAGTCCTTCTTCGTGGCCTTGGCGTTCTTGGCCGGCCAGTAGTCCTTGGGCCACTCGAGCCTTTCGTAGTCCGGATTCCTGATGAAGTCGACGATGTCCCACTGGGCGATCCGGATGTGCTCCAGCAGGTGCCAGAAGGTATACGGGACATTGCGCGGTTTCACGTTCATGTCCTTCACGGGGAAGCCTTTCACCGCGTCGGCCAGCGACAGGTGTGCCTGGTCGCCGGTGAGGAAGAGGACGAGCTGTTCCCGCAGCGCTGTCTCGCTCTGCGCGCGAGGCTTCCTGGGTCGCATGCCAACAGTATAGCCCGCGATGGTGGCCCCGTTGCCGCTGGCTATGCGCTAGGATGCGGCGGGACGAAGCCCATCAGAGAGAGTGAGGCGATTATGAGACTCGCGGGCAAGGTGGCGCTCATCAGCGGTGGAGCGCAGGGTATGGGGGCGGCGGAGGCGCGGCTCTTCGCGCGCGAGGGCGCGCGCGTGGTGATCGGCGACGTTCTCGAGGCCGAAGGCCGGGCCGTGGAGGCGGATGTCCGTGCCAAGGGCGGCGAGGCGGTCTTCGTACGGCTCGACGTCACCCGCGAGGCCGATTGGCGGCAGGCCGTCGACGTCGCCCTGAGGCATTTCGGCGCGCTGAACGTCCTGATCAACAACGCCGGCATCGGTGGCGCGAGCCGGCTCGAGGACACGACCGTCGAGGCTTGGGACCGCGTGATGGACGTGAACGCCAAGGGTGTTTTCTTCGGCAGCAAGGCCGTGATCCCGGCCATGCGGCAGGCGGGCGGCGGCTCCATCGTCAACATCTCGTCACAGCTCGGGATGGTGGGGATGGCCGACAGCAGCCCGCAGTACCAGGCGTCCAAGGGCGCGGTGCGGCTGCTCACCAAGCTGACGGCGCTCCAGTACGCGAGGGAAGGCATCCGCGCAAACTCCGTGCACCCCGGGCCCATCCTCACGCCGATGACCGAGAAGCGGCGCGCCGACCCCGCGATCTACGAGCGCATGGTGTCGCGCATCCCCCTCGGCCGCTACGGTGAGTCGGACGAGGTCGCGTACGGGGTGCTCTACCTCGCGTCCGACGAGTCGTCGTTCGTGACGGGCAGCGAGCTCGTCATCGACGGAGGCTGGACGGCGCAGTAGCGGCCGCCGCCACCCGAGTCGTTGCGAGCGTGATCGTCCATCTGGTCGACGGGACGTACGAGCTCTTTCGCTATTTCCTCTCGCCGGCGGCGGCCTTCGACCGCAGCGCGCCCGGGGAATTGAGAGCGGTGCGCGGCGTCGTCGCTTCGATGCTGGGAATGCTCGAGGCCGGCGCCACGCACCTGGGCGTGGCCACCGATCACGTCATCGAGTCGTTTCGGAACGCCCTCTGGCCGGACTACAAGACGGGTGACGGCATGGACCCGCTGCTGTACGCCCAATTCGAGCCGCTGGAGGACGCGCTGGGCGCCCTCGGCGTGGTGGTCTGGCCGATGGTCGAGTTCGAGGCCGATGACGCGCTCGCCGCCGCGGCGGCGCTGGCCGCGGCCGACACGCGTGTGGAGCAGGTCATCGTGTGCTCGCCCGACAAGGATCTGGCGCAGTGTGTGCGGGGCGGTCGCATCGTCCAGCTCGATCGGCGCACCCGCGAGGTGCGCGACGAGGCAGCGGTGCGGCGGAAGTTCGGCGTGCCTCCCGAGTCGATTCCTGATTGGCTGGCGCTGGTGGGTGACAGCGCGGACGGCTACCCGGGCCTGCCCGGCTGGGGCGCGACATCCTCGGCGGCGGTCCTCGCCCGCTATCACCACCTCGAGCACGTTCCGCACTCGGCCACGGAGTGGGACGTATCCGTGCGCGGATCGGCACGGCTGGCCGCGACGCTCACGGAGCAATACGAGCGCGCGCTGCTGTTCCGTCGGCTGGCCACGCTGCGCGCGGATGCCCCGATCGGCGCCGGCGTGGACGCGTTGCGGTGGACCGGACCGCGCGCCGACTTCTCGGCCTGGTCAGTCCGGCTCGGCGCCCCGCCGCTTCACGAGCGCGCCTCGAGGCTGGCACGAGCGCGCGATGCCGTGAGCGACTGAGCGAACCCGGCCCGCTCATCCCGTGACCACACCGAGACCCGCCCGCCTGGCCGCCCTCCGGCACCGGGACTTTCGACTCTTTTGGAGCGGCCAGCTCGTCTCGCTGATCGGGACCTGGATGCAGAGCGTGGGCCAGGCATGGCTCGTGCTGGAGCTGACCGGATCCGCCTTCCAGCTCGGCCTGGTGACCGCGCTGCAGTTCACGCCGATCCTGCTTCTGTCGCCGGTGGGCGGCGCCATGAGCGACCGCTTCCCCAAGCGGCGCATCATCCTGCTGACCCAGGCGACGATGATGGCGCAGGCGTTCGTGCTGGCCCTGCTCGTGTGGAGCGGCCACGTGCGGTACTGGCATGTGGCGGTTCTCGCCGCGGTCTACGGCCTCGGTCGCGCCATCGACATTCCGGCGCGACAGTCCTACATCACGGATCTCGTGGGCAAGCCCGATCTCCCCAACGCGGTGGCGCTGAACTCGCTGGTCTTCAACGGGGCCCGCATCGTCGGGCCCGCCGTCGCCGGACTGCTCATCGCCCGATTCGGCGTGGCCGCGGCCTTCTTCCTGAACGGCCTGAGCTTCGTCGCCGTCCTCGCCGCCCTCCTCGCGACCCGGACTCCCGGCAATCCCGACCCCGCGGGACGGCTCGGCATCAAAGAGGGGCTCTGGGGCGCGCTGGCTTACGCCGGACGGACTCCGCCCGTTTCCTTCACGCTGGCTCTGCTCGTCGTGGTGAGCCTGCTCGTGCTCAACTTCAACGTCGTGGTGCCGCTCGTCGCGCGCGAGGTGCTCAACGAGGGCCCGCACGGCTTCGGGCTCCTCATGTCGGCGCTGGGGGCGGGCGCGGTGCTGGCGGCCGTCGGACTGACGCTGCTCCGTCGCGGCCGGCCGCCGCTGTGGTCCTTGGCCGCCTCCGCGGCGGTTCTCAGCGTGGGCACGGCCGCCCTCGCCCTCGTCGGGCATTTCGCAGCAACCGCGGTCCTGCTCGTCGTGCTCGGCTGCTGCCAGATCCTCTTCTCGACGGGCTGCAACACCACGCTCCAGCTAGAGACGCCCGATGCGCTGCGCGGTCGGGTAATGGGCCTCTACGCCCTCGCCTTCGCCGGGATGACGCCGCTAGGGTCGCTCCTGGTCGGCACCATCGCGCAATACCTGGGCGTGCGCGCGGCCTGCGCGCTGGGGGGCGGCAGCGGCCTGGTGGCGGTGGCCGTTCTCGTGCTCGTGGGCCGCCGCACGGGCCTCGCGTGGACGCACGGCCTCGGAAGGTAGCGGAGCGGCTCAGCGATGCGGCGGCGTCAGCTCGTCACAGCACCGCTTCGATCACGCAGGGGCCGGAGGCGGCGAGGCCGGCGGCGAACTGCTTGTTGAACTCCTCCGCGGTGGTGGCGCGGCTCGCGGGCACGCCCATGCCGCGTGCCAGCGCCACCCAGTCGAGGTCGGGGCGGCCGATGTCGAGCATGTCGGCCGCCTTGCGGCCCGGCGTGCCGGCGCGGACATTGGCGAGCTCATGGTGCAGGATCGCGTAGGTCCGGTTGGCGAAGACCACCGTCGTCACGTCGAGACCCTCGCGCGCCTGCGTCCATAGCGCCTGCAGCGTGTACATGCCGCTCCCGTCGCCCTCGAGGCAGACGACTTTGCGGTCGGGGCACGCGACGGCGGCGCCCGTGGCCAGCGGCATCCCGAGGCCGATCGAGCCGCCCATATTGTTCATCCAGTCGTGCGGCGGTGCGCCGGCCGTCTGCTTGAAGAATCCCCGTCCGGTGGTGACTGATTCGTCGGCGACGATGGCGCCCTCGGGCAGGAGCGCGCCGAGCGCGGCGGCCAGCGTATCGGGCGTCAGCGCGCCCGTGGGCAGCGCGGGGCGACCGGGCTGCTGGACAACCTCCCCGTTCTTCTTCGCCCCGACCAGGTCGGCCAGCGCTTCGAGGGCGCCGATCGAATCCTCGGCCAGTGTCGAGAGCTGGTGCACCTGGCAGCCATCGGGCGTGAGCACGCTGGGCTTGTCCGGATAGGCGAAGAACGCCACGGGCGCCTTGGCGCCGACCAGGATCAGGTGGCGGATGTCCTTCAACACCGCCAGGGCCTGGTCGACCGGGTAGGGCAGCCGCTCGATCGGCACGCGGCCGGCCCCGCGCTGGATGCGCGCGTTCGAGCCCTGGGCGATGATGCGCGCGCCGGTGGCGGTGGCGATGCGTCCGGCCAACGTGAGACCCCGCTCGCGCACGGCAAGGCCCGTCAGCATGAGCATGGCCGGCTCGCCGGACCGGAGAGCCTTGGCGCATCGCTCGACGGCCTCGGCGGTGACGGCCGTCGGCGCCGCTATTGGCGGGACCACCGCGACGCCGTCGGCCTCGTTCCACGCGGTGTCGGCGGGCAGGATGAGCGTGGCGATCTGGCCGGGGGGCGTGCGCGCCGCCGCGATGGCCGCCGCGCCGTCGGCGGCGACCGTGCGGGCATCCGGCGACGTGCGCACCCACGCCGAGACGGGGCGGGCGATGCCCGCGATGTCGGAGGTGAGCGGCGCGTCGTGCTTGATGTGATAGGTCGCGTGCTCGCCGACGATGTTGACGATGCCCGAGCTGGCCTTGCGCGCGTTGTGGAGGTTCGCGAGCCCATTGCCGAGGCCGGGGCCCAGGTGCAAGAGCGTGGCCGCCGGCTTGTCCGCCATGCGCCAGTAGCCGTCGGCCGCGCCCGTGACCACGCCCTCGAAGAGGCCGAGCACGCAGCGGATACCGTCGACCTTGTCGAGGGCGGCCACGAAGTGCATCTCCGACGTGCCGGGATTGGTGAAGCACACGCTGACGCCGCCTGCCACCAGCGTTCGGACCAGGCTCTCCGCACCGTTCATCATGGTCTCCTCGGGCTCAGTTCACGTCGTAGCCGCAGTTCGCAAATCCCTGACGGCCTGGGCGGGATCCTGCGCGCCGTAGATGGCCGAGCCGGCCACGAGCGTGGTGGCGCCGGCCTGAGCCAATGCCCCCGCCGTCTTGTGATTGACCCCGCCGTCCACCGAGACCTCGATGGGCCGCTTGCCCACGAGCGTCCTGATCTGGCGCACCTTGGCATAGGACGAGGGGATGAAGGACTGACCGCCGAAGCCGGGATTGACCGACATGACCAGGATGAGGTCGAGGTCGCCGAGCACCCATTCGAGGGTCTCGGGCGGGGTCGAAGGGTTCAGCGCCACGCCCGCCCTGGCGCCGGCCTCCCGAATCTGGTTGAGCGTCCGGTTCAGGTGCGGACACGCTTCGGCGTGAACGGTGACCAAGTCCGCGCCCGCGCGGACGAAGGTCTCGATGTAGCGCTCGGGCTCGACGATCATCAGGTGGACGTCGAGCGGCAGGCGCGTGCGCTTCCTGATGGACTCGAGCACGGGCGGCCCGATGGTGATATTGGGCACGAAGCGGCCGTCCATGACGTCTACGTGGAGCTGGTCCGCGCCGCCCGCCTCCACGCGGGCCACGGCGTCGCCCAATGCGGCGAAATCGGCGGAGAGAATGCTCGGCGCGATCTTCATCCCGCCCCGACCTTACTGCATCGCGTCTTCGGCCGCAAACCCGGTACCGTCATGCTCTTCTCCGGAGCCTGATCGCGGTGAACCCGTCGGTGCCGTGCACGTGAGGGAAGAGGCGCACGAAGCCCTGCGGGTCGGGCGCCACGGGGAAGCCGTCAGGCGGATCCGGCTGCCACTCTGTCCCGT
>Ga0326731_1000256_pt1 | contig 13637 bp, 15 predicted proteins | sample MHFSIPfraction_FD_207645 | JGI IMG/M metagenome (GOLD analysis project Ga0326731, IMG submission 207645) | Lab enriched peat soil microbial communities from Michigan Hollow, Ithaca, NY, United States - MHF9FY SIP fraction | ecosystem: Environmental > Terrestrial > Soil > Wetlands > Peat | place...
GTCGATGCGCGCGCTCGCGTCCACCTCGGCGGCGTCCACGATGAAGGCGGTAATGCCTTCCTCGGCCTTGGCGAAGACGACGTAGAAATCGGCGATGCCGCCGTTGGAGATCCAGGTCTTGGTGCCATCCAGGACCCAGTCGCTGCCGCTGCGGCGCGCGCGCGTGGCGAGCGCTTGCACGTCGGAGCCGGCCTCCGGCTCTGAAAGCGCGAAGGCGGCGATCGCCTCGCCCGCCGCAGCGCGCGGCAGGTAGCGCTGCTTCTGCGCGGGATTGCCCGCCAGCACGATCGAGCCGCTGCCCAGGCCCTGCATGGCGAACGAGAAATCGGCGAGCCCCGCGTGGTAGGCGAGCACCTCGCGCATGAGCGCGATCGAGCGCACGTCCGGGGCGTCGTTGACGCAATGCCTGAGGTAACCCGCGGCGCCCAGCTCCTTTACGAGCCTGCGGCACACGGCATCGGCATCGTCGTCGTGCGCGTAGCCAATGGACTTCGCCGCCCACGCATCCACCGTGCGCGCAAGGTCCGCGTGCGGCGCATCGAAGAACGGCCACTGCAGGTGCGCGAAGCGGTCGATCATGTGCGCAGGGGGACCGGGCGCAATCGGTACAGGGGGGCCGGGCTCCTTCCGCTAGAGGCGCGCGGGTCCTTCCCGGCCCCCCCGTGCCCCCCGCCCCCCCCGGCGAACCTTTCCGCGGCAACTCTCATGACGATCGCTCCAAAGTGGCTTGCTTCAGGCGTGCAAGGAGCTGCATGAGGGCGTCGCTGTCGCGCCGGCCCAGCCCGCCGAGGAGCGCCACCACCCACTCCTCGTGCGCGCGCGCCATCTCGGCGAAGGCCTTGTCACCGGCGCGCGTCAGGCGCACGCGCCAGGCACGCCGGTCGGTCGGCTCGTCCAGGCGCTCGACCAGCCCCTCCTTCACCAGCTGGTCGACGATGCCGGTGACGTTGCCGCCCGTGACCATCATGCGCCGTGAAAGCTCGTTCATCTTGAGGCCCTCGGGATGGCGCTCGAGCTGCGACATCAGGTCGAAGCGCGGCAGCGTGATGCCGAAACGGCTGCGCAGGCGCGAGCGCACGTGGCGCTCGATCAGCTGCGAGCAGGTGAGCAGGCGCAGCCAGAGGCGCAGGGCGCGGTGGTCGTCGGCGCGCGCGCGCGTTTCGCGGTCGGGATGCACCAGGCGCAGCGCGGGCATATTGCCTCAGGCCTGAATAGATGACACTTAAAGTATCTGCCTACCGGGGGCGGCTGGCAAGCTCGCGCACGAGAATCGCGCGCCCGGGCGCAAGCGCATTCTTCACCACCTGGGCGAGGTCGGCGAGCGGCAATCGCGCGCTGTCGCGGAAACGCAGGCAGCCCGCGCCCGCCTCGATCTCGGGATGGCGCGCGCGAAAGCTCGCGATGCGCTCGGCCGAGCAGGTATAGAGCGCGAGGTGCCGACTGGTGCTCGCCCAGGCGACAAACTGGCCGCCGAGCCGATAGGTGGGCATGCGCTGGCCGAGCGACACGCCGGCCTGCGGGAAGAGGCTCACGATCAGGCCGTGCAGCGCGAGCGCGCGTTCGCGCCGCGCCTCGGGCAGCCGCGCGAGGTAGCGCGCGATGGCGTGCGGATCATCGTCCCGGCCCTGCGCGTGGCTCTCGCCCGTGCGCGCGCGCTTCATGTCACGCGAACGCGCGCCACAGGAAGCCCGCACCGCCGGCGAGCACCACGAACTCCATCATCGCAGTGTGCACCTTCAGCGGTATGCGCGCGAGCAGCCAGCGGGCGACGAAGGCGCCGGGCGCGGTGGCAAGGCCGATCAGCAGGCCGGCCGCGCCAAGCTGCAGGTCCAGGCGCGCGAAGCCGCCAAACAGCGCCACCTTGGCGAAGCCCATGATCACCGAAACGATGGCGTCGGTCGCGATCAGCGCCGCGCCCTGCACGCCCGCGGCCATGAGCGTCGAGATGAGCAGCAGCCCCGCGCCCGTCATCGCGCCGTTCACGAAGCCGAAGCCCGCGCCCGCCGCAGAGAGGCCGCGCGGTCCGAGCTGCCAGCCGACGTGCGCAAGCCAGCGCCGCAGCGGCACGCTGGCGATGAAGAAGCTGCCGAGCAGCAGCGCCACTGCGCGCGCCTCGAGCAGCGTGTAGCCGTAGGCGCCCGCCACGCAGGCGGGCAGGCCGAAGGCGAGGATGCGCCAGACGAGCGGCCACCGGATATCGCGCCGGAAGGCGGCGACACGGCTGCCGTTGTTGAGGATCATCGCCACCGCCATCACCGGCACGACATTGGCGATGCCGACCGCGGGCGCGAGAAAGATCGGCAGCACGAGCCCCGTGCCATAGCCGGCGAGCCCGCCCAGGATCGAGGCGGCAAAGGCGACCGCGCCGATCAGCGCGAACTGCGCCGCGCCGAGGCTGGCGAGCTGGAAGCCCTCGCTCAATCGGGGACACGCTCCTGCAGGAACTGCAGCACGGTGACCTCGTCGCGGCGCAGCGCGCCGCCGCGGCGCGCGTGGCGCTTGGCCGCCGGCGCGCCCGCCGGCGGCTGCGGCACGGTGTGGCCGAGCAGATAGGCGTGCAGCAGCGTGGGGTGCACGTAGTACTTGCGGCACACGGCGCGCGTGTTGCCCAGGCGCTCCGCGACCGCGTCTACGGCGCGGATGATGTTGCGGTCGGCTTCGCGGCGGCTCGCAGGCGCGCCCATGGCGCGCAGCTCGACCGCGGCGAGCATGGTGCCGCCCCAGGTGCGGAAATCCTTCGCCGTGACGTCGCGCCCGCTCACCTCGCGCAGGTAGGCGTTGACGTCGTCCGAGGAGACGGCCTGGCGCTTGCCATGGGCATCGAGGTACTGGAACAACTCCTCGCCCGGCAGGTCCTGGCAGCGCTGGATGATGCGCGCCAGGCGCGGGTCGGCGACCGAGATCGAGTGGTCCACTCCGCTCTTGCCGCGGAAGGAAAACCTCAGCCGGTCACCCTCCACCGTGACGTGGCGCCGGCGCAGCGTGGTGAGGCCGTAGGAGCGGTTCTCGCGCGCGTACTCGTCGTTGCCGACGCGGATCAGCGTGCGATCCAGCAGGCGAACCACGGTGGCGAGCAGCTGCTTGCGGGTGAGGTCCTCGCCGCGCAGGTCGCGCTCCACGCGCTCGCGCAGATAGGGCAGCGCCTCGCTGAACTCCAGCATCCTGCGGAACTTCGAGCGGTCGCGCGCCTCGCGATACGACGGGTGGTAGCGGTACTGCTTGCGCCCGCGCGCGTCCCGCGCAGTGGCCTGGATGTGGCCGCCCGGGTCCGGGCAGATCCACACGTCGCTCCACGCCGGCGGAATGGCAAGGGAATTGAGGCGTTTGCGCGTTGCGGCATCGGCGATGCGCGCGCCGTCGGGCGCGTAGTACGCCCAGCCGGTGCCCACGCGTTTGCGCGTGATACCGGCCAGGCCGTCGGTAACGTAGCGCAAGCCCGCGCGCGCGGCGGCCTTGCGGTGCTCGCGCGCGCGCGCCGAGGTCATCGTGCCTGCAGCGCCACCACCTGGCGTTTCTGCAAGCGCGACAGCAGCGCGAGCGCCGCGATCGCGCCCAGCAGGGCGAGGAACATGTCGCTTTGCGTGTCCCAGACGTCGCCCTGCGTGCCGAGGAACTCGTCCGCGCCCTGGCCGAGCAAAAGCGCCGTCCACCACTCGATCAATTCGTAGACCGCGCTTACCGCAAGGGACACGCACACGGCGAGGAACGCCGACATCTTCACGCCGTTCACGTGGCCGTTGCGCATGAAGAGCTCGCGCGCCAGCAGCGCCGGGGTGAAGCCCTGCATGAAATGCCCGATCTTGTCGTACGGGTTCCGCGTCAGCTCGAGGAAATCCTGCAGCCAGAAGCCGAGCGGCACGCGTGCGTATGTGTACGCGCCGCCGAGGATCAGCACCAGGCAGTGCAGGCAGATCACGACATACAGGAGCGGCGTGAGCGGAAAGCGCTCGCGCGTGAAGTAGAGGATCGGCAGCGCCACCAGCACTGGCGCCACCTCGAGGATCCAGGTGGTGCGGTCGTAGGGCTGGACGCCGGAGACGATGAGTGCGGCAATGACCGCGAGGCTCAGCCAGAGCAGACGTCGATCCGATCGGGTCATCAGGCGGCCTCCTTGCGTCTATGTTACCTGCCGCGCCGGTAGTATGCCGGCCATGAGACTCGCGATCATCATCATGCTGGCGGCCGGCGCCTTGCTGGCGACGTCGGTCCAGGCGCAGAAGCAGCCGGACCCCAAGATCATCCAGGAGATCTACGACTGCCTGGCGGTTGGCCTGCCCGCGAACTGGAAAAAAGCCTGGGTGGTCGTGACCGAGATCGGCGAGAGCGGGAAGGAGCGCCAATTCGAGGGCGAGTTCTTCTACGCCACGTCGGCGGCGGACAAGAAGGGCAAGCCGCTTCTCACCTGCAGCGCGCAGCAGGTTGCAAAAAGTGTGGTCTCGCTCAGCGCCGGCCTGCCGGCCGAGCAGCGGCGCTGGAAGGGCGTCACGCTCGTCTATACCAAGGACGGCAAGTTCAACCTGGCCTACGACTACGGCAAGTAGTCACGCCTTCCTGAGGAAATCGAAGTCGCAGCCGTGCTCCGCCTGGAGCACGTGGTCCATATAGAGCTTGGCGTAGCCGCGTGAGGGCACTGCCGCTGGCGGCCGCCAGGCAGCCTTGCGGCTTGCCAGCTCGGCCGCGGGCACGGCGAGCTCGATGCTGCGGCCCTTCACCGAAAGCCTGATGCGGTCGCCGTTGCGCACCAGCGCGAGCGGCCCGCCGGCCGCCGCTTCCGGCGAGACGTGCAGCACGATGGTGCCGTAGGCGGTGCCGCTCATGCGCGCATCCGAAATCCTCACCATGTCCTTCACGCCCGCGCGCGCGAGCTTCGCCGGGATCGGCAGGTAGCCCGCTTCCGGCATGGCATAGCCCGATTTCGGGCCGGCGTTCTGCAGCACCATGAAGTCCTCGGGCGTCACATCGAGCGCGGGATCGTCCACGCGCGCTGCGAGATCGTCGAGCGAGGAAAACACCACCGCGCGGCCTTCCTTTTCGAAGAGCTTGGGGTCGGCCGCCGAGCGCTTGAGGATTGCGCCGTTGGGCGCGAGCGAGCCGAAGAGCGCGACCAGGCCCCCTGCCTTCGCCAGCGGCTCGGCGAGCGGCCGCACCACCGCGCGGTCCACCCAGGCGCCTTGCTCGTGCGCAAGGCGCTCGCCCAGCGTCTCGCCCGTCACCGTCATGCAATCCAGGTTCAGCAGCGGCTTGAGCTCGCGCAGCACCGCGCCGATGCCGCCCGCGCCGTAAAGGTCCGACATGTAGTGCTGGCCGGTGGGCTTCAAGTCCACGAGCACCGGCGTCGAGTCGGAGAGCTCGTTCAGGCGCTTCAGGTCCACCTTGACGCCGACGCGGCCCGCGATCGCCGTGAGGTGCACGATGGCGTTGGTCGAGCCGCCGATCGCAAGCAGCACGCGCAGCGCGTTCTCGACCGATTTCGCCGTAATGATCTGCGAGGGGCGAATCGGGTTCGCCACCAGCTCCACCGCGCGCCGGCCGCTCGCCTCGGCGGCGCGCAGCCGGTCGGCATGCACCGCGGGAATCGCCGCGCTGCCAGGGAGCGCCATGCCGAGCGCCTCCGCGATCGAGGCCATCGTGGAGGCCGTGCCCATCACCGCACAAGTGCCCGCGGTGGTGGCGAGATTGCCCTCCACCTCGTTGATGCCCGCCTCGTCCACCTTGCCTGCGCGGTGCATCGCCCAGAAGCGCCGGCAGTCGGTGCAGGCCCCGAGGCGCTCTCCATGAAACGAGGTCGGCATCATCGGGCCGGCGAGGAGCTGCACTGCGGGGACGTCGGCGGAGGCGGCGCCCATCAGCTGCGCAGGGACGGTCTTATCGCAGCCGCCCACCAGCACCACCGCGTCCATCGGCTGCGCGCGGATCATCTCCTCCACGTCGATCGACATGAGGTTGCGGAACATCATCGAGGTGGGATTGAGGAACACTTCCCCCAGCGACACCGTAGGGAACTCGATGGGCAGGCCGCCCGCAGCGAGCACGCCGCGCTTCACCGCCTCGATCAGCTCCGGGAAATGCCGGTGGCAGTTGTTGAAGCCGCTTCTCGAATCGGCGATGCCCACCACGGGGCGCGCGAGCATCTCGCCCGAGTAGCCCATGCTCTTCGCGAAGGAGCGGCGAAGATAGAGCGAGAACCCCGCGTCGCCGTAGTTGGTGAGCCCCCGCGCGAGGCCCTGCGGCTTCTTGCCTGCCATGCCTCGCTAACCCTGGACCACCGGCTCGAGGTAGATCTCGACGCGGCGGTTCGCCTGGCGGCCGCTCTCGGTGCTATTGGAGGCCGCGGGCTCCGACTCGCCTTTGCCGGAGATCGCCAGGCGCATGGCGTTCACGCGGCGCGATTCGAGGTACTGCGCCACCGAATTCGCGCGCCGCTCCGAAAGGCGCTGGTTGTAGCCGGCCGTGCCCACGTTGTCGGTGTGGCCGACGACGACGAGCGTGGTCTTGCCGTAGCGCACGACGACGTCCGCGAGTTTGTCCATGGTGCTCTGGAATCCGGGCTTGATCGTCGCCGAATCGGTCTCGAACGCAGTCTGGTTGGTCATGGTGACGCGCACCACGTCGTTCGGCAGCTTCTCGACGCGCGCCTGCCCGGCCTGAATTTCCTTCGCGAGGTTCTTCTCGAGGTCGCGCTTTTGCGAGTCCATGTAGGCGCCCACCGCGCCGCCCGCGAGGCCACCGCCTACGGCGCCGACTACCGCGCCCTTGGTGCGGTCTTTCTTGTAGGCCATCGCGCCCACCACCGCGCCGCTCGCGGCGCCGATCAGCGCGCCGGATTCCGTGTACGTGAGTGGCCTGTCCGCGCAGGCTGCGACGGCCACGCTCGCTGCGATTACTGTCAGTAAGTACTTCTTCATGCTGCCTCCATGGCTTTGGTTCCCCTATTCGACCCCATGACTTCTAACCCATTGATTTATTGTAGTGGGATGTATCCCATTTGTTCCGGCGCCCAGACTGTGGTTGCCTTCCCACCACTAGCCTCGCTACTTTGATGGCCGAAGGAGGGAAGACATGCTGGAGACGCTCGCACCGCCAAAGGGCGCCGGCCTGCTCGACAGTATCGCCGATTTCTGCCGCCGCACCGGTATGGCGGAGTCCACATTCGGCCGCCGCGCGGTGAACGACGGCAAGTTCGTCGCGCGCCTGCGCGACGGCGCGCGCATCACGCCGGAGACGCTCGAGCGCGTGGCGACCTACATGGCGAGCCGCGGCGCCACGGCCCCCGAGTCGCCGCGCGAGCTGATGCCGCTGCTGCGCGTGGCGCCCAGGCGCGTGCCGGGCGCCGCGATCGCCGAGGGCGCGCCCTCGCGCAATTTCCGCTTCTTCGACAACCGCCAGAAATACCTGCTGTTCGTCAACACCTGCAGCGAGAAGGAAGTCATCGCGCGCCGCGTCGGCATGGAGCTTGCCAACATCCATCCGCGCCCGCCCGCGGTGCGCGTGTTCGACGCGGGCATGGGCGACGGCACCGTGCTCACGCGCGTGATGCGCGAGATGCACCGGCGCTTCGCGACCCTGCCCTTTTATTTCGTCGGCAAGGAAATCAGCCTCGAGGACGTGCGCCTGTCGCTCGCCAAGATGGCCGACCGCTTCTTCGAGCACCCCGCCACCGTGCTGGTGGTGACCAACATGTACTACAGCGAGGCACCCTGGCTCACGCCTAAGGCGCTCGCCGCCGCGACCTCGCTCCTCTGGCACGAGCTCCCGCTCACCGGCAGCACGGCGCACGACTTCAGCGAGCAGATCGCGGCCCTCGAGCCGTTCCTCTCCAAGAACTGGCAGGCGCGCCACAGCGCCACGACCGGCAACCCGGTCTACGAGCGGCCGGTGGCGCTGGTGCTGTATCGCGAGGACTTCAAGTTTCTGCTGCACGACATCATTCCGCAGCAGGGCCGCGCGCGCGCCGACTACGACCTGGTGATCGCCTCGCAGCCCTACCGCGCGCGCGTGCCGGCGAAGTTCAAGGCGCAGCGCGTGATCGCTCCTCTGGTGCGCGGCCTTGGGGCCGGCGGGCGGCTCCTCGGCATCCATTCCTGCGGCGGCGACCCGGGCCTGGAAATCGTGCGCAAGGTCTGGCCCGAGGAGAACCCGTTCCAGACCAACCGCCACGACGTGCTGCGCGAGGTGCGAGCGGAACTGGGCAAGGACGCGCGCCACTACAACTTCAATGCCTATGCGGATGCGCGCGCGGTCTTCCGCTACGACATGCACACGCTGCCGACGGAAGTGTCCACCAGCATCGGCACCTCGACGCTGTTCGCCGCGTGGAACGCCGCGGTCTACGTCGCGCAGATCGACGACGAGCGCCTCGCCAAGGTGATCGGCGAACGCCAGTACCTCGATGCCACGCGCGAAGTGGTGCAGGCGCACGGCGGCCTCTGGTTCCTGGACGAGTCCTATGTCGTCTCCCGCAAGCGCGCTTGAAGTGACCGCCGCGCTGGCGGTGGATCTGGTCGCCTCGGGCTCGATCGAGATGGGCGCGCACCGCCCGCAGGACGCGGGCGCCATCGCGGCGCTGCTGCCCGCCGGCACACCCGTCTACGTCAACCACCTCCCGCGCCACAGCCTCGCCGACTCGCTCGCCTCGCTCGCGGCGGTGCGCGCAGCGGGCCTCGAGCCGGTGCCGCACATCGCCGCCCGGCGCATCGCCAGCCGCGCCGAGCTGGAGGGGTTCCTCGCACGGGCGGTCGCGGAGGCCGGCGTGCGCAAGGCGCTCGTCATCGGCGGCGACGAGCCCTCGGCGCGCGGGCCGTATGGCGATGGCGCGGCACTGATCCGCACGGGCGTGCTCGCAGCGGCAGGACTGCGCGAGATCGGACTACCGGGCTATCCGGAGGGCCACCCCCGCATTCCGCTCATGGAGCTCGAGCGCGACCTCGCCGAGAAGCTCTCGCTGGCAGCCTCCCAGGAACTCTCGGCCTACGTGGTGACCCAGTTCTCCTTCGCCCCGGCGCGCGTGATCGAGTATTGCGCCACGCTCTCGCGCGCCGCGCCCGGCGTACCGGTCTACGTGGGCCTGCCAGGACCGACCTCACCCGCTGGGCTCCTGCGCTTCGCGCAGCGCTGCGGCGTGAGCGCGTCGCTGCGCGCCCTGCAGGCGCAGGGCGTAAACGCCGTGCGCCTGGTGACGCACACCGATCCGGGCGACCAGCTCGCCCACTTGGCGCGCTACTGCGCCGCGCACGCATCCGCCTGCAACGTCGTCGGGGTGCACGTCTTCAGTTTCGGCGGGGTCACCGCCGCTGCCGGCTGGATGAACCGCGCCATTTCGCCGCGCAGCAACAACTAGGAACAGGCGGCGGCACCCTTCGCCGGTTACCCCCTCGGCGATGGGGCGGCGGGCCCGTGCCTCCGGTTAGACTTCCCGGGGTCCAATCGCCGGAGGAGAACGTCATGGCCGCCCCGAAGTCCCCGCCGTCCACCATCAGCACCGTGAAGGACGTGGTGCCCAAGCTCGCGGAGCTGACCGAGAAGGTGCTGTTCGGCGACGTCTGGGCAAGGCCCGGCCTTTCCAAGCGCGACCGTAGCTTCGCCACGGTGGCGGCGCTCGTCGCGCTGCACCGGCCTGACCAGCTCAAAGGGCACATCTGGCGCGCGCTCGACAACGGCGTGACGCGCGAGGAACTCTCCGAGCTCTTCACGCAGCTTGCCTTCTACGCGGGCTGGGCGAACGGCATCAGCGCGGCGCAAGTCGCCAAGCAGGTCTACGAGGAGCGTGGCGCATGAACATCGGCTTCATCGGGCTTGGCGTGATGGGCGCGCCGATCGCCGCGCGGCTCGCGCGCTCGGGCCACACCGTGACAGTGAACGACCTGCGCCGCACCGACATCCCGGGCGCGGCCTGGGCGGAGTCGGCTGCCGCCGCAGTGCAGAACGCCGAAGTGGCCTTCACCTCGCTTCCCGGCCCAGCCGAGGTCGAGGCGCTGGCCGAGAGAATCGGCCCGGCGCTTGCGCGCGGCGCGGCGTGGTTCGACCTCACGACCAATTCGCCCGCCTGCGTGCGCCGCGTACATGCGTCGCTCGCCGCGCGCGGCGTGCAATTCCTCGATGCGCCCATCAGCGGCGGGCGCGAAGGCGCGCACAGCGGCAAGCTCGCGCTCTGGGTGGGAGGCGACGCAGCGACCTACCGCAAGCACGAAAGCGTCCTGCGCGTCATCGGCGACCAGCCGATCTACGTCGGCCCGATCGGCGCGGGCTCGGTCGCCAAGCTCGCGCATAACTGCGCGAGCTTCACGGTGCAGACCGCGCTCGCGGAGATCTTCACGCTCGGCGTGAAGGCGGGCGTCGAGCCGCTCGCGCTGTTCAAGGCGATTCGTCAGGGCGCGACCGGCAGGAAGCGCACCTTCGACCGGCTCGCCGAGCAGTTCCTGCCGGGGAAGTACGACCCGCCCGGCTTCGCGCTGCGCCTCGCGCACAAGGACCTGGGCCTCGCGCTCGAGCTCGCGCGCGAGGTCGGCGTGCCGATGCAGCTGGCGCAGATGGCGATGAAGGAGTTCGAGGAGGCGCTGCGCCGGGGCTGGGGCGAGCGCGATTCGCGCACGCCGATGCTGCTGCAAGAGGAGCGCGCCGGCGTCTCGCCGCGCGTGCCACCGGAGAAGCTGAAGGAAGTGCTGGACTAGAATCGGAAGCGAAGCTCGATGCCGGCCTCGCGCGTCCAGTTCTCCGGCTCGTAGACCACGACACCCAGGCCGACCGGCTGCAGGTCGGAGTCTCTCACTTTCCAGTAGTGCATCCACGGACTGATGGTCCAGCGAGGGCCCTCGAACATCACTTGCACGCGATAGCCGTATCCACTGTCTTGCTGGTTCGATGCGTCGCCCAAGCCGAGGCCAGTGTCCGACAGGTAGCTGCGCTGCACGCCGCGCACGAAAACGTCGTATTCGAGCTGCGGGGCGAGCACCCAGCCTCCGCGCAGCGGCGTGCGCAGCGTCACGCCCAGCGGCAGGTAGAAGTAATTCGACTCGCGCCGATAACCAATCGCGCCGGTCGACGTGACGCCGCGCAAGTCGTTGAACAGGTAGCGATAGCCGCCACCTGCGTACGGTGACCATACCAGGCTGCCGACGACGTAGTCTCTCCCTGCGAGCAACCGGACATCCACCAAGTAGTCCGGGACATTCGTCAGCACGCCCGATCCCTGGTAATCGAGCTTTCCATAGCTGATGCGTCCCTCAGCGCGTGCGAACGTGCGCCTCGGGGTGACCGCAGTGTAGGCACCGCTCGCCCCAAACCGCGAGCCCTCGAGCCACATCGTGCCGGGCTCTTCATAGTGGTAACGCGAAAGCTGAACGCCTGCTTCCCACCCGCTGCGCGTGGCGGGCGACTCCTCGGCCCAAGCCGGCAGCGCGACGCAGGCCATGGCGACCGCCCATGCGCCCGCGCGCATGAACGCTGCCGGAACGCCTAGCCCCAGATGGCTGCCGCCGCCTCCACGCATCGGCGGAGTTTCGCACGCTCGTCGGCTTCGGTCACCGGGTTGCCGCCCATGGTGCTGGCGAAGCCGCACTGCGGGCTGATCGCGCATTGCGCCAGATCGATGTACTTGCCCGCCTCCGCGGCGCGGCGCTTCAAGTCGCCCAGCGGCTCGAGCTGCGCGACTTTGGAGCTCACCAGTCCGAGCACCACGCCCTTCGTTTTCGGCACCATGGCGAGCGGCGTGAAATCGCCCGCGCGCGGCGTGTCGAACTCGAGCAGGAAGTGGCTCACCTGCGCGCGCTGGAACAGGCGCTCGGCGATCGAGGTGTAGCCGCCCTCGGAGAGGTACATCCCCTTGTAGTTGCCGCGGCACATATGCACGCCTACGGTCATGTCCGCGGGCCGGGCCTTCACCGCCTCGTTGATCGCGTCAACGTAGAGGTCCACCAGTGCGTCGGGATTGCCGCCGGCAGCGCGCACCTTCGCCTGCACGGCGGGATCGCACAGCACCGCGAGCGCCACTTCATCGAGCTGCACGTAGCGGCAGCCCGCGCGCGCGAGGTCGGCGATTTCCTCCCGGTACACCTTGCCGAGGTCGGCGAAGAACTCTTGCGCGCTCGCGTAGATTCCCGGCTCGCCGAACTGCGTGAAGCGATAGAAGTGCATGGTGGAGGGCGCGGGCATCGTCACCTTGGGTGTCGCCCTGGTGAGCGGCGCGACGAAGCGGTACTCGTCCAGCGTGATCGGCTCGGCGCGGCGCACTTTGGCCGTGACGTAAGGTGCCGTGAAGTCGCTGGCGTGCCCGTGCTCGTCGTGGAACTTGAACACCGCGTCCTTGACGACGAGGCCCTGGGTCAGGCGCACGAACTTCTCCCAGTAGGAGATGCGCCGGAACTCGCCGTCGGTCACCACCTGCAGGCCGCAGTCCTCCTGCAACTTCACCACCTCGCGGATCGCTTCGTCCTGGACGGTACGGAAGGCGCGCTCGTCCAGCTTGCCTTCGGCATGCGCGCGGAATGCGTCGCGCAGTTTGCGCGGGCGCAACAGGCTGCCGATGTGGTCGGCGCGAAAAGGCGGACGGCCGCCGGGAATCGTCTGCATTGCCGCGTAAAGTACTATAGAAGCGGGAGGGAAATTTCATGCGCCTGCACTCGCGGCTGCGCTTCGCGCCGGCCACCGTGAACGTCGAGCGCCGCGCCGACGGCGTCATCGTGCTGCGCTCGCCGCAGCCGCTGCGCGAATACGAGCGCAGCGCGGGCGAGTGGCTGGTGAAGTGGGCGCGCAAGGCGCCCGAGCGCGTGTTCCTCGCCGAGCGCGAGGGTGACAGGTGGCGCGAGGTCTCCTATGCGCAGGCGCTCGAGGCGGCGCGGCGCATCGGCCAGGCGCTGCTCGAGCGCGGCCTGGGGCCCGGGAAGCCCGTCGCCATCCTCGCGGACAACAGCGTGGACCACGGCTTGCTCGCGCTCGGCGCCATGCACGCCGGTATTCCCGTCGCGCCGATCTCGCCGGCGTATTCGCTCATGTCGAAGGACTTCGCCAAGCTCAAGCAGATCATCGAGCTGCTCAAGCCCGGGCTCGTGTGGACGGGCGACTCGCCCCGCTTCGCGCCCGCGCTTGCCGCCGTCGGCGCCGAGGCAACGCCGATCGGCAAGCTGCTGGAGAAGGACGCCGGCCCCCGCGTGGACGAGGCGTTCGCGCGCGTGGGGCCCGAGACCGTCGCCAAGATCCTCTTCACCTCGGGCTCGACCGGGCTGCCCAAGGGCGTGATCAACACGCAGAGGATGCTCGTCTCCAACCAGCAGATGCTCGCGCAGGTGTGGCCGTTTCTGGAAGACCGCGTGCAGACCATCGTCGATTGGCTGCCCTGGAACCACACCTTCGGCGGCAATTTCTGCTTCAACGTGATGCTGCGCAACGGCGGCTCGCTCTACGTGGACGGCGGCAAGCCCGCGCCGGGCCTGATCGAAGTCACGGCGAGGAACCTCGCCGAGATCTCGCCCACCCTGTATTTCAACGTGCCGCGCGGCTTCGACCTGCTGATGCCGATGCTGGAGGGCGACGCGGCGCTGCGGCGCAATTTCTTCCGCGACCTCGACATGGTGTTCTACGCCGGGGCAGCGCTGCCGCAGAACCTCTGGGAGCGGCTGGAAAAGCTCGCCATCGCGGAAAAGAAC
>Ga0326731_1000257_pt1 | contig 13635 bp, 14 predicted proteins | sample MHFSIPfraction_FD_207645 | JGI IMG/M metagenome (GOLD analysis project Ga0326731, IMG submission 207645) | Lab enriched peat soil microbial communities from Michigan Hollow, Ithaca, NY, United States - MHF9FY SIP fraction | ecosystem: Environmental > Terrestrial > Soil > Wetlands > Peat | place...
GCGCGCTCGACCGCGCCGCTCGCGGGACTGATTCGCCTGTACTCGGCGACTTTGACCGCGCAGCCGTGGCTGCCCGCGCTCGTGCTGCGCGAAGTCATCACCGGCGACGCGGCGGCGCGCGCGCGCGTCGTCGAGCGCGTCGCGAAGCGCGCGGCCGTGCTGCTGCCCGGACTGATCTCGGCCGAGATCGCGAGCGGTGCGCTGCGCGACGACCTCGATCCGGTGCTGACCTTGCTCGCGCTGGTCGGAGCTTCCGTGTTTCCGTTTCTCGCCCACCCGGTGCTCGGGAAGCTCCTGGGCTACGAGCTCGACGCGGCGTTCGCGGAGCGACTGGCCGCGCACACCGAGAAGCTGCTGCTCGACGGCGCGCGCGCGCCGGTGGAGGCTCGGTGAGAGCGCGCGTCGCACTTCTGTGTCTGCTCGCGGCTTGCGGGCGAGACCCGGGCGCGGTCGCCGCCGTCGGCACCTTGGAGCGCGACCGCATCGAGCTGACGGCCGAGGCGGACGAGCCGATCGTGAGCGTGCAGGTGCGCCAGGGCGACGCCGTCGCGGCCGGCGACGTCGTGCTCGCGCTCGACCCGCAGCGACTCACTGCGCAAGTCGCGCGCGCGCAGGCGCTGCGCGACGAGCTGCGCGCGCGCCTCGCGGAGCTCGATCGCGGCCCGCGGGCGGAGCGCATTCGCGAAGCGCGCGCGCGCCTCGCCGAGGCCGAGAGCGCGGCGCAGAACGCGAAGCGCGAGTTCGAGCGCGCAAACGAGCTCGAGAGACACGAGTTCGAGTCCGCGGCGCGCCGCGACTCACTGCGCTCGCAGCGCGATCAAGCGAGCGCGCGCCGCGAGCAGGCGCGCGCCACGCTCGAGGAGCTCGAGCGCGGCACGACCTCGGAAGAGCTCGACCAGGCGCGCGGCGCGCTCGCCGCCGCGGACGCTGCGCTGACCGACGTCCAGGTGCGCCTCGAGCGACTCACCGTGCGCGCGCCGCGGCCCGGCCGAGTCGACGCGCTTCCCTTCGAGCTCGGCGAGCGGCCGCCGCCGGGCGCCGTCGTCGCGGTGCTGCTCGCCGCCGATCCGCCGTATGCGCGCGTCTACGTGCCCGAGGCGGTGCGCGCGCGGATCTCGACCGATACACGCGCGCGTGTACGGGTGGCCGGGCGCGACGGCGAGCTCGAGGGCCGGGTGCGCGAGCTCGCGCACGACGCCGCCTTCACGCCGTACTTCGCGCTGACCCAGTACGACCGCGGCCGGCTCGCGTACCTGGCCGAGGTCGAAGTGACTGGACCGGGCCTCGACGACCTGCCGACCGGCGTCCCGGTCGAGGTGAGCTTCGACCTGGACGCGAAGCCGACGGCCGTGCGATGAACGGCGAGCCCGCGATCCGCACCCGTGGACTCACGCGCCGCTTCGGCAGAGTGACTGCCGTCGACCGGGTCGACCTCGAGATCCCCCGCCAGGCGATCTACGGCTTTCTGGGGCCCAACGGCTCCGGCAAGTCGACGACGATCCGCATGCTGTGCGGCCTGCTCACGCCCTCGGCCGGCGAGGCGACGGTGCTGGGCCTCGAGGTTCCGCGCGACGCGGAGAAGCTGCGCCGGAAGCTCGGCTACATGACGCAGCGTTTCTCGCTGTACGAGGATCTCACGGTGCGCGAGAACCTCGCGTTTCTCGCCGAGATCTACTCGCTGCGCGCGACCGCCGCGCGCGCCCGCATCGAGGTCCTGCTCGACGAGTTCCACCTGCGCGAGCTCTGCGAGCAGCGCGCCGGCACTCTCTCGGGCGGGCAGCGGCAGCGGCTCGCGCTCGCCGGGGCGACACTGCACGAGCCGGAGCTGTTGTTTCTCGACGAGCCGACCAGCGCCGTCGATCCGCAGAGCCGGCGCGACTTCTGGGAGACACTCTACGACCTGGTCGAGCGCGGGACGACGATTCTCGTCTCGACTCACTTCATGGACGAGGCCGAGCGCTGCCACGGGCTCGCGATCCTGGATCGCGGCCGAGTCGTGGCGAGCGGCGCACCCGACCGACTCATGCGCGAGATCGCCGCCGCGGTGGTCGAGATCGAGACCGAGGCGCCGCGCGCCGCGCGCCTCGCCCTCGAGCGCGTCGCGGGCGTGCACGGCGTGGCGCAGGTCGGCGCGCGACTCCGCGCGCTGGTCGATCCGGCGCTCGCCGATCCGGCCGGGAAGCTCGCCGAGGCGCTGCGCGACGCGCACGTCGACGCGCGCGCCGCGCTCACGCGCGCGAGCCTCGAGGACGTCTTCGTGGCGGCGACTCGGCATCACGCTGCGGAGGCGAACAGGCCGTGACTCGCTGGCGTGACTCGCTCCTGCGCATCGCCGCAGTCGCGCGCAAGGAGCTGCGCCACCTGCGGCGCGACCGACTCACCGGCGGCATGGTGGCGGGCGTCCCGCTGATGATGACCTTGCTGTTCGGCTACGCGATCAACCAGGACGTGCGCCATCTGCGCGCCGGCGTCGCGGATCTCTCTGGAACACAGACCTCGCGCTGGCTCGTCGCAGACGCGCAGGCCACGCAGGTGATCGACGTCGTCGTCGCCGCGCATTCCGTGCGCGAGCTCGAGCAGCTCCTCACCGCGGGCGAGATCTCCGTCGGGATCGCGATCCCGGCCGACTTCGAGAGCCGGCGCGCCCGCGCCGGGCGGCCGAGCGCGCAGCTCCTCGTCGACGGAGGCGACCCGGTGGTGCTCGCCGCGGTGCGCGGGCTCGTGTCACTGCCGATCTGGAAGCGGGTCGCGTCGCGACACATCGCGGCGTCGCCGCCCGCGTTCGAGCTGCGCGCCTACTACAACCCCGAGCGCCGCTCGCCGGTGCACATCGTGCCGGCGCTGTGCGGAGTCATTCTGACCCTGACGCTCGTGCTGTTCACCGCGGTCGCGATCGTGCGCGAGCGCGAGCGCGGAAACCTCGAGCTCCTGATCACGACTCCGGTGCAGACACCGGAGCTGATGGTCGGAAAGATCGCCCCGTACGTCGCGATCGGCTACGCGCAGATGACGCTCATCCTCGTGCTCGGGCGCGTGCTCTTCGACGTCCCGATCGCGGGCAGCGTGTGGACTCTGTACGTCGGCGCGGGCGCGTTCGTGGCCGCGGCGCTCACGCTGGGCCTGCTGATCTCGACCGTCGCACAGACTCAGTTCCAAGCCTTCCAGATGGCGTTCGTCTCGTTCCTGCCGCAGATCCTGCTCTCGGGCTTCATGTTCCCGTTCGACGGCATGCCCGCGCCCGCGCGCTGGCTCTCCGAAGTGCTTCCGCTCACTCACTTCCTGCGGATCGTGCGCGGCATCGCGCTCCGGGGTGCGACGCTCGCGGACGTGAGCGGCGAGATTAGAGCGCTTCTCATCTTCTTCTCTATTTCGTTCGCGCTCGCATTGCTCCGCTTCCGCAAGCGCCTCGACTGACGGTCCGATAAGCTGCGCCACCCCCGCGGAGTGGAAATGCTGGAAGGTTGGCACGCCGCCGTGCTCGGTCTGGTCGAGGGCATCACCGAATATCTGCCGGTGAGCTCGACGGGTCACTTGATCCTGGTCGAGTCGCTGCTCGGTCTCGACGGGGCGGACACGAAGCCCGCGCTCGACGCGTTCTCGATCGTGATTCAGGGCGGCGCGATCCTCGCGGTGTTGGGTCTCTACTGGGTGCGCGTGCTCGCGCTGCTGCGCGGCGTCGTCGGGCAGGATCCCGCCGGTCTGCGACTGCTCGTAAATCTCGTGATCGCGTTCCTGCCGGCGGTCGCCGTCGGCGTGCCGCTCGATCACTGGATCGAGGCGCATTTGTTTCATCCCGTGCCGGTGATCGCGGCGCTCGTGGGCGGTGGAGTGTTCATGATCGCGCTCGACCGCAACGGGGTGCGCGGCGAGCGCTCGATCGAGCAGCTCGACTGGCGCCACGCGCTCGCGATCGGCGCCATGCAGTGCGCGGCGCTCTGGCCGGGCACTTCGCGCTCGATGGTTGTGATCGCGGGCGGGATGCTCGTCGGTCTGCGCGTGCGCGACGCTGCCGAGTTCTCGTTCCTGCTCGGCCTGCCCACGCTGGGCGGCGCGTGCGCGTACAAGCTCCTCCGGGAGCACGAGGCGATCGCGCAGCTCGGCGTCGGACCGGTCGTCCTGGGCATCGCCGTCGCGACCGTTTCGGCGGCGCTCGCGGTGCGCTGGCTGGTCGGGTTTCTGAACAACCACGGCCTCGAGCCGTTCGGCTGGTACCGACTCGGTCTCGCGGCGGTACTCTGCATGGGCGTCTGGCTCGGGTGGGTCGAGTTCGGCCATCTATCCTGAGCCGGTCGCCGGAGGTGGGAAGTGAACGAGATTCTCGAGAGTCTGCGCAATCCGTGGGTCCTGCTCGGCTTCGCGGGCCAGGCGGTGTTCTCGCTGCGCTTCTTGGTGCAGTGGATCGAGTCGGAGCGCGCCGGGCGCAGCGTGGTGCCCGACGCCTTCTGGTATCTGTCGATTGCGGGCTCGATGCTCCTCTTGGTCTACGCACTTTGGCGTAGGGACGTCGTGTTCACGCTCGGCCAGTCGATGGGCTTCTTCGTCTACGCTCGAAACCTGGCGCTGCGCCGGAAGGACACGGCGTGACTCGCGCGCTCTCGGGTGTCTCGGTCGTGGTCCCGTTCTACGACGAGGAGGAGAACGTGCGACCGCTCGCCAACGAGCTCGCCGCGGCGCTCGCCTCGCTCGACGTCCCCTGGGAAGTGGTCTTCGTCGACGACGGCAGCCGCGACGGCACGCGCAAACGCGCGCTCGAAGCGGTCGAGGAGCTGCACGGCTTCCGCTTGGTGCCGCTCGACCGCAATCAGGGACAGTCGGCGGCGCTCGTCGCCGGAGTTCGCGCCGCGCGCCACAGTCACGTCGTCACCCTCGACGGCGATCTGCAGAACGATCCGGCCGACGTGCCCCGCGTGGTCGCGCTCGCGCGCGAGCACGACGTGGTCATCGGCCGGCGCGCCCAGCGCCGCGACACCATTTGGCGTCGGCTCGCGGGTCGCCTCGCGAACGCGGTTCGGCGGGCCGTGCTCGGAGACGGCGCGTCCGACACGGGCTGCTCGCTGAAGCTGTTCCCGACTCAGGCGTTTCTCGCGCTTCCGCGCTTCGACGGCATGCACCGCTTTTTGCCGGCGCTGTTCCGCTATCAAGGACTGTCGGTGCGCGAGATCGACGTGAATCACCGCGCGCGCCGCGCAGGTCGCTCGAAATACACGAACTTCGCGCGACTGCGCCGCACGATCTTCGATCTCGGCGGTGTGTACTGGCTCTCGAAGCGCACGATTCGCGTCGGCGCGCGCGACGAGACGTCCTAGTCGTCGTCGCCCGCTTCGCCGAGGCGGATCAGCCCCCTCGCGAACCAGGGGTGATCGCGCGCGACGGCGGCGAGTCGCTCGCGATCGCCGATCGGCAAGGTCGCGTAGTCGCGCGGCAGTGCCTGGACCCGCGGCTGCACGATGCCGCGACCCACCCCGAACACGAGCAGGAAGCCGAGAATCCAGCTCGCGCCGAAGACCGCGGGCCGGACGCCGAGCGCGGCAGCGCCGGCCACGGCGAAGAGCGCGAGCGGCAATGCCGCCGCGGCGCCGACACCGCTCGGTGTCAGCCCCTCGACCCAGACGAAGAACAGCGCGAGCACCAGCGTCGCCAAGAGGCCGGCGAGCGCGAGCGGAGCTCCGAGCGCGCGCAGCGCGAGCGCGAAGCGCGGGCCGAGCTCGCGCGCCGCGGCGGAGACCGCGTCGGCGGAGCAGAGTGCGAGCCCCGGCAGCATCGCGAGCGTGTAGTGCTTCTGCTTCTGCGGCAGCAGCGAGAAGGCCGCGAACGGCGCGAGGAACGCGAGCGCGGCGAAGCGGCGGCGCGGATCGCCGCGATGGACGCTCGTCTTCCACAGACGCCAGACGACGAACGGCAGCAAGAGACTCGCCGGCGCGGCGCGCGCCGGCAGCACCGACAGATACCACCAGAGCGCGCGGAAGTGAGTCGACCCGCCGCGGTGCTGCGCGCTGCCGAGCGGCTGGAGCAGGGCGTCGTGTAGTGACTCGTAGGCTCCCGGCACGAGTGCGAGCACGGCGACATACCACGACAGACCGATCGCCACGGCGCCGGCGAGCGTCGCGAGCACGCGCCGCTCGCGCAGCACGCCGAGCTCGCGCCGCAGCGCGAGATACACCGCGATCGGCGCCCCCACGGTGAGCAGCACCGCGGTCGCCTTCACGAGGAACGCGAGCCCGAGCAGGACGCCGAACACCGGCAGCAGCGCGCGCCGGCGCTCGGCGTGCAGGCGGTCGAAGCAGAACAGCGCCGCCGTCGACACGAGCGCGAGCAGCATCTCCGCGTCGCCGCGCCGCCCCGAGGAAATGAATTGCTGCATCGCCGCGAGGCTACCCGCCGCGACGAGGCCGATGCCTCCGCCGCCCAGCGAGCGGCCCCAGACGAGCACCAGCGCCGCGAGCGCGAGCGCCGCGGCTGCAGACACTGCGCGCACCGGGAGCGCTCCCGTGTCACTCGACAGCTCCGCGACGACCGCACCGGCCCAGTAGAAGAGCGGCGGCTTCTGCAGGCGGATCGTCTCGCCCAGGCGCGGCACGAGCCACTCACCGCTGGCGACCATTCCGCGCACGACCTCGACACAGCGCGCCTCGCTCACGCGACCCACGGGATCCGCGCCGAGCCCGATGCACAGCGCGAGCGAGATCGCGCCGAGCAGAACCAGCGCCGAGAGCAGAGCCCCGCGCCGGGTCACGACGAACGCGCGCAGCAGAGACTCGGGGTCATGCGCCATCGAGCGCGGATGCATAGCACACGCTCGCTTGACAAGAACCGGAGCGCGGGAGATTCTGCACGCGATGTCATTTCCGGCTCACACGATGCTTGCCGCTCACATGCTTCCGGCTCACATGCCGGCGGGCACGTCGATGACCGACTTCTGTGTCGTCGTCGCGGCGGAGATTTGTCTCGTGTAGCCGGAAGGGCAGCAGAGTTTCAGCGAACGCCCTTCCGGACCTTTCGGAAGGGCGTTCGGCGTTTCAAGGGGGCGATCCGTGTCGAAGGCGATCGAGCTCGAAGGGCTGCGAAAAGTGTTTCGCGTGCGCGAGCGCACGCACGGTTTCGTCGGAGCGCTGCGCGGGCTCGTCGCGCCGCGCATGCGCGAGGTCGTCGCCGTCGACGGTGTCTCCTTCGCTATCGCCGCCGGCGAGCGCGTCGCCTTCGTCGGTCCCAACGGCGCGGGCAAGTCGACCACGTTGAAGGTGCTCGCGGGAATCCTGCGCCCGAGCGCGGGACAGGTGCGCGTCGCCGGCCTCGAGCCCGGCCGCGACCGCGGTCGCCTGGGCTATCGCATCGGCGCGGTCTTCGGCCAGCGCTCGCAGCTCTGGCCGCACTTGCCCGCGGCCGACACGTTCGACTTGCTCGCGAAGATCTACGAGCTCGCGCCCGTCGACTACCGCGCGCGCCGCGAGGAGCTGGTGCGCGCGTTCGAGATCCAGGAGATCTGCGAGAAACCGGTGCGCCAGCTCTCGCTCGGCGAGCGCATGCGCTGTGAGTTGGTCGCGAGTCTCTTGCACCGGCCCGAGATCCTGTTTCTCGACGAGCCGACGATCGGCCTCGACGTCGTAGCGAAGGCGACGATCCGCGATCTCGTGCGCGAGCGCGGCCGCCGCGACGGGTGCACGGTGCTGCTCACGTCGCACGACACGGGCGACATGGAACGAGTGTGTGAGCGCGTGCTCGTGATTCACCGCGGGCGGCTCTTGCTCGATCGCCCCGTCGACGCGCTGCGCCGGAGCTTCATCCCGCGCAAGCGCATCTCGGTGGTCTCCGAAGAGGCCGAGCTCGCGCTCGACCTGCCCGGCGTGCGCCGCCTGCCGAGCGCGCCGCATCGCACCGAGCTCGAGGTCGACCTGCGCGCGGTCGGCGTGGATCGCGTCGTCGCGCAGATCGTCCAGCGCGCGCGCGTGCTCGATCTGTCCGTCGAGGATCCGCCGATGGAGGAGATCGTGACTGCGATCTACGCCGGCGCCTCCGCCGACGAGGGGAGCCCATGACGGCGGCGCGAGTTTCTCGCGTGAGCGGCAAGTATCTCGCATTCGCGCTCGCGGCGGCGAGGCGCACGCTCGCCGAGCCCACGCTGCTCGTGGGCCGGTGCGCGTTTCTCGGCGTGATCCTGTTCGTGTTCTCGCGCATCTGGCACGTGATCGGCGCGAGCGCGGCGCTGCCCGGGGTCGGGGAACGCGAGCTGATCTGGTATCTCGCGGTCACCGAGTGGGCCGTGCTCGCCACTCCGCCGCTGTTTCTCTCGATCGAGGCCGAGGTGCGCTCCGGCGACGTCGCGTGCCGGGTGGTGCGCCCGGTCAGCTACGTGGGCGCGCACATCTCGGAGGCCGTGGGCGAGGCGGCGCTGCGACTCGCGCTGCTGGGACCGAGCGCGGCGCTGTTCGCGTTCGCGCTCTCCGGCGGGTTTCCGGCCGATCCACGCGGCCTGTGGCTCGCGCTGCCGCTGGTTCTGGTCGCCGCGTTCGTCGCAATTCTGTGTATGGCCGCAATCGGGCTGTCGGCGTTCTGGATCGTCGACACGAGCCCGTTCTTCTGGATCTGGCAGAAGCTCGTGTTCGTGCTCGGCGGTCTGTTGTTCCCGCTCGAGCTCTACCCCGACTGGCTGCAGCGCATCGCGCACCTGACTCCGTTCCCGCTCATGTGCTGGGCGCCGGGGCGGATGGCGCTGGGCCTCGCGCCGCGCGAGGCGCTGGCGAGCGCGGCGAGTGGCGCCGTCTGGGTGGCGCTCCTGTGCGGGCTCTTGGTGGTGCTGTCGCGGCGTGCGCGCGCGCGACTCACTGTAAATGGAGGCTAGTCATGGCCGGCGTTCGATCGACGCTCCGCTTCGCGCGCGCGCTCATCGCCACGAACCTGCGCTCGAGCCTCGCGCTGCGCGGCGCGTTCTGGCTGCAGGCGGCGTTCATGGTCGGGAACAACCTGGCGTTCTTCACCACGTGGTGGCTCTTGTTCGCGCGCTTTCGCGAGATCGGCGGCTGGCGCCTGCCCGACATGATGACGCTCTTCGGTGTCGTCGCGTCGGGCTTCGGCCTGTCCGTCGTGCTGGCGGGCGGCACGCGCCGACTGGCGCGCGCGATCGCGGACGGCGAGCTCGACCCGCTGCTGGTGCAGCCGAAGCCGGTGCTCCTGCACGCCGTCGGCTCCGCGAGCATCGCCTCGGGTTGGGGCGACATGCTGACCGGGATCGGAATGCTGTATCTCGCCGGCCGCTTCGACCTCGCGAACCTGCCGTTCGTCCTGCTGGCGGTCGCGACGAGCGGGGCGATCTTCACCGCCGCGGGCGTCCTGTTCCAGAGCCTCGCATTCTGGCTGGGCGACGTGGAGCAGCTCTCGCGCCAGCTCTGGGAGTTCACGCTCACGCTCGCGCTCTACCCGCAGCCGCTGTTCTCGGGCGGTATCTCGTTTCTCCTGTACACGCTCCTGCCCGCGGGCTTCGTCGGCTTTCTGCCCGTCGAGGTCGTGCGCGCGCCGAGCCTGCTCCTGTGTCTCGGCGCGGCGGGCGCGGCGCTCGCTTGGTGTCTGCTCGCGCTCGGCGTGTTCGCGCTCGGCCTGCGCCGTTACGAGTCGGGAAACACCTTCGGCGCGCGCGGCTAGACCCCGGCCACGGCGCGGTACACCGAACGGAGTCGGCGCGCGGAGGCGGTCCACGACATCGCGCGCGCGCGCGCGAGCCCGCGCGCGGAGAGCTCCGCCGCGAGGCGCGAGTCACTCACGGCGCGCGCCAGTCCGTCTGCGAGCGCTTCGGGCGAGCGCGCGTCGACGAGCAGCGCGGCGTCGCCCGCCGCCTCGGGCAGCGACGCCGCGTTCGAGCACACGACCGGCGTGCCGCAGGCCATGGCCTCGAGCACGGTGAGTCCGAAGCCCTCGTAGAGACTCGGCACCGCGTACGCCCGCGCCGCGCCCAAGAGCGCCACGAGCTCTTCCTCCGGAACGCCCGAGAGACGCGTGGTGCGCGCGCGCATGCGGTGCCGATCGAGCGCCTCTTCGACGTCGCGCTCACCGTCGCTGCCGCGGCCGACGAGCAGCAGGCGCAGGTCGGGCAGGCGCGCGAGCGCAGCGACCAGGGCCGGGAAGTTCTTGCGGCGCGAGAGCAGCCCGATCGAGATCACGTAGTCGCCGTGTGACTCGCGCAGCTTCGCGATCGCCTCGGGCGGCGTGGGGCGGAAGCGCGCGCAGTCGACGCCGAGGTGCACCGGATGCACGCGCTCGCTCGGCACGCCGTACTCTTCGCTGACCTCGCCTGCGGTGAAGGCGCTGTAAGTCACGATGTGATCCGCGCGCGCGACCGCGTCCGCGATCTTCCCGCCGCGGCGTTCGTGCCAGCGCTCACTCACCCACTCGGTGTTCCGCACCGCGTTCAGGTCGTGAATCGTGACGAGCTTGGGCACGCGCGGGGTGCGCGGCACGTACACGCCCATCGCGTGGAAGAGCTTCGCACCGCGCAGAATGACTCCGTTGAATGGGTCCGCGATGAAGCGCACGCGCGCGTTCGCAGCCGCCGGCCGCCAGTGATCGGGGTGCCGCCAGCGAGACAGTCGGGTGCACAGCGCGTAGTCCGTGCCCGCGTCGTCGGCGAGCAACGCCGCGACGATCCCGCGGATCGTGCCCCCGACGCCGCCCAGGGGCGGCCGGCCGCCGGCCGAGCTGACCTCGAGCGCGAAGAGAGTCATCGCGCCGCGCGCAGCTCAGTCGCCATCGACGAGCCGCGGCAGGATCCGGCCGATCGGCCCGCGGATCACGGCGTCTGCGGGCTCGTCCATCTCGGTCGGCTCGGCGTTCACGATCACGATGCGCGCGCCGGAGCGCTTCGCGATCGGAACCACCGCGGCGATCGGATACACCGAGAGCGTGCTGCCGACCGCCAGCATCAGGTCACATTCGCGCGCCGCGCGCTCCGAGCGTTCCAGGTCGTGCACCACCAGGCCCTGGCCGAACGAGATCGTCGCCGACTTCAGAATTCCGCCGCAGCTCCGGCAGGGCGGGTCTTCCTCGCCGGCGCGCACGCGCGCCAGCGCGCGCTCCATCGGCGCGCGCTCGCCGCAGTCGAGACACATGACTTCGTGCAGCGTGCCGTGAATCTCGACCAGCCGTCCGGGCGAAGTCCCGGCAGCCAGGTGCAGCCCGTCGACGTTCTGCGTGATCAACAAGTGCAGGTTGCCGGCGCGCTCGAGCCGCACCAGCGCGCGGTGTCCTTCGTTCGGCTGGGCGTTCCAGGCGGGCGACTCGATCCGACTGCGCCACGCGCGCACGCGCACCTTGGGATCGTCCACGTAGTGCGACAGCGTGGCCATCTTCTCGGCGCCCGGGTTCTTGGTCCACACGCCCTGCGGGCCGCGGAAGTCTGGGATTCCCGACTCGGTCGAGATGCCGGCGCCGGTCAACACCGTGATGCGTCGCGCTGCGCGGATCCAACTCGCGACCTCGCGCAGATCTGCGTCCTCGTCGGGCATGCGCGAATTCTCGCACGACTGGCGCGGGCGGTCGCCGTTCTCCTAGGATTGCGACGTGCACGCGCAGCCGACGTCGTACCACTCACCCAAGCTGGAGGGACGACGCATCGATGGGAAGGGTGGGCGCACGTTGGTCGCCCGCGAGATCGTCGAGCCCGACGAGCTCGTCGTCGTGTTCGGTGGAGAAGTCGTGCAGGCGTCGCAGCTCGCGGCGCTCTCGCCCGCGGAGCGACTGCTGACCTTGCAGGTCGAAGAGGACCTGTATCTCGTCTCGCGCGCGGACGGTGCGGCGGACTGGGTGAACCACTCGTGCGATCCGAACTGCGGGCTCCGCGGACAGATCGCGCTCGTCGCGATGCGCCGGCTCGAGCCGGGCGAGGAGATCTGCTTCGACTACGCGATGAGCGACGGCACACCCTACGACCAGTTTCCCTGCGGCTGCGGCGCGAGGAACTGTCGCGGCCAGGTGACGGGCAACGACTGGAGTCGGCCCGAGCTCTGGGAGCGCTATCGGGGTTACTTCTCGCCCTATCTCCAGCGCCGCATCGACGCGAAGCTGGCGGGGACCGATGACATGCGATCTAGTGTGGATCGGGGGCGAGCGCGGCAGGGGAGACGAACGTGAGCGAGCAGTTGCAGGAGTACGAAGGCGCGCTGGACCGAGGGCTCGAGGGCGTCGTGACGTGCACCACGTCGATCAGCACGATCGAGGGCACGACGCTCCTGTATCGCGGCTACACGATCGAGGATCTCGCCGCGAACGCGACCTTCGAGGAAGTCATCTACCTGCTCTGGTACGGCTGGCTGCCGACGCGCCGAGAGCTCGACGAGTTCTGCACCGACCTGCACCACTCGATGGCGCTGCCGCCGGAGTCGTTCGGCTGGTTTCACGGCCTGCCGACGCGGGTGCATCCGATGGACTTCCTGCACGCGGTGATCGCGGGCCTCACGCTTCACGATCCCGACGCGAATCTGGTGAACGCCGCCGCGACCTTGCGCAAGTCGACGCGACTCACGGCCCGCATTCCGACCATCATCACCGCGTATCAGCGCGTGCGCAGCGGACAGTGGCCGCTGCAGCCGCTGCCCGCGAAGTCGATCGCCTGGAACTTCCTGTACATGTTGAAGGGCGAGGAGCCGGACGAGCAGACCGTCCGCCGCTTCGACACGTGTCTCATCCTGCACGCGGACCACGAGCTGAACGCTTCCGCGTTCTCGGCGCGAGTCACTTCGAGCACGCTCTCGGGCCTGTACTCGAGCGTGATGGCCGCGATCGGCACCCTGAAGGGGCCGCTGCACGGCGGCGCCAACGAGCAAGTCGCGCGCATGTTGCTCGAGATCAAGTCACCCGATCGGCTCGAGAACTGGCTCGACAACACGCTGAAGTCGGGCGAGAAGATCATGGGCTTCGGCCACCGCGTGTACAAAGAAGGCGACCCGCGCGCCAAGATCCTGAAGCGCATGAGTCAGGAGATCACGCGCGAGAATGGTCACCCCGAGCTGTACGAGATGAGCGCGAAGCTCGAAGATCTGATGCAGGCCAAGAAGGGGCTCATCTGCAACGTCGATTTCTACTCGGCGTCGGTCTACTACAGCATGGGCATCGCGATCGACCTGTTCACGCCGGTGTTCGCGACCAGCCGCATCGCGGGCTGGTGCGCGCACGTGCTCGAGCAGTACCAGAACAACCGCATCTACCGCCCGCGCGGCAAGTACGTCGGACCGACGGGCGAGGTGTACGTCCCGATCGACGAGCGCTAGCTCCTCGCATTGGGCCCCGCCGCTTCCGCTGAGCTGGCGAGTCTGTTGCTCGCGGTCGCCTGTGTCCTCGGGGCGACACAGATCTGTGGCACCCTCGCGCGCCGCGTCGGCCAGCCGCCGGTGCTCGGCGAGCTGCTCGCCGGGGTCCTCCTGGGTCCGACGATCCTCGGCCGTGTCTCGCCGGCGGCGTTCGCGACTCTCTTTCCGCGCGAAGGCACGCAGGCCGGCGCGTTCCGCGGACTCACCGTCGTCTCGATCGTGCTGTTCCTCGCCGTGGCCGGGCTCGAGATCGACCTGAGGCGCCTGCTCGCGCGGCTGCGCGTCGCCGCGTCGGTCGGCATCGCGGGCATCGTCGCGCCGTTCGCGCTCGGCTTCGGCGCTGCGT
>Ga0326731_1000260_pt1 | contig 13625 bp, 9 predicted proteins | sample MHFSIPfraction_FD_207645 | JGI IMG/M metagenome (GOLD analysis project Ga0326731, IMG submission 207645) | Lab enriched peat soil microbial communities from Michigan Hollow, Ithaca, NY, United States - MHF9FY SIP fraction | ecosystem: Environmental > Terrestrial > Soil > Wetlands > Peat | place...
TGTCGGGCACGTAGAAGTCTTGGATCCATTCGGAGACGTTGCTGCCGAGGTCGCGGATGCCGACGGGGTTCGGCTCGAACGTTCCGGCCGGCGCACTCACCGGGAAGCCGTCATTGTAGGTGACCATCGTCGTCGGCAGCATGTTGCGCGCCGAGACGTCGGCCCAGTTGCCGGAGCGATCGGGCGGCGGCCAGTCGGCGCCCCACGGATACAACAGCCCCGACTCGCGGCCCGCGAAACGCGCGGCCCATTCCCACTCGGCCTCGGTAGGCAACCGATAGCCGCCACGCAGCGGCCGAACCGCGGCCCAGACGCCGTTCTTTTGCTCGTAGACTGGTTGGAGCCCATCGCGAATGCTGAGCCAGTTCAAGTACTGCATCGCGTCTTCAGGCGTGACGCGCACGACCGGCTGGTCGCCTTCGTCGAGCGTCTTACCGCCGAACTCGCCCGACTTGTGATCCGCCTTGAACGCGCGGAACTCGGCGTTGGTGACCTCGCGGACGCCGAGATAGAACGCCTTCGTGAGGCGCACGGGCCGCAGCACCTCGTTCGCGCGCCGGCCTTGCTCGCGCCGCGACGAGCCCATCGTGAACTGGCCCGACGGAATCAGCTTGAGCTCCTGGCCTGCGCCAGTCTTACGCACGGTCGGATAACCGCCGCCCGTGCTCTGATCGAGCGCCGCGAGGTCGAAGTCGAGCTTTTGCGGGAAGCCCGGGCGCGGCGTCACACGCTGCGTCGCGTTCGCGAAACCGGTGCGCCGGATCTCGATGTCGTGGCTCACGCCCGTGAGCGAGAGCGTCACGGGCGTCGCGGCGCGCCGCTCGCCGTCGACCCAAACGTCCGCGCCGACCGGCGTGCTCTCAACCTGCACCTCGCCGTATTGTGCGACGAGATCGATCGCGAGCTTGCGGCCGCTGTCGGCCGCGATCGACAGGCTGCGCGTCGCGGTCTCGTAGCCGGGCTTCGTGAGCGTGAGCTCGTGCGTTTTGCCCGGCGTGAGCTTCACGGTGAGCGGCGCACGGCCGCGGAACTCGCCGTCGATGCTCACATTGGCCTCGGTCGGATTGCTCACGATGTCGACGCGCCCGTCGGCGAGCGCGAGCTTCACGTCGGGTAGCTGCAGCGGCGTGCCGGCGCTCACGATGACTTTGTTCGTCCATGCGTTGTAGCCGCTCAAGCGCGCCTCGATCTGCCGCTCGCCCGCGGTGATCTGCATCTCGAGCGGCGTGACGCCGACGTCGGCGCCGTCCACGAGCACGGTCGCGCCGGGCGGCTGCGTCGCAAACGACACCGGCGCCCAGTTCGGCGTGAGCTTCGCGACCAGCAACTGGCGCTCGGCGGCGCCGCGCACGTCGATCTCGACGACCTGGGGCAAGAATCGGTCGGCGCTGAGCTCGAGTCGGTGCACGCCGGGCGCGATCTCCGCGTCCTCGAGTGGCGTCTCGCCTAGCGGCATCCCATCGAGCAGCACGCGTGCCGTGGCCTCGGGCTCGGTCTTGAGTGTGACGAGCCCCGGCAGTTTCTTGAGCTTGAGGTCGATCACTTGACCGGACGAGCTCGTCACCTCGAATTGAGTATCGAGCGGGTAGTAGCCCTTGAGCGTCGCGGCGACGCGATGCGTGCCGGGATGCAACAGGTAGTGATCGCCGTAGCGGATCTTGAACAGCGTGCTCGGCAGGCTCATCGCCTCGGGCTCTGGATCGAAATTCAGCACGACGGACTTCGCCGTGAACGCGAACCATGCGAAGACTGCAAGCAGCGTGAGCACCACGCCCGCGCCGATCGTCGCCGCCCTCGAGGCGCCCGGCTTCGCGCCGGCGCCGATGACGGGCGGCAGCTTGAACGCGACCGGCTTCACGATCGTGTGCTCGACATCGCCGTCGGCGTCGTCGCCGGTCGCGACCCCGCCGAGGTCCGGCGGCGCCGTGTCGCCCGCGGTGACGAGCGTCTCGATCGCGAGCGCGAGCCGGCCGCCATCGATCCGGCAGGTCAAGCGCGCGCGATCGAACGCGATCACGTCTCCGTCCTTGAGGTCGCGCGAGCCCGCGACGGGCACGCCGTCGATGCGCAGATTGCGCGCTCCGCGTCCCGCCGCGACGAAGAACGTGCCGTCGTGCTCGCGGATCTCGATCACGCCGGGCAGGCCGTCGATCCGGAGTCCCGCGGCCGCGTCCGCGCCGATCGTGATCGGCAGCGCGCTCGCAGGGAGCTCGCGGGTCCGTCCGAGGTACTCGATCGTCACGACCGAGTCGCGCGCTAAGCTGCCTGCGCTCATCCTTCTTCTTCCTGCCCGATCAGATCGGCTCGCTGCAAATCACACTGATCGGCGGCAGAGTTCGACCCGGCACGACCGTGAAAGTTTGGCGGACGTCGTGAAAGCCATTACGGCTGCCGATCGCCGTATACGTGCCGGGCCGGAGCTGGAGCTCCTTCGCCGCGAACGAGCCGAGCGAGCCGACGCGATAAACCGTGACCTCGGTGTGCTGATCCGACGTGAGCTGCACCGAGATCGGCGTCGCCGCGAGCGTCACGAGGCGGTCGAGCTTGCCGATCTGGTCGGTCAGCACCGGGCCCGGCTCGGCAACGCCGCGCGCCTCGACGACGAGCTTGCGCGCGTCGGCGAGCACCGTGTCGCCGAAGAGCAGCGTCGGATTGTCGATCAAGTTGCGGAGCTTCGCGTCGAGGCCCGCGCGCGACTCCGAGCGCTCGAGGCCCGTCTTTGCGAACACGAGCGTCGGATCGTCCGCGAGCGCGCCCTTGTATTGCGCGATCGCTTGGTCCCAGAGCTCGCGGCGCTCGAAGGCGAGCGCGCGCGCTTCGGTGAGCGCGATCTTGCCGAGCCTCTCGCCCTCCTGCGCCTGGATGAGCCCGTCCTGCGCCTCGCGCGCCTGCGGGCGCAGCGCGAGCGCGGTTTGGAACAGCTTCTCGGCCTCCGCGTAGCTCTCCGCGGCGAGCGCCTTCGAGCCTTGCGACATCGCGAGCGCGAAGTCCGAATCGCGCACGCCGGCGCTCACGGCCGCGAGCGCGCGGCTCGCGGGCTCCCAATGCGGATCGATCGCGAGTGCCTCGCGATAAGCCGCGATCGACTTCTGCGGCTCACCCGCCTCGCGGTCCGCGTTGCCGCGCTCGACGAGCGCGAGGACCTCGGGCAGACGCTCGGCGCGCGCGCGCCCGGCCTTGGCGGTCGCGTTCTCGGGCTCGATGCCGAGCACGACATCGTACTGCGCGATCGCGACCTCGGCGTTCGCGGCTGCGAACGCTTCCTGCGCCGCCGCGATAGCGCGCTGCACGATCTCCGCCGACCGGGCGAGCAGCTCGGAGCCCACGGTCGTCGCGTCCATGTACTTGGCGACCGCCTTCGTGAAGTCGTTGGCAAGAAACGCGTCCTCGCCGGCGTTACCGAGCTCTTTGTAGCGCGCGTATTGGTCGCCGCCCCAGGAGTCGACGTGCAGCGCATCGAGCTGGCTCTGCTGCGAGAGCAGCTTCGCGAGCAGCGCGTCGGCCTGCGACTTGAGCGCGGCGAGCTCCTCGGCGGACAGCTGCGGCGCGGCGGGCGCGCTCGGCTGCTGCGCCGTGGCGACCGGCCGGTCGGGCGAGGGCTGCATGAGGCGCGGGAACAAGGCGAAGACGAACACCGCGGCCGCGATCAGCAGCGCGCCGCCGAGGTACTGCCAAAACGGCGTGCGTGAGCGCACCGGTACCGCGCCCGCGGGAGGCGCAGCCGTATCCGCGCGCGCGGCACGTAGCCCCGGCTTGATCGGGACGACGGTCTCTTCGTGTTGTGCTTGGCTCGACTCCACTGGCGTTCGACGCTTGTGTTTAGATCAGATCTCGGCCGGCTCGAGGTCGGCCGGAATGGCAGATTCTAAGACATCCGCAAAGACCGAAAGTCCTGGCGCACGCCTAGGATCGGCTTCGAGCACGTCGCGGACTCGCGCGGCCAGCGCGGCCGCGGGGCTCTTGCGCCCCCCGGGAGGCGTGAGGCGCTTGCGCGACACGGGCTGCCGGCCTGCGGGACCGTACGGTAGCCGGCCCGCAATGAGCTCGTACAGCAGAACCGCGTACGCATAGGCGTCGTCCGCGGCCGTGACAATCGGGTTGCGTCCAGCCCGTCGGTGTGCGGCCGTGGTGCCGCCGTATTGGGCCGGAGCACCGAGCGGCAACGCGGAAGCGAAGTCGATGAGGCGCGCGCGTCCGCGCGCATCGAACAGCACGTTGCGCGCCTTCACGTCGCGGTGGGCATAACCGCGCGAATGCAGATGCGTGAGCGCAGCGTGGACCGCGTATGCCGCCCGCAACCAGTGGCGCGGGTGTGCCCCGGCGAGGGAAACGAGGTCGCCGCCGGGTAGGTACTGGAGCGCGAGCGCGCACATGCCGTCGTGCTCGATGAGGCCGTGCGTCTCGACGATGTGGCCGTGCTGTGCGGCCGCGAGCACGTCGTGCTCACGTTCGAGCCGCGCGAACGAGTCGGGTGCGCCGGAGAGCGGAATCTTCAGCGCGATACTGCGCTCGCGTCCGTCGAGCGCGCGCCAGACTTCGGCGCTGCCGCCGACGCCGACCCTCTCGACGAGGCGCAAGCCGGCGGACGCGAACAAATCGCGCGTCGAACGCAGCGGAGCGTCAGCGCTGTACGGGACGTCCGGCTCGGCGTCGCGCTCAGCCCCCGTTGGCGGCGCTCGAAGTGGCATTGGCTGGAGACTCTGCGGGAGCGGCCGCTTCGCTCGAGGGCGCGGACGGCGACGCGGGCGCCGGTGCGCTGGCGCCTTCCGCCGGCGCAGGACTGGCTTCGGATGCTTGCTCGGGCGTAGCGGCGGCACCGGTGGGCGCATTGGCCGCCCCGGCCTCGGCAGCCGCCGGTATGCCGCCGGCGGGCAACTTCAACGCGAGGCCGGGAAGCGGATCTTGACGCGGGGCGGCCGGCTCCACTTCGCCGGCGTAGACCGTCAAGTCGTCCGGCACGAAGCCGCTCTCTTCGATGAAGATTTGGCGCAACAGGTCACGCCATTCGTTGTACTGCGCATCGGCGGTGCCGGTCAGCCGGTGCTCGGTGCCTTGGATCGCGACGACGACGGGCTTGATCGAATCATCGAACGAGCCGTTGAGCTCCTCGAGCTGCTGCTGGTGGATCTGCTTTTCCTGCTTGCGGACTTGGCTCGTCCGCAGCATGTCGACGCCGATATAGAGGACCGCGTCGCGCAGCATGCGCTCGGTGAACTCGCCGCCGTGACTGCTGCCGTAGACGATCGACGCGAGGATCGACGCAACGCCCATGCCGGTGCGCCAATGCGCGGACTTGGTCAGCTCCTTGACCTCGATCGCCTCCTCGCGCGCGTTCTCGCGCCAGCCGTTGTAGGGCGTGCTCGCGTCCTTATAGAACTGGTCGTAGTGCTCATCGATCGTATCGAGGAACAACCGCTCGCGCTGGCGCACGCGCTCCGTGCGGTCATACATCGGGTCGCCGTCGGCCGGCAGGCGATTGATCTTGTACTGCCCTTTGTTGTCGACCACGTAACCACTGAACGAGGCGGGGCTCAGGTCCGCGGCGTAGCGCAACCCTGCGGTGGTTCGAATCGTTTGCGTGTCTTTCGCCGACAGGCCCTTGCGCGCCTTCGCGAGATCGTTCGAGACCTCGTTGAACACGTCTTGGTACGGATCGAGGTCGGGGTAGCGCTGGCGATTGAACGCGCCGGCGGCGGTCGACATTTCGTAATTCTTGTCGACCCAGACGCGGCCCGTCGCGTCGGTCGCTTTGACGTGCAGCTGGAAGTAGTCGCCGTCGGAATGCAGGATCTTGCCGTCGACGCTGAGATCGGCCGCGGTCGAATCCTTCGGCGTGACCCAGACGGTGCCCCAGTTCGCGCTCTTCTGGAGGGTGTTGCGGAGCACGACTGCCTGGTAGATCGCCTCGCTCCTGCGGATCTGGACGAACGTGCCTTCCTTGATCAGGTGCTCTAGGACGTCTTTGTCGACTTCTCCCTCGGGCACTCCCGAGTCGAACACCGCGACGCCGACATCGAGCAGCTGAGTCTCCGCGATCTCGGTCGTGCTCTTCTCCAGCGGAACCGCGTGCGCGACCAGCACTTCGGTGCTCGTGCAACCCGCAATGAAGGACAACCCGGCGACGAAAGCTATCGCGACGCGGCGCATATTGGACCCTCGGCGCGCCTATTGGCGCGCAACGATCTTCTTGTACTGGTTGTATTCGTCCCAGAGCGAAGCGCGGAGGAATGGATCGTTCTCCGCCGTCGCCGCCTCACAAAGCTGGCGCGCGACCTTGTCGGTATCGTTGCAGCCCTGAACCGTCGCCGCAGGCTTGTCCGGGCCCGCGTCGTCGCTGCGGCGTTGGCTAGCGCCGGCCGCGCCGGCCTGCTGTCCGCCGACGGCGCTCGAGCCACCGACGGCGCCGTTGCCGGCCTGGCCGCCTTGCCCCGACCCGCCGCCGCCCGCGGCCGCCGTTCCACCGGCCGCCGCGCCACCGGCCGCCGCATCACCGCCGCCGCCTTGGCCCGCCTCTTTGAGCACCTGATCGGCCGCCGTGCCGCCGCCGGCACGCGCGACCGCGTCTTGCTCCTTGCCCATGCGCGCATCAAAGCCGCCGAGCGAACGATCGAATTCCTGGCCGGCGCCGCTGCCGCCACCGCCGTTTGCAGCCTGAGCGTCGCCGAACGGGCTATCACCGCCGCCGCCCGCTGCACCGCCGCCCGCCGCACCGCCGCCGCCCGCTGCACCGCCGCCCGCCGCACCGCCGCTGCCCGCCGCGCCGCCGCCTGCCGCGCCGCCGCCCGCGGAGCCCGCGCCGCCGAGACCACCAGCGCCGTTCTGCGCGCTACGACCGTCGGCCGTGCCGCCACCGGCGCCGTTCGCGCCACCCGTGCTGGTCGGAAATGCAGAACCGCCCTGACCGGTCGCCGAGCCCGCGGCGCCTACGGTGCCGCCCGAGCCGGGTGAACCCGAACCGCCCGCGCCCGACGCGCCGCCGCCCGCCTGCGTGCCGGCCGTCGCGCCGCCACCCGCGCCGCTCGAGCCGCCACCTTGCGAGCCGCCCGCGCCGCTCGAGCCGCCTTGCGATCCGCCGGCCCCACCCGCTTGCGTGCCGCCTGCGGCGCCGCCGCCCGAGCTATCCGTCGGGAAAGGATTCTGCGAACCCCCGATGCCGCCGATACTGCCGGTCGGGAACGTCGAGCTCTGCGAACCGGCGCCGCCCGAACCTTGCGCGCCGCCCTGGGCGCCGCGTGAGCCGGTCGAGCCCGACGAGCCACCGCCGCCGCCCGAGGAGCTGGTCGGGAACGGCGAGCCACCCTGGCCGGCCGCCGAGCCCGCAGCGCCTACAGTGCCGCCAGAGCCGGGCGAACCCGAACCGCCAGCGCCTGAACTGCCGCCGCCGCCCGAGCTCGATGAAGAGCCGCCTCTCGACCCCGATGCACCGCCGGACGAACCCGACGAGCCGGACGAGCCTTGCGACCCGCCCGGTATCCCGGCCTGCGCTCCGCCCTGTGCTCCGGAAGAACCGCCTTGCGCCCCGGACGAGCCGCCGCCGGATTGGCCGCCCGATGAAGAAGACTTCGAACCGCCCTGCGAGCCGCCGCCGGACGAGGATTGCGAGCCGCCGCCCGATTGGCCGCCACCCGATGAAGACGACTTTGAACCGCCCTGCGACCCGCCGCCGGATGAGGACTGCGATCCGCCACTCGATCCGCTCGAGCTCGACGGCATCGGAATGCTCACACCACTACTTCCGCCCTGTGGACCGACGGTTTGCTGGCTGCTGCAGGCAATCAATCCGAGCAGCGCGGCGCCTGTGAGCACCGAGCGCATGACCTTCAGTTCCATGATTGTCCTCCCTCGATCTCAGTCGAGGTCGTTCGCTGTGTCGGAGTGGGTTTCACCGTTAGTTACTCGACGGTCGTGCGAAGTTCACTTTACGCGTCGAGCGGGCGGCACAGCCGAAAACATTCCATAACGCCCACGGCGCCGGCAGAGCTGACCGGGGTGGCACCCTGATACTATGTGCCGCTCGCACGAGCACACTCACAACATCGATTAGGGGCAACGCGCATGAGAACGATAGCACCGATTTGTAGCCTGCTTCTAATGTTTCTTCCCGCGCTGGGTCACGCTCAAAACGCGACCCAAGCGCCGGCCACATTGCCTCGCACCGCCTCGCCTGCGGGCGCGATGGAATATTTCATCTCGCCGCAGAATGGCGCCAAGGTGAGCTCGCCGTTCGCCGTCCGTTTCGGCCTCAAGGGAATGGGCATCGCACCTGCCGGCGTCACGAACGCGAACACCGGTCACCACCACCTGCTGATCGACACCGATCTCCCACCCGACAATTTGCCGATCCCGAACGACGACAAGCATCGGCATTTCGGCGCGGGGCAGACCGAGGTCGAGCTCACGTTGCCGCCGGGGCAGCACACGTTGCAGCTCGTGCTCGGTGATGCGAACCATGTCCCCCATCAGCCGCCGGTTCATTCCGAAAAGATCACGATCACCGTGCAATAGGCGCGCTGAACCGTAGCTGAACGCGCAGCTCTCGCGATGGATATTCGTTCCGACTTCGTCGAAGCGGTCGGCAACACGCCGCTGATCAAGTTACGCAAGGCCTCTGAGCTCACCGGGTGCACGATCCTCGGCAAAGCCGAGTTCCTGAATCCGGGCGGCTCGGTAAAAGATCGCGCGGCGAAGTACATGGTGCTCGACGGCGAGCGACGCGGCGCGATCGAGCGCGGCGGGCTGATCGTCGAGGGCACAGCCGGCAACACGGGCATCGGCCTCGCGCTCGTGGGCAATTCCCGCGGCTATCGCACGCTTATCCTGATGCCGAACACGCAGTCGCAAGAGAAGAAGGACGCGCTGCGGCTCTGCGGCGCCGAGCTCCGCGAGGTGCCGGCGGTGCCGTACAAGGATCCGAACAACTACGTGCACGTCGCGAAGCGCACGGCGGAGGAGCTCGCGGCGAAAGAGCCGCACGGCGTGCTGTACGCGAACCAGTGGGACAACACCGCGAACCGCGACGGCCACACGCAGAGCACCGGTCCCGAGATCTGGCAACAGACCGACGGCAAGATCGATGGTTTCACGTGCGCCGTCGGCACCGGCGGCACGCTCGCGGGCGTGAGCGAGTTCCTGAAGCACAAGAACCCGAGCATTGTGACGGCCGCGGCCGATCCGATGGGCGCGTCGATCTACAGCTGGATCAAGACGGGCGAGCTCAAGGGCAGCGGCAGCTCGATCAGCGAGGGTATCGGCCAGGGCCGCGTCACCGGCAATCTGGCGGGCGCGAAGATCGACGACGCGTTTCAGATCCCAGACGAGGAGATGGTGCCGATCTGCTTCGACCTGGTGCAGACCGAAGGCCTGCTGCTCGGCGGCTCGACGGGAATCAACGTCGCGGGCGCGATCCGACTCGCTCGCGAGCTGGGGCCGGGAAAGACGATCGTCACGATCCTCTGCGACTCGGGCTCTCGCTACCAGTCGAAGCTGTACAATCCCGCGTTCTTGCGCTCGAAAGGTCTACCGACGCCGCCCTGGCTCGACCGCTGACCGTCGGCGCGGCGCGCGTTCAGCCGCGATTCAGTCGCCGGGGTCCAAACTGAACGCCATGTCGTTACGGTTTTGTCGATCCTTAGGTGCTTTGCTCGCGATCGCGGCGGTGGCCGCGGGTTGCGCGAGCGCGCCGCCCACCGAGTCGGCGGCCCCTTCACCCGTCGTCGCGGTCGCGCCGCGCGCAGCGGCGGGCGACGAGTCGGTCCTCAACCTCGGCGGCGCCGTCGCCGATCTCGCGGCGGACATGGTCGGGGCACGATACCGGCTCGGCGGAACCGATCCGGTGAAAGGATTCGATAGCAGCGGGCTCGCGTTCTACGCGTACGACCAAGCGGGCTACCCGATACCGCGCACGCCCGAGGATCAGTTCAGAGCCGCGCACAAGATCGCGCTCGCGAACGCGAGCGCCGGCGATCTCTTCTTCTTCCAGGACCAAGCGAAGCTCTCGCACGTCGGTATCTATCTTGGCGACGGCCTGTTCGTGCACGCGCCCGAGACGGGGCGGCAAGTCAGCGTCGCGCGGATCGACACTCCGTATTATCAAGAGCAGCTGATTGCCGTCGGCCGGCTCCTGCCGCCGGGCCTTTAGTCCAAGCGCATCGTTCTCGACGACGCGTGTCTCTCCCCGTCGCAGCTAACGCGCGCGTTCTTGTAGCGCCGCTTGTGCCGCCCGTGTCGCGCGTTCGCAGTCCGGCGCGCTTCGCGCCGCGCGCGCGCTCTTTCGGACACCGAGCTCTGCCTGGTCGCGGCGCGACGTCGCGAGCTCGTTCAGCCCGGAGCAGGCCTTGAGCAGCGCGTCTTCCGCAGCCGCGAGCTCGGGCGGTGCCGGGCCGCCTGACGTCGTCGCGTCGTCGAGCGCGAACGCGAGATGGCTCGCGACCTTGTTCTGATCGCGAAAAACTCGCTCGACGTAGGCGCGAAACTCGTCCGACGTGAGACCGAGGCGCGTTCCGTCCGCCGTCGTGACCGCGCACGCGACCGGTAGGGCCGCGGCGGCGGCCAGGGAAAGCGTGCGAAGAGCTCGCATCGGCGGGGGCTCGGTAACCCAAGCAGAGGCCCGCATGCTCTTCGATCCCGGGAGGCCGCGCAACCGGCCGTACGGCGCATGAGCCCGCCCGGTCTACCGGCCAGCCAGCGACCCCCCGGCGGCTGTGCGATAATCCGCGGCTGCAATACCGCACGCCAGCCGGTACACCTTTGGCCGCGTCCGCTCCGAGACTTCTCCAAGACGCCTCCCACCAGCTCCGCGCGGCCCTCGAGAAGGCTATGGATTGGCTCGACCGCGAGCAGCGGCCGGAGGGCTATTGGGTCGGGATGCTCGAGTCGAGCTACTGCATGGAGGCGGAGTGGCTGCTCGCGATGCACTTCCTCGGCATCCGGCATCCGCGCGAGGCGGACCTAGTCGGCACGCTGCTCAACGCGCAGCGTCCGGACGGCTCCTGGGAGATCTACTACGGGGCGCCGAACGGCGACATCAACAGCACGGTCGAGTGCTACGCGGCGTTGCGCTGCGTCGGGATGAGCCCGGATTCGCCGCCGCTCGTGAGCGCGCGACGCTGGATCCTCGAGCACGGCGGCCTAAAGCAAGTGCGCGTGTTCACGAAGTACTGGCTTGCGCTGCTCGGCGAGTGGCCGTGGAGCGCAACGCCGAACTTGCCGCCCGAGGTGATCGCCAACCCGCGCTGGTTCCCGTTCAACATTTACAACTTCGCGAGCTGGGCCCGGACGACGCTGCTGCCCCTTGCCGTGCTGTCCGCACGGCGTGCCGTGCGGCCGCTGCCGCCCGACCGGCGCCTCGACGAGCTGTTCCCTCGCGGCCGCGAGCGGATGGATTACCGACTGCCGCGGCGCGGCTCTTGGCTCTCATGGCGGCGGTTGTTCCTGTTTTCCGACCGGTTCTTGCATCTGTATCAAAAGATAGGCCTCACGCCGTTCCGCGAGACCGCGATCAACGCGTGCCTCGGCTGGATCGTGCGCCACCAGGACGCGGACGGCGTATGGGGCGGAATTCAACCGCCGTGGATCTACAGCCTGATGGCGCTTAATGTCGAGGGCTACCAGCTCAATCATCCCGTGATGGCGAAGGCGTTGGCGGCGCTCGACTCGCACTTCGCATATGAGCGCGGCGGGACGCTGCACATCCAGGCGAGTGAGTCACCGGTCTGGGACACGCTGCTGACGCTGCTCGCGATGCAGGACTGCGATCGCGACTTCACGCCAGCGATGCAGCAGGCGCTCGATTGGGTGCTCGCGAACGAGGTCCGCTACCGCGGCGACTGGGCGAAGAAGGTCAAGGGCGTCGAGCCGAGCGGCTGGGCGTTCGAGCGCTCGAATCTGCATTATCCCGACATCGACGACACGGCCGTCGCACTGTTGATGCTCGCGCGGCTACCGCGCGCAATGCTCGATCAGCCACACATCCGTGCAACGATCGATCGTGCGCTCGGCTGGACGCTCGCGATGCAGTCGAGCAACGGAGGCTGGGCGGCGTTCGACAAGGACAACGACTGGAAGATCATCACCAAGATTCCGTTCTGCGACTTCGGCGAGGCGCTCGATCCGCCGTCGGCCGACGTGACCGCGCACGTGCTCGAAGCGCTCGCGAGCCTCGGCTTCGACCGCCACCACCGCGCAGTCAAGCGCGGCTATGACTTCCTCCGCTCCGAGCAGGAATCCGACGGCAGCTGGTTCGGCCGCTGGGGCGTCAATCACATCTACGGCACCGCCGCGGTGTTGCCGGCGCTCGCGGCGCTCGGCGAGGACATGTCCCAGGACTTCGTGCGGCGCGCGGCGGATTGGCTCCGCGCTCATCAGAACGAGGACGGCGGCTGGGGCGAGACGTGCGCGTCGTACATGGACGACGCGCTGCGCGGACGCGGCCCGAGCACGGCGTCGCAGACGGCATGGGCGCTGCTCGCGCTCATTGCGACCGGCGACCGCGCCCATGAGCGCGAGATCCGCCACGGCGTCGCGTTCCTCGTTGCGCGCCAGCGCGACGACGGCACGTGGGACGAGCCGTACTACACGGGCACGGGCTTCCCGGGCTACGGGTTCGGCGAACGAATGGACTTTCGCGACAAGCGTACGCTCGAGCGGATCGCGCAAGGCACGGAGCTGCAGCGCGGCTTCATGCTGAACTACAACCTCTATCGGCACTACTTTCCGTTGATGGCGCTCGGCCGCGCGCGGAAGTTCTTACAGCCCTAGTCGCCGTCGCGCACGCCTCGCGCATTCCTGGTTGGAGCGGCTCGCGTCATGAACGCCCAGTCCAGAGGTGGATCCGTCTCACGGCGCCCGGCGAGACCGGTAGCGTTGCTCTTGGTCGTTGCGGCTTTGCCGGCCGCCGCTCAGCGCGGAGGGTATGGGCCTTTCGGGCCGACCGAGCACAACGTCGCGCGTCCAACGGCATGCGAAGGCGCTCTCGACGTGCGCGGCGGCTGGTCTCCGCAAGCGACGCTCGGCCACGTGCCGCCCGAGGAGGGCCGGATCGAATACACGCGTCCCGGCCTCGATGCGCGGTTGCGGATTACGATCGACGACCAGGCTTTCGAGGCGCAAGTCTTCGTCGGGGATCAGCCGCGTTCAGCGCCTATCCCGGTGTCGGCTGTGATGTCGTTCGACCTCGTGAAGAACGCCGTCTGCGACGACTTGAACCACGACGGCGTTACGGATTTCATCGCGACGATCTCGGGCCACGGCAACGGTCTTGGAGCCGCGTTCTACCAGCGCTTCGTCGCGCTCTCGGACGGCGCGAGCTATCGGTTCTGGACGCTCTGGACGATGTGGCCGGATCCAGAGGATTTCGTGACGTTCGGCCGCATCGAGCCGATCGTGATGGTCACGCGCGACATCGTCCAGACCCACGGACCCGAGCGCTACTTCGGACACCCACCCGAGCGCTCGTATTTGGTTCACGATCTCTGGGCGTTCCACGGCGGTGAGGTCGTGTCGGTGAACTCGATCGACGAGCGATTCCCGGTCTGGGTCAGGTTCACATACAAGCCGAATCATCTACCCGCGAAATCGGTGAACGCCGCCGAGAAGCTTAGGTGGCGGCCAGTGCCGCAAGCTCCGGT
>Ga0326731_1000262_pt1 | contig 13595 bp, 9 predicted proteins | sample MHFSIPfraction_FD_207645 | JGI IMG/M metagenome (GOLD analysis project Ga0326731, IMG submission 207645) | Lab enriched peat soil microbial communities from Michigan Hollow, Ithaca, NY, United States - MHF9FY SIP fraction | ecosystem: Environmental > Terrestrial > Soil > Wetlands > Peat | place...
CCGTAGCGCCGCCCCTCCGCCTGGGCGTCGAAGGCGCACCCGGCGAAGAAGCCGGTCGGATCGGCCTGGGCCGCCGCCCAGTGCACGTTGGCCCGGCCGGCACGCCGGCAGGCATCGTCGCCCGTGGCGCCCGCCAGCAGCAGCAGCGCCCACGCGGTGCGGGTGTTGTAGGTGTGAGTCTGCCCCAGATAGTCCCAGCGGCGCCAGGCGCCGTCGGCGTCCTGCTCCGCCGCGAGCCAGGTGCCGGCGCGGTGCGCCGCGTCGAGGTAGCGGGCCTCGCCGGTGACCTGATGCATCCGCACCAGTCCGAAGAGGATCTGGCCCGTGTTGAAGACGCTCGGACCGGAGAAGGAGCCGGCGCGATCGCCCGGGAACCAGCCCTCGCCGTGCTGCACGCCCAGCAGCCACTCGCCCATGCGCACCGCGCGGTCGTAGCACGCCTGATCGCCCGTCGCCTGCCACGCGTTCAGCATGGTGGGGATGATGTAGCCCGTGGTCTCGGGGAAGGAGCGATGCCAGCCGCGCGCCAGTGTGTACAGCGCGGAGACGCCGCCGTCCGGCTGCGCGTCCTGCGCCGCCTTGAGCCACCGGATCGTGGCCTCGAAGTGGGCGTCGAGGCCGGCCGGCGCGACGTCGCGGTCGGCCAGCGGGGCGGCGGTCATTCCGTCGATTCCTTCGGGCTGGGCGCTGGCACACCGAGGCGGGCGCGCACCCAGGCCTGCGCCAGCAGCGCGACGAAGCGCGTGTTCGTCACCAGGTAGCGCCGCCACATGCGGCGCGGCTCCTGCAGCAGGCGGAACAGCCACTCGAGCCCGCCGCGCTGCATCCAGCGCGGCGCCCGCGGGATCAGCCCCGCCAGGACGTCGAAGCTCCCGCCCACGCCGTGCACCACGGGGACGCCCATGGCCTCCAGGTAGCGGCTGACCCACAGCTCCTTCTTCGGCGTGCCGAACGCGATGAACACGATGTCGGCGGCGCTGGCCCGGATCCGCTCGGCGATGGCCCGCTCCTCGGCCACGCCGAAATAGCCGTGCTGCGAGCCGGCGATGCGGACGCCCGGGAAGTCGCGGCGCATGCGCTCGAGCACCCGCGCCAACACTTCGGGGGCCGCGCCGAAGAAGAACACGCGGTAGCCGCAGGCGTTGGCGCGCTCGAGCAGCCGGTCCATCAGGTCGGTGCCGTTGACGCGGCCGGGCAGCGGATCGCCCAGCAGGCGCGAGGCCCACACCACCGGCACGCCGTCGGCCCCGATCAGGTCGGCCGAGCGCACGCTGCGGGCGAGCGCGGGATCGGTGCGCATCGCGACGATCTTCGCCGCGTTGACCACGGCGATGTAGTGCGGCGTGCGCGAGGCGATGAAGCGCTCGGCCTCCGCCACCACCTCGTCCAGCGACAGTTTGCTCACCGGGCAGCCCAGCACCGTCGTCCATTCCATGCCTCACCCCACTCCGTTGGCGAAGGTGGCGCGCAGCGCGGCCACGGCCCGTTCGGCGGCCCGCCCGTCCCATAGCGGCGGCACCGATGCCGTCTTCCAGGCGCCGCGCACGATGCTGCACAGCGCCGCCGCGATGCGGTCGCGGTCGAGTCCCACCAGCTCGTTGGTCCCCAGCTCCACCGTGCTGGGGCGCTCGGTGTTGGGGCGCAGCGTGAGGCACGGGATCCCCAGGAACGTCGTCTCCTCCTGCACGCCGCCCGAATCGGTCAACACCGCCGTGCTGTGCGCCATGAGGCCGAGGAATTCGAGGTACGGCGTGGGCGGCAGCACGGAGATCGACCCGGGCCGCGGGTCGCGCACCGCCGTGGTGGTTTCCACCAGCCGGGGCCCGGGGGGGGGATCGAGCTGGCGCAGCCGCGCCAGGGTGCGCGGATGCGTCACGAACAGCACCGGGGCGAGATCGCTCGCGGCCTCGAGGATGCCGAGCACGCGGGTGAGCGCCTCGGGGGTATCGACGTTGGCGGGCCGGTGCACCGTCGCCAGGAAGTAGGGCGGCGCGTCGGGCCCCGGCGCGGTCGCGCCGCCGTCGAGCGCGTCGCGGAACCGCACCAGCGAGTCGATCATCGTGTTGCCGACGTAGCGGATTTTCTCCTCGGCCACGCCCTCGCGCCGCAGGTTACGGTTGGCGCTCTCCTCGGTGGTGAACAGCAGGTCCGCCACCGAGTCGGTCACGATGCGGTTGATCTCCTCGGGCATGCTGCGGTCGAAGCTGCGCAGCCCCGACTCGACGTGGGCCACGGGGATCTCGAGCTTGGCGGCGGTGAGCGCGCAGGCGAGGGTCGAGTTGACGTCGCCCGCCACCACGACGAGATCGGGATCGACCTCGAGGCACACGGCCTCGAACCGTTTCATGGTTTCGGCGGTCTGCACCGCGTGGCTCCCGCTGCCCACCTGCAGGCTGAAGTCGGGCTGCGGCATGCCCAGCTGGCGCAGGAACACCGCGCTCATCGCGTCGTCGTAGTGCTGTCCCGTGTGGACCAATCGCGACCGGAAGGCGGGGTCGTCGTCCATCGCCCGCAACAGCGGCGCCATTTTCATGAAGTTGGGGCGCGCCCCCACGACGCTCAGCACCACGGTCGGCGCCACGGCGCGGCTCACGCGGCGCGCGACGCCGTGTGGCGCCGCCAGTAGTCGACCGCCTCGGCCAGCGTCCAGTACACGACGCGCTCCGGCAGGCGGCGCGCGATCTCCTCGAGGATGCGCCGCAGGTTGTCGGTGTCGGGCATGTCCTTGGTGTGGCCCGACGCCACCACCGGGAGGATGACCCGGTCGAGCCCGCGCGTCTCCGCGTCGGCGTAAAGCGACTCGAGGAACTTGACGAACACCCGCGGCGGCAGCGCGTCGTAGTCGAGCTGGATCGCGCTCTTCGCCACCACATGCCGCAGCCACCACGCCGGCGAGGTCCGCTGCCGCGCCCACAGCGGGCGGCGCGTGGGCGGATACTCCCGCAGCCGGCGGCGCCGCTTCGCGGCCAGCCAGCGCGCGTCCGCGTCCGTCACCGGCACGCCGAACGCCAGGCGGTAGAACAGCGCCGGCGAGAGCAGCTTGCGCACCACCGGCGCGTCCACCGCGGGCCGCGCGTAGATCGGCAGCTCGAGCAGCTCCCCGTCGGTCCGCTCGGCCGCGTGCCGCACGTCCTGCACCACGAACCACGGCCGCACGTACGAATGCGCGTCGCGGTAGTCGTACCACGGCGGCTGCCGCAGCCCCTTCGAGACCGAGGTGTCGCAGCGGAACCCGGCGTGCAGCAGCTCGCCGATCACCGCGCCCGACGGCTGGATGCAGTACGCGCCGGCGCGGAACGCCACGCACTCGTAGGCGGGGTCCACCGGCCGCAGCAGCCGCTCCAGCTCCTGCTTGCCGCGCGCCAGCGTAGCGCGCAGCAGCGGGCGCGGCAGCGCGCCCACCGACCAGTGATCGTAGTCGAGCTGCCAGCGGCCGCGCGCGCCCACGCCGTCCCATCGGGCGTTGAGCCATTGCGGATGGAGGTGCAGCTGCACGTCGGAGCGCCGCGCGACGGTGTCGCGCAGCTGCGCGTCCCACGCGTCGGCGATCTCGCGCGCCCAGGCGTGCGTGTCGCCGGCCGCGCGATGAGCCCACTGCTGGCCCACCTCCGCCATCACGGTGAGTTTGGCGCCGAACGACTCGACCGCCTGGAGCAATGCCTGGAGCGGTCGATGCTGGAGGGCGAAATAATCTCCCGACCCGTCCCCGTACAACTCCCAGTCGTTGGTCAACACGAGCCCCAATTGCATGCACCATCCCTGATTGTGTGATGCGGCGCCGACCGGGGAGGCGCCCGCCGATCACGTCGGCACCCAAATAAGGGCAGGCCCAACGACGATCCGTCAGCGACCGGGTCACGAATCGGTATCGGGATTCGGCCGGAGCGACTCGTGGCGGGGACGGCGCACAGAACTTGATCCAGCAGGATGGCGGCCGGCGCGACCGGCTCGTGAAACGGTTGTTACACGATTCATATCAACGCGCCCTTGAGGCTGCTCCATGCCCCGGACACACTTCGTCATCCGCTCTCGCGCCACGACGCCATGAAACAGCTCGCCCAATATCAGGACGGCCGTCTCGAGCTCCAGGACGTGCCCGATCCCGTAGCGCCGCCCGGCGGCATCGTGGTCCAGACGATCTATTCCGTCATCAGCGCCGGCACCGAGAAGATGCAGGTGGAGCAGGCGCGCATGAACCTGCTCCAGAAGGCGCGCGCCCGTCCCGACCAGGTGCGCAAGGTGCTCGACACGGCCCGCACGCTCGGCTGGCGCGCGGCGCTCGACAAGGTGAAGAACCGGCTCGAGTCGCCCGCGCCCCTGGGCTACAGTGCCGCCGGTATCGTCGCGGCCGTGGACGCGGCGAACACGCGGTTCCGCGTCGGCGACCGCGTCGCCTGCGGCGGCGCCGAGTGCGCGCACCACGCCGAGCGGATCGCGGTGCCCGATCTGCTCGCCGCGCCGGTGCCCGCGGGCGTGCCGCTCGAGTGGGCGGCCTACACCACGCTGTGCGCCATCGCGCTGCAGGGCGTCCGTCAGGCCGACGTGCCGATCGGCGCGCAGGTGCTGGTGCTGGGACAGGGCCTGGTGGGGCAGCTCGCCACCGGGATCCTCAACGCCGGCGGCGTGCGCGTCCTGGGCGTGGATCTCGTGGACGCGCGCCTCGACGTGGCACGGCGCATGGGCGCGGAGCGGGTCGCCAACCCGCGCGACGCCCGCATCGAGGACGTGGCGCGGGAGTGGACCGACGGCGCGGGCGTGGACGCGGTGCTGCTGTGCGTCGGCGGCAAGTCGGCCGGTCCGGCCGAGCTGGCGGTGCAGTGCCTGCGCGACCGCGGCACCCTCGTCATCGTGGGCATCTACGACGCGCCGCTCGAATGGAAGACCTACTACCACAAGGAAATCCAGGTTCGCTACTCGCGCAGCTACGGGCCCGGGCGCTACGACCCCGCGTACGAGTGGGGCGGCCACGACTATCCCGCCGGCTACGTGCGCTGGACCGAGAACCGCAACTTCGCCGCCTGCCTCCAGCTCATGGCGTCGGGGCGCCTGAACCTGGCGCCGGTGACGACCCGGCTCGTGCCCTTCGCCGAATCGCTCGCCGTCTACAACGACCTGGTGCAGTCCCCCAACGGCGACATCGGCGTGGTGCTGGGCTACAACGGCGCCGATCCCACGGCCACGGTGCCGGCGGCGCGTCTCACGACCGCCGTCGCACCGGCGTCCGCCGACGCCGTCCCAGCGCGACGCCTCGCACCGCCCGCTACGACGCTCGACGTGATCGGCGCCGGCAACTTCGCGCGCACGATGCTGCTGCCGCACCTGCAGGGCCGCATTTCCTTCGGGACCATCGTCAATCACACCGGGCTGAGCGCGCGGCACGTGCAGGCGAAGTTCGATTTCGCCGCAGCCTCCACCGACGCCCCGCGCGCGCTGCGCAACGGTCCCCCCACCACCGCGGTGCTCATCGCCACCCGGCACGACCTGCACGCGCCCTTCGTGCTGGCGGCGCTGCAGGCGGGCCGGCCGGTGTTCGTGGAGAAGCCCTTGTGCCTCACCCCGGCCGAGCTGGACGAGATCGACCACGCCGCGGCGGCCGGCTCGGGAAGCGTGATGGTGGGATTCAACCGCCGCTTCGCGCCCGCCACCGCGGCGCTGCGCCGTCTCCTCGCCGCCTGCCCCGGACCCAGGACCCTCGCGTATCACGTGAACGCGGGACCGCTGGCGCCCGATCACTGGTACGCCAACGTCGCCGAGAGCGGCGGCCGCGTGCTGGGGGAGGCGTGCCACTTCTTCGACTACGCCTGCTACCTGCTCGACGCCCGCCCGCGCGCCGTGTTCGCCCAACCGCTGGCCGCGAACGGCGGCGGCGCGGCGCCCGACGCGGTGGCGGTCCAGATCGAGTTCGCCGGCGGATCGAGCGCCCAGGTGATCTACAGCGCGGCGGGCGACAGCGCCTACCCGAAGGAGTCGTTCCGCGTCTGCGCCACCGGCCTCGTGGCCGAGTGCGAGAACTTCCAGACGCTCACCGTGTACCGGCAACGCCGCGCCCGCACGACCCGGTTCGGCTCGAAGGGCCACCGCGAAGAGATGGCGGCCTGGCTCGCCTACCTCGACGGCGCGGCCGAGCACCCGCTTCCCTACGCCGAGGCGAGCCGGAGCATGCGGCTCACCTTCGCCGTGCTCGATTCGATCCGCGAGCACCGCGCCATCGGCCTGACTGCCGGGCGAGGGGCATGACGGCCACGCGGACGGTGACCTGGTACTGGCACCGCCTGCGGGCCATGGACGCGTCGGAGATCGCCACGCGCGTGATGGAGCGCGCCCGCAGCTGGAGCGATCGGTTTCCGCGCCGGGCGCTCCCCGCCCTGCCGCTCGACCCCGACGAGGCGGCGTGCCCCCGCCTTCCCGAGCGCGCCGCCGCCCCGGCCCTCGTCCGCGAGGCGGTGGGCGGCGCCGCCGCCGCCGTGCGCGTCGGCCGCTGGGTGGTGTTCGGCTGGAAGCCCGCCACCGTGCCCCTGCCCCCGCTCTGGCATTGCGACTACACGGGCGGCTCCGCCGCCCCGGCCGGCGCGGAGCTGCGCAATGTCTGGGAGACCAACCGCTGGGCGGAGCTGGTGACGCTGGCGCAGCATGCCTGGGTGAATCACGCCCCGGGCGACGCCCGCCTCGTGCAGGCGTGGCTGCTCGACTGGTGCGAGGAGAATCCACCGGGCAGCGGCGTCCCGTGGCACAGCGCCATGGAAGCCGCCATTCGGCTCGTGAACTTCTGCTGGATCGACGCGCTGATCCGCGGCTGCGGCGATCCCGATCTGCGCCGCGTGCAGAACGCCCTCACGCGGCTGATCGTCCCGGCGCACGCGCGCTGGGTGTGGCGGCACCGCTCGCCCGGATCGTCCGCCAACAATCACCTCATCGTCGAGCTCGCGGCCCTGGTCCTCGCCGCCCGCCGCTGGCCGGCCGTGGCGCGGGTCGCCTGTCCTGCGGAGCGCGCGTGGGATCTCCTGGCGCGGGAGATCCTGCGCCAGTTCGCCGCCGACGGGGGGAACCGCGAGCAGGCATTGCACTACCACCAGTTCGCCTGGGAGGCGGCGTGGCAGGCGCGGCGCGTGATGGGAGCGGGCGACGGCGACCGGGCGGTGACCGAGCGCCTCACGGCCGCCGCGCAATGCCTGTGCGATCTGGCGCACGCGACGGACCCGTGGGACTTCGGCGACTCCGACGACGCGCAGGTGACCCCGTTGACCGCGACCCGCGCCACCGCGGCGCCCGAATGGAAAGCCTGGCTGCTGGGCCAGGCGCCCGCCGGCGCCCTGGCCTGCTGGCTCGGCGCGCCGCCGGCCGGCGTCGCTCCGCTTGCTCCCGGCGGCTGGCGGGTCTATCCCGAGACGGGGATCGCGGTGCAGGAGAGCGACGGGTGGAAGGCACGGCTGGATGGATCGCCGCTCGGCTTCGGCCGTATGGCCGCGCACGGCCATCTCGATGCGCTGCATTTGTCGCTGTGGGACGGCCCGCACGCGCTCGTGGTCGATCCGGGCACTGGCGCCTACCTCGCCGATCCCGGCCTGCGGGAGCGCCTCGCATCCTGGGAGCTGCACAACGGCCCGCTCCCCATCACCGGCCGCGTCCACCCGCAACGCCGCGGTCCCTTCGTCTGGACCGATCACCACCCCGCCCCCGAGCTCGTGCTCGAGGGCCGGACGTGCCGCGCGCGCTGGCGCGGCGCGGGCCCCGCCGTGCAACGCAGCGTCCAGTTCGTGGCGGACGCGAACGGGTGGCGCGTGACCGACGAGGTGGCCGGCGTCGAGCCGCACGTGGTGCGCTGGCGCCTCGCGCCCGATTGGCGGCCGTCCGCGCGCGACGCGGGACACTGGGACCTCACTCATGCGACCGGGCGGACCGTGCATCTCACGGTCGAGGGAGACGCGCCGCCCGCCTGCCGCACCACGCTCGACGTCGTCTCCCCGCACTTCGGGGAGGTGCGCCGTGCCGCGGTGATCGAGGTGACGTTCACCGGGCGGCTGGTGTCGCACTGGTATCGCGCGTGATGCTTCGCGCCGGCCTCAGCCTGCTGCTCGCCGGCTGCGCCGGGCCCGCCCTGCCCCAGCAGCCGCTCGTCGGGCCCGATCAGACGATCGGCTCGGCCGACACGGCGCGCTTCACCGTCACCCTGCCCGGGGGACTCACGCGCGCCTACTGGAGCAAGATCAGCGGCCCCGGCGTCGTCACCTTCCAGGGCGAGCAGTTCAACTCGAGCTTCGAAGACGGCACGGTGAACGCCTGGCTCGCCGACAACGGCGGTCAGGTCGAAGGCGGTGGCAGCGTCAGCACGGAGCAGGCGCACTCGGGAGCCTACAGCTGGAAGGCGTACAACGACCCGAATCTGCCCTCGCCCGGTGATTTCTCCGCCAAGCTCACCCGCTGGCGCTTCGACGACGATTCGGCCTACTACTCCGCGTGGTACTACTGGCCGCCCGATTACATCGTGAACGGGCGCGGCAGCGGCGCCACGCGCAACTACGTGAACATCTTCCAGTACAAGCAGCGCACCATGCCCACCGACCCGGTCTGGATCGTCGCCGTGGTGGGCCTGCGCGGGACGGCGGATCAGGACCAGCTCGAGGCCCACGCCTTCGACTATCTCGAAGTGCCCACCGGCGCTGCCGTGCCCAAGGGCCGCTGGTTCCAGGTCACCGTCTTCCTGAAGGAGGGGTGGACCGACGGCGAGCTGATGGTCTGGCTCGACGGGACGCTCATCTTCAGCCGCCGCGACGTGAACACGCTGGGGTCGGCCGGCAACACCGACCCGCCGCACGTGATGTGGGGCGTCGGCAATTACGGGACGCCGGGGATCGGCCAGCCGATCTACATCGACGACGCCGTGGTGGTGCCCGCGGGACCGCCCGCGCCGTCGGCCACCTTCTCGGCTCCCGGGACCTACGTGCTGCGGCTCACCGCGAGCGACGCCGCCGGCACCGGCACCCGGAGCGACGACGTCACCGTGATCGTGCGCTAGCCGAGCCCGAGGGCGTGCCGCAGGCGGTGGCGGGTCAGCCCCGCCAGCGTCCGGCGCACGCGGAGCGGCGCGAAGCGGCCCGCGCGGTCGGTGGTCGCGTCGGCGTCCAACCCCACCCGCGGCACCGCGTAGCGCCCGCCCAGATCGGGCCGGCGGAACGTCTGCACCGCCCCGGCGAACCCTTCCGCGCGCACCGCCTCCAGCTCGCGCTCGCTGAACGTCCCGTCGGGATAGGCGAACCAGCAGGGGCCGGAGCCCGTCAGCGCCTCGACCGCGCGGCGCGACTCGCCGAGCTCCGCCCGCAGCGCGTCCGCACCGAGCCAGGGGAGCAGCGGATGCGTCCGCGTGTGCGCCCCGAAGCGGATGCCGCCGGCCTGCATTTCCCCGATTTCGTCGCGCGAGAGGAACACGCGGGGACCCAGCGCGGCCGGCGCCGTCGGCGCCTGGGCCAGCAACGCGTCGAGCCGCGCGCGATCGCTCACCGTGGCGCGCTTGTAGTGACCGACGATCTGCTCCTCGGTGTCCCGACCGAGCAGCCGCGTCGCCCACGGCTCGCCCGTCCGTGCGGCGGCGGAGAGCCGGGCCGCGGCGGGGAGCGCGCGGAACGCGCGCACGCGATCGACCAGCTCGTCCCACCACAGCGGCGCGGCGGAGCCGATGCGTTCGGTGACCAGGAAGACGGTCGCCGGGAGGCCGAGGTCGCGCAGCACCGGGAAGGCGTGCTGGTACACGCCGCGGTATCCGTCGTCGAAGGTGAGCGCCGCGACGCGCGACGAAGCGGCCGCCACCGCTTCGTCGAGGCCGACCACCGTGAAGTGGCGCCGCAACAGCTCCACCTGCCGCTGGAACAGCTCGAGCGACAGGGAGAGCGACGGCTCGCGGCACCACGCGAGGTCGTCGCCGGGGCCGTGCACGCTGTGCCAGTACACGATCAGGGGTCGGCGCCGGTTGGCGAGCCGCTCCCACAAGGCCACGGCGCCGGAGTAATGCAGCAGGGAGCCGGCGACGTCAGTGGCGGCCATTGCCGTTCGCCATCGCGTCGATCACCCCGGTCACCGTCCGCGCGAAGCGCTCGAAGGAAAAGCGCGTCGTGATCAGCCGGCGCGACGCCGCCCCCATGCGGGCGCGCAGCGCCGGGTCGTCGGCCAGGTCCCGCAGCCGGACCGCCAGCTCCGTCGCGGTCTCGTGCACCAGGCGGAACCCGTTGACGCGGTCCTGCACCAGGTCGTCGGCGCTGCCGTCGGCGTAGCCCGACACGAGCGGCAGTCCGTGCGCCATCGCCTCGTTGAGCGCCAGCCCGCCGGTGCCGGGAAGCACGAGGAGGTCCGCGCCGTCGAAATACGGCCCGACGCCGTCCACGATCTGTCCCGCGAAGACCACGTCCGGGCGCCCGGCGCACCGGGCTTCGAGACGCGGCCGGTCCCAGCCGTCGCCCACCACCAGGAAGGCGAGGCGCGGATCGCGCGCGTGATCGAGAGCGTCGATCACCAGGTCCACGCGCTTCTCGGCGACCAGGGCGCCGACGTACAAGACGATCGTCCTCCCCGCGAGCCCGGGATGACGCCCCTCGATCCAGCGGCGCGCCTCGCCCTTGTCGCGCGGCTCGATGCGCCGCTCGTCGATCGTGTTGTGCATCACCGTCACCTGGTCGTCCGCCGCGCCGTGGCGCATCGCGTAGCGCTTGGCATTGGTATGGTAGGCCAGGTGATGGTCGAACCGCGGCACAAAGCGTGACAGCACGCGGTCCTTGAACCAGCCGGGGTTGTATTCGTAGCCGCACTGCCAGGCGACGAGCCGGAACCCGAGCGCCCGTTTCAGGGCCGCCAGCCGCCATTCCTCGAGCGTCCCGGAGTGGGCCATGGTGACGACCACGCTGGGCCGCAGCTCCCGGATCGTCGGGATGACGCCGACCTGATGCCGCACCGAGAAGCCGAGCACCTGCCGCTCGTAGAGCGGGTACTGGCGATGGTCCTCCACCACGCCCGACGTCAGCGTCGCCTTCCCCGGGATGTCGCGCCGCGTCCCCGCCGTCATCAGGGTGAAGGCATCGCCCCGCGCCTTGCAGTGCTGCTCGATTGCGCGCAGGATCGGCCGGTGGTAGTGCCGGATGTGGTCGGCGAGAAACACGATGCGTCTCACCGGGTCTCCCCCACAGGCGCCCGCACCACGCCGGCCAGCACCCGCGCCAGCCGGTCGGCGCTGCGCTCCAGGTCGAAGCGGTGCCGCACCCGCTCCCATCCCGCCTGGCCGAAGCGCGCCCGCAGCGCCGCGTCGCCCGCCAGGCGACCGATCGCCGCCGCCGCCGCCCGCGGCTGCCGCTCGGGCACCAGGTATCCAGTCACCCCGTGCCGCACGATCTCCGGGATCCCCGAGACCCACGTCGACACGACCGGCAGCCGGAGCGCCATCGCCTCGAGCAGCACCGTGGGGAAGCCGTCCCGGAGCCCGTTGACCCCCACCTCGGAGAGCAGCACGAACACGTCGGCCTCCCGCATCGCGCGGTACACGTCGGCCAGCGCCAGCGATCCGGTCAGCTCGACGATGCCGGCGAGCCCCGTAGCGGCGATGCGCCGGGCCAGCAGGGCGTGCACCTCCGGCGCGCCGCCGCCCACGATGCGGCACGTGACATCGTGCCCGGCGTGCCGCAGCCGCGCACACACGTCGATCAGGGTGACGAACCCTTTCGCGTCCCCCAGCATGCTCCCGACCGAGAGCAGCCGGGGCGGCCGCGGGTGGAGCGCCGCCGGCGGGGTTCCGTCTCGCTCCGGCGCGGCGAGCCGCGCGGGCTCCCCCATGTCCACCCCGTTGTAGACCCGGTGCAGCTTGCGGGAGTACGCGTACCCCGTGGCGGCGTCGAGGTAGCGGCGGCTGTACTCGCACACCGGAACCACGGCGCGGGCGTGCCGCACCTTGTCGGACAGCAGGACGGGTTTGACGAACAGGTCGTCGGAGGCGTGGGCGGTGAACGAGAACGGGATGCCGCTGAACAGGTGCGCGGCGAGCGCCACGTTGCATCCCGTGGTGAAGTGGGCGTGCAGCTGCGTGATGCCGCGGCGCCGCAGATCCGCGCCGAAGCCGATGCCGACGGCGAAGTGATACAGCAGGCGCGCGAAACGGCCCGGCTCCAGGGTGGCCCACGCCCGGGCGAACTGCCGCAGCGCGGAACCGTATCGCACCGGATGGAAGAGCAACGCGGCGACGTTGGCGAGCAGGTGTCGGGCCAGACGATCCGGTCGCGCGTACGTGACCCCGCGCAACGTCGTGGCGTCGCTCAGCGCCGAACCGCCCGGCGGCAGTTCCCGGGGCCGCTTGATGGCGAAGACGTGCACCTCGAACCCGCGGTGCCGCAGCGCCTCGATTTCCCGCGCGATGAACGTCTCGGTCAACTCCGGGAAGATGCTCACCACGAAGCCGATCCGGCGCCGGGGCTGCGGGCCGGCGGTCGGCGCCACGGCGAAGACGGCGGGCAGGACGTCGGTCACACCGCCCCCACCCGATCACCCGCCTCGAGCGCCACGCGGTGGATCGTCGCCGACGGCCCCCAGCCCACGACCCGCAGCATGTCGTGCTCCCCGCTCGCGGGCCGGCGCGCGATCGTCACCGCGGCGTCGTCTCCCCCGGGCTCCGCCGCACGATGCAGATGCACCCGGTGCAGGAAATCGCTCCCGCGGATGGTGAGGCGCGTCCCGGACCCGACGCGGTCCCAGGCCACCCGCACCGCCGGGTCGAAAGCGGCCGCCATCGCCAGCGCGAACGGCGCGCAACCCCGCCGCTCCGCGGTGACGAACCAGCTGCGCTCCGGACTGCCGAAGTGCATCTCGGACACGCCCAAGTCGAGGCGCAGCACGGGCGGCGCCCCACCCTGCGCCCACCGCAGCGACAGGGTGGCGCCGTCCTTGGCGATGTCCACCCCGTCTCCCGATTCCGCGTACCCGACGTACGCGCCCGGGGTCACGTGGAACCGCTGCTCCACGCGGTGCTCCCCCAGCCCGTCGAAGGCGTCCACCACCAGCCAGTAGAGGCCCGGGAGGACCACGATCGTGCGCTCGTGCCATACCGGCGCGGCGAGCCGGCGGTAGCCGTCGTGCCGGCCGGCCATCACGGTGCACTCGGGCGACGTGGCCCAGAGACGGAGCGCCGTGTTGGGCGGCGACCAGATCTCGTCCCGCTCCGCCAGCACCCCCTGCTCCATCCCGTCCACGCACACCGTGCTGTGTGCCCGCGTGCTGCGCAGCAACTCGCGCCGCTCCTCGGTGCCGGTGCCGGGGTCGATCAAGAGCGGCACCCCCGCTACCGACAGCGTGAGCGACAGGGCGTCCAGGTGCGCGTGCTTGCGATTGCGGTGGTATCCCGTGGGCCCGCAGTCCCAGACCAGGACGTCGGCGGTGGGCGACCATCCGGAGCGCGCCACGAAGTACCCGCCGGGGGCGAAGGCCCGGCCGCCCGGCCCACTGGCGGGCGGCGGAGGCGGCGGTGGGTCGACCCTCCCTCCGGTCCCGAGCAGCCAGAAGCCGTGATCGGTGGCCTCTCCGATCAGCGTCCGCCCATCATGGCCATCGCGGGCCGCGACCACGGCCGGCGC
>Ga0326731_1000265_pt1 | contig 13531 bp, 8 predicted proteins | sample MHFSIPfraction_FD_207645 | JGI IMG/M metagenome (GOLD analysis project Ga0326731, IMG submission 207645) | Lab enriched peat soil microbial communities from Michigan Hollow, Ithaca, NY, United States - MHF9FY SIP fraction | ecosystem: Environmental > Terrestrial > Soil > Wetlands > Peat | place...
CGGTTCATGCAATGCAACAAACGCATGAGTTTATCGCACGCAACACACTTAATGCAGAGCTTGCCCAAATCAGTAGCGGCTCAAACGATTTTTCTACCGTTCAGTCTAATTTAACAACCATTGTTGAACGCCTTAAAGAGATTGCCAATGATGGTGAAATTTATGCCGAAGAGACCAAAGGAAGTTACCAAAATTTACGTGACACCATCGACAAAATAACCTCTTTGGTTGAATTTGTTAACCAAAATGAACAAAGTATTGGTGTTTTAGCACAACGTACCCGCGACATCAGCAATGTGGTTGATATGATCAATGATATTGCTGATAAGACCAATCTTCTTGCACTCAATGCTGCCATTGAAGCTGCACGTGCAGGTGAACATGGACGTGGTTTTGCCGTTGTTGCTGATGAAGTGCGTAAACTGGCAGAAACCACCCAAAAAGCAACGGCTGAAATTGCCGTCTCAATTAAAATGCTTCAACAAGAAACAGCAGGGCTTGAAACAAATGCCGATGCAATGAAAAGCAATGCCGATGCCTCCACAAAGACACTCGATCAACTGAGCACTACGTTTAACAGTCTCATAGAACACTCCAATACAACATCAACCAATATCAATACCATTCAGCAAACTATCTTCATTACACTGGCAAAAATGAACCATGCCATCTTTAAATCCAACGCATACAGCGCTGTTTATGTTAATGACAAAGACACAGCATTTCAAAATCATGAAACATGTAGCCTTGGCGAGTGGTATCAAAAAGATGGTCAAAAAATCTTTGGCGACACTCAAAGTTTTAAAGAACTCTATAAACCGCATGAAAGCTTCCATAGCCATGTGCTGGAAGTGGTCAAACTGATTCGATTAACCTCATCAAACCTCTTGGATGAGAAAGATCAGATTATTAATTACTTTAAAGAAGTGGAAAAAGAGAGTAAAATCCTTTTTGGAACCCTCGATAATATGATCGCAGAGAAAAACGCACTTGCCTAAATTCTTGAGCATGTAAGGATTGTCCCTTACATGCTCAACTTTTTCTAACCTACGTCTGGAACACTTGGCAATTTAATCGTAAAGAGTGCCCCTGCTTCGGTATTTTTGACATGTAGAACGCCACTCATATTATTTTCAATAATCATCTTTGTCATATAAAGCCCTATTCCCGTGCCTTGTTTAGCATATTTGGTTGTAAAGTAAGGCTCAAATATACGATCCATATACTCAGGTGCAATGCCACCGCCATTATCTTCAATTAAAATCAAAATGTACTTGTACCCTTTTTTTAGAGAAAGCCGAATAAAAGGATTGCTGATCTCACGCTCACTGAGAACATCTTTGGCATTGGAGAGAATATTAAGAAGTGCTTGTGCAAACTCATTGGGATACCCCAATACTTCCATCTTTTCAGAAATATCAAACGAAAATTCTATACCATGGTATTTTAAGGATGCTTGCAATATGGCAATGGAACGCTGACACGCTTCACTAATTTCGAAAACCTCTTTCTCTTTGGAAGGTTTAAAAAAGTTTTGAAAATCGCTAATCGTACCTGACATGTACGCATTAATTTTCACACACTGCTGAAGCGATGCGAGCATATACGCCTCATCCAAATCATTGAACTCATGCTTAACTTGAATATTCATCAATAAGGCACTAATCTCGCCAAGAGGTTGCCTCCATTGATGTGCGATATTGCCAATCATTTCACCCATACTGGCAAGTTTACTTTGCTGAATCAAAAGTTTCTCCTGCTCAGTACGCTTAAGAATCTCTTCGTTAATTTTAGATTCTAAATTGTCTATCATCGCATTGACAACATCTTTGAGCAGTTGTAGCTCTTGTGTTTGGGCACTGGAGTGTAAACGTGAAGAGAGCTTTCCAACTTTGAGATCATTCACAACACTAATCGCATCTTCAATAAAAACAATATCTTGCTCAATATTGGCAGAAGCCTTCGCAATACTTCTGTTCAGTAATCTTGCCATATCTTCGAGCTCATCACGACTTGTAAGTTCAATAGGCTTAGGCTGAACGCTTTTAGTCTCTAAGTAACCAAAAAATTCTTTGAGCCCCTCTTGGAGTTTTAAAATCGAAGAGGCAATATGATTTGAGAGAAGATACCCTACTAAGAATACCAACGTAGAGAGTAAAAACACCCCTAGAAGAAGCTCGTATTTAAGGGCTTGTGCACTTGTTTGAATGTCTGCAAAGTTCTGTTCAGCTTGATTTGCAGCGTCATGTTGGAGTGTTTTCAGGCGATTTAAAAGTGCATAGTAGTGCGTTCTCTCTTCCTTGTTGACATTAACAAAAGCACCCTCTTCAAAATGCGCTGCAAGATACGCACATGTTTTTTCAACACTGGTGGCATACGTTTTCCAATAAGTATAAGTCTGATTGTCAAGCTTTAAAAAATACTCTTCTAACCGTTCACGTTGTTTGAGAATATCGGTCTCAATTGTTTTGCGATAATCCTCATTGGGCGACATAACCAAAGCGAGGCTCATTTCACGTAAAACATTGGTCGGCTCAATATAATTCTCTTGTAAATGCTGTGTATTACGTGCATTTTCAAAAATGGTTGTGGCATTGCTAATGTTTTCTTTTGAGAGTGCGAATGTGCGCTCCGCAAGAAGAAGCATACCAATGAAGGAGAAACTAAAAAGCAGAAAAAGCTTGTATTTGATGGGTATTTTTTTCATGGCAATCGCTTTGGTAAAATAGGGATTTGGAATTCAGTTGGATAAGGCTTATCTCCGCGTACAGACCAGTGTTGATTGGTGATTTTTGCTTTCCAAAAAGGTTGCATGCCAATGCCAAGAGGATCAAAGACAAGCTCTTTATTCATGGCAAAAACTGCATTGGGAATAGGTACAAACAACATGTATGCCTTTTTTTTAGCACGATCTTGAATTTTATGTGTCAGCGTTTTAAACAAAGGATCTTCTTGTTCGATCCCAAAAAATTGATGAATGTAATGCTCCATTTCAGCATCATAGCGCACAAAACTCCATGGATTGTTCTCTTGATAACGAATAAAAACAGGCCATGGATGCCTGCCATACCAATCTTGGGTATTTTGGATCAAAATATCCCAGTCTTGAATGCTTTTATGGTTTTGTTGCATGAGATTATAAATCTCTTTTTCACTCGTGGTCGTTGTATACTTAAGCTTCACGCCATACATAGAGAGCTGATACTCAATCCCTTTCCATAAAAAAAGCAACGAATCTTGTGTTGCGACATTAAGCTCTAAGCCTTTCAACATACGCTCCACCATAGCGTTATCTAACGGACACTCATTTTCACCAAAAGCAGAAGGATTGAGCCTTCCCTCTTTTTTATAGGTAAAATCCAGTAAATTTTGCTGATTGAGTGCGCAGTTAAGTGCTTGACGCACTTCTTTGCGGGCAACAGGTGAATAGTGTTTAAGAAGATTAAAATAGATCGTAAAATTATGTGTTGAAGGCATGGACACCAACTTTGCGTATGGCGAAAGCATCGTCTCTATTTTTTTATTAAAGGGGATTTGCATAAAATCAAGCCCGCCATCTTTAAAAAGTGCCAAGTCGAGTGCTTCTTGTGTCTCAAGCTCCGTGTAAAAGGTAATGGTTTCAATAGAAGGGTATTCGCTCTCCCAGTAGTAAGGATTTGCTTTGAGAATAGCTTTTGGTGTCTGCTTACGCCCCGTAATCATTCCATCTACCAATATATAAGGTCCCAAACCATACGGACCTGACGCTTTGATATTGGCTCCCGTCTCAGCCCCACCCCAACCAAAGGTATTCAGATACGTCTCAGAGTAGAAGTAAATGCGTGCAAGATCACGAAAAAGCATTCCATACGGCTGGGACAGATGCAAACGAATTTTAAAATCTGAAACTTTCTCAACGCGTTTAAGGGAATTATGAATGTTCGTATAGTTAAACGGCTGCTTTAAAAAATAGTTAAAGTTATGAATAACGGAATCGGCATTAAAAGGAGTTCCATCTTGAAAGCGTACGCCTTGTCGTAATTCAAATTCATACAACAAAGGAGAAAGTTTGGTACTTTTCATTGCTAAAGAGTACTCCCAACCTTGTTCATTTTCAGCCAGTCGTACTAAGCCTTCATTGACCAAGCGGGAAACATAGTTATACGACATAGAGGGCAAAAAGACTTTGATATGCGACCTTGGATCTCGCCCTTCTACAACACGCTCTCCACTGGTGTCTTTGTTGTAAATACCTTTTTCTTCAGCCACTTCAACGCCCCAAAAGAGGCTCAAAAGTAAGCAGAGAAAAAAGCTAATTCTCAAAACTGTATCCTGCTTGGGAATGGTTTTTAATAGGATGATTGGGGAGTTTTTTGCGTAAGGATTTTACCAGTGTTCGAAGGGCAGCTATACTCATAAACTCCTCTTTCCATACACTAAGCTCAATCTCTTCATAACTAACAATTAGACCTTTTTTACGCAACAATAGCTCCAGAAAATCAGACTCTTTGTGCGTCATTTCCATCTCTTTGCCATTATTCACGATGCGTTTATTTTTAAAGTCAAACGTGCAACCAGCACATTCAAAGGTCACACTTCGATCAGACTCAATCTCTTCGATGCAAAGTTTAAGAGCACTTAAAAGTTCATCCAATGATACGGGCTTTATGAGGTATTTTTCTATTTTCAGCTCTATGGCACTGAGCAGATACTCTTTATCGGTGTGAGCAGTTATCATTAAAATAGGTGTTTTTTTATCACTTTTGCGGATCTCTTTGACCATATAAAGACCATCTTTACGGGGCATTTTTAGATCGGTCAAGATAATGTCGGGTCGTTGTTCGTAGTAAAGATCTAACCCCTCTTCACCATCATGCGCTTCAATCACCTCTTTGAGATAATAAGAGAGTGTGTTTGCCATCGGTTTACGGATGCCCTCTTCATCTTCAGCATAAAGCAATCGCAATGATTTGAGTTTTTCCAGCCAAAGCTCCATCTACCATCCTTTGAAATGACTTTACAGGTAAAAATTTTAGCCAATTTTATCTTGGTGCCTGTTAAGTTCCCTTCACCCCCGACAATGAGGTGAAGGAAAGAGAGGTTACTTAAAGTTTTGAAGGTATTTTTCAATACTAGATTTTTCAGCCTTAGAAAGACCCGCTTGTTGCCCCATCGCCTCAAGAATACTTGGCCATACATTTGGCTCAAATTCACTCTCTGCGTGTAAGGCATGGCACGATCCACATTTGCCCTGAAAAAGGCTTTTGCCAGTATCTAAAATCTTGACTTTATCGCTTCCCAACGTATCATTTTTAACAAAACCTTTGATTGATACATTGATCCATACAGTATCATACTCATCTTTTTTCTGACCAAGAACTTTGAGGTTAGATGCATTTGCAGCTTCAAAACCGACCATAAGTACGCCTGCTTTTTCATACACTACGGTACTCCCTTCAGGCATAAAACCAACATATTCTACTTCTGTAAAATCGCCACTTTTGGACAGCTCTTTCACAGAAGATGCAATAATCAACTCTCCAAGAGCGGATCCGCCATTTGCATCTGCAAAAAGAGGTGCATTTTTAGCTAAAAATGCATTCCCTGCAAACATCATTGTTGTAACACACAAAGGTGCTAAAATTTGAATGATACGCATTAAACACCTTTAATTTTTGGAGATTTAAAAATCCCAATTTCGGGGATTTCTCCTTTGAATTTTTCAATCTCAACCAACGCTGTTGCTTGGTTACCTTGCGCTAACTCAGAAGTTCCAATGTCGGGGATTAGAACATTGACATCCCCATGGCGACAGAGTGTTCCTACTTTTCCTGGTTCTGTTGGATCATACCAAGCACCTTCTTGCATTCTGACAACATTTTCCATAACGGCTTCAGTCACCACGGCTCCACCTAAAATTTGTCCACGTTTGTTAAAAATACGCACTACATCGCCATTTTTAATGCCACGTTTCTCGGCATCTTTTGGATTAATCCAGATGGGTTCTCTTCCTTGCACCTCTTCTAAATCTCTGAGCCATGTATTGTTAAGTTGTGAGTGAAGGCGGTATTTTGGGTGTGGTGTTACAAGGTTAAGAGGGAACTCTTTTGCAATTTTACTTCCTAGCCACTCCATAGGCTCAAACCACATTGGGTGACCTTTGCACTCTTTATAGTTATAAGCAGCAATTTTTTTAGAAAAAATTTCGATTTTACCCGATGGTGTACCTAAACGATTGACAACAGGATTTTTGACAAATTTTTCATGTTTAATAAATTTTTTAGCACTCTCTGGCGTTTCAAAATGAGCAGATCCTTTTTCCCAAAACTCATCAAACGTAGGCATTGCTACCCCTGATTTTTTAGCTTTAGCGTAGGATTCTTCGTAAAAAGATTTTATCCACTCCATTTTACTTTTGCCTTCCGTAAAGGCTAAAACCTCAGCTGCACTGAAACGTCTTAGAATATTAACAAAAATATCAAAATCATCCATCGCTTCACCTACAGGTGTAACGGCTTGTTTCATCGCAAAAATATAACTGTTTGAGTGTGATTTGGTTATATCATTTCTCTCTTGCTCTGTTGTTGCAGGAAGGACAATATCTGCCATTCTAGCACTTGCAGTCCAGAAACATTCGTGCACAACAAACGTTTCAAATTTTTGCCAAGCTTTCACCATACGGTTACGATCTTGGTGGTGATGGAAAGGATTACCACCCGCCCAATACGCCATTTTTAACTCAGGATATTTATACGCTTTGCCATCAAAGTTATACTCACGTCCTGGATTTTCTAAACACTCTACAATACGTGAAACAGGAATAACTTCGAGTTTTCGTTGTTTCCAAGGACCATCAATTTTTGAATTAACACTAATACCCGAAAGTCCAGGAGAAGCTGCTTGATTACTAGCATCAGCAACTGCACCCACTGAGCCATTGAGCGATTTTTCACTGAGTGCATTACCTGTTGCAGCTGCTGGCATTGGTACACCACCATCGGAGTAATGGTAACTTAAACCATACCCTCCACCAGGTAGTCCTATTTGTCCAATCATACTGGCCAACGTAATCAACATCCAGTTCGGTTGCTCACCATGGTGTGCACGTTGTGTTGACCAACCACCCATTAGCATCGTACGTTTACTTGAAAATTCTTTTGCCAGCATTTTAATGATATTTGCGTCAACACCACATATTTTAGAAGCCCACTCTGGTGTTTTAGCTATCATGTCCTCAGATTCGCCTACAAGGTATTTTTTGAATTCATCAAAACCCGTTGTATATTTTTGAACAAACTCTTTGCTGTAAAGATTTTCTGTGTAAAGATAATGAGCGATACCCAACATCAGCGCGACATCTGTCGTAGGACGCACTTGTATATGTTCTGCTCCAAAATACATACCCGTATTGTTGTAGACAGGGTCAATAACATAAAACTTCAATCCGCGTTTTTTAGCTTCTTCTTTGAGCTGTTTCATATAGGCATACGATTTATGATCCGGTACACCCCATGCAATTTGATTGGTATTAATAGGATCACAACCCCAAAATACGATACATTCAGAATTTTCAATCAAAACAGGATACGCCGTCGGCTGAGCACTGGATTCATCTGTACCACTGACATATGGTGTGATTTGACGAATTGCATGCGTAGAGTAGGTACATGTTCGTGAGGTATAACCGCCTGCAATACCGAGCATTCTTCCTACTAACGCTTGAGGGTTGTTCAAACTTCCCACACAAAACCAACCATAACTTCCACCAAATACAGCATTAGGACCATAATTTTTATAGACACGCTTAAGCTCATCCGCAATCAAATCAAATGCTTTTTCCCATGAAACACGCACATATTTATCAGATCCACGTTTCGTAGTATCGCTTTTATAGCCATTTTTGAGATAACCCTCACGAACACAAGGGTATAAAACACGATCTTGCGCGTATGTACGAGCAGGAAGCCCTTCAATAAGGGTTGTAGGGTGCATGTCACCCTCAAAAGGTATGACATTTTCCATGCGAGAATTTCTTACTTCTGTTTTGACTGCACCAAAGTGTGATGCACTAAAACCTTGTTCTTTATCATTGAAAATACCATCCCCTACTAACGGGATTGCCTCTGCACTCACAGTAGCCATAGCTACACCTGTTGCAGCTGTTCCTACTTTTAGAAACGCTCTTCTATCCATTTTCTTTGTCATTGTCTGCTCCTGAAGTATTTGATGTTAAAACTAAAATCGCTATTCACGGAATACATAAATCTTAAATAAAAATTACAAATATAGTGTAATTATTATTTTTATACTATGAAGCTTAACGAAATAAAATGAGGAATTAATGAGTGCTTTTTTGAAGCATTAACGCGTTATCATCAAATTAAAAAGAGCCTACATGGATTCCACATCACTGACACACCAACCCATACCAACACTTTTGCGCCAGCTCTCGATTCCTTCAAGCCTTGGTATGCTTTTTAATACACTCTACAACATCGTCGATACTTACTATGCCGGTCTTATCTCTACCGAAGCGCTTGCGGCTTTGTCTGCCTCTTCGTTTCTCTTCTTTCTTGTTATCGGGCTTGCTTATGGCGGAACCAGTGCTTTAACAGCGCTCATCGGTCATGCGTATGGAAAACAACACATTTTTCTTGCCAGCTTGATTGCCAAAAAAGGGGTTGCCCTTATTATTGGTGTAGGAATGATTTTGGGGTTATTAGGCTTCTTCTTCGCTTCACCACTTCTTTATACCATCGGAACAGAAGAGCGTTATCATGCTTTGGCACTGAACTTCATCGAAGTCATTTTGCTAGGCTCAGCCCTCTTTTTTGCTAACTTTGCACTCAACAGTGTGCTTGTTGCCACAGGCGATACTAAGAGTTATCGTAACACGCTTATTTTTGGTTTTTTTGCCAATATTGTGTTCAATCCTCTGTTTATCTATGGCTGGGGATTTATTCCTGCAATGGGCATAGCAGGCATTGCTTTTGCCACAGTCTTGGTTCAAGCCATCAATGCCGCATACTTACTTTACAAAAGCCTACAAACAGGACTGATTAACTTTACGTGTAAAGAACATTTTTATCCTGATAGACGTATTTACAAAGAATTTATAACCCAAGCGACCCCTCCAGGGCTTAATATGCTAATGATGTCATTTGGCTCCATCATTGCACTTCATTTTGTCACACTTTATGGGTATCAAGCTGTCGCAGGGTATGGCATAGGGTACAGAGTTGAACAGTTAATGTTACTTCCATCCCTTGGTATCAGCAGCGCAACACTCAGTTTAGTTTCAAATAACATGGGCGCAGGCAAACTAGAGCGTGTCCGCCAAACGCTTTTTTATGCCCTTAGTTATGGGTATACGCTAGGTCTTATAGGCATGGGGATTTTACTGTTGAGTGGAAAGTGGCTGGTTTCTCAGTTTGATCCGAGTAGCGAAGTAATCTCTTATGGAACAACGTATATTTATGTGATGCTCTTTCTTTTTTGCGGTTATGTAACGCATTTTTCGTGTGTAGCAACCCTTCAAGGTATCAAAAAACCCACTATGATTTTCTACGTCGGATTCTTCCGACAAATTCTAGCACCGAGTGTTGTATACACACTCATTGTAAGCTATTTTGAACTCTCATTTATGTGGATGTGGATTGGACTTGGTTGTATCGTGTACAGCTCTGCACTTGCGCTTTTATACTACACCTATTTAAAATTAAAATCACTCTAACGCATACATGTAAAAAAAGCGTGAGTGCAAAGATACACTCACGCTTTGCATCAACGCATAGCCAACATAACAGGCGCACTTAGACCTAAGAGCGCTACAATAAATATCACACCAAAGATAAAACCAAGCTTCCAAAAATCTTTACCTGTAATATACCCAGCACCATAATACAAAGGGGCAGGCCCTGTAGCAAAAGGTGTAATGACACCCATAATACCGTGTGTCATAGCTAAGAGCAAGGCAAACTCTTTGATAGGCATATCGGGGACACTCATACCCACGGCAAGCATCACAGGCATCATAGCTGTAGCATGAGGTGTCGTACTGGCAAACATATAGTGCGAAAAGAAGTAGATCGCGACAAGCACATACATCGCAACGATAGGGGAGAAGCCTTGCATATAACCTGCTATACCATTGTCAAACCAATGAATAAAGCCTGTTCGTGAAAGACCTTCCGCTAATGAAACCAGAAAAGCCAAGAGTACGATGGTATTCCATGCTGTCTTATTGCCTGCAATATCATCCCACTTTACAATCTTAAAGATCATCATCAGTGAAACAGCAACAAGGGCTACAGTTGTGGCATTAATGATTTTTGCACCAAATATCCAAAACAAAATAGCCGTAAAAACAATCAATCCAAGGATAATCTCATTGAGCGTGACTTTACCCATTTTTACGAGTTCACTCGCCGCCCATTGTGGAACAGCATCACCTTCTTTAATTTCGGGTGGATAAATCCAATAAATCAAGAGCGGGAGTAACAACAACATCGCTATACCAAAAGGAGCTGCCGCAAAAAACCAGTCTGTCCACGAGATATCAATCTTGGTGATTTTTCGGATAATCTCAACACACAAAAGATTGGGAGCTAATGCCGTTAAAAACATTGAACTGGTAACGCCCGTAGTTGCAAAAGCAACCCACATGACATAACCACCAATTTTACGAGATGAGGGGTCGTTCGGTTTTGAATCGTACAGAGGTGGGAGGTTGCGTACAATAGGGAAAATAATGCCACCACTGCGTGCGGTATTGGAAGATGTAAAGGGTGCGATAAGGGCGTCAGAGAGCATGACGGCATAACCAAGCAAAAGTGTTCTGCGACCCATAAGTTTGACCAAAATTAAAGCAATACGACGCCCGAGTCCTGATTTTTCATACCCCAAAGCAAAGGTAAAAGCAGAAAAAACAAGCCATACGGTTGTACTACTCCAGCCTGTTAGCATCCATTTTATGGCTTCTTCTGGAGCTTTAAATTTTGGGTTAGCCAACTCTTTAGCGCCAAAAAGTACCCAAGGAGCAAGAACCGTAACAAGGGTAGCGCCCATAAGCCCTACCGCTGCAAAAGTGAATGATTCCATAACCAATGCGGCAATCGTACCTGCAAAGATAGCGAAAAAATACCAAGCGTGTTGTTCAAGACCTGAAGGAGTTGGATAAAGGGCGATAAGAAGTGTAACAATAATTGGGAAAAAGGCTGTCCACCTTATGGATGCGATGCTTGCCATGGTAAATGCTCCTTTAGCATATTAGATTAGCAGAGTTTCACTCATTATAACATATGATTTTATGAAGAAAGTAGAACGTTTCCTGCGAATTTACACATGAGCTTCATATGCACCACTGAAGTAGCATTTTGTTTTTTTAGCGACCAATGGCTAAAGCATAAAGTACCATACCTTCGCTCTTTAAAAATTCAGCAACTTCTTCATCATAATACGCCCCAATACCACTGCAACCAAACCCAAGGTAGCTGCTGATAAGATACAGCCTATGCCCAATAATGCCTGCTTTTTGCACCATTGCTTGATAATTTTGCTCATCATGCCCTACTAAAAAAAAGGTGACGCCACTTTCTTCGCCCAAGGCTTGTTCCAAGCAAAGATAACCCGCTTTTCGTGCAAAATCACCTGATTGCACATAATCACCCTCTTTGTAAACCCCTTTCCACATACCTTCTACACGGTTGATGATCGCGAAAATTTCAATATCCGTATCACAATCACTTGGAATTGGCTCGTTGATAAATGCCATGACCTCTAAAAATTCTTCTTTACAGAGAGCTTTTTGCGTAAATTCTCGAATTGAGCGGCGTTTCCATATCGCTTGTTTGAAACGTTCTTGCTCTAATGCAACGGTCGGCATTGTGAATTGCGGTTTTGTCTGAAGGGTACAGGTTTTAGCATATGTTTGCTCAATGAGCGCATTGGCTTCAAAAGTCCTTGTGCCATCCACATAAGACAACTGCATCAAAGGCGTTTGACAGGTAAAGCTTTTTTCCTCTCCAACTACGGCAGTTGAGAGAAAGAACTCTTCATTTCCAAAACCAAAAAGCGTATTTAACGCTTGTTTATCGGCATCATACACAATACGATACGCCTTCTTTGCAAGCAGGCATGAAGCCTCTAACGTGCCAAGCATATGTCCTGTATCATGTAAACAGTAGCGATATGCACGGTCATGGTATTTCCATGATGATCGGTAATAGATAGTAGAAAAGAGAAATACAAACCCCTCAACACGCTTCATATGTAAAAAATTTTCAACCCCTTCTTCCTTCTCTAAGCTATGCAATAGCACAAGAGCTGACTCATACGGACTCAGATGGTAAATGCCATCTTCAAAACCTTTGACACCTCGTATCTGCACATAGACTTCGGTAGGATAAAGTGCCCCCGCACTAGGGTTTGTTCGCAAAGCATAGGTGACGCCAGGGTAGCTTTTCTGTGCAGTCAACCCTCCAATGAGGTAAAAAAATTGATGGTCTGGATTGTGTTTATTGAGAGCAATACGTCTCAATGTTTCAGGATAAATTTTAAATTGTGTGGGTTGATGCTCCCAATCCATAAAATGGGATTTCGTGCGCACAGAGCTGTAACTGTGCATCGTTTGCGCATGGTATGTTAACATCGTATCTCCTTTAGCATATCCTACACTTTGACATATATGGATCTCTTTACATGATACGTTTAATCATACAAAAAAAGCACCATTGAAAATTTCTTTTTCTATAATAATCTAAAGGAGTTCATATGGAGTATGTCACTAGTAACCAAAACATTCGTATTCCGTGTATGCTTTATGGTACGGCATGGAAAAAAGAGCGTACTGCGGATTTAGTTGCATTAGCGCTTGAACAAGGTTTTAAAGGAATCGATACAGCATGCCAACCAAAGCATTATGAAGAGGCATTGGTAGGTGAAGGCTTAGAGCGTTTTTACAATAAAGGTGGAAAAAGAGAAGCGCTTTTTATTCAAACCAAATTTACACCACTATCGGGACAAGATCCACAACGCCTTCCCTATAAAGCTCAGACTTCTTTAGAAGAGCAGATTATGACGTCATGTAGCGTCTCCAAGCAAAACCTACGTACAGAGTATCTGGATTCCTTATTGTTGCATTCTCCACTCTTTCCTTATGCTCATTTACTGAAGGCATGGAGAACCTTAGAAACGCTCTGTGAAAATGGAGATACCCATCAAATTGGCATTAGCAATTGTTATGATCTCTCTTTAGTGGAGCAACTGTATAAAGATGCTCGTATTAAGCCTTCAGTGGTACAAAACCGCTTTTATGCAGATTCACATTACGATGCATCTTTACGTATTTGGTGCAAAGAGCAAGGTATTATCTATCAGAGTTTTTGGACACTGAGTGCAAATCCGCATATTGTACATTCTCCTACACTTCAAACAATCGCTCATCAGTACATTAAAAGTGCTGAGCAGATTTTTTACCGTTATGTAACACAACGGGGCATCATCCCTCTTAATGGTACAACATCGCTTAATCATATGAAAGAAGACTTATCTA
>Ga0326731_1000268_pt1 | contig 13463 bp, 11 predicted proteins | sample MHFSIPfraction_FD_207645 | JGI IMG/M metagenome (GOLD analysis project Ga0326731, IMG submission 207645) | Lab enriched peat soil microbial communities from Michigan Hollow, Ithaca, NY, United States - MHF9FY SIP fraction | ecosystem: Environmental > Terrestrial > Soil > Wetlands > Peat | place...
GATATTCGTTTCAACGTCGTACAGGTCCCGCCCACAACGCCACTCCCCCATGTGATGCGGCATCACCTGCATCAGACCCCGCGCGCCCGCGCTGCTGCGCGCGTGCGGGTTCACCGTGGGGTTCTCCACCAGCAGCATCCCCAGCAACAGCCGGGGGTTGAGCTTCAGGTCGTTCGACTGGTGCACCAGCGCCACCGCCACGCGCCGCGCCAGCACCGGGTCGTTGCGCTGATGCAACAGTGCCCGCGCCAGCGGCTGCACCGACCCGTCGATGTAGCTGGTAACGTCGTCGTAGAGCGCGCCCGCATGCCGAGCGCGCACGTGCAGCGATGTGAGGTCGGAGTTCGTCAGGGGCCGCATCCGCACCGTCTCGGGCCCCGCGTATCCGCCACCGGCACCGAGCGCCAGCGCGGCCGTCACGACTCCTCCCAACAGAAGCGGCATCCGGGTCCGGCCCGGATGACGCATTACTTCCAGCAGATAAAGCAGCATGCCGTGCACGTGGTTTCTCCGTCCGGGGTTCGGATCAGATGCCGCGTCGCGGCTTCTCTGGATATACGGGTCTGCCGGGGCAAGACGCGTTCCGCATCGGGAAAGTGCCTGTGGACAAGTGTGCAAGCTTGTGCCCGCGGGCAGTTTAGTGCTCAGCCTCCGTCCGCACCTCCTTGATACGGACGTTTGAATATCGCCAGCGGCATGCTCAGGTTGACCTGCCCACTATGGAGCCGCAGGGGCCGGGAAGCAAGGCTTCCGAGGGAACAGGTGTTGCAAGGAGGCAGGATAAACGACATTGCGGCAATGGGTTCCCGAGATACTGGAGGCTGGTAGATGACCTGGGCACGGCGGCCGGCGGAGGAAACCCCGCGTGCGGAGCAGCGGACCGTGGTGGACGATCGGGGGCGGCACTGGACGGGAACGGTGCGCTCGGGGAGCCAGCGGCGCGGGGAGGAGCATGCGGAGGTACTGTTTGTGTGCGAGGATCAGCCGTCGGAGCGCAAACGGATCGCCCGGTTGCGGATTCCCGCGGCGGAGGTGGACGACCGCTGGCGGGCGATGGACGAGAACGATGTGCGGGAGGTGTTCCGGCGGTCGATGTCGGGCTGAGGCTGGCGGCTTGCACGGCGGCTCGATCCGCCGGAGCCGTGGACGAGGGGGTCACGCATGGGCATCCGGGTAGTCCAGGGCGACATCGCGGGCTTCCAGGGGGACGCGGTGGTGAACGCGGCCAACAACCACCTGGTGCTGGGGGCGGGCGTGGCGGGCGCGATCCGGCGTGGGGGCGGGCCGTCGATCCAGGGGGAGTGCGACGCGTACGTGCAGGCGCACGGACCGATCCGGGTAGGCGAGGCGGTGGCGACGGGTGCGGGCACGTTGCCGGCGCGCTGGGTGATCCACGCGGCGGCGATGGGGGACGAGCCGGCCAGTGAGCGCACGATCCGTGACGCCACGGCGAGTGCGCTGCGCGTGGCGGCAGAGCTGGGTGTCCGGAGCATGGCCCTGCCGGTGCTGGGGTCGGGGGTCGCCGGATTCCCTTTGGCGCGGGCAGCCGAGCTGATGCTGGAGGAGGTGCGGTCGGCGCCGTCGCTGCCGGACGACGTGGTCTTCTACGGCTACACGCCGGGCGAGGCGGCCGTGCTACGCGGTATCATCGAGCCGACGGAGCCGGCCTGACGGGCGGCGACGTCAAACGGCCGTGCTGCGCCGCATCATCGAGCCGGCGCGCCGTCCGGTCTCAGCGCTGGGGCGGCTCGAGGTCGGTCCAGCGGAGCAGCTCGGCGAGAGGTCCGCGGCCGTCGTGGTGCCATTGGGCGGGCGGCCAGGGCGCGTCGGCGAAACCGGCGATGCGGCAGGCGCCGGCGGCCGCGAGGGCTTCGGCCAGCGGCTCGAGCCGGTCTGCCGGGATTCCTCCCACCGCCACCGTCTGCAGCCAGCGTGCGTAGGGGATCACGTGCGCCGTGACCTCGCCCACATCCCCGACGGGCTTGATCCAGAGGAACCGGTTCAGGCACGACGGCGCGAACGCGGGGTCGGCGTCGTAGGCGACGGTGAAGCCGGTACCGCCGCCGGTGTGCAGGCGCACGTCCTGGCCGGCGATGGCGCGGAACTCGGCGGCGCCTCGTGCCTCGTGCAGCGCGGCGGCCTCGCCCGGGCTCAGGCGGCCGCGCGGCAGCCGTGCCTCCAGGTCGGCCAGCGCGCCCGCGACGAGCCCGGCCATCTCCTCCGGTCCGACCTCCCCGCCGCGCTCGACATAGACCACGTGCGGCGAGACGCACCCCTGCTGATCGAAGATGGCGACGGCGCGGGCGATCGTTTGCGCGAGCGGCGGCGCCGACGCGCGATCCAGGGCCTCCCGGCCGACGATGCCGAAGGAGTAGCGGGGTCCGTGCTCGAGCAGGCGGGCGCCCGGCCTGAGCCGCCGCTGCAGCGAGGCCAGGCTCTCCGCGCCTCCGTAGACGACGACGGCGTCCGCGGCATCGAGGGCGACCGCCTCCAGCTCCGTGGTGCCGCCGGGCCAGTAGGTCACGGCCAGGGCGAGGGCCAGATCCGGGGCGACCTCCGCCAGTGCGTGCGCGAACAGCGCCGGTAGCACGGGCTCGCCGGCGGCGGTCTTGCCGAGCGTGGCCGCGCGCACGAGCAGGGAGCGCACGAGCGACGTGACCGCGACACCGGGCACGTTGCCGGCGAACACGTGGAAGGCGAGCTCGGGCCCGTGAGCCCGTAGCAGCCGGCGCCCGGCGCGCGGCGCGCCGGCGCCGGCGGGGTCGTCGACGAAGCGATCGAGCGCGGCAGGATCGGGCAGCTCGGCGCGCAACAGGCGCTCGAGCGCCGGCGCGCCCCAGTCGGCGACCATGCGATCGAGCCCCAGCCGGATCATCTCCGGGGCGTAGCCGGTCACCGCCGGGAGGGCGGCCTCGGCGGTGCGGCGCAGGGGATCGGCCGGGTCGGCCAGGCGTGCGGCCGCGGCGTCGAGCGCGCGCACGATGGCGGCGGTGGGCGTGCGGGCGAGGGTTTCGGCGCGCGCACGGGTGATGGCGCGCACCACGCGCGCGAGCGACTCGGGGGTGAGCACGGGCCAGCGAAGGGCCGTGTCGCCGAGATCGCGGGTCTCCCAGGCGGTCACGTCCGCGGGCGCGAGCCCCGGGAGCCAGAATCCGTCCAGGGTCACACCTGCAGCTCCCGGGCGGCGGCGAGGAACTGGTCGGCCGCGAGCGAGCAGCCCCGGGGGGGCGCGCCGGGCGTGCGTCCCAGCAGCTCGAAGCCGCCGGGCACCTCGCGCCCGAGATCCTCGGTCTGGACGGCCAGCACGGAGTCGAGGTTGGCCAGATCCACGTGGCGCAGGATACCCGTCTGTCCCGGTGGGACCGGCGCGAGCGACTCGGGATCGACCACCAGCGCCCGCAGCCAGGGCGCGCCCACCTTCCGCCGGGGCTCGCCGGTCACGCCGCGCACGCGGTCGCGCAAACGCGCATCGTAATACTGCGAGAATAGCTCGGTCATCCCGTACTCGTTGATCTGGTGGCTCTCGGGGATGCCCAGCAGCTCGGTGAGCGCAGCCTGCACATCGTCCGCGGCAACCTCGCGACCGCTGCCCTTGTAACCGCCGGTATCCATGATCCGGGAGCCCAGCGGCAGGCGGAAGCGCTCTTCGCCCGCGCGCAGCTCCTCCAGCCAATCGGCGAAGGCGATGGAGGTCCCCAGGACACAGACCGGTCGCGCCTCGCGCTCGTGCGTGCGCAGGATCGTAGTCAGGCGCGCGCGCTCGAAGCCGCCCTGGCCGGCGAACCAGGCACTGTCCGGCCCGCCCAGTCGCTGCGCCAGCACTCCGACCATGTGCGAGAGTGACGAGTCGGGGGCGTCCGCCGGCGATGGGATGAGCGACAGCATGGGTGGGCGCACGCCGTCGGGCAGCACCAGCGCCTCGAACGTGGGCACGAGCGAGGCGTGGTAGAGCGCGGGATCGAGCACGTAGTGCTGTCCGCGGCGCTCGGGTCCGCGGGTCGTGCCGCTGGTCCGGAAAATGGCGCGCGCCGTCGCCGGATCGCCCGCGACCAGCGCCACTTCCTTGAAGGCGGCCGTAGGCACGGCGGGGATGTCGCGCCAGTCGGCGAGCCGGTCGGGTATCACGCCGCGCCGGCGGCAGTAGGCGGCGTATGGCGGGTTGTGCGCGAACTGGTACGCGAAGACGCGCAGCGCCAGCTCCGTGAAGCGCGCCTCCGGGAGCGGGATGTCGAAACCCGCCTCGAACAGGTCCAGCAGCTCCTGGCGCAGGGTCTCCCGGTCGACGTTGGGCATGGTCGGGCTCCGGCGAGCTCAGGATACGTGGTCGGCGGCGGCCGCCAGGGCGGCCGGATCCGTGATGGGCAGCGAGGTGCCGTGGGGTCCGGTGACGTAGGCCACGGGCGCGGGCGTGGCGGGGAACATCCGGCCACCCTGCCGACCGCCCTGCGGCAGCGTCCACACGCGCGGATCGGCTGCGGGCACGGCGAAAGCCGCCGCGCGCAGCGCCGCCGTGTCCGCGGGAGCGCCCACGAGCACGAAGGTAAGCGGGTCGTGGAAGAACTCCTCCACGCCCAGCGCGAAGGCGGAGCCGGCGATCTCGTAGCGGCCCGCGAGCGGCGAGAGCGTCGCCAGGATGCGCTCGGCGAGCGCGCGGTAGCGGCGCTCGCCCGTGGCCTGGTACAGGTCGAGCAGCAGGCGCGCGGCGTCGGAGTTGCCCTCGAAGGGGCGGTCGCGGTAGAGCAGCGCGGCGACGTCCTCGGCCGAAGGGACGTGGTCGTAGAAACCGCCGGCCTCCGCCCAGAGCGCCTGCTCCATGCCGCCTGCCAGGCGAGCGGCCCGGTTCAGCCAGTCGGCCTCGCCGCTCACCTGGGCGAGGGTCACGCACGCGCGTGCGGCCTCGAGCGAGTCGACCAGCAGGCCGGTCAGCGCGGGGCGCTCGTCCGGTGGCTGGTAATGGAAGAGCAGGTCGCCGGGCGCAGCCATGCGCTCGAGCAGGGGCGGCAGAGCGTCCGCGGCGCGCTGCACCCAGTCGGCGTGCCCCAGGCGGGCACCGGCCTCGGCCAGCAAGCGAATCCAGTAGGCGTTGGCGGCGGTATACAGCGTCGGGTCGGGGGCGGGCGCCGGGCGCGGTTTGCGCCCGGCCGCGTCGAGGTCCCAGTACTCTTCGCCGGCGGCGAGCGCCGCGGCCCAGAGGCCGTCTTCGCGGCGCAGCGCGCGCTCGACCCACTCCACGGTGGCCTCGGCGCGGGCGCGCCAGTGCGCGCGTCCACGCATGGCCGCGCCCAGGGCGAAGGCGTGCAGCAGCGTCGCGTTGGGCTCGAGCAGCTTCTCGTGCCGCGGCTCGGTCCAGTCCGCCTGGAGCGCATAGCGGAAGAACCCGCCGTCGGCCTCGTCCCACAACTCGCCCGCGAGGATGCCATCGAGCGTCCGGTCGGCCATCTCCAGGAAGGCCTCGTCGTGCGTGACGCGCGCTTCCGTCAGCAGCAGGTCGATCGCGTCCGGATACGGGAACTTGGGGGCCTGGCCGAAGCCGCCGTTGCGGGCATCGAAGGCGTGCCGCGCACCGGATACGACGTCATCGGCCGCTTCCCGCCGCACGATCGCCATGCTGGGCTGGCGCGAGCGCGCCGCCTCGAGCGCCTTGTGCCGCCGGTCGATCTCCACGCGCAGGTCGGCGCGCCGGTCCTTCCACGCGGTTAGCACACCGTTAGCGATGTCGTCGAACTCCTGCGGCTCGACGTACGTCCCCGCCCAGAGCACTTCGCCGGTGGGCGTGAGGAACGCGTTCGTGGGCCAGCCGCCGGCGATGTAACGCTCCTGCACGTGGGGCATGCGATCGACGTCCACGCGCACGGGCACCAGCTCGGCGTTGATGAAGGCCGCGCGCGTGCGATCGGCGAACGTCGTCGCCTCCATCTGCCGGCAGAACAGGCACCAGCCGGCAGTCAGGTGCAGGAGGACCGGGCGATCGGCCTGCGCGGCCTCCTCGAACACCCCGCGGCCCCAGGATCGCCAGGCGATGGATTCCGAGTCTGTGGTGCCGCCGGCGTGACCGGATCGGGCCATGGACCAGCTCCTGAGCGCGGACAAGGGGGTATCGACGGAAGACGCGGGGCGAAGGGCGTCCGGCGGCGGCAGCGCCGTGAGCCGAAGGTAAGACACGGACGACGCCGGGGCCAGCCGGCGCGGGGGAGGACGGGCCGACCCGCGCACCTTCTCGGTGGGCACGGCGCGAATACGGAGCGGGTCCCGCGTCAGCGCACCTGGAACTTCGGGGAGCGCGCCTCGAAGCGGCGGGAGGGCATGCCCAGCACGCGCACGAACAGGCGGCGGAAGCCATCGGCGATGGCGGAGGACACGGAGGACTCACCGCCCACGGCGGGCCTCAGCTCGCCCCGCAGCCAATGCTCCAGCTCCTGCAGGTCGGAGAGGGACAGCGTCTCGATGTCGACGCGGGCCGTGTAGTAGTAGCTGCCGCTGTGCGCGGGCCGGAGCGCGAGCGGGTAGGCGCGCTGCACGTAGCCGGCGGCGGCCTCGTAGCTGGGGAAGCGGCGCAGGGGCGCCGAGCCGGGCTCGCGCAAGGCGAAGGTGCCCTCGAGCGGCTCGTAGAACAGCACGGTGGACCACGACTGGCCGGAGGCCAGCTCGTCGAAAAACCGCCGGTCGTGCCAGAGCTCGACGGTCACGCGCAGGCGCAGGGGGATGCCGCTGCGCACCACGTCGCGCAGGGCGCCGCCAACCAGCACGTCGCCCAGGGCGAGGAGTGGGCGATAGCCGGCGCCGGCGTCGGCCTGGATGCTGAGCGCGGGGGCCTGCTTGGCCTGCACCGGGCGCGCCGCCGCGGTGGCGCCCGGTTCCTGGGCGGCGGGGCCCTGGTCCCGGGCAGCAGCCTGGGGCAATTCCGCGTTCCCGGCTACGCTCGCTCGCGCCGTGATGGCGATCGCGTTCCCAGGCGCCGCCGGCGACGCGCGTGCCTCTGCCGCGGCCGCGGGCGGGCCGGGCAGCACGAGCGCGAGCACCAGGAGCGCCGTGCTCACAGGCGCGGTCCGACACGGACGAAGAAGTTCAGGCCCTGGCTGCGCGCGGACAGCGGGAGCGCCCAGTAGACGCCGATGCGCTCGAGGCGGAGACCCAGCCCGGCGTCGGCGGCGAAGGCGTCCTGACCGCCGCCGCGTCCTTCCCGGGCGGCCAGATCGGTCCAGGCCCGGCCGGCATCGTAGAAGACCACCCAGCCGAGGGACTCCCCCAGGTCGCCGTGGAACCCCAGAGCGCGTCCCAGCCGCCGAGCCAGCGGCAGCGCCGCCTGGTACTCCGCCTGGAGCAGGATCGCGCGGTCGCAGCCGTAGTACGGATAGAAATCGCCGGCAGGGTAGTCGAGGGTGCTCTCCCGGGCGCCGCAGTCGAACCGGAATGAACCGTACCCGGGCAGGGTCGCCGCGCCGCCCAGCGCCAGCTGCCGTTGCGGCGGCAGCGGCCTGCCGTTGACCGAGCCCTCGGCCAGGGCGCGCACGGCCATGCGAGCCGAGGGTCCGAGCCGGATGTAGCGGCGGATGTCGAGCGTGCCGGTGAGGAAGTTCGGGTTGGCGCTCAGTACCTGGAAGAGAGTGTCCTGGGGCGACCGCGCCGTCGGATAGACCAGCGTCCCGCCCAGCCCGTGCTCGATGCCGGCGTGCAGGAACCAGCCGGCCGCGGGCGTGATGACGTCGTTGCGGGTGTCGTACTCCAGCGAGGCCGCGCCGCTGCGCAGCGTGCCCTCGGCGACCACCGGTTGCGCGCGCCAGGTGCGGTCGAGGATGGCCCAGACGCCGTGCGGGCTGAGCGAGAGGTCGCGCTCGTCGCGGTACTCGAAGGTCAGGTCCCAGGGCAGGTCGCGCCGGGCGACGCGCACGTAGCCGCTCAGGCCCTTGCGCTTGTAGTGGTCGCGGAAGTCCAGGTGCAGCACGAAGGTGGCGAGGGAGTTCTCGCGATCGGAGAACCCCATGTCCTGCACGTTCACCACCTCCGAGTAGAAGCGGCCGCCGAAGCGCACGGTGTTCCAGCCGCCCAGGTACTGCTCGGCGCGCAGGGCGTAGCCGACGTGACCGGCATCGACGCGCAAGCCGGTGGCGGAGCGGTAGATGCCAAGCGCCTCCAGGTTCGTGGGGTTCGCGCGCCCCAGCTGGACCCGGGGGCCGAACGCCACCGGCAGCCCCTCGACGCGGTTGTAGCCGCCGTGTGCCGCCAGCATGAAGTCGGCGCGGCCGAAGGCGAAATCGCGGCCGGCGACGAGCGCCCCGGGGCGCGGGCCCGCGTACTCCATGCGGTCGTTCTCGACGCGGTAGCGGAAGGCCTCGGGATAGGCGACGACGCCGCCCGCGATGCGGGCGTCCTTCACGCCATGCGCGGTGCCGCCCACGATGAGCACCGAGCCGGTCACCTCGGCGCCGGGCAGCAGCTGCAGCACCCCGTTGATGATCAGGAGGTCGCCGCGGATGCGGCCAGCCAGCGTGAACGGGCCGCCCAGTACGGCCACGTCGCCCACCATCTCACTGCCGGCCGCGAGGGTGGACTCGCCCGACAGGTGGATCGTGCCCGACTGGTTGTAGAAACCGACGACGCGCTCGGCCACCTCCGGCTGGAACGCGGGCGCGTGCTCGCGCTGCGCGCGCGCCGGCCCGGGCACGAGCGCGAGCATGACCGCGACGAACGCCTCCAGCGCGAGCACGAGCACGCGGCCGCGCCGGCCGCGGGCGGGGTCGTGGCGCGCACGCGTGGACACGCGGTCGCACGTGGGCGGCCCGAAGCCGGTGTCGGGGGGGCGGAGGCGCGCGGCCGTCATCGGTCGATTCCCAGCCGCCTCATGCGGCGGTAGAGGTTGGGGCGGTCGGTGCGCAGGCGACGCGCCGCCTCGGCCACGTTGCCCGCTGCCCGGTCGAGCGCGCGCAGGATCAGCTCGCGCTCGAAAGCGTCCAGGTGATCGACCAGGGAGCCGTCCCCGACGCTCGCGCCGGGCGGCAGCTCGAGCGCGCCGGCAGCGGGAAAGCCGGCGACCGGCATGGAGGCGGGTGGGGCCTCCGCCAGCAGGGGGGTCACCTCGGCGGCGCCCACGGCGCGCCCCGGGCACAGGATGGCCAGCCGCTCCAGGATGTTGGCCAGCTCGCGCACGTTGCCCGGCCAGTCGTAGGCGGCCAGCGCCTCGAGCGCGCCTGCCAGCAGGTATGGGGTAGCCATGCCGTTGCGTGCCTGCAGCCGCGCCAGCAGGTGCGCACACAGCTCGGGGATGTCCTGTTTCCGCCGGCGCAGCGGCGGCAGCTCGATGGGGAGTACGTTCAGGCGGAAGAAGAGATCGGAGCGGAAGCGGCCGGCCTGCGTTTCCCGGCGCAGGTCGCGGTTGGTGGCGGCGATGACCCGCACGTCCACCCTGATCGGCCGGGACCCGCCCACGCGCTCGACGTCGCCCGACTCGAGCGTGCGCAGGAGCTTGGCCTGGGCCTCCGCCCCCAGGTCCGCCACCTCGTCCAGGAAGAGCGTGCCTTCATCGGCCAGCTCGAAGCGGCCACGGCGCAGCTCGGTGGCGCCCGTGAACGCGCCCTTCTCATGGCCGAACATCTCGGACTCCACCAGCTCACGCGGCAGGGCGGCGCTGTTGACGCGCACGAACGGGCCGCGGGCGCGCGCGGAGAGAGAGTGCAGCGCTGCGGCCGCCAGCTCCTTGCCCGTGCCACTCTCACCGATGAGGAGCACGCGCGCGTCCGTGGGCGCCACGCGTGCGAGCGTCTCGCGCAGCCGCGCCATCACCTCGCTGGAGCCGACCAGGCGATTGCCCGGGGCAAGCTCGGCCGTGAGCGCGCGCGAGAGGTCGCGCGCGCGCCGCAGCTCGATGGCGCCGTGCATGGTGAGCAGCACCGCCTCGGGCGTGAGCGGCTTCTCGATGAAGTGGAAGGCGCCCAGCTTGGTGGCCTGGACGGCGTCGCCCAGGGTGGCCCGGCCGCTCATCATGACGACCGGCAGGGTGGGCCAGCGGTCGCCCACGACGCGCAGCACGGCCAGGCCGTCCTGGCCGGGGAGCATCAGGTCGAGGAGGATGGCGTCGGGCTCCTCCTCCTCGACGGCGGTGATGGCCGAAGCGCCGTCGGCCGCCTCGCGGACACGGTACCCCTCGCTCTCCAGCAGCCGGCGGAGCATGCGCCGGATGTTGGCTTCGTCATCGACGACGAGGAGGTGGGGCATCCGTCTCCTGCCGGGGACTTAAGGCCTCGCCCCGATGGTGAAGTGGGCGTAGACGGGCGCGCCCGCGTTCGGCAGCAGGCGGGCTTCATCGCACCGGATGTTGGTCTCCGGGCCGTAGAAGACGCGGATCGGGCCCGTGTTGGCGGGAGCTGCGGTGCTGTCGGCGCACTGCCGCAGGTCCACGTACACCGCGCGCACGAGCAAGGCGACGCTGTCCGCCACCGCGGGCGGGCGCGTGATCATGCCCATGATGACGGCCGCGTTCTGCATCACGTCGCTGGCGGCGTAGGTGAGCAGTGAGCGTGCGATGTCGCTGGCGCCGGCGCCGCTGTCGGCATGGGCGAGCATCAGGTCGACGTACCGGTGCTTGCTCGGCTGGTAGAGCGCGTCGTGCAGCACGAGGTTGCGACCGCCTGTCAGCTTGAGCGTCACGGTGGTGTCGCCCGTGGGCTTCATGGCCAGGAAGCCGAGGCGCGTGTTGCCCGCGGTGATGGGCCCGCTCAGGTGCAGGTTGGCGGCGCGGGCCGCGGACGCGAACCAGCCACTGTCCGAGGGCGCGGCCACCAGCGCCAGGTCGGCCGTGGTCTGGCGCACGACGCCGCCCACGCTGTCCGCCGGCACGGACACCGGCAGGTTCAGGGCAATGGCCCGGTAGACCAGCGGCGAGCCGCCGCCCATGGCGCCGGCGCAGCCGGCGGTCGCCGCGAGCAGCGAGAGCGCGGCTGCCGTCATCCACTTCATCGTTTCCCCCTCGGTCAGTAATCCCGGACGGTCGCACCGCCGGGCGTGGCATGGGTGTCGCCGCCGTGCGCGTGCGACGCCGGGCTGCGCGGGCGCCGGCCGGACGTGCAAGAAGCAAGCACGGTCACGGCGCGGCCGCCGCGGGCAGGCGGACCTCGAAGGCCGCCCCGCCCTCGGGCCGCGTCCAGGCGCGGACCTCACCCCCGTCGGCGCGCACCGCCTGCCGCACCAGCGTCAGGCCCAGGCCGGCGCCGCGCGACTTGGTCGTGAAATCCGGCTCGAAGATCCGCTCCCCCGCGTCGGCGGGCAATCCCGGCCCGGTGTCCTCGACCACGGCGACGACTCTGTCCTCGGCCGCGGTCACCCGCGCACGGATGGCCCGCACCCCCTGGCTGCCGCTCACGGCATCCACCGCGTTGCGCACCAGGTTGCGGAAGGCCCGCACGAGGCTGTCGTAATGGCCTTCCACCAGAGGGACACCCGGCTCCGCCTCCAGCCCCGTCTCGATGCCCGGAGGCACATCGCTCGCCAGCAGGCTGCCCAGCAGCTCGGCCAGGTCGATCGGGCTCGTCGGACCCTCGGGTGGCCGGCCCAGCGCGGCGAACTGCTGCGCCAGCTCCTCCAGCCGCGCCGTTTCCTCGCGAATGACCGCGAGCGGCTCCGCCAGGTCGGACCCGTGCCCCTCCAGGCGGTGCGCGGCCAGCCGCAGGGGCGTAAGCGGGTTCTTCATCTCGTGGGCGACCCGCCGCGCCATCTCGCCCCAGACGCGGATGCGCTCGGCCTCGAGCGCACGCCGGCGCGCATCCGCGAGCGCCTCGACCGCGCGCCGCGCGGCCGCGCGCAACGCCTGCACCTCGCGCACCTCGCCCGCCTCCGCCGGCCCGGGCGGGGGCAGCGCCTCCTCCCGCCCGATGCGCTCGGTCCAGTCGACCAGCTCGGCGATGGGGCGCGCCAGCTCGCGCGCCAACCGGCGGCTCACGGCGAGGGCAAGGGCGGTCAGCAAGGCGGCGAGGGTGAGGGCGAAGAGCGGCAGCAGGGCGGACAAGCGGTGGGCCACGAACGACCAGCGGCGCGCCAGCACGAGGGACTCGGACAGCTCCTGCCGGTGGCGGGCCACGGCCACACCCACATGCGGGTCGCGCGCGGAGTCGGCCGCCACCGCGTCGAAGAGCACGCGCCCGCTGCGGGCCACCCGGTCCCACGGCTCGAGCGCGGCCACCCAGCCGACGGAGCCGGCGCCGATCCAGGTGCCCGCCGCGAGCAGCACGAACGGCGGCACGATGGCGAGGACCAGCAACCATGCGAAAAGGCGCCGCTCGAGGGGTCCCGCGCGGCGGCCTCCGTGGCTTGACACCCGGCCGGCGCGTCGTTTAGCTTCGACCATAAGCGGACTCGTCACAGGTAGATGCCCACGCGACGGCCTGGAGGTCACCCCCCGCTGTCGCAGTCCGCGTAGTCACCATCCCGAGCTTTTTTCCAAAGACAGTCCCAGCGTCGCGCGGGCGCATCGTCCGAGTCGTGGATTCGGGCCTCGCGGCCGTGGTCGTGGCACCCCCCGGCCCACGTCGGCACGACCAATGCATTCAGGCCGGTCCCGCGTTGGCTCTCTCGCGCAAAGGTAAAGCTTCGTTCGATGGGCGAGCAAGCGAGAGCGCCGCGGTCGCGGGCCGTATTCCGGCGAGGACACGCATGATCCTGCCGAACGTTCGCAGCTCCTTCGGCCGCGCCGAAGCCGGCGTGGTCATCGGCCTGCTCGCACCCGGAGACGATCCGGCAGGACGCGAGCGCGCCGAGGAGCGGTTGCGTGAGGACGGCTTCGACTTCCTGCTGGACGACCCGCGCACGCTGAACGCGGTCCTGACCACGGCCGGCGTCGCCTCGGCGCCGCCGCGCCTGGTCTTCTATCTGCTCGTGCGGCACGCCCTGCTGGAGCAGGGGTTCGGCGATCGCACCACGGCCGACTACCTGACGGCGCTGCTGCTGGAATACGGGCGCGGGCGTCGCGCCTACCAGGTGGAGGCGGGGGACCCGCAGGAGCTGCACTACCTGGTGGATCACCTGGAGGCGCTGGCTACGGCCCAAGGCCGGCGCGCGTTCCTGGTGGAGGCCCACCTGGGCGAGTTCGCTCTCTGGCTCAGCGGCCTCTTCCCCGACTGGATAGAACGCCGGCGGAACCGAAAGGGGGCCCCCGGGCTCTCGTATTACGAAGAGATGGGATCCGCCGGATTCCGCCGGGCGGCCGCCTACAGGGACGCGGAGCGCCACGGACTGGGCAGGCTCTACCGCAATTGCGCGGAGCATTTCCCGGTGCTGAGGGTGGCACTGAACCAGCTGTCCGACCGTCACTTCTTCCCGAGCGTCGGCGACGGGGTCGATCGCCTGCTGCGGCAGGTGAGCGACGACTTTCGGCGGAATCGCTCGAATTGAAATTCGGCGGGACCGGAGCCAGCCCCGGCGTGCCCGAGTGCGGCGCGGCGGAACCGGCTCCGGGTCCTCGAGCCACGGACGCGTGG
>Ga0326731_1000271_pt1 | contig 13323 bp, 10 predicted proteins | sample MHFSIPfraction_FD_207645 | JGI IMG/M metagenome (GOLD analysis project Ga0326731, IMG submission 207645) | Lab enriched peat soil microbial communities from Michigan Hollow, Ithaca, NY, United States - MHF9FY SIP fraction | ecosystem: Environmental > Terrestrial > Soil > Wetlands > Peat | place...
CGATCTTGACCTTGACGACGTCGCCGGGCTTCTGGCGGCTGAAGAAATCTTCCCAGATGTCCCCCTCGAGCTGTTTTATGCCCAGGGAGACCTTCTGCTTGTCGACGTCGATGTTGAGGACGAGGGTCTCGATCTCCTGGCCGACCTGGAGCTTCTCGGACGGGTGCTTGATCTTCTCCCAGCTGATGTCGGAGATGTGGACGAGCCCCTCGATGCCCTTCTCGACCTCGACGAAAGCCCCGAAATCGGTCAGGCTGGTCACGGTCCCCTTGACCCGGGAGCCGATGCCGTGCTTCTCCCGGAAGGATTCGAGCGGATGGGGCGAGGCCTGCTTGAGGCCAAGGGAGATCCGCTTGGTCGTCGGATTGACGTCGAGGATGGTGACGACGACCTCCTGGCCCGGGCTGAGGACCTTCTTGGGATGGACGAGCTTGCGGGACCAGGTCAGGTCGGAGATATGGACGAGCCCCTCGACGCCCTTTTCAAGCTCGACGAAGGCGCCGAAGTCGGTCAGGCTGGAGACCTTCCCGGTGATCTTCTGGCCGGCCTGGTACTTCTCGGCGATATTGGCCCAGGGGTCCGGCGTCAGCTGCTTGAGGCCGAGGGAAATCTTCTCGGTCTTCTCGTTGAAGTCGAGGACGACGACCTCGATCTCCTGGCCGACGGTCAGGTGCTCCGAGGGATGCGTGCTCTTGCCCCAGGAGATGTCCGAGACATGGAGGAGGCCTTCGATGCCGCCGATGTCGACGAACGCCCCGAAATTGGTCAGGGACTTGACATGTCCCATGATCTTCTGGCCCTTGGCCAGGCCGCCGAAGACGCGCCTTTTCTTCTTTTCCCGCTCGTCCTGGAGGAGGATCTTGCGGGACAGGACGGCGTTCTCGGTCTTGCGGTCGAACTTGAGGACCCGGAACTTGAACGTCTGGCCGATGAGGGACGAGGCGTCCCTGACCGGACGGATGTCGACGTGGGACTCGGGCAGGAACGCCGGGATGCCGACGTCGACGTTGAACCCGCCCCTGGTCCTCTCGGTGATCGTGCCCGAGACCGTCTGGCCGTGCTCGAAGGCGCGGTCCAGGTTCTCGATGGCCCGCAGGCCGTCGGCGCGCTTCTTGGACAGGACAAGGTAGCCGTCCTTGAGGTCGGTCTTCTCGAGCATCGTCTCGACCTCGCTGCCGGGCCGCAGGTCGTCCAGGGCCTTGGGGTCGGTGAAATCCTCGTTGGGGATGAGGCCCTCGGTCTTGAAGCCGACGTCGACAAGGACGTGCGTCGGGGTGCACTTGATGACCCGGCCCTTGAGGACCTTCCCCATGGTGATCTCTTTAGTGCTGTACTCGTAGCGGTCGAGCAGGTTTTCGTAATCCTCGGACGACATCCGGTCGTCGCGGTCCGGCTGTTTGATCGGCTCGGTCATGGCGCAAAGCTCCTGAAGCGGAAATTCTGGGGCGTCCCTCCTCGAAGGGCCCGGAAGAACGACCCATACTATCGAAGAAACCCCCTGATGTCAACTCTAAGTCAAGGCGCGGCCGACACTTAGGGGCTAGGCGTCGACCGCCTTCTCCTCTTCGAGGATCTTGGCGATCTCGGTCTCGGACGGCAGCCCTTCGAGGCTGTCGAGGCCGAGGTAGAGAAGGAATTCGTCGGAGGTCCTGTAGACGAGCGGATTGCCCGGGGCCTTCTTCCGGCCGACGATCTTGATGAGCTTCTTTTCGAGGAGCGTCTTCAGCGCGCCCGTCGAATCGACGCCGCGGATGGCCGAGACTTCCGATTGGGTCACCGGCTGGCGGTAGGCGATGGCGGCCAGGGTCTCGAGTCCGGCCGACGACAGGCGGTTCTTGCGCTCGATCTGGAGCAGCCGGCGGACCTCGCGGTCGTGGGCCGGCTTCGTGGCGAAGATCCAGCCGCCCCCGGCCCGGATGATGCGGATGCCCCGGCTCTCGGCCTCATACCCGGCGACGAGCGCGTCGACGGCGGCCTGGATGTCGGCCGCGGGAACGCCCTCGACGACCGACTGGAGCCGGTCGAGGGTCACCGGTTCCTGGGAGACGAAGATCAGGGATTCGATGAGGGCCTTGAGGGGATCAGTCATGGGCCGCCGTCCTGTGCGCGTCCTTGCGGAGCCAGACGCGGATCGTCTGGAAGAGCTCGTCCTGGACGGCCACGGCCACCCGGGACTTGACCAGCTCGAGGACGCAGAAGAAGGAGATCAGGGCCTCCTCGAGCGAAGCGTGGGCCTCGAAATATTCGAGGAAATCGAGCGCCTGCCGTTCGTGGAGGAGCGCCACCAGCTCCTTCATCTTGACCTCGATGGGAACATCCCGGCCGCGGATCGTCCGCGTGTCGTCGGACGCCCGGCGCTTCATCATCAGGAAGAAGGCCTCGGCGAGGTCGAACAGGGAGAGCTCCACGGGCTCGAGCTCGCTCTCGCCGTGGAGCGGGGGAATGAAATCCCGCTTCCATTGGAGGATCTGGACGTCCTCCCGCTCGCGGAGGAGGGAGCAGGCGGCCTTGATCTTTTCGTACTCGACGAGGCGGTCGACCAGGACGCGCCGGGGGTCCTCGTGCTCGGCGAGGTCGGTCTCCCGCGGCAGCAGCATCTGCGACTTGATGTAGATCAGGAGCGCGGCGATGAACACGAACTCGGCCTCGCGGTCGAGGTTGATCTCCGTCTTCCGCTCGAGGTAGCCGAGGTAGTCGCGGGTGATGGCGGCGATGGGGATATCGTGGATGTCGATCTTCTTCTTGCGGATGAGGAAGAGGAGCAGGTCCAGCGGTCCTTCGAAAACATCGAGCCGGACCTGATAGCCGTCCGCGGCTTCCGCCGCGGGGGGCGGGGCGGGCGCGACATCGGCGAGCGGGATCTCGGGGACGGCGGCGGGCATCTTAAGAGAAGATGAGACCGGCAATGAGATGGAGGATCGGTCGCATGATGATGTCGAGGGCGCCCAGCATGATCAAGGCCACGACGATGATGAAACCGAAGGGACGAATGCGCTCATAGGCGGTCGCGGCCTCAGAGGAGAGAAGTCCCGAAAGCACGCCGCTCCCGTCGAGCGGGGGCACCGGGATGAGATTAAAAACGGCCAGATAGCAGTTCACAAAGACGAAATAGAAAAGAATGAGCGCGATGATCCCCAAGGGGACGGTCCCGACCTGTTGCCCGTTGAGGTATCTCGCCACGAACGCGATCGCGCCCGGGCTGGCCGCTTTGATCCCCAAGATCAGGAGCAGGGAAACAGCCGCGGTGGACAAGTTGGCGGCGGGCCCGGCGAAGGAGATCCAGAGGTTGTCGCGACGGGGATGCCGGAGATTGCGAGGATTCACCATCACCGGCTTGGCCCAGCCGAAGGCGGGCGCCTTCAGAACGAAAACGAGGAGAAGGGGGAGGATGACCGTACCGATGGGATCGATGTGGACCAGGGGATTCAGAGAGACCCGGCCCATGGCCGAGGCCGTCGGGTCGCCGAACTTCATGGCCGTCCAGGCGTGCGAGGCCTCATGAACGGTGATGGCAAAGAGGAGGGCGAACAAGCTGATGATCGTCGATTGAATGGGCATGGCTAAAAGAGGTTATTTATAGCACATCGGACGGCCCTCGTAAACAAGACCCGGACTCGTCTCAGATATTTCCCAGGATCGTGGCTCCGAGTCGCTCCGCCACAATCCTGACGGTCGCTCCTCAGACTCCGCTTTCCGCCGCCCCTCCGGGGACAGTCCCAACGGGAGGCTGGCGGGATTCGACCACGACCTCATAGCCCTCGCGGACGGGAGCCGAGACGATGAGGGGAAGGAACTTGACCAGCTGCTCCTGGTAGTAACGGTTCTCCTCGTTGGCCACGGCGGCGGCCTCGTCGTCCCAGAAGGTCAGGGCGACGCAGCGGCCCGCCTCGCGGTCGGCCAGAAGATAGGCCGCCCGGAATCCCTTCTGGGCCCGGGCCGCGGGCACGACGCTCTCGTCGAAGAGGCGGATGCCCTCGCCGGCCTTTTCCGGGCTGAATGAGAGTGTCGTCATGCGCACGAACATATTTCCCCCCGCTCTCGTGGGACGGTCCTTGCTGCCCGCCGGTGTCGGGATCATGAATCCCGTCCGGCGGCCGACCCGGAAAGTCATTGGCGCCGGTCCTCCCGGTCCCGAGGATACATTAAGCCCCTCCGTCACCGGAGTCAACCCGTCTCAGAAGGCGAAGGAAGGATCGCGGAAGACCGCCCGGCCGTCGAGGAGCGTCAGAAGGACCCTGGCCCGGCCGATCTCGGACGAGGGCACGGCGAAGAGGTCGCGATCGAGGACGATGAGGTCGGCCGCCTTGCCGGGCTCGAGAGAACCGCGGACCTTCTCGTCGTGGCAGAGCCAGGCGCCGTTCACCGTATAGGCCCGGAGCATCGTCGCTAGGTCCGCCTTCTCCTCGGGGATCCAGGGCGGGCCCGGGGGATCTTCGGGTCCCCTCCGCGTCACGGCCACCTGGATGGCCAGGAGCGGATTCATGGAGGAAACCGACCAGTCGCTCCCGCCGACGATGACGGCGCCGGCCCGGGCGACGCTGCCGATCGGGTAGAGCCAGCGTGAGCGTTCGGGGCCGAGGATGGGCAGGGTCAGATCGGTGATGTACGTATCGGGGTAGGCCCAGAGGGCCTGGAAATTAGCCGCCACGCCCAGCCGCCGGAAGCGGGGAATGTCGGCCGGATCGATGAGCTCGAGGTGGGCGATATGATGGCGCATGTCCCGGAAGCCGTTGGCCCGGCCGGCGGCGGCAAAGGCGTCGAGCGACATGCGGACGGCCCGGTCGCCGATGGCGTGGACGTGGATCTGGAAGCCGGCCAGGTCGAGCGCCCGGGCCAGCGTGTCGAAGGCGTCGGGCTCGAGAAGCGGCGTGCCCCGATCGCCCGGACGGTCCACATAGGGAGCCAGCAGAGCGGCCGTGTGAGGTTCCATGACCCCGTCGGCGAAGATCTTGGCCATGGTCGCTTTGAGCCGCGTCCCGGCATAGCGCCGGCGCAGTCCCTCGAGCCGCTCGACCTCCGAAACGCCGCGGCCGGTGTTCACATGAAGGGAGGCCACGACCCGAACGGAGAGCTCGCCGGCGCGGTCGAGGGCCGCGTAGGCATCGAGGATCTCCGGCCCGGCGCTCGCTTCGACGATGGCGGCGATGCCGAAACGGTTGGCCAGGGCGAGTCCGGCCCGCAATCCTCTTATATAGTCCGACGGTCCGGTCTCGGGGAGGAATCTCTCGACGAGGCCCGCGGCGCTCTCGCGAAGCGTCCCGGTCGGCTCTCCCGTCTTGAGATCGCGCTCGATGCGTCCGCCGGCCGGATCCGGCGTGTCTTTGGTGATGCCCGCAAGGGCCAGGGCCCGCGAGTTGGCCCAAGCGGAATGGCCGTCGGCCGAGTCCAGCACGGCGGGCCGATCGGGAACAAGGGCGTCGAGGACCTCCTTGCGGGGATTCGCCTGCGGGAAGAGGGGCAGGTCCCAGCCGCCGCCGACGATCCAGGCGAGATCCGCGTGGGCCGCGGCGTATTCCCGGACCCTGGCCAAGACCTCCTCTTTCGTCCCCAGGCCGGCGAGATCGCAGAGACCGAGCTCGACACCGCCCGTGACGAGATGGACGTGGGAATCCTGAAAGGCCGGCAGGACCATGCGGCCGCCGAGGTCGACGACCTTGGTCGCGCCGCCCCGCAGCCGAAGGGCCTTGTCCGTGTCGCCGGCGAAGATGATCTTCCCGGCGGCCAGGGCCAGGGCTGCGACCCGGGGCTCGCCGGCGGCCATGGTGACGACCGCGGCGTTCGTCAGGATGAGGTCCGCCCGCCCGGCCGGAAGACCCCCGCCGCACGAGACGGCGAGAATGCCGGCCGCGATGAGGGCGAGGGCGGGGCCGAAACGGCGTCGGGTCGTTAGGGTCATGGTCTTCTCCCGGGCCGCGCCTTAGGCCGGCCCGCCCTCCTTCAATCGGCGGTCCATGGCCGCGGCGGCCGTCCGGGCGTCGCCCATAGCCAGGATGACGGTCGCGCCGCCCCGGACGATGTCCCCTCCCGAATAGACGCCCGGGAGAGAGGTGGCCATCGTCCCCCAATCGATGTCGATCGTGCCCCACTTGCCGACGCTCAGCCCGGGCGTCGTCTGGGGGATGAGCGGATTCGGGCTCTGGCCGATAGCCACGACGACGAGATCGACCTCGGTCACGAATTCCGACCCCGGCACCGGCACGGGCCGCCGCCGGCCGGAAGAGTCGGGCTCGCCGAGCTCCATGCGCAGGCATTCCATCGCCCTGACCCGGCCGTGCTCGTCGCCGATATAGCGCGTCGGCACGGTCAGGAAGTGGAACTCGATGCCCTCTTCCTCGGCGTGGTGGACCTCTTCGACGCGGGCCGGCATCTCGGTCCTCGAGCGGCGATAGATGATGAGGGCCTCCTCGGCGCCCAGACGCTTGGCCGTGCGAACGGAATCCATGGCCACGTTGCCGCCGCCGATGACCGCGGCCCGGCGGCCGGGGAAGACCGGGGTGTCGTAGCGGGGAAAATCGTACGCCCGCATCAGGTTGACCCGGGTCAGGTATTCATTGGCCGAATAGACCCCGATGAGGTTCTCGCCCGGGACCTTCATGAAGTTGGGCAGGCCCGCTCCGGTCCCGATGAAGAAGACCTCGTAGCCCTCGGCCCGGAGGTCGTCCACGGTCGCGGTCTTGCCGACGATGAAGTTCATCCGGAACTCGACGCCGAGCCGCTTGAGGTAGGCGACTTCGGCGACCAGGATGCTCTTGGGCAGGCGGAACTCGGGGATGCCGTAAACGAGGACGCCGCCGGCCTCATGGAGAGCCTCGAACACCGTCACCCGGTGTCCGCCCCGGGCCAGCTCCCCGGCCACCGTCAGACCGGCCGGTCCGGCCCCGACCACGGCGACCTTGTGCCCCGAGGGCGGCGGGAGCCGGGGCGGCGCGCCGCCGCCCTCGCGAAGCTCATAGTCGGAGACGAAGCGCTCCAGGTTGCCGATGGCCACCGCGACGCCCGAGGCCTTCTTGAGGTGGCACCGCTCCTCGCACTGCGACTCCTGCGGGCAGACCCGGCCGCAGACCGCCGGCAGGCTGTTGGCCTCGCGGACCTTCGCCGCGGCCGCGGCGAAATCACCCTTTTCGACGAGCTTGATGAACGTCGGGATGTCGATGCGCACCGGACAGCCGGCGATGCAGCCCGGCTTGGCGCAGTCGAGGCAGCGCCGGGCCTCGGCCACGGCCTCCGCCGCGGCGAGCCCGAGGTTGACCTCGAGGAAATCCCTGTTGCGTTCTCCGGGTCCTCGCTGAGGCATGGGACTCCGGCCGATCTTCATGCGCTCCTTGACGGGCACGGCCCGGCGGAGGTCTTTTCTCCAGTCCTTCTCGAACTCGGCCAGGACCTCGGCGGCAAGGGACGGGCTCAGCTTGTCCTGGTCGCTCACGGGAACCGCTCCTCTTCCCAGGCGCAGAGGGACCGGACCTCGTCGTCGAAGTAGGACTTCCGCCGCGCGTAGAGCTCGACCCAGTCGACGAGGTGGGCGTCGAAATCGGGCCCGTCGACACAGGCGAACTTCGTCCGTCCGTCCACGGTGACCCGGCAGGCGCCGCACATGCCCGTGCCGTCGACCATGATGGGATTGAGGCTGACCATGGTCTTGATCCCCGCGGGCCGGGTCGCCTCGGCGATGCTCGACATGAAATACGTGCAGCCGACGGCGACGACGCGATCGATCTTCTCCCGTCCGACGATCTCCCGGACGTGGCGGGGAACGAAATCCGTCCTGCCGTAGAGCCCGTCGCGGGAAGAGACGATGAGCTCGTCGGCGTGGGGCTCGATCTTGTCCCTCCAATACAGGAGATAATCGGCCTTGACGTCGACGAGGACGACGACGCGGTTGCCGGCCTCCTTGAAGGCCCGGGCGAGCGGGTGGATGGCGGCGATGCCGAAGCAGCCGCCGGCGCAGAGCACGGTCCCGACGGTCCCGATCTCCGAGGGCAGGCCCAGGGGTCCGGCGAATATCGGGACGCTGTCCCCGCTCCGGAGCAGGGCGAGCTTCCGGGTCGTCGTCCCGACGGGCATGAACACGGAGGTGACCGTGCCGCGCTCCCGGTCCCAGTCGGCGATCGTCAGCGGGATCCTTTCGCCTCGCGCGTCCGGCATGACGATGACGAATTGCCCCGCTCGGCACTTGCGGGCGATCTCCGGGGCCTCGACTTCGAGCAGATGGATATTGGGGACCAGCCGTTCGCGGCGGATGACGCGGGGCATCAGCGGACGCTCCTTATTTTAGCGTAGCCGCGGCTTCCGGCGACAAGGTCGAAGCCGCGGAGGACTTCCCTCCGTGGACGGGGCCCGGAGACGGGCTCGGCCGCGGGCCTGCGGCCCCGGCCTCGGGCCGCAGGGCTGACGGCGACGAAGCGCAAGGTTCCGGCCGGCTCCCCGTGAAGGACAAACTTCCCGTCCCCGCCCCCAGGCGGGCAGCCCGAGAAGGCCGCGACCCGGCCGCCGATCTCCCGCAGGATCGCGGCGTCGTCGGGCCTGGCGAAACCGGGATGACCGAGCCGCTCGGCGAGCGCGGCGAGGATGGCCCGGTCCGGCCGGGCCGAGCCGGGGAAGGGGAGGGCCGCCGGATAGGTTCGGACGCCTCCCTCCGTATTCACCCAGGTCCCTCCGCTTTCGGCGAAGGCGGCGGCCGGCAGGACCACGTCGGCCCGCTCGGCGTTCCCGCTCCAGTGGGTATCCTGGCAGACGAGGAAGGGCGGCTCCAGGCCCCCGAGGTCGGGGACCGGGCCGGCGAGATAGAGCGCTTCGATCGCTCCGGCCTTGAGTCCTGCCCGGATCCCTTCCAGGTCCCGACGCGCTCCGGGCGGCAAGAGCGCGCGATCGAGCTCCTGGACCCCGCGCTCGTTCGCTCCCCGGCTGAGGGCGAAAAACCGGGCCCCGACGAGAAGCGAGATGTTCCAGAGCCAGGCCAGCGTTTCGGCGCCCGACGGACCCGCGACGGAATCCGCGTCGAACAGGATGATCGACGGCGTGTTCGCGGTCATGGCCCGGGCGGCTTCCTCGAAGGTCCGTCGCGACCGGCGCAAAGAAGGGCCTCGGGCGGCGAGCGATGCCGTGAATTCCTCGAAGCCGTCGAGGCCCGGCTTCGGCGCGGCGGTGGTGCGGAGGATGGCGGAGGCGAGGTCGGCGGCGGCGTCCGAGGCCTCTTTTCCCAGATCGAGCTTCAAGGCCGCGTATCCGGCGGGTCCGGCCGGGACCTTTCCGGCGGCGATGAAAGCCGCGCCGCCGAGGACGGCCCGGACGACCTTCAGCCAGGCGATCGGATGATCGACCGTCAGATCGAGGTCCCAAGCCAGGATGGCCTTGGAATCCTCGATGTCCGAAAGCTTCGGGTTCGCGGGCACGGGCAAGCCATGTCCGGCGGCGAAAGCTTCGAGGGTCCTTGCGATCGCCGGGGCCGGCTCCGCCACGACGCTCCCCGCCTTCAGGACGCCTCGGCCGAAATCAAGGAAGAGGAAGGCGTCCTCGAGCGGGACCTGGGACGGATAGATCAGAGCCCGGCGCGCCTCAGCGGCGGCCCGCAGCCCGGCCGCCGCCCGGTCGAGAGCGTCATCAAAGCTCACCGGCTTGAGCACGCCGTTGTCGCGGATGTAAGGTCCGAGGATCCTCCCCGGGCCTTCGATCGCGCCGCGGACAAGGAAGCGGCCCCGGACACAGGCTTGGCCGAGATTGGGCTGAATGTCGATCGGCCTGGACTCCACGACCTTGTCCTCCCGGATACCGAGAGCGAGGACGCAGCCCTGGGCGCAGAACGGGCAGACGATCGCCGCCGAGCGCGACGCCCGCGGCCGCGGCCGGACGGCCCTCTCCACGAGGGCCCCGGTGGGGCAGACATCGACGCAGGCGCCGCAGAACCGGCAGCCGGAAGCGAGGAGCGGCCGGTCGAGGGCCGTGCCCACCTCCGTGCGGCCGCCCCGGTGGATGAAGGACAGGACGGCGGCGCCGCGGATCTCCTCGCAGACGCGGATGCACCGTCCGCAGAGGATGCAAAGGTTGTAATCGCGATCGAAGAACGGGTCCTCCCTCCGGACCTCCAGATTGCGGTAGGCCGCCGGCAGGTCGACCTTGTCCAGACCGACATCGATAGCGACCTTCTGGAGCTCGCAGCCGCCGTTGGCCGGGCAGAGGACGCAGCCGGTGACCTCGCCGACCTTGCGGATGGTGGATTTGAGGTCGTCGCAGGTCGTCTTCTCCGGACAAACGAGGCAGGCGTAAGGGTGTTGGGCCAGGATGAACTCGAGGATCTTCTTCCTGAGGGCCGCGATCTCGGGCGTCCGCGTCCGCACGACCTGGCCTTCCTCGGCCGCCGTGGCGCAGGCGGGGGCGAAGTCCTTGCGGCCGCTGACCTCGACGAGACAGATCCGGCATCCGGCGAAGGGCGCGAGGTCCCGATGGTCGCAGAGGGAGGGGATGAAGATGCCGGCGCCTCGGGCGGCCTCGAGAAGGGTCGCGCCGCTCCGGCAGACGACTTCGCGGCCGTCGATCGTCAGCTTCATCGTCCCCCTCGCGAAGGCCCCGAGGCATCGGCCCGGATCGAAGCCGTCGGCGACCCCGCAGCCCCGGCGCCGGCCGAGGTCTTGCGGACGGCGCGGATCTTGGGCGGACAGACGCTGAGACAGAGACCGCACTTGGTGCAGGCGTCCTGATCGATCGTGTGGACCTTCTTCGGCTCTCCCGCGATGGCGCCGGCCGGACAGGCCTTCTTGCAGAGACGGCAGCCAACGCAAGTCGACGGATCGATGGCGAACGAGATGAGTCTTTTGCAGACGAGGGCCGGACAGCGCTTGTCGAAGACGTGGGCCTCATACTCGTCGCGGAAGTAGCGCAGGGTCGTCAGGATCGGGTTCGGGGCCGTCTGGCCCAGTCCGCAGAGGGAGCCCTGTTTCACCGTCGCGGCCAGGGTCTCGAGGCGGGCCAGGTCGTCCGCCGTTCCTTCGCCGGCCGTGATCCTGGCCAGGAGCCGGGCCATGGCTCCCGTCCCGACCCGGCAAGGAGAGCACTTGCCGCAGGATTCCTCTTCCGCGAAGCGGAGGAAATAGAGGGCGATGTCCACCATGCAGGTGTCTTCGTCCATGACGATCATGCCGCCCGAGCCCATCATGCTCCCGGCCGCCTTCAGGCTCTCGTAGTCGACGGCGAGGTCAAGAAGGGACTTGGGGATGCAGCCCCCCGAGGGCCCGCCGATCTGGACGGCCTTGAATTCGCGGCCGCCGGGGATGCCGCCGCCGATGCCGTAGACGATCTCCCGGAGGGAGATGCCCATGGGCACTTCGACGAGGCCGGTGTTGGCGATCTTGCCGACGAGGGAGAAGATCTTCGTGCCCTTGCTCGTCGCCGTCCCGATGCCCGCGAACCAGGCCGCCCCGCGGCGGATGATCGAAGGGACGTTGGCCCACGTCTCGACGTTGTTGATGACCGTCGGCCGGCCCCAAAGCCCCCGCTCCGTCGGGTAGGGCGGGCGCTGGCGCGGGAAGGCCCGGTTCCCCTCGATGGAGGCCATGAGCGCCGTCTCCTCCCCGGAGACGAAGGCGCCGGCGCCGCGGACGACCTCGAGGTCGAAGTCGAAGCCGGTGCCCAGGATGTCCGTCCCCAGGAGGCCGTACCGTCGGGCCTGCTCGAGCGCGGTCCCGACGCGGGCGACGGCCAGGGGGTATTCATTCCGGATATAGAGGAAGCCCCGGGCCGCTCCGACCGCCAGGGCCCCGATGATCATCCCTTCGATGACCGCGTGCGGGTCCGCCTCGAGAACGGACCTGTCCATGAACGCCCCCGGATCGCCCTCGTCGCCGTTGCAGACGACATAGCGAGGGGTCCCCGGGGCCCGGCGGGCCGCGGCCCACTTCAGTCCGGTCGGAAACCCGGCGCCGCCGCGGCCGCGCAGCCCCGACGCGGTGATCTCGGCGACGATCGTTTCGGGCGTCATCTCGGTCAAGGCCTTGGCCGCGGCCGCGTAGCCGTCATAGGCGATGGATTCGTCGATGCTCTCCGGGTCGATCCGGCCCCGGTTCCGGAGGACGATGAGCCGCTGGTGCTTGAAGAACTCGATGTCCCGCATGCGCGGGACGGGCTCCCGTTCTTCCGGGGGGACGTACATCAGGCGCGGGACCGGGCGTCCCTTGATCAGGTGCTCCTCGATGAGCCCGGGAATGTCCTCGGGCTTGAGCCGCTGATAGAACACGCCGTCCGGCTGGACAAGGAGGATCGGCCCTCTCTCGCAGAACCCGTTGCAGCCGGTGGCCACGACCAGGACCTCCCGTTCGAGGCCGCGGCGCCGGACCTCGTCTTCGAGGGCCCGCCGGACGTCGAAGGCCCCGCACGAGACGCAACCCGTCCCGGCGCAGACGAGGAGATGGGCCCGGAACGTCGTCAACCGTGCCCGTCCTTTTCCGTCCCGGACAGCGCGGCGGCGACCTTGGCCTCGGTCATCCGGCTGTAATAGCGGCCGTCGACGACGGCCAGCGGGGCCAGGGCGCACGCGCCCAGGCAGTTGACCCGCTCGAGCGTGTATGCCCCGTCGGGGGTCGTCCGGCCGGCGGAGATGCCGAGCCTGCGCTCGAACTCGTCGAGGATGGCCGCGCCGCCGCGGACATGGCAGGCCGTCCCCAGGCAGACGGTACAGATATGGCGGCCGCGCGACGACAGGCTGAAGGACCGATAAAAGGTGGCCACGCCGTAAACCTGGGCGAGGGGAAGGCCGAGATCGGCCGCGACTTGCTCGAGGGCTTCCGGCGGGAGCCAGTGGAAGCGGTCCTGGATGTCCTGAAGGACCTGGATGAGGGCGCGCTTGCCTCCCGAGGCCTTGGCGCTCAATGCCTCCAGCTCGCTCTTCGGCGTGCGCACACGGCAATTATATGCGGAAGGCCGGCCGAAGGCAAAGGCGCGCTCAGAGCACGGGGAGGTAGCGGCGGATCTCGTAGTCGCTGACCTGCTTCTCGAATTCGCCCGAGACGTTCCGGCCGTACTCCTCGACCTCCTTGAGCTTGTTGGCGACGAGGGTGTGGAAGATGTGCTCGCCGAGCGCGTCCCGGACGACGGCGCTCTTCTCCATGAGCCGGACGGCCTCTTCGAGGTTGCGGGGCAGGACCCGGATCTCGAACTTCTTCTGCCGCGCGCCGCTCATGTGGTAGATGTTCTCCTCGACCGGGTCGGGGAGCTCGTGCTTCTTCCGGATCCCCTCGGCCCCGGCGGCCAGCATGACGGCCAAGGCGAGATAGATGTTGCAGGCGGGGTCGGCGGCCCGGAGCTCGATCCGGGTCGCCAGCTCTTTGCCCGGCTGGT